>JAABUQ010000963.1_pt1 | contig 65000 bp, 70 predicted proteins | sample 5560001 | NCBI WGS metagenome assembly JAABUQ01 (sample SAMN10711888, study PRJNA513371) | rock metagenome | isolation source: Antarctica rocks | place: Antarctica: Victoria Land, Finger Mt nord | collected 2015-12-18
AGGCTTGGACGGCGCGACCGCGCTGGTTGTGGCCATCGCGCGTGAGATTTGGTGAGGAGCAGTACGGGCAAGCTAGCACCGGCGCAGCCTACTCGACGCCATCACCCCACGCCAACGTCGGAGAACCCGCGTTAGCTGGCCGCGCCAAGTGTGCCTCGTTGATCAGCTCTGGTCTCGCGGACCGGCCGGTTCAGGCTTCAGCACACAGCCGCGGATCCCGCGCTTCAGGTACGGGGCCGAGGCACTTACGCGGCTTGGCCAACACCTGCGGCTCTAACCCCAACTTGCCTTCTCGAGCAGCCTTGGGCCAAAGGCTGCCATCGGCGAACCTACCCGCTGCCGGTGTAAGATGTTCTTCACCACATGACCGCTAAACAAGTCCGATTCACGACGGACGCGGCGATCATTCAGCGACTGGGCCGCGAGCTGGTAAGCCGGCAGGAGACAGCGCTAGGGGAGCTCGTAAAGAATGCGTATGACGCTGACGCGACCTACGTAGCCGTCGCGTTCGTCTACGAGGACGGGACCAGGCCAACGGCGATAGAAGTCTCTGACAACGGGACGGGAATGGACCGCGAATCGCTGGAGAACGGATTCCTCCGTCTGGCGAGCAGCCTGAAAGTCGACAAGCCGCGGTCGCCGAAGTATGGTCGCCTCCGCGCGGGGCGAAAGGGCATTGGTAGGTTTGCCGTCGAGCGACTCGGTGCCGGTCTCGTCTTAACGACCGAAACCGCTGATGCGACTGAGGCACTCAGGCTGACCGTCGATTGGGATGCGTTTCTTCAGGGCTTAGTCCTAGAAGAGGTACCCATCATCCTCCAGACCACTGCACCCAGCGGCTCGCATGGAACCAGCTTGCGGATAGAACGGCCACGTGATCCCTGGACGGACGTACAGATCAGGCAATGCCTCTGGAGCGTGAGCGAGCTGCTCCAGCCATATCCCGTGAGCGCAGTCGACCGAGAGTCACCCATCGACCCTGGTTTCTCGGCGCAATTTCTCCGCAGTGGCACCGCCGTTCGTGACGAACTCGTCATCGACCTGGATACGGAGTTGCTTGCGCATCGCGTCGCCCTAGTTGAACTAGACGTCAATGACCACGGTCATGCCGCCTGGAGAGTTTCCGCGCCTCGACTAAACCTGATTTCAAACTGGAAACCGATCGCACCGGAACACGAGGATGACCCTTCACCCCCACCACTAAGACACGTCAAGAACGCCGCTCTGAGCGCCTCGTACTTCATCGTAACGACCGACTTCGTACCGCGAACAGTTTCGTCTCATGTACGAACGGTGCTAGCAGCGCGCAGCGGGATTCGCCTCTATCGGAACGGGTTTCGAGTGCCACCCTACGGTGAGAGAGGCAACGATTGGCTAGGGCTTGACTTGATTTCACGGCAACGATTCCGGACGCTAGCACCCATCGCCAATTTCAACTTCTTCGGCTTTGTGGAGATGGTGGACCCGGATGAGCGCTTATCCTCCGAGACAACATCTCGCGAAGGCCTCGTAGAAACGCCCGGCTTTGCCGAACTTCGCCGCGTCTGCTCTGCCGCCCTCATTTCCGCCGTAAACGTAGTCGCGAACCTTCGGGGCCGTGTGGGCGCATCCACCGAGCGACAGCGTGGTACAGGAACAGGAACCAAATCCGCCGCGGAAGACCTGAAAGAATCTGCTGCGGCGCTTGTCGAAGCAGCGCAACAAGCAGCGGGGCCAGACGTAGATCTCAAAGCCAACGTTCAAGTGGCGGCCGAGCGGGTCACCGGCGCGGCGGAGACCATCGCCGAAACGCAGACCGCCTTGCTCGCTGAGATAGACCTCTTACGTATTCTTGCGTCCATTGGAATGGCAGGGGTCGAATTCTCCCATGATTTTAGAATGACATTCCAAGCAGCCACTATTGACGTTAACCTCCTGCTTGCTCAAGTTACGCCGCAGTTTGAGAATGAAGACGTCTTCCTTCAGCGCAAGCAGAGATTGCTCGACAACTTCACCAGGGCGGACGCGTTCACGGCCTACTTCAGCAACTCAGTGTCGGCACAGAATGCACGTACGCGGAAGCCAGTCAGTCTATCGCGGGTCATTCGTGAATTCCTAGCGGGTATGCGACCCGTCGTTGAGCGGCACCAACTGGACGTTACCGCTGATACGCCGCCGCTTGATCCCCTATTTACGACGCCTATGAACGCCGCTGAGTGGACGTCTATTCTCATCAATTTGCTCACGAATGCGATCAAGGCCCTTAAGCGGTCGGGGGGTCCGCAACGGATCTTGATCCGAGCGGAACGGGATGAGGAGCACAAGGTTGTCCGCGTTCTATTCTGCGACTCAGGAGCTGGTATTCCCATTGATATTAGGGAAAGAGTGTTCGAGCCGTTCTTTACGACGGCGAATGCACTCGACGTGTTTGCACCAGACGATAGACAAGCGACGGGTACCGGGCTGGGCCTCTGGATTGTTCGCCAGATCGCTGAAGCAGCCGGCGGGTATGCCGAGATAATGGATCCACCGCTAGGGTACAACACGTGTGTATCCATAAGTGTCGCCGCAGGGCAAACTCGTGATTGATGACTATCTTTGGCTTTTCATCGACGATGCTGCGGACGAGCGAGCATCGTTCCTGGATCAACTCCGAACAGTGGCGGCCCAACACTCGTTAGCGCTGCGATTCGAGGCGCCGGAGTTTGGAGGGCTCGATGACACACTCCGACTCATAGCGGCTGCCCACCCAGCGGGTGCGATTCTGGATATAGATCTGTCCGAGCCCTCGAGACGCGTAGGCGATGCCCAGCGAGTACCGCGTTTGTGGACGGGATTAGGTCTGGCGTCCGAGATTCGAGCGCGGCAGAAGGCCACTCTTGGCGGCCAAAGCGCACTTCAACTACGAGAGTTTCCGGTAGTGTGTCTCTCTAATGCGCAACCGTTGGGCGGCTTTCTGGGCGGCAACGGCTATCGTGACCCATCTAGCGTCGACCTCTTCGAAATGATCCTCGATAAGAGTGATGTCACTTCAGGGGCATCCGCGTATGTATTGCAATTGGTAGCATTAAGTGACGTGTACGGTCACCTTACGAGCGGGCGTTCACTAGATGCGCTATTTGGTTTGGGTTCAGAGTTGCTTTCTTCGTGGCTCACCGAGGGAGTGATTGAGCGATTGAGGGAAGCTTTGCCACAGGCTGTACACGTTGCCGCAGGCGTATTTGTACGGTCATTGTTGCAACAGCCTGGTCCACTTATTGACGAGACTGTTCTCTCGGTCCGGACGGGTATCGACAGCTCAATAGAGCCAATAGAATGGCAGCGTTTTCTAGTCTCCATCGGTGAAACTCGCTATTCGGGCGTGGGATCGGCGGGATTCAGACGCTGGTGGGCGCGGGGGCTCGAGTCTTTTTGGGATTCCAAGACTGCCGCATCGGCCAGTCTCAGCCGCACGCCGCATGGAGAGCGGGCGGCCATCTGGTCCGCGGCCCTGAACTTACGTCTCACACCGATTCGGAGCGATCCTGCCAGTCCTGGTCAGCACTATTGGCGGACATGCAGTCTGATTCCAGGGCGGCCAGTGGACGCCGTTCTTGGGATCCGCCTCGTTTCGCCTGCCGGCCACGAAGACTGGCTAGACCCGCAAGTGGCCTCTTTTGGTGCAGCGGAGGAGCAGAGAGACGATCCCCGAATTGAACAGGAAAGTCTTCGTTCCGTCAGACGTCTCGTTTGTTAGCGTCATCGCGAAAGATGGCGGTTCCAGCGGTCACGCGGGAGAGAATCGAAGACGTGCACCGGTCGACGCGGAGAATGGCTTCATTGCTGCGGCGGTCTAATAGCACACGCTATCTCGGCGAGCAGCTAGATGACCGTCTATATCACGCACGTAGAGACGATCTAAGGGACGCCGCAGGTCGACAGTACTGGGAAATATCTGTGGCTGACCTCGAAATACCTGCTCACAAGTGGCAGCACGTTCAACCCGATGGCGCAGAAGCACTTTTGGTATCGATTGATGTCATGTACTCAGAGTGGTATTTCACCCAAGATGGTGATTCCGGGGATCACCTAGGTGCCATTCGAACTGCCGATTTGCACGTTGTAGTTAGCGGCCGGTTAATAGTCGGGGGGCATGAAATCGCACTGGCAGATCACTGGCGCGTGGAGGCGCACCAGCACGAGGATGCGGATGAGAGCTCGTCAGCTCATCCGCGCTTCCACGTCCAACGAGGTGGTTGGAAGGCATCGGAGTTCCAGAGAGCGGGTGGCTTTATCGCTGGCTGGCCATACAGGCGTCAGGGCGATCACTCAGATATTGCCACGGGGTCTCGCGGTTTTATGATCTGTCCGTCTCCGAGAATCGCCCAGCCGCCCATGGACCCAGTTGTCGCCATCGACTTCGCGATAAGCCAGTATCATGGACCGGCTTGGCGAGAGTTATGGGACGCGGCTGAATATGCCGACCTCGTGGGCCGCCGCCAAAATGCCCTGTGGGGGGCGTTTTTCGGTCGGCTGGCGTCTCTCGCGCACGGCGGTGACAATAGCTTCTGGCCTCAGTACTGGGGCCCGCGGCGGCCAGCCAGGTAGGCTGTCCACCACCTACAGTCTGGAGCAACGACGAACAACCCTGCGCGTCGCGCATGAGAACGGCGGTATTGAACCAGAGCAGGCCAATGCAAACGTACCATCGACCAAGCCGTCCGTGCGCGCGACAGTCGTAACTTTGGCGACCGTGCTGCGGATTCACGTTCCCGCAGAACCTGATTAAGCAGTGCAACCTTCGCTGCCAGGTAAGGCATGTCTTACGGTACCAACGAAGCGCGTCGCACTGGTCGGCACAAGTTCACGCGCTGCGCTCGATGCCGGCATGCGATTGGCCGAATGATCCCCCGAGAATCCAGCCTCACCACGTGTGGTCGAAAGTCGGTTACACTAGCCACGGGTGTTCGCCGCTGATACAGCTGGGTTGAGGAAGGCGCGGGGAGCGTTCTTCACCCCGCCGGAACTTTGCGATTATGTCACGAAGTGGGCGATCCGATCCGCTGACGACCAGGTGCTTGAGCCGTCCAGCGGCGAGGCAGCCTTCCTGCTGTCCGCAGGTCGCCGTCTTGCCGAACTGAAGGAGAGCAGCGGACGCCTGCTCAACCTCGGCAGGCTGCACGGCGTCGAGCGCCACGGAGCGAGCGCGCAGGCAGCGCGCGCGATGATTTCAGACGCCGGCATTGACGTCACGGTGACTGAAGCTGACTTCCTAACCATTGTGCCCGAGCCCATTTACGACGCGGCGATCGGAAACCCGCCCTACGTGCGGTATCAGAGCTTTACAGGCGAAGACCGCAGCCACGCCCGTGAAGCGGCATTGCGTGGTGGGGTGGCCCTCACGCACCTTGCGTCGTCCTGGCCAGCATTCGTGGTGCAGGCGAGTCAATTCTTGAAGGCAGGCGGACGACTCGGCATGGTCCTGCCGGCCGAGCTGCTGTCCGTCAACTACGCCGCGGCGGTGCGCTCGTTTCTCATGCGCCGCTTCGGCCGCGTTCGCCTTGTGCTCTTCGATGAGCGCATTTTTCCAGGCGTCCTCGAGGAGGTGGTGCTTCTGCTGGCTGAGGGCGTCGGTCCGACCGACCACTGTGAGCTGAAGCAGGTTCGCAATGTCGCCGGGCTGCCTGAAGTCGACAAGCCCGGGCACAGATGGACACCCGTGCCGGCCGACGCGAAATGGACGCCCGCACTCATTTCGACGAGCGCCCTTGAGACATTCGCCGGCGTGACCAGGGGAGACGGTTTCACCACGCTCGAGGCTTGGGGCGACACCACCCTAGGCATGGTCACGGGCAGGAACAGCTACTTCACCGTCTCAGCTGAGACCGTTCGCAGGTGGGGTATGACCTCGTCTGACTTGTTGGCTATCTCCCCACCTGGCTCGCGCCACCTGCGGGGTCTCACGTTCACACTGAAGGCCTGGGAGGAGAAACGCGATGGTGGGGCCGGCGTTTGGCTGTTTCGCCCAAAGGGCGAGCCGTCGGCAGGCGGTCAGCGCTACATCGAATATGGTGAGAGACAAAGCGTCGACGACGCTTACAAGTGCCGCGTGCGAACCCCCTGGTGGCGCGTTCCCTACCTGAAGACGGCCGACCTCCTGCTCACCTACATGAACGCGGACACGCCGCGCCTGTGCACGAATCGGGCGAGCGTGCATCACCTCAACTCGGTTCACGGGCTCTATGTCAAAGACGATCTCAAAGAACTATCAGCGGATCTTCTGCCAATCGCGTCCCTCAATTCGGTGACCGTGCTCGGAGCCGAGCTGAACGGTCGCTCGTACGGCGGCGGCATGCTGAAGCTAGAGCCGCGCGAGGCGGACGACCTGCCGGTGCCCTCGCCGGAACTGATTCGGCAACATGCGGCGAAACTGCATGCGCTACAGCCGCTGGTCGGGAATGCCTTGCGCAGCGGTAAGATCGGCGAGGCCATTCGCCTGGTCGACAGGGAACTTCTGACACGAGGCGTCGGCCTCCGCCGTCACAAACTGGGGCAACTGATCGAAGCTCGGACCATGATGTCTGCTCGGAGGACTGCCCGCGGAGCTGCCCCGCGTGACTAGAGTGGACGACTTGCTCAAGGCGGCGCTCAAGAGCGTGCCGGCCAAGCCGCCAGAGAACGCCTCGCAAGCCGCGAAGAAACGATATTCCGAACAGCTCTCGCAAGCGATTGCGGTCGCCTTCGGACAAGAACTTCGCGAGCGCGGCATGAAGTCGGCGAGGCCCGCCCCTCCTGGTGGCGCGGCTGGTCTTTCAGGAGCCGAGCGCAGACTCGCCGGCGGCATCGGCGCGAAGAAAGTCGACGTGACCTGGGCCACCGAAGAGGCGGGTCTCCTGCTTGGCATCTCGGTCAAGACCATCAGCTGGCGTGACACGAGGACGCGCAATTTCCAGAAGAACCTCACAAACCGACGCGGCGACATGCTCATCGAGGCCGTGACCCTGCACCGCCGGTTCCCTTACGCGGTCCTCGGCGGGTTCTTCTTTCTCGATTGGGAAGCGCAGTCGGACAGTACCGAGAATCGTCGATCCACATTCGTAAACGCACACCAGCGAATGCGCATGTTCACTGGCCGCGATGATCCGGCTGGCCGCGACGAACAGTGGGAACGGCTGTACCTGATTGCTGTGGACGCCAACCCCTTCCAGCCGCGCTGGATCGCCCACCAAGTCGGGGCACCAGACGACAACCTGGAGCTACAGCATGCCTTCGACGAGTTGGTGACACTCGTTGCACAGCGTAACTTCGACTTTTACGACGATGAGGACGGCAACATCGTCGGTGTCACGGACCGTTCCCGACGCGCAGGCCATAGACGCGTACCCTTGGCTGAATCGCTGGACGAGGGCCCGTCCCTCGACGACCTCCTTGCGGCGGACGAAAATGCCACCTGACCGTCGGACGCCATGAGCTCTCCCGACCACATGACCGCGGGCCAGAGCAGAGCACGGCGCATACCTCCAACACGTACCGGCGGGATTGGTGCGCCTACCGGATAGTTGCGTCTTGAAGGAGCCCAATCAACAAATCCAGGGCATGATCAGCCTGGTCTTCACCCGGTTCCACACGGGTGCTTTCGAGGGCTGCTGGGGTGACGAGATGTTCTTGAGGAGGCTCTGGGGCTTGAAGCCGAGTTCCCTGGCCATGCGGCTGTCATCGGTCGACAGACGGCAGAGCCGTGCTGCTTCGGCCTAGACCTGTTCGGTCGCCGTCTTGCCGCCCATTGCGTGCTGGTCGGGCCGATTAAACACAAGAAGGCCGCTCATGCGGGTGGTGGCAGGGATGTAGCCGCACGGCGCACCCCTGCCACCCGCCTGTTCCTACGCTGCCGCCTGTTGGGCAGCGTGTCCGTCCGTCACGACGGTGCTGGGTATGCGACCACCCGTGCCAGTCTGGCCGGTGAGCTTGCGCTCAATGCGCGCCAGTTCGCGTTGGGCATCGAGCAGCGCCTGGCCGTGCTGGAACGGCCGGGCGAGCTGCTCCGAGTAGCTGCCCAGATTGGTCTGTTCGCGGGTGAGGCCGTCCCGCGCCGCCTTGAGCTCAGCATCCAGCGCCTCCAGAACATGGTCGAGCCGCTGGAAGAGGCCGGTCCCGTAGGCCGACACTTGCTCGACATCGAGTGTACGCGCAGTCGCGTACTCAAGGGCATCCGACCGCTCGGGGCGGCGCAGGCCCAGACGGACGGTGCCCATGCTTGCCGGTCGCGCGATGACCTCGAACCCTCGATAGCGGGCGATCGGGGAAGACGGGCAGGAACCTGTACTGTTGCCAGGGGCGAATGAAGCCTCTGTGCCGCGCTGGATTGCGACGGCGAACGCCGGGGCAGCCTCTGCCCGGTCGGTGTACGTCCGCCCGCCGATCAGGAAGGCGAATAGCTTGTCGCCCCTGCTGGTGGCTTGCGGGGCGTGGGCGTCCCGAAACGCTACGTCGGCTGCGATCGCTTCCACCCGTGCCCGCAATTCCGCGATCCGCCGCGGAAGGCGCTTGACTTCCCAGCGCGCCTGGACTTGGCGGTCGAGGTGCGCCGCCCGCAGTGCCTCAAGCTTGACGATCTCGGACTGGAGCTGTACCCGCTTGAGAACATCCGGGTCCCCGGCCACCAGGGCCTTGGCTTCAGCGGCCGAGAGGACCACCTCGTCAACATCCTCGACGACGCGCACTGTCACCGAGCGCCGCAGGATCGCCTTGAAGCCCCGCGCCTTGGCCTCGATGGCCTGCCAGACATAGGCATCGAAGCTGCGCTCGGTCACGTACAGGAAGATGCGGATACCGCGGCCGGGGTCGATCACGGTACCGGTGGTGTCGAGCGCGGGGCCGTAGACCGCGTTGCCCTGTCGCAGACCGCGGCCTTCGCGCTGCTCGATGTCCATGGGACGCCACGGGGCGTCTAGATGGTGCAGTGCGGCCAGGCGCTTCTGGACATTGGCCCCGGTGCCCAGCTTCTGGGTGGAACCGATGACCACCCGAGCGAGGCCGTCGTTGGCGGCCTGGAACAGACGGAAGCGCGCCTCGCGGGTCTTCGCCTCGTGGACGAAGCGGATCTCGTCGGCCGGGATCCCGCGGGCGGTGAGCTTGTGCTTCAGGACGGCGTACACGTCGGTGAGCAACGTCAGCTCCTCGGTTGTGTCGGCATCGACGATCACCGCATCCTCGTCTCGGGTCGGGACGTCGACGGCCTTGGGCGTGCCCAGGTCCAGAAACACCAACTGGATGCCGCGGTCGGGCGCGGTTTCCCGGTACACGGCCGCGATCTCATCGGCCGCCAGGTTGAGCTTGCTGCGCGGGTGCTCTACGGAGCCTGGCCTGATCAGGCGCATGTCCAGGGCGGCCTTCCGGGCATCGCTGGCGATCTTCAGCATGTTGTCGGCGCCTTTGGTTGGCGGACCGAGGTGTTCGACCCGCTTCGCCAGCTGCTCCATGAAGGCCAGCAACTCGGGCGTCGCGGTGGCCGTGCGGAAGATACGCTTGCCGAGCACCTCGCCGCCGACCAGCCGGGGCTTCAGTTGCTCGAGCTCGGGCACCTCTGCGCCCATGCGAATGTCGGCGACGAGCTGGAACAGCTGCAGCCACTCCGGCACGTTCTTGAATCGAGCGAAGCGCGCCGTTGGGCGGTAGGCGCCGGTCACAGTTTGTTCGAGCGTGACAACAGTCTCGGCAAAGAGCCTGGCCCAGGCGTCGAAGTGGTGCAGACCAAGCTCTTCTAACGTCTCGCGCATCAGGTAACGCGCCATGGTCCAGCTCTCGGCGATCGTATTCGCGATCGGCGTGCCCGTCGAGAAGACTATGCCGCCCCTCCTGTCCAGCAGCCATTGCGTCTTCAGGAACATGTCGGTGGCCCGCTGGCACTCGGTGGGATTGGGTAACCCCTTGACGCGCTCGAGCCGGGTGACGAACGGAAGATTCTTGACGGCGTGCGCCTCATCTACAAAGAGGCGGTCGATGCCGAGGTCCTCGAAGGTCATGGTCCGCGTCAGCCGCTTGCGCTCTTCCAGTCGCCGCTGGCAGCTCTCCAGGCGGGCCGAAAGGCGCTGGATAGCCTTCTGGACCGACTTCTCGGAGGAGCGCCAGGAGCGGTCACCCGCTTCGCGCGCCTCGTCGGCCATGTCGCGGACTGCGTCGCGATACGCGGCGAGCTCCCGCTGCAGAAAGGCAGCTTCGGTCTCGGCATTGACGGGCAGCAGGGTGAACTGGGACAGGGCCACGATGACCGCGTCCCAGTCTCCGGTGGCGATGCGCGCCATGAACTCGTTGCGCCTGGTCGGCGTGAAGTCGTCCTTGCCGGGCACCAGCAGCCGCGCCAGCGGGTAAAAGCGCTGGAACTCGGTGGCGAACTGTTGGAGGATGTCGTTGGGCACGACGATCATGACCTTGCTGGCCAGCCCGAGCCGACGCAGCTCCATTGCCGCGGCTGCCAGGACGGCCGTCTTGCCCGCTCCGACCTCGTGGAACAGACCGACAGCGGGCTCCTGCAGGATGCGCCAGACCGCCGCACCCTGGTGGGGCCGGAGGGTAAATGTCGGGTTGGAGCCGGGCAGCGTCAGGTGCGAGCCGTCGTACTCCCGTGGACGAATGGCGTTGAAATGGTCGTTGTAGAAGCGTGCCAGGCGCTCGGCACGGTCCGCGTCACTCCACAGCCACTCCGTGAACCTGCGCTGGAGCGCCTCGGCCTTCTCCTGGGCCGCGAGGGTTTCGCGATGATTGACGACCCGACGGCCATCCTCGAGCTCGTCGGTGACCTTCGGCAAACGGCCATTCAGCAGGTCCAGAACGATGCTCAGAGCCGAGGCGCGTGGGGTGCCCCAGTCGCCGAAGTTCCTGGCGGCAGGAATGAGTGGCTCGGCCTCGAGCACCCACTCGGCCGTCTCCGCCACGTAGTGCACGAACTGGTTGCCTGTGCGAGACCAGCGCGGCTCCTCGGCGTCCAGCACGTCAGCCAGGAAGCGGTTGACGTCGCTGGCCGGGACCCAGTGGGTACCGAGTCGGACGTCGATCTGGCCGGGTGGGATGTCGGCGGGGATGACGGCCCGCAGCGCGTCGACGTTGCGGCCGAAGCGGGATTCCGCCAGCGCAGCCTTCTCCGCGATGGCGAGCTTGTGCTTCACGTTGCCAGAGAGGTAGGCGTCGGCAGTCTGCCAGCCGGCCTCCGGATCCTCGAAGATCAGCCCATCGACCGTCAGGGCATCCCGGACGCTGTCGGGACCGCCGGAACCAAGCAGCTCGGCCATGCGCCCGAAGTCGAGTGCGCCGCGCTCGTTGAGCACGATCAGATGAGCATCCCTCGCTGAGCGGGCGGAGATCGCCGGCCGGGCCTGCCGCACGACGATATCGCGAAACAGAGGCATCTTGAGTCGGTCGCGTGCGGCGGCGTCGGTGACCGGGCGCCCCGACTCATGCCGTTGCTGGGCCTCGGTATCCCAGCGCTCGAGCGCGCGCAGGAAGAAGGCATCGGGATCAGTACCCATGGCGGCTGCGTTGGTGGCGGCGTTCAGCGGGCCGAACCTGAACACGAAGCGGTCGTAGACGGCGTTCAGGGACCGCTGGCTCTCCTCGATTGCCTGCTGGCCAGCGCCGTCGAGCTGCGCTCGGAGCGCGGCACGGCCGGCATCGCGAACGGCCAGCATCTCCTGCACGCGCGTCGTTTGCGACGAGGAGAGCAGCGGGTCCACGAGCTGACCGCCGCGGCAAACCCGGAGCGCGCCAAGGACGACGTACGCGCCCTCCTTGAGGTTGGCGCCGTGGTTCGCGCGTGTGCGCAGCGCGGGCGCGGTGAGAGCAGGGCGCTGCGCCGGCGCCAGGAGGCCGGCCGGCAGCGCTCGCATGCGGTCGCGCAGAGCTTCGATGACGGCCTCGCGCCCACCTTCGGGCAGCGCAACGGTGTAGCCGCCGCCCCCGTACATGACGCTCACGGCACCCTGTGTGCCGAGCACGTGCTCGGGATGGGCCACGAAGTAGGCATTCAGATCCGCGCGCACCTCCTCGATCGGAGGGGAATACCGCCCGCCCGCCTGCCGCTGGTAGGCGTAGGTCCGCGGGACGGTGTCGAGCCAGGTGGCGTCGCCGGTGGTTTCGCCGGCTAGGCGCTTGCGCAGCAGGACAAGGTCGGTGACCACGTCGGTGTCAGGGAAAGTGCCGGCCGGCAGTCGCACCGCGGCCACCAGGTCCGCTCGCTGGTGAATGGAAGCGCGGATGGGTTGAGCCGTCGGCGCGTCGAGCGTGTAGCGCGACGTGAGGAACGCGAGCACGCCGCCGGGGCGCAGTTTCGTGAGCACCTTGACAAAGAAGTAGTTGTGGACGGCGCGGGTGAGGTAGCGCTGGCCGGGCTTGAGGAAAGCCCGATCCACAACCGGGACGTCGCCGAACGGGACGTTCGAGATCGCTACGTCGAAGAAGTCGTCGCGGAGCGGGGCATCCTGGAAGCCCAGGGCGTGGACGGACGCTCGCGGGTAGAGCGCCTTGAGCAGGCGCGCGGTGAGAGTGTCGAGCTCGACGGCCGTGCGACTGGCTCCAGCGACCGTCTCGCGGGGTTGCAGGCCCAGGAAGCGGCCGACGCCGGCGGCGGGCTCCAGGATCCGCGGAGCGGCAAGGCTCCCGAGGCCGAGGGCCAGCAGGCCGTCCCACATGGCCGCGATGACATCCGGGCTGGTGAAGAACGCGTTGAGCCGGGATCGCTCCAGCGACTGCCACTCAGCCTCAGTCACCAGGACCCGCAAGCGCTGCCCGCGCTGAACCCATATCGTGTCCTCTGGCCGGTGCGCGCTCAGACGGAAGGCGGCCTCGAACGCGGTGTCGCCGAAGCCGCTGAAACGCGCCAGGACCGCCCGCTCCTCGGGCGTGCAGGGGCAATCTTCGGCTTCGAGCACCTTCAGGAGCGTGACCGCGGCCAGGTTGGCCTCGAAGCGGGCAGCGGCGCCGACGACGAAGTCAGCCGGGGTGCAGACGTGATCGTCACCCTCACGCATGCCAGCAAGGCTCGGGCTGGCGGCGCCAACGACCGAGATGATCGGCACCACGTCGAGGCCCTCGCTCGGGTCCGGATCGGAGGCGGGGCCGCTGACGGACAAGCAGGGTGCCATCGCATCCAAGTCCTGGCGAAGCTCTGCAGTCGAGTCCGCCTGAGCGGTTGCGCTACCGTCCCCCGGAGACGGGCCCCATGGTTCAGAGCGGGAGACGGCTCCGAGCTCCTGATCGCGGTCGTCGCCTCCGGAGGGCGGAGTGACCGTCGTGCCCGGTTCAGGGGATGTGAAACCATGCGCGGACGGGTCGAGAATGTCGAACAGCAGGAGCTGTCCGGGGGTGGGGTGACGGGGTCCGTGAGATCTCAGTGGCACTCATCCCTCCTTTCCATGGCTGTCCTCGATAAAGGGCACCAACGGCGTCGCTGGCAGGAGCACGGGGCGCCAGCACCGGATGGCCGGTGACGGCGCCCCGCCAAAAGAGTGGGCCTACCGGGCGGCCGGCAACGCGGCCCAACCGCCGGGGTGCGGGTGGCGAAAGGAGGCCTGGGCAACCTCGTTGCGAGCTTGCCCAGGCGAAAACCGAGTACGAACGAATCGGCGGGGAAGCCGCGCTGGCGGGTCGGCGGCGACGCTTCGCGCTATGCGCGCGGCGGGTGCATCGGCACAATCACGATCAGGTGCGCGTTCTCGAAATTCCCCACGGGCACACCAGACCGGGCTGCTGCGCTCCCGAGAACTGGAGACGCACCGGGGGACTGTCGAGCGCTTCCAGCGCATCTCGGAGGTAGCGGCCGTTGAACGCGATCTGGCCGCCGTCCCCACTGACGCTCGCGTCGAGCGAGCTAACGTTGTCGCCCATTTCGGTACTCGTTGACGTCACCAGCACGCGGCCCAGCGCTGGCGTACCGTCGTCGGGTGGTGGCGCGCACTCGAGCTGGACGATGTTGGCGTTGTCGCGGGCGAGGACGCTGGCGGCACGTGTCGCGCGCAAAAAGTCGGCGGTCCCGACGATGACGCTCGTGGCGGCCTCGCGCGGGATGATGCGTTCGTAGTCGGGAAACCGGCCTTCGATCAAGCGGCTGGTGATCTCGACGTCGCCCAGGGCAAGGTGCACGTGCTGGCCACTGGCCGTGCCGCTCAGGGCGACGGGAAGACCGGGCGCATGCGGCCGGTTGCGCGCGACCTCGACGAGCGTCCGGGAAGTGAGGGCGGTGCGGCAGACGCCTGGCGCGTGGCGCGTGGGTGCAGCGGGCGGGGCGGGCAGTTCGGGCGGGACGCCAAGCGTCGGGCGCGGCGTCGACACGGTGGCCGCCCGAGGACGAGGGCTTGCGACTGGAGCGACGGGTGGGGAGACCATCCTCGGGGGTCTGGCGCGGACTCGCTCGACGGCGATGTACGCCTCCTGCAGCGCACGAGCCAGCGGGTTCTGCACACCCTTCAACTGGCAGAACGGGACGGGATCGGCGCCGTCGAGCTGGACGAGGCCATGGACATCGGCGAGGCCGACTTCGGTGCTGGCCGTCACCCAGAGCGTGACTCGGTGGTACCCTTTCGGGGCGTTCCGGATGCTGGCCGGCTTAGCCGCGATGACCGGCGTCTCGGTACCTGTAGAGCCTGGACCGGTTGGAGCAGTAGCGCTCAGGTCAGGTGGCGTCTCAGTGGGAGATGACGGTGCGGTTGGGTCGCTGATGAGGACACGTTCAGCCACAGGCGGACTCTCCTATCTGGCGTAAGCTGCGAGCGAGAGACTCACACGTCGCGGACGTACGGACGTCGTGATGGGGCGGCTCACGTCGCGACTGGCGGGCGAGGGCGTGGTGCGGTGCAGCCACGTCGACGCGGCGGCATGCTGACAGCCGCGGCGTAGACGAGCTCGGCGCTGATGAGGTCCTGGTGGACAGCTGCGAGATCGGCGATCTCCGCGTCACGCTCCAGTCGTGCGGCATGGAGCTCCGCGACGTAGGCGGTACGAGCTCGCAACAGATCGGTGCTGGCCTCGCCCACCTGCAGTTGCAGCAGCCATTGGAAGGCGACGTGAAGATCGGCGAGCCGGTCGCCTACCGCGTGCCGCTCGCGTTGAAGCTGCCAGACATAGGCGGCGCGAGCGACCTGGAGCGAGGTCAGGGACACCCGGTCACCGGCCGATGGGCGTCCAGCGCCCCGGCCGATCCTCCTCTAAAGAGATCGCACCGGCCATTCGCTCGAGGTCGGCCAGCGGCAGCGTGTACGTGACGCGGGGCTGCTGGCTGCGCGGACCTTCGCTCTTGAACTCCACGCACGCCATCCATTGCGGCTCGACGCTGGACCGATGGGGGTTGTGGTTGAAGGACCAGTACACGAGGCGCACCACACCGACCCGTCCCAGGCAGTGGGGCCGACTCGGTACTGGGCCGACGACGCGTACAAGGTCGCCGGCGACAACCTCGACGGGCTTCGGACCGGGGCAGGCCACTCGCGGTCCCCAGCGTCGGTCGGTGCGGTGAATCGGCTGCGAACGGTGGGGCCGCCCGACCCGCCAGTCGAGACCGGCCAGAACCTTCACCAACCGCACGCGCCACGCGTGGCGGGTCGCTTCCTCGAGCTCTACCGGTGGGTGCTTCCAGTTGATCTCGCGAACGACAATCAGGTCGGCGGGGTCGACAAAGAGCACCTTGGAGCCGCGCAGGTAGGGCAGGTCGCCCCGATCCATGTACGTCTGGAGGACGTGGCGGGGCACCTGAGCGACACGCTCGATGCGATGGAGAGTCCATCCCCAGCGCTGATAGCTGTTGAGGCCGAGGTCGTACAGGCGCCGGTGAACTGCGTCGGGTGTGCGTTGCAGGTCGCGCGCAAGCTCGACCCGTGAGATGAGGTCGGCGCCCTCGCGCAGGTACCAGTCGTCGGTCTCCGCCCAGGCTTCCTCACAGCGGCCGACGTCGATCCCGGCCGCGGCCCAAGCCTGGCGGGAGCTGGCGAAGTAGCGGAGCACTCCATGCAACGAGGGATAGGGACGATGTGTACCCGGACCGCCTCCGTGGCCACCACGCCTCGCCGTGAGTCGGTGCCATTCGCCGCTGGAGACGGGAGCCAAGCCACGGTCCTGATGGAACCGACGCAAGCCGGCCAGAACGCGTTCGCGGGTCCACCACGTGCGCCCCGCAGCGCGCTGCCGGGCACCTGGCAGCGCCACCGGGGGCAGCGAGGTGACGGGGAGAGGATGACCGCAGCGCCGGCAAAGCCTTGGCCAGGACGGGACGCGCCCGGAGTGGGTGAGCGCGGCACAGCGCGCGCAGATCGCGATGCGACGCACGACCGGCCAGGCGCGTTCCTGCTCAGGAGGCATGCCCGGCGTTGTCCCGAGCCGAACCCGCCAGCACGCGGTTGACCAGGTCGAGCATCGGACAGCCGCTGCAATACGTCGGCAGGTCTTCCATCCCGCACGCGCAACACGTCAAGTGGAACACGTCAGCCAGGTTGCCCAGCGACACGCTCTCGGCGGCACGCTGCCGGAGCTGCTCGAGCGCTGCGACCCGGCTGGGCTGAGGCCCGGCTTGTGACTCCCCCCCGGTGGCAGTGCGGTCTTTGGGGGTGGGGTCTGCAGCGCGCCGGCGCCACGCTCGACGATGCGCTCCAATTCGGGCACGGTGAGCTGGCGGCGCGCCGCCAGCGTCGCGACCTGGCGTTGCCGGCCGGAGTCGGCGACGCGCAGCAGGATAGGCGCCAACGTCAGCGGCAGGTCGCCGCGATGGAACATCCACTGCACCTGCTCGTCGAGTTTGAGCAGCAGCACTCGGGCGTTGATACGCGCGGTGGTGATTCCAACACGTCTGGCCAGCTCGGCGGTGGTGACGCCGGCGTCCAGCAGCTGACGGTACGCCCGAGCCTCTTCGACCGGGCTCAACGCCTCCCGCTGAAGGTTTTCGACGAGGATGATCTCCTGCTGCTGGACGCGGTCGAGGTCTCGAACGAGCACCGGGACCTGGGCGAGCCCGACCAGGCGCGCGGCGGCCAGTCGACGATGCCCGGCGACAACCACGCCCTGCGGCGTCACGAGCAGCGGCTGCAACACGCCCTGAGCGCGGATGGAGCCAGCGAGCTCCTCGAGCCCGGCCGTCTGGAGCTCAGTACGGGGATTGAGCGGATTGGGCCGGAGCCTGGCTATGGGCCAGCTATCAGAAGCGAGTTCTGTCATGGTGCGGATCCCTCCTTGTGCGGCGGCCTGGTAGCCGTCGCGATGAAGCGAAGCTGGACGACTGCGAGACGGTGGCGGGGCGTGGCCGGGCACAACGAGCGCCAGCGGGCGGTGTGAGATGAGTCGCGACCGCATTGCGCGGAGCAGGTCGGGCGGTCCTGTGCCGCGTCAGGCGGTAAACAGACGTGGTGCTTGGCGCGAGCCTGACTCAATCCCGCTTCATTCACGGCTGCGGTCCGGACTCCTGGTAGGTGCTGCCGTCTACCCGGGTGTAGCCGAGCATCCCGCAGACGGCCCGCACTCGGTCGTACAGACCTTCTATGCGCGCCTTGACCTCATCCCGGTCGGGGCTGGCATCGGCGTAGGCCCAGCGCCGGCCCAGGTACAGGTGGAGCGCCGTCACCTGGAGCACGCCCGCGGTGCGGCGCAGATAGCTGACATGGCCAAAGACGTGCTCGATGGGCAGCGGTCCGTGGGTCTCGCTCTAGCCCTGGCGCACCTGCTGGCAGATGCGTATGACCGGTTCGATGTTGGGACCGCGCGCGGCCAGCTCGTCACAGAAGGTGTCCAGGCTTCCGAACTGCACCCGAACAATCGGGGATGGAGGGGTCGTGGTTATCGACCGCTCACTTCTCCAGCTGTGGTGCGGCGCGGTTCAAGAGGGTGCGCCCGGCAGGGCAGCAGCGGCTGCCATCGAGATGGTGGACGCGCCGGCCATGTCGACGAGCGCCTGGATGTAGCGGTCCAGTCGCTCGCCCTCGACTTGGCGCCGGACGTCGCGGCACGCCTCGATCTCAGCCTGAAGTGCCTCGACCGCCCGCTCCCGGCTTTCCAGCCGCCCGCACAGCTGCTGGTAGGGCGCATGGGCGTCCAGAAATAACACGAGGGTGCGCTCGCGGTTCTGCTGGGTAGCGCCGAGCGTTTTGGGATCGCCGCCGCGGGTGTCGATACATTCCTGCTCGGCGCTGGCGCGCGCTACGCGCACCTGCTCGTGGAGAGCCCGCAGGCGGGCGCGCTCGTCAACCAGCAGGCGGCGCAGCACTGGCATGCTTGGTTCGCCGATGGAGTGCGTGGGCTATCGAGTTCGCTGTGTGCGGTGGTACTGGACTTTTCATGCATTGCGTTCTCCCTGGGTGGCGCCCTGCACGGGCGCGGTCAGCCGTGACGAGCAGTGTGGGGACAGCGCTCGAGCACGACGGGGGCACGCCAGCCCGATAGCCGGCGCTGGGGACTTGGCGGGGAAGGTTTAGTCCTGGGGGGCCAGCCACCTGGGGGGCCGGCCGCGGCGTGGACGCTCGGTCTGCCAGTCGGTTGGCGGCTCGACACGGACGGTGCGCACCACGAGTTCGCTGGCAGCCGTGGTGCCGCCGCAGACCGGGCAGCGGAGCCGCCACCAGGCAGCCAACGGACGCGCGCCAGGGGCGTCGGCCGGCTGGAACAGGACAGGGCCACTGGGTGGCCAGCGGTCGGCCGTCGCTGTACCGACTGGCCGCGCGCACAGCAGGCAGGTAACCTCGGCCACGATCACCCGTTGGGTACGCGGCCCGGCAGGCGAGAGCGTCGGAATCGTCGGTGTTAGCAGTGGTTCCTCTGGGTGCATGGCAACCTCCTTCCCTGGTTGGTGGGCGAACCCACCCAGGGGTGCGCGGGGCCAGAAGCGGGCGGTCCCATCAGGCCTGGCGGTGCGGGACCACGGGACGATCGCGTCGTGGTGCGGCGCTCGGATGTGGGGCCAGAGCACAGTGCTGGCGCGGAACAAATCGATCAGCGCGGCGGTAACCCGGTCATCGGAGCCGTGTTGAGGTCGGCTCTAGAGCCGTACGGCTCGATGCGCGCCGAACGACGAATTGATCTGGATGTGGAAGCGGCGCAGGAGCGCAGCGGTTTCCCCGTACAGATCAGGGGAACTTGGATCGCCAAGCACACCCAGCGCGGCCTGTCGAAGGTCACCTTGGTCCGCGCGCGCTCGAACAGCGCAACGCAGTGGAGACCATTGCGATAACGCGAGGCATAGACGATGTCCACGCAGGCGGAGCCGACTACAGGGAGCAGACGCTCTCGCCGCCGTCGAACAGGAGTTGCTGGCCCCGGTCGAGGGCACGGCGTTCCTTCCGGCTGCGGGCGAAGTCGATCTCGCGCAAGGGGACGCAGCTGCTGTGCAGGAAGCACTCACCCTTGACGCCCGGCAGGTATATTTAGCACCGGCTAGCCTGGGCATCGGTAGTGGTGAGGATTAGGAACGACACGCACCGCGCTGGCCGTGGACTCGCCGGCCCTGGATGGTAGTGTCGCTGTGTGGGCGTGGATGAGCTTCACGTGGATCGCGCCCGGGCCGAGTCGTTCGGCTCGATTGCGCAGCAGTACGGCCGCTACCGTCCGACGTACCCCGACGCTCTACTCGACGATCTTGCAGCTTTGAACCCGATGCAGGTGCTCGATGTCGGGTGCGGCACTGGCAAAGCCGCTGCGGGCCTGGCCAGGCGCGGCCTGTCTGTCCTCGGCGTCGAGGTGGACGAGCGGATGGCTGACGTCGCCCGTGGCTACGGCATTGCGGTCGAGGTCGCGGCCTTCGAGACCTGGGAGGACGCCGGGCGGCAATTCGACCTGATCACCTGCGCCGACGCGTGGCATTGGATCGATCCCGACCTGGGCGTCCCGAAGGCAGCCAGGCTGCTCCGGGCTGGCGGGACGATCGCACGGTTTTGGAACTCCTGCGTAGTGGATGAGCCTGTTATCGCCGCGTTCGATGCCGTCTATCGCAGGCATGCGCCGGAGGTCACCCAGGTGTGGCGATCGACCGGAAGTACGGCGCACGTGCGCGGGCACGCCGACAGCGACAGCGCCGACGCCGACCCCTTCGCAAAGAACGATGCGTTTTCCTCGGTCGAGACGAGAACCTACCGGTGGGAACGCACGCTGAGCGCCGACGAGTGGGTTGGACTGGTGGCAACGGTCAGTGATCACATGCGCCTTGGACATGAACGTCTCAGCGCTCTTCTGCAGGCGCTCCACGCGATGATCCGCACCCTCGGCGGCACCGTCCACGCACACGATGAGACCCATGTCCTCCTAGCCTCGTATTTCGCACATGGGCAAATTGATCGACCTGCCAGCCACCTCGTGTGCCGTCACTAGCCCGTTGACGCCGGCTGACCCCGAAAAATGGCGTCCTGGCCCGCGCCCCAGGCCCTCCAGCCGTGGGACAGCACGTCTACTTTGATTGAATGGCGTCTCCTGAACCGCGCCTGGAACGCTCGGGCCCTGTGTTCGGCCATCAAAACGGCCATGTGCGAAATACAAGCCTAGCGCGACGCGCAGTCAGATGAGAAGCCATACTGGGTTCTCGCCGTGGCTGTCAGTGCGCGATCCGCAATCGCAGACCGCGAGGATCCGCGACGATCCCGTGGCCCAGGACGAAGTACGTCCATGGCGCACGTTGGGCGGCCGCACCACTCGTGACGGCCTGCTCGTCGATGAGCACATCCACCGTGCGCACGCACCCACACGAGGGCGTCCCCTCGACCAGCATGGCGCCATCGCCCTCCCGAAACAGGTTCAGGAACAAGACTGCGCTCGGCTCGATGCCGCAGGCGCGCAGGGCGGCGTGCAGCGTGCTGGCTGCGAGGCCGCCTGTCGTCCACGAGGCGTTCAGCTGGCGCGCGCGCTGGCTGCGCCGCTCACCCACGAACACGAGGGCTGAGCCGGCTGAACGGAGCAGCGTCACTGTGGCACCGCGGCACCCTGCTTCAGGCCGCTGCCAAGCGCCGCGGCCGGACGCGCGATGAGGCGCTGATTGCGCGAGCCCCGCCACTCGCCGGCGCCGTCGGCGAGCACCTCCCGGTACGGGCCCTCGATCAGCAGATCGGTCAGCTCGAGCGCTGCCCGCACGGCCGGCTCGGGTCGCCTGGCGAGCGCCTCGAGCGTGTAGCCCGTGTAGACCACCGTGTGGACGTCCAGCCCCTTGAGTCGGCGGAGCAACGCCGCCAGGCCGATCGGCTGGCCAAAAGGCTCGCCACCGAGCACGCTGACACCATCGCGAGGTGCGCCGCAAGGATCCAGCAGTGCGTCGACGACAACGTCCACGGGCAGGAAGACGCCGGCGTCGACGGAGTGGGATGCGGGGACGAAGCAAGACGCAGTTATCTACAGTACGGGCGCAGGGTTCGTCAGGCGGTGAGGAGGTCAGGCGCTTCAAGGAGCTCCATCTTGCCAATCAGACGGGTGGCCGCCATGTCGATGACTCGCTGGTTGCTGGAGCCTGTCCAGGGGCCGCCGCCACCAGCCAGCGCAGCGACGTACGGGCCGTCGATGAGGATGTCGATATCGTCGAGAATCGCGCCGATGGCTTGCACATGCTTCGCCATCCGCCGCAGCCACTCGTATGTATAGCCCGAGTAGGTGAGGATGTGCTGGCACCCGCGCCTGCGCAGGGCCCGAATCAGAGCGAGCAGCCCTGCAGGCTGGACGAACGGCTCCCCTCCCAGGATCGAGATCCCATCCCGCGGGTAGCTCGGGTCGAGCAGGGCGTCGGCGAGCAGGTCCACAGGGACCACGGACCCGAAGGAAGAATCCCAGCTATCGGGGGTGATGCACCCGATGCAGTGAATGGGGCATCCCTGTAATTTGGCAGCACTCCGGCGACCAGGCCCCTCTATCAGGCTGTTGTGCCAATAACCTGCGAGTCGGACGCAAGGGGCCGCTGCGACGCCGATCGGAGAGGCAGCCGGTGGTAGAAGAACCTCGGCGGGTGCGGCGCAGGCAGTCTCTTTCGCAGGTCCGAAGAGGCGCGCGAGGCTCTCGCGCAGATCATCCGGGAATGGATGTGGCTCCTCCACGAGCACCGTGCCGGTCACGGTGTCGAAGGTGATGCTCAGATGTGGCAAGTTGGCCTCCAGTATTGTTGGGTTCGTCGCCGGAGGACGCCGCGGGTTGGCCCCGCATTCCATCCATGGCGACGATGCGTTGGTCAAGCGCCTGCACGGCGCTGGCGATCTCTTCTTTGCGGTCGGCAGGCAGCTGCTCGCTGCCGAGGATGCGCAGTTCGATCAAATTGCGGCGCTGCTCCTAGAAAACCGGCAGTTGCTCACGCTTCTCGATGAAGTTCGGGCACGGCAAGCAGGCCAGACGGTTGTCGCACGGCAGGAATGCGCTCAGGCCGCACCAGCCAATGCCAAGATCAACCCAGAGGGATTCCCGCCATGCCGCGGCGGCAGCGAGGTGCGCTTCTGGCGAGAGCACCACATGGACCTGGGCGGTGACGCGGTGCTCATCATCAATGGCCGAGAACGCCTGGTCGAACTCGCGTCGGAGTGTCTCGGGCATGACGGCGGCGTAACGCATCGTCATCCTCAAGCTCTTGTGGCCTAGCATTCGGCTAATCGTCTCAATCTTCATCCCGTTCTTCCGCCACTGAACGGCGAGCGTGTGCCGGAACTGATGGCTCGTTGCCCGAGGCACGCCAGCAATCTGGCAGATCCTTGCAATCAGATGATTGAGCGAATCTGGGGTTGGGCTGCTGCCTCGCCACGTGAAAAGGAAGTCCTGCATCTTTTCGGTGCGCTCATCACGGAGCAATGGTTGCGGCCCTCGGCAGCGCATCCAGGCGTCCAGCGTCTCCACCACGGACGGGCGCAAGGGAATCATGCGGTCGTTGTGCAGTTTGCCCGTCGGTACCCGGAGCCAGTGCGTGATGGCGCCGCTGGCGGCGTCCTGCGCGGTGATGACGCAACCCGTGTCCAATCGGCTCAACTCGCCAGCTCGCAGCCCACACTCCAGGAGCACCGTGAGGATTGCTCTTGAACGCTCATAAGGCAGCGGCAGACCATGCTGCTTAACGAGCTCAGAAGTGAGGGTCCGGGCCGTGTCGACGAAGCGATGCCACTGCGCGTCGGGGATGAAACGCGGCAACTCGTGATCTCTGGGCGCGATATCGCCGCGGATGAAGAGCCGGCGGCCGGTTCGCTCCGCGTACTCGATCGTTTCGATCATCTCGAAGAACGCGCGAATGCAGGAGATGCAGCGGATCTGGTGGTTCCGCGAAATCGGTTGGCCTCGTTTCTCACCGAGCCGGCTTGGCCGGAGCGCACTGATGTGGTCACCGATCTTCATTTCAGCGACCGCTTGTTTGTACGCTTCGATATGCTGACGACGAACGTCCGCAACGGATCGCACTGTTGGATCGTGATTGCCAAGCCAGTCGCCGAACCGGCGCAAAATAGTCTCGTAGGCGTCCACAGTGCCGGGCCGGCGCATGCTGCGGAGGTCGGCTAGGAACCGCTCGCACGTGTCAATGATCGATGGGGCGGTCCGGCCCCAACTCGCCCGTGACCGAGACGCGCCGCCCGCCCGTCGCGGGGCCTCGCCCTCGAGGTAGCCCATCGCTGCAAGGACCTTCTCGGCAGTGGTCACGCCGCTACCCGCAACCCGCTTCGAGCGCCGGGTCTGGGCTTCCCAAGCCTCGAGATCAGCCCTGCTGATGCTCGCCAGGTACGTAGTGCGTTTGGCAGTGAGGACCATGAGCACCACCGCGGCTCCGTTTTTCAGAACCTGGCGCGGGTAGCGGTATCCGATCGTCATTGCCATGTCCACGAAGCGTTCCTGTATGCTTGGACGACCTCCTTTCCCAGCCATTTGTAGGCGAGCTCCATGTGGTTGGCACGGTAGATCTCCTCGCTGTACGGCAGCACCTCCAGGAAGAAGAGCGCGGCCGTAACTTCGGTCCAGCGCGCGTCCCAGTTGTGGTGCCAACTAGCCGAACGATGCCCATTGAGGCGCTGTTGTTCGGCGCGCCAGGCGACGAGCTGCCCCCATGTGAACGCCCAGTAAGTGCAATCCAGGTCGAGCATCATGCGGGCGCAGAGGCGGAACGAACGCCATAGGTGGTTGGATGGATCGCCGTTCATCGGGCCGCGCGCAACGTAGCACAGGAACGCCTCCTCATACGGCGGATAGAGATGCGGGATCCTGGCCCGGTCGGCGCTGGTGTAGTGCTCCTGCCGCACAACTCGTTGGTCCGCAGCCGTGAGCTTCAGCGGCCTGGGCATCTCTCCAGTGGTCACGACCGGCCGTCCAGCCGCTGCGCATTCAAGCGGCTGCCTGCCTCCTGAATGGCCATCGCCTCCTGGTACTCACGATACAACCGGCCGTCGCGCACCTGGTTGTAGATCATGACCGTGTCCATGTTGCTATGGCCCAACGCGCGCTGGAGAGCGTCTAGTGGCATGCCGCTCTCGGCCATGTTTGTAGCGAACGTATGACGGAAGGCGTGAGCATGGATGCGAGGCGTGGCGGCTGCTTTTCGCGCTTGTTCGCAGATGGATATCCACGACCGGTAGCGAAAAGGTTGACCAAGACCACGGCGGCCAAGATTCACGAATACGACATTGTGCGTGAGCGATTTAGGCCGCTCTAGCCGCACATAATTGCTCAACTCGGCAATTGCCTCGTGCGTCACCGGTACCAGCCGCTCCCACTTGTTCTTTGTGCCCCGGATGGTGAGGATGCGCTTGCTCCAGTTGATGCCGTCGACACGGAGCTCCAAAAGCTCGCTGATGCGCATTCCGCCATCTTTCAAGATCCAGACGATTCGCCCAGTCACGGCACTAGGTGGCCCTAAGACGCGAGAGAAAACCGTCCATCTCCTCGCTGGAAAGCACCTGTGGAAGAGGTCTGTCGTAGCGCAGCAGAGCAGGCTTGTTGGCAATGATGCCTGCGCCAGTGCGGATCGCACTCCCAGCAGGAATTGGGTTGCGGCGAACTCCGGTCTCTTCAGGTTCCAGAGCGAGGTAGGCATACCACTGTCGGATCGCTGTTAGTCTTCGGACGAGCGTTCGCGCGCTTATCGTCTTGTCGGCTCAATAGGAGCGCTCGCGCTCCACGCGGATGAACTCGATCGCTGTCCTCGGCCGCGCGCAAAACGGGTCGATCTCCTGTTGCTGGCAGAAGCAAGCCCACCGAAGCAGGTCGAAAGCGTAGGCGCGTACCGTGTTGGCGCTGCGGACAACGGCCAAGTCGTCGAGGAAGCGCGCGACCCACTGGTGCGCGCTATGCGTCTGCGCTTCAGGCAACAGCTGAGCCATTAGCTTCTCTCGCCCAACGCTTGGGCTTAGTGTAGAACGCGCGTTCTGCCAAGATCAATGCGATCGCGGTTTTGAGTCATAGCTGACCCCGATGCTCAGCGCCCGGTCTGGGTATTGATGCGCAGCCGAGTACATCGGAGAGGTGCCCGGCCCGCTGCAAACTCGCCATGGCAGCGGCATACGACCTTGTGCGTCAAGCGTTTGGTGAGGAGGACGGCCGCGTCGGCCCGGGGGCAGGCCAGGGCTCACCGATGGAACGGGCGCTCGAGGAGGCCGGAGCCACAAGGGTTGTGACGGCGTAAGGGAAAGGCGCACGACGAAGGATCGCTGCGCTGAGCGCGACCTCGTCGACAGGGACAGGTAGCGCGCCCTGGTGCGGAAGCTACCAGGCCGCAACAGGTTCAGCGAACGGTCAGTCGCATTGAAGATGTACGCGCCGGAGTCCAGACCGTCCACGGCCTGCACGATCAGGTATTGCTCCAGGGGGATGGCATCTCCAACGTCGAGCGGAATGGGCAGGACTCCGGTTTCGAGCAGGCTCGAGAGCTGCGCTGAGCCAATCGGTACGTTCCCGAAGCGGCGAGTCGAGCCCCGGCGGCGAATGACGCTCTCGATCGCCTGAATGGGAGGATCCTGAGCTGACAACGGATTGGACAGCAGCCGAGGCATGGCCGCCGCCTGAGTTTGGCGCCAGTCCGACACCTCGTCGAGCGTGAATAGTGAGGATGCGGCCTGTATGGTGGAGATGGTCGGAAAGTGCACTTCGCGCCGCGACAGCGGCTCGGTTGCGTGGTGCGTTGCGGCCGTTGGTTGGTGCGTGGGCGTTGGTGTTCGGTCGGTGACGCCGAGGGCGACCAGCGCGATCGCCGCCTCGTGGTCGGGGTCGACGTCGATGAGCGCGTTCACGACCGGGTCCTGGAAACCCACCACGACGCGTGCTCCGATTCCCGCACCGGCGGCGAGCGCCAGCAGGTTCGCCAGCACGGTGCCGCCGTCCCAGAAGCTGTGGCGGTAGGCGCGTGCCCGATAGCGCCAGGCGTTACGCCAGAAGGTGCTGGTGCAGACGACGATCAGTTGTGCCTGGCTGATCGCTTCCTCATGGGCCGTCGCCTCGACCAGCACGCCACGCAGGTCGCCGTCGCACAGCTTTCTCAGCGCATGGTCGTGGGCGCCGTAGTGATAGATTCCCGCCGCGAGGTCGGGCAGATCGCCGCAGACCAGGTACAGCTCGACGTGATACAGCGCGCCCGTCGTGCCCGCGGCACGGAACGCCCTTGGTCCGCTCATGCGGCGTAGCCAGCGGGTGATGCCGTTCGAGTACAGGCACAGCCGCCCGAGCGTGGTCAGGTCGATGTGGCCGCTGGTCGTTGACTCTACAGGACTCGCTGTTCCGCGAATGGCGTCGAGCGCCGAGCCGATGGTTGGCGCGAAATCCCGGGGCAGCGGCAGCGGCTCGAGTTGTGAGTAGATCTTGTATGGCAGCGGGCGATCGCGCGGGTTGGCTCGATAGTCATATGGCGGCGAGCCGACCCCCGGCGCGTGCTTGGTCGCCGCGTAGTACGCCAATGCCGCCTGAGTGTCGCGGTTCGACACGCCTATGCCACTGGCCGACGAGCCAGCTCCTCCCATCTCTCGGCCAGACGAGCGAATGTGTCCTTCCTATCGCGCACGGCTGACGAGAGCTTACAGACCTGGTCGGTTGTCTGAGGCCAGAAGCCCTAGACCCAGTAAGCGCTGATGGTGCGTACCCGGATTCGCACCCTGATTGACATGGTACGGGGAAGGCATGGTCAGAGTTCACTGTCACCCGCCGGCGCACGCGGGGGAGCACTCTCGTGCAGCACTCTTGACCTCTCAATCGAATGAATCGGGCGCCCTTAGGCGGGCGTCCTCCTGGTACAGGCTACGAACCGCCGACCACTCCCCGGCGTTCGCGACCGCGGCCACCTGGTCGACGAGTGCATCGGACGGTCCATCGCCGATGGCCGACTGGCGGTCCATGAGTCCCCACGCGTCCCACGGTAACAACTCAACCTTGTTGAGCGCTGCCAGGTCACGAACCACGTTGTTGCGGATGAACCAGCCTCCCCAGTACTCGTAGATACCGAACTTTCCAGGATCGGCGCGTTGGGCCCGGCACTCCTGCCAGGCTTCGCCGCCCGCGAGAAACCGTCCAGCCGGCAGATCGAGCGGGTCAAAATCAAGGCACAGCGTTTCACACTGCAGCGCGTCCAACTGCGCGTCAGAGCGGACCCACCGGCGTGACCGGGCGTCCCAATGCTCGACGATCCAGTGATCGATGAATCGGCCTCCGCCCTCGAAATAGGTGCCGAAGCCGCAGCGTGCTCGTGCTGGCACGCCAACATGCCGCAGCAGCGCCGTCGTCAGGACGGAAATGTGCCGGCAAATGCCGACGAAACGCCGCTCTGGTGGCCTCGCGTCGGAGAGCGGTCGCCCGTCGAGCTCGCGAATGCGGCGGAGCATGCTGGCGGCCGTTCGCACCTGGAGTCCCTGCTTGCCCTCCGCCGAAACGGTTACTCCGTATCTGGGTGCCCAGCCGTCGTGGAGCACGAGCCCCTGGACGAGACGCGCCAGTCCAGCGATGTCGTGCGGCAGTTCGCCGAGGTCAGCCTCGCCGGCAAGATCCGTGAGCCGCCCCGGCGCAGCATAGAAGTGAAGCTCAGCTTCGGAATCGGTCGGCGCCAGCATGTTTCCAAGCATGGCGGATCGCTCGCACGCCGTCAACCGTCTGCTCGCATTGTCACCTGGTCGAGGTGGCGGGTTCTGAAGAGGAGTCATTACATCTCGGTGGGGTAGGTGGAGACGGCGGTGTTCTACTGGCTGGATCGGCCGCGTAGAGAAGCGTGTCGCCCCGCCTGCACGCGCGGCTACGCATAAGGAGGTGGTGAGTTCGTGGGAGAACGTCGCGCATAACGCACCAGCAGGTAGGCGTCGTGTGCAGGTGTGGGGATACTCCGCGGCCCCGATCACCAGGAGGTGCTGGCTGGGATGATCTTTGTGGGTATGGATCTGGGCAAGCGTTCGCACGCGGTGTGCCTTCTGAACGACGCTGGTCAGCAAGTAGCGCGGCCGCTGCGCGTGGCGCATACTGGCGCTGGTCTGCGGCAGGTGCTGGCGGCAGTTCGAGTCCGGTGGTGGGGGGGGCTTTGCGGGTGCCCAATGGCGGCCACGTGGTTCGGTGGCCTGCGCCGGCAGCACCGGCTCGACGCCTGGGTCACATCTGCGCCACCACGGACCCATCTGCATCATGGCGCCGCCACACGTGTGAACTACACACCGATGCGAAACAAGTGAGCGGTTCTGTGGCGATGCGGACGTTTCACATTTGAAATTACATGCGTATCCCGCTGATTCGGGCTCTCGTAACCAGGGCCACGACAAGTCCTGGCCCATCCCCTTAGATAGTGTAGATAACCGGGCTGCACCGAAGCGGGCATCCCTGTACCTGGAGCACGCTCCGGCGACCCGGGCCCTCGACGACCGAGCCGTGCCAGAGTGCCGCCACGCGCAGGACGGGCCCCGTGCCCGGCGTCGGCGTGGGGAGCGGCATCGTCGCCAGGGGTCGGGCGCAGTTCAGCTCACGCGGCTGCGGCAGAAGGTCACCAGCCAGCGCCAGGGCCTCGTCGGCTCCAAGCCCTTCGCTCACCAGGTCGCCACTGACCGGGTCGACGATCCAGACCAGTTCGGACACCGCTCTGCCCTAGCCGTGCTTCGGCTGCACCCGTGTCTCGGGTTGGGCGCGGACGCGCGGCCGCAGGTGGTACTCCGCGGTCGCTTCCTCCTGGGCGGGCTCGCCCGCCACCTCCTTGATCAGTCGGGCGACGTCGTCGCAGGCTGGCCCAGCGATGCCCCGGATGTGCAGGCGCAGTTCGCCGGTGGCGGTGTTCACGGTGAACTCGATCTCGGGCACGGGCTAGTACCGCACCCCGAGCTTGACGACGCTACCCTCGACTGTCCGTCGCACGCTGCCGCGGAGTCGCTGGCGCACGGTCTCGACCACGTGCTCGGCGTACGCCACCCGCAGTCGCGGCAGGAACTGACCGTTCAGCAGCGCGCGCTGGTCATACTCGCTGATCACAGGAATAAAGCCGCTCTCGGTGCGTCGAAAGCCAAGGTCGTTGGATGCGCTGCCGAGGTGCTGTCGGCGTACGACCAACTCGGCCGTCTCCAGCCTGCGGTCGCCCTGGTAGCCGTAGAGCGCCAGCGCCTCGCCTGCGTCGACGTCGGTGTAGCCCAGATCGGCGAGCGCGGCCAGCAGCAGCTGCCGATCGCGGAAGATGACGGCATCAAAGCACAGGTATTTGCTCATGCTTGTCCTCCTCGAGGTGACACAGGACAGGAAAAAGCCCGCTCCCTGCTGTAGGGAGCGGGCTTCGGCCAGAAGTCGGGAGGCGCTGGTCAGGTGGCGTCGCGCGCCTCTGCCTCCAGCGCCTCGAGGAACTGCTGCACTGTCAGGACGGCAACACCACGCGCGCGCAGCGCGGCGATCAACGCGGGATCTCTGGTGACGTCGGCGTCGCGGCTCACCAGAGCCTGCACGTGCCCGGTCAGTGCCGTTTCGAGCACCAGATCGTCGTCCGGGTCGCGGCACATCCGAACCGTTCCCGTGACGGGCACGAGCTCGCCGCGGTCGCGCAGAAGCAGGAGCGCCTCGTCGATGCGCTCGGCAGGCACCCGGTACTTGCGCATGATGCGCGGCCGAGTCAGCACGTCCGCCACGTCCTGCACGATGGGCTCGCTGATGACGAGCTCGAACCGACCCTCGCGTAAGGCCCGCGTGACCTGGCCGGGCGGTCCGCCTGGTGTCAGGACAGCCGAGACGAAGATGTTGGCGTCAACGACCGCCCTAATCGGCAGCGCCGGACGCGCGGCGCGCCGCGGCCCGCTCGGCACGGACCTCTTCGGCGGCAGCCGTGATATCCGCCTCGATCTCCTCGGGCGTCACGTCCGCGGGCATGCGCGACTGGACGTCCGCGACCAGAGCATCCCAGCGGCGTCCCCATCCTGACCAGTCGTGCCGTCGGCGTACCAGGTAGTCGCCGACCGCGAACTGCACGAGCTCGTCGACGCTGCGGCGCTCCTCGGCCGCCAGGCGTTCCAGCGCGCGGAGTTGCTCGTCCCGCAGCTCAATGGTGCGCTGCATATCAGCCTCGTTCTCTCAGTACCTGGTTATACACCGGTGCTCAGCCAGCTTCAGAGCTCGAGGAAGCGTTCGCCGCCGGCCGGCTGGCCGCGGACGGCGTCGATGGCCAGGTGCTCCTGCGCCCAGCGCCGCAGCTCGGCGATATCCTCCCGCTTGACCTCGGAGGTGGGGCGGATGGAGCGGACGCGGCGCTGCACGTCGGCGGTGACGAGCGCGCGCTCGCCGTCCATGAAGGCGTCCAGCAGGGCGCCCTTGATGGCCGCCTCGATCTCCGCGCCCGAGAAGCCGTCGGCGGTCGCCGCCAGGCTCTCCAGGTCGAACTCACCAGGGTCACGACCGCGCTTGCTCAGGTGCACGCGGAAGATAGCGGCGCGGTCCTCTAACGTGGGCAGGTCAACGAACACGACCTGGCCGAAGCGGCCCTGGCGGATCTGCTCAGGGGCGAGCTGGCGGACGTCGTTGGCGGTGGCGAAGACGAATACGTCGTGCTGCTCGGCCATCCAGGCGAGCAGGTAGCCGATGGTGCGCGCCGTCTCGCCGGCATCGGAGCGGGCTGACGACTGCAAGCCACCAACGCCTTTCTCGAACTCCGAGAGCCCAAGTACCCCCTTCAGGGTGGTCGCGATACTGAGAGCGCGCCGGATGCTGCCGGCCGCGGCGCCGATGACGCCACCGCCCTCCCCCATCACCGCGGCCATGTCGAGATCGAGCAACGGGCGACCGAGTACAAAGGCGGCGACCTTCTTGGCCAGATCCTTCCCACACCCTGGCAAGCCCACGAGCAGCAAGCCCTTGTGAGGCTCCACGCCGAAAGCGCGGGCGGCCGGCGAGAAGGTAACGGCGGCCTCCTGCAGCAGCCGGCGCAGGTAGGGATAGCCGCCCAGATCGTCGACCGACGCCGGATGGGTGTAGGTCAGCGCCCCGCTCTGGCGGATGACGCTGCGCTTCTCGTCCAGGATCAGTGGGATGGCCTGCGGGTCGATGCCGCGCCGCGCAATGGCGCTCTTGGCAAGCGCGTTCTCGATCTCCGTCTCGGTCAGCCCGAGTAGCGCCTGCACCAGCTGCGCGCGGGTGTGCTCATCCACCGCCAGCTGTACGTCGGGCAGGTCTGCCAGACGGCTCAGCTGGAGGTCCAGCAGGGCAGCGACCTCCTGCTCGTCGGGCAGCGGCAGGTCGATCGTCTTGATCTCCTTCTCCAGCGCCGGCAGCTCGGGGAAGGTGGCGCCCACGAACACCACGGTGACGGGTCGGGCCTTGATGGCCCAGGCGAGCTCCCGTAGACGGCGCACCAGCAGTGGATCGGGCAGTCCGTCTGGGACCAGGTGTGGGCCGAAATCGCAGACCAGGTACAGGCCGCGCTCGGCCTCGGCGATGTGCTCCAGCAGCGAGATTGGGTCCTCGGCGCCGGGGATCGGGCGCTCGGCCACGCCGACCGCTGGGCCAGCAATCTGGCACAAGCCTCGGGTGCGGCTCCACACGAACAGGCCTTTGGCGCGATGGCGCTCAAGCTGGGCCAGCGCGGTCATCAGGCGGCGGAAGCGACCCTCCTCGTAGGTGGTGACCGATAGCAAGGGGTAGCGGGCGCGGATCAGGATGTCGAGCTCGCGCACCAGCGCGTCGACAGATGGAATGGCAGCATGCGACATGGAGCTCCTCCAGCGTTCAGGAATGCGGAGGCCCACCGGCCGGCGACCGGCGGTGGGCCGCCACTGAGCGGAAGATCGGTGATGGCGCGACTAGAGCTCGAGCGCGGCCATGCGGCTCGGCTCCAGTACGGCCCGGGCGTTGTCGTAGGTGAGCGCCAGGATGTCGGTGAGCACGCCCTCGAGCGGCTCGGGATCGCGCTTGCGCTTCTTGCTGGCAGGTCGGCTGGCCAGCGCTTGCAGCTCGCCGATCAGGGCCTCCAGCTGGCGGTCGTCGGTCCAGTTCATCGCGCCGAACCAGCGCGCCAAGTCGCGCACCTTGCGGGCCGACGAGCCGTGCAGGGCGTTGTTCTTCCGCAGGGAGTCCCGCAGAGCGGTGGCCGCCTCGAACACCGTGGCGTGTAGCTGCCGCACGCCTTCCTCCAGCGGACTGAGCGTGTCCTGGAACCGTTCGCGGGCAGCCTCCAGTTTGAGCTGGCGTAACCGCTCCTTGACGGCGGCTTCCCGCTGCCGCTCCAGCTCCTCCGCCTGGCGCTGCCGCCGCAGGCGCTCCTGCTCGCTCCATAGCTGCTCCTGCACCAGGCGGTGGCGGACATCGAGCTCAGCGGCCTCCAGCCGGCGCTCGGCCTCGACTGCCTCCAGGCGTTGGCGCTCCTGAGTGGCCCGCCGCTGCTCGGCCACCATCTCGCTACCCAGGTGGAGCACGCCGATGCGGTAGCGCAGCACCAGGCGCTGGCGGAGCAGATCGGGGTCGGGTAGGGCCGTCAGGACCTCGCGCACGAGCGCGTCCTCGAACCCGGCGGGCACCGTCTGGCCCGTGGCCTCCAGGCGGCGCGCAGAGTCGGCGGCCAGGCGCCCGAACGCATCCAGCGCCTGCTCCCAGATAAGGGTATGGTCAGCCTCGTAGGCGTCGAGCGCTTGCGCCAGCCGGACCTGCTCGGCGCTGAAGGCCGTCTCGAACGCGGGCCAGGCGCGCCACGGGATCCACCGGAACGCCGCGGACTCGAACACGGTCTCGACGAGCTGGAAACGGTAGCTGTAGGTGTGCAGGGCGGCATGCGCGCGATCCGCCGGTCGCAGCAGCGGCAGTCGGTAGCGGTCGGGCACCAGGCCGTGGCGCGGTGGGCGGAAGGCGAAGTCGCCCTGGCGGGGCAGGGTGATGCCGAGGGCCCGCCAGTCCAGCCGGCGGTCCAGCACGCCGAAGCCACTGGCATCGACATTGGCGAACGCTCCGTCCTCGTCCAGGGCAGAGAGGTCAAAGGGGAGTCGCTCGATGTCGACCGGCGAGGTACCACTCTGGGCGGCGGCTCGCTCGGCCCGCCGCTCGACCGGCCGGAACTCGGTGTCGCTCGGAGGGAGCACTACGATCGGCGCCGCTGCTGCCGGTGCGGTGTCCAGGTCTATCAGCACCCGCGCGAAGCCTCACCGTCTGCGTTCCGCATGTTGGCGCAGCACTGGTCCCACGCGGTCGCGGCCTGCAATCGTGCCGTGCCCGCGTCAAGGCCACGATGGCGGGCAGCCCGGTACGCCTGCAGCCAGGCGCGGGCAACGACGCGGACCGCGGGAGCGTTGGTCCGGGCCGCCAGCAGCTCGGCGGTAGAGCGGTCGAGCAGGAACGCGGTCCTCTCGTGGCGCGGGACGGACATGGGCGTGGTCTCAGGAGTCGTGGGCATGGAGAACCTCCTGGTCAGAGCACGGCAACGCGTGCTGGTGATGACCCGGCGGCGGGACGCCGCGGGTCGACGGACGGGTGTTGGCCACCCAGCGCCCGCGCCTGGCTCGCGGGCGCTGCCAGGCGCGGGTGCTTACTTCTGAGGAGTCCCTGGACGACCGGGCGCCAGGCGGCGACCGTACTGCCAGACGGCAGACAGGAGCGCGTTAGACGAGGACGACGGGCAGGCGCAGCGCGAAGACGCGGGTAACCACCTGCAGGTCGGGGTCATCGAGTGAGTCGGGCAGACGACCCAACCGATGCAGGGGGGTGCGGGGCGTTCGCGCCGAGCGCGGGCGCGCGGAACTCACTGGGCCAGAAACGCGCGGGCGGCCTGAACCACGTGGTCAGGTGCGGATCGAATAACCAGCGCGGGCGGCCGGTCCGCAGGAGCTCGACGACCTGCAACACATTCTCGAGGGCAGCCGCGGCCGGCGCGCGCGGAACATCGGTTCCACGCGCCCAGCGACCAACCGCCTTCGGGTCCTTGACGCCCGCGATCGCGGCCGTGAGACGCTGCCCGAAGATCGTCTGAAGGGTGGCAGCGGTCGTGGCGATGCCCTGGCGCGCGACGCGGGCGTGCGCCTCGCGCTGGTGGTCGAGAAGAGTAGTGGCCACGCTTACACCCTGGCTCCTGGAAGCTTACCTGTAAACATCCCACAAAGCGACCTATTGCAGGTGCTCGAGCGCATGCATGGCCGCTCGTCTGGCCGCCGGCGCTGTGATCCGAGTCGAATCGGCGGTCAAAATGGCAGGTCCTCGATCTCATCCACGGGCGGTTGGGAGCGCGAGTCGGCGGCTCGTGGGGCGCCGGTACTGCTGCTGTCCCGGTGCCGGCCGGGTCCAGGCCGCGGGCCAGGCGCCGGGCGGTCGGTGTCCTCGCCCACGCGCGGGGACAGGCTCTGAACGTCGTCGGCCCAGACGTCGAAGCCCGTGCGCGGCTCGCCGTCGCGCGACTGGTAATGGGTCATGTCGAGGCGGCCGGCGACGAACACCCGCGCGCCTCTGGCGAGTCGCTGGGCGAAGTCAGTCTGCCGCCCCATGACGCGAACGCGGAACCATTCGGTGTGCTCCTCGCGTTCGCCGTTGGCTCCGGTGCGTGCCAGGTTGACGGCAACGCGGAAACTGACGATGGGCAAGCCCTTCTGCGACGAGCGCAGCTCGGGGTCGGCCCCGAGATAGCCAAGGACACTCACTCGGATCATGGCGTGCTCCTTTCAATCGGGAGGGCAGTCTCACCATTCGGGTCGTCGCGGGAGTTCCCAGCCAGCGGCGCGGTGCTGTGAATCATCATGAGGATTAGGCTCTTCCGCGAGTTTCGGGATGGCCGCCGAGGGACTTCTTGGTGCTGGTCGTTCTCGCCGATGACCAGCACCGCGAGGGATAGCGGCCACGCCGAGTCAGATCGCGTTGGACGCTGTCGCCGCGGATCAGCTACGGCGCGGCGATCAGCCGACTCCGCAGCAGGTCCAGTTTGGCACGGCCATAGCCTTGCCGCTTCACGAGCTTGACTTGGGTGACCAGGCCCTCGACCGGGCCATTGGACCACGGCAGCCGTAGACCAGCCTCAACGGCCGCACGATCGTCCTGGAGCCCTTTTGCCAGACTGACAAACGGCGCGAGCCCACTGGCTTCGGCGTCAGTCAGCCAACGGCTCAGGCCGACGACGGTGCGCTCGGCCACCACGCGTCGGAACTGCTGGAGCAAGGCGTGGCCCTTGGCTATCTCGTTGTCCTCCGCGAGGACCTGATCGAGCGCGGCGTGTTCGTCAACGTCGAGCTGCTCTGGTGGCCGCAGGCACAGCCAGCGAACGCTGTATCGGCGTACGCGTCGGCGGCCACGGCGCGACGCGCTGTCTCGGACGGGGCGGGGAGGCCGCCAGGGCAGGAGGGCTTGACTGACCAGCGAGCCGCTCCCCGCATACCCCAGCGCCCGAATCTCACGAGTGAGCTGGGCGAAATTGGTACATCCCGCCTGCCAGCGATCCTGGAGGTACGGGACGTAGGGCTGCAGCGATGGCGAACGCAGCCCGCTCGGTCGCGGCGGCATTTGGATCGGTGGTGGCGGTTCGGGTGTTCTGAGCAGGTGACGGACGGTCATGCGGCTCATCCCGAGATCACGCGCAATATGGCTGATGGGCTCGCCGGCTGCCTGGCGCTGACGAACCGTTTCCCAGCGCTGCACCCGTCGCGCACGAGCGGCTTCGGACCGCAGGCGTTCTTTGCTTGGTGGACGGTCCGGCACCGCCGGTGTCCGGGTCGGCATCGGCTCGGCATGGATCGTGGCGTGCTCGATCCGTCGCCGTCGGCCACGCAATAACTCATCGAGGGCCTGACTGGCGCTCTGGACAATATGGAAGCGATCGGCAACCTGAACGGCATCGGGCGCGCCTTGCCGTCCAGCATCAGCGAAGGCGCCAGCGCGATCACGCACCAGCACCTGGACGCCAGGGTGCTCCTTGAGCCAGGTGGCCACCGGCTCAGCTTTGTGGGTGTCCAGCACATCCACTGGCTTGTGGGTCTTCAGGTCCACCAGCACCGTGGCGTAGCGATGGCGGCGCGCCAGGGAGAACTCATCGATGCCGAGGATGGTCGGGGTGATCGTCGGCTTGCTCGTTGAGCGACGGAGCAGACGCAGGAGCGTATCCGCGCTGGCGCATAGCCCCGAGCAGGCGGCGATGAAGGCGCCGGCCTCTCCACCGGCGGTCCGCCCATAGCTAAGGAGGGCAGCTTCGGCATCGGCCGTGAAGTGGGCGTAGCGCCGTAGCACAGGATCGAAGCACTCGGCGAAGGTGCGCCGCCGACAGGCGTCGTTCAGGCAGCGGAAGCGACGGACGATCAGACGGAGTCGGACGCGACGGCCGCGCCAAGGCAGATCGCGAGGCTGACGGGTGTAGCGGTCGTGGACGTACTGGCTGGCGGTGCCACACGTCGGGCAAACGCCAGCCGCAGTCGCACCGCTGGCGTCGAGCACGATCTCGTCGCCCGTCCAGCAAATGGTGTGAATGACCAACGACGAGGTGAAGTGCTGCCTGTCCATGCCAGCACTCTCGCCGGACGCGTGCCAGGCTTACCATCGTGCTCCCTCGGCTCGGCGGCCATCCCGAAACTCGCGGAAGAGCCTAATGGTCATGATGAACGACAGTGCTGTACAGGCGGCCGGTGCTGCGCAGCCACAGGGCAAAGGCCAGGCGTCGGCAGGCCTGGTGGTCGGGGCATGGTTGGTCCGCGGGCACCAGGTGTTGCTCGGCTACCCATGTCCCTTTCAGCCAGTACAGGCGTCGGATCTCGTCGTCGCTGAAGGGCGCCAGCAGGGCGCGGACGGCCGCGAGCGCGGGAGAAGTCAGCTCAACCGCCACGGCGCTCACCCGAGCAGCTGAGTGGCAGCGGACCTGCCAGCTCCGTGTCAGGCAGGACCTCCGCCAGGTCGATGCGGAAGGCTGGCGACGTTCGCCCGTGGGGTCCATCGCCATCCAGCGCCTCGTCGACTTCCTGAATGGTGAAGACCGTGGCGACGCTGGCCGGGTCGCGCTGAATCTGAAGTGCTTCCGCGGCGGCCTGCCGGGGTGAGGCAGCTTCCACGGGGCCGAGCTCCCAGCTCACCCAGTACGTCTGAGTGGGCGGCTCGGGGTCCGGCGCTGGTGAGCAGGAGCGCTGGCGGTCTTCCCGAGGAGCGACCAGGTCGGGAGCTTGCCGACGACGCCCGGCCAGCAGAAGTGGAGCGACCACGCGAGCCAGGTCGCGAAGGCGGTCATCCTGGTCGAGCAGGCCAGACAGCCTGGCCAGGTAAGCGGCGCGCGCTTCGTCCAGCAGGTTGGTGGGGGGACAGGGCGGCTGGCCGAGCAGCGCGGCAAAGACATGCCGCACGTCGGCGACCTGCTCGTGGACAGACGGATACAGGCCCTGGAGCCGCCACAGGTAGGCGGCACGGGCGCGATCGAGGGAGCTCAGAGGCATAGCGACCTCCTCCAGGGAGAGCCAGAAGACCTGGCGGATCGGCGGCGGCCACGGCGGCAAGGCGCCAACAGCGGCGAGCAGAGCGCCGGCGCCCAGCACTGGTCCGGCCGGGCGTCGGGTGATGACCCTCAGCCCCGAGGACCGGCGGTCGGCGGCCACCGGGCCGAGCCGAGGACGGCCAGCCTTACGGCGTGGGCAAGACGATCAGGCCGTAGCGCCGACGCACGAGCGCCATCAGGCCAGCGCCGATCGGCTCGGCCGGTGGAGCAGGCCAGTCTGCCTCGCCGGCCGGACCGAACAGGGCGATGCCGATGGTGCGTTGCGACGGGTCATGGCCCAGGCGGTAGCGAACGCCGTCGAAGCCCACCGCATGGAACGCGTCCGCCCAGCGGCGCGTCCTGTGGCTATCAGGCTCCTCGATGGCGCTGATGCCCGCGGTGATTCCGAAGGCACGGGCGCGCGCATGTCCCGCGTTGGCCAGGACCATCGGCCGCGGCGCGCGGAGCGCCGACAGCACGCGCCGGGCGACTTCGGCGGGGTCGATGAGCCGGCCCTGGCGCCCGAGTGTCTCCAGGAACGCGCCCTCGGGCGCCAGGGCCAGGTAGCAGGTGCCGAGCGCCCCGGACAGGTTGAAACGGCCCGTGGGTCCGGTGTCGAAGTACCAGGGACGGCGGTTCCAGCGGTGGATGCGATACAGCGCTCGGGTAGGCAGGAGCGTCCAGCGCGGGAACCCGGCGAGGTCCGCTGGCGGTGGCCCCAGCGGGCTCACGCGCGCTTACCAGCGGAGCGGGGCAGCCGCGGCGCGCGCGGCGTCGAGCACGGCCTCCAGGTCGCGCCGCGTCCTGATCCAGGCGATCGGCGTCCGGTCCTCGAGGTCCGGACTCGGCGTCGTGAACCAGGATGCAACTGTCCAGCCCGTCGCCTCGGCGTCCGCGAAGATGCGCAGGATGAGCGGGACGGCCTCATAGGGGCGGCCCTTCGCGGTAAACTGGAAGAGCGGGAGCAGCGTGCGCCGATCCTGGGTCGTGAGCGCCAGCAGGCGATGGCGCCCGATCAGGTCATGAACTGCCTGACGGCTGCCGACCCCGAGCAGCTCCTGCGCCTGGCGCATCTCCAGCAATGGCCCGAGCTCCCGCTGCCAGAGCGCGCTGGCAGCGGCCACGAGCGCCGCGCGCTGCCCGAGTCGGGCCGCGTCGCCCAGCTCGGGCTCGTCGCCTGAAAGCCCCAGCTGACGAAGGGTGGCCTTGAACGAGGCAGCGGCGGTATCCAGAGCGACGCTCACGGGGCCAGTATACGTCAAGAGCGTCAAGTATCTACTGCGCAGAGAGGTGCGAGGGCTCCGCAAGGGACATCACGTTAGCCGTCACGGACGAGGGTGGTGTGTCGGATGGGGTGGCACCTACTGATGCCAGCAGGGCACCGGCGAACAGGGTCTGGCCGTCCTCCCGTGGAGCAAGCTCGGCGACATCCTTGACGCCGTCGGGCAAAGCGACGCCGACAGCGGTTGGGCCGATCTGCGCCTGGAGCCGGTACGTCGCCTTGGTGCCGGCGTCGTCGCCGTCCAGGACCAGGTAGACGCGCCGAAACACGCGCAGGTCGGCGAGCAGCTCCTGGCGCACGTCGGTGCCCAGCAGGCTCAGCACGGGGTAACCCCACATGCGTAACGTCAGGAAGTCGAACACGCCCTCGACGAGGCACACCGACGGCTGCCCACACGCCAGGTCCCAACCGAGCAGCGGCTTGCGGCCAGGCAAGCCAAGATACTTCGGCCTGTCGTCGGCGGAGGCGGCGTCCAGACAACGACCGATCAGCCACACGGGACGGCCCTGGCGGAGCTCGGGAACAACGATCCGGCCAGCGAGGTGCTCGTGGCCGTGGCGGTTGACCAGCCCGGTGCCGAGCGCCGCCCAGAGAGGGAGACCGCGCCAGCGCAGCAACGGCAGGAGCTGGTCGCCGGCCGCGTAGCCGACCTGGCAGCGCTCGATGGTCGCCCGGTCGATGCCGCGACTGGCAACGTAGCCAAGCGCCGCTGGATCGCCGAGCAGGCGCTGGTGGTACAGCGTGGCCGCGGCCCGCAGAACCGCCGCCCCTTCCGGCTCGGCTTCGCTGGGCTGAGCTGGCGCTGGCGGACGGGCCTGCCGCGACTGCACCGTGCCCACCACGCGGGAGGCGATGAACTGGCCGGCGCCCAGTCGCCCGGCTGCCTCACGGAAGGGGAGTTGCTCGGCGAGCTCGACGAACGTCAGGACGTCGCCGCCCACGTTGCAGCGGTAGCAGCGCCAGGTCTGGGTCCGCTGGTACACATAGAGGTTTGGGCGGCCGCCGTCGGCGTGCAGGGGGCACCGACCTACCAGCGCCTGACCCTGGGGACGGAGCTCGACGCCGTAGCGGGCAACCACCTCTTCGATCGGGTTGGCCTGCTTGAGGGCTGTGGTGTCGATGCGGCTGCTGGAGTGCGACGAGGTGAGAAGCACGAGGCCCGAGCCGCCGTCAGGCGGCGAGCAGATCGGGCGGTAGGGCGTACAACCAGCGGGAGGGCTGCCGCGCCTCCATCTTGCCGCCGCGCTCGCGCGTCCGGCAGAACGAGAGGTAGAGGCGCTCGCGCGGTCGCGTGACCGCAACGTAGCCAACCCGCAGCTCCTCGCGCAGCGCCTCCTCCAGGGCCGCGTCGTCCGTCTGCGTCTGGGGGCTAGAACGCAGCGCCCGGTGGTGCGGCAGGATGCCTTCCTCCAGGCCCGGCAGGAAGGTCGCCCGCCACTCGCCGCCCTTCGCCTGATGGATCGAGCTCAGGCGGGTGGCTTCGACGTCAGGGGCCGGGTCGACGTTGTCGCCAAGAGCCAGGCCGTCCAACCAGTCGCCCACATCCGCATCGGCGCGCCGCGCGACGGCGCGCAGCCGGTCCAGGGTGCCGAGCCGCTCGGCGCCCTCCGGGTGCCGCTCCAGCCAGGCGCGGTACCCGCTCCGTTCGAGCGCCCGGTCGAGCAGAGCTGCTGGGGTCGCACCACGGCTCGCCTGGGCGTGCAGGTCGTACACCACGGCCACCAGACCGGCTGCCGCGGCGACCGTCGCTGGACCCAGGTCAGCTACGCGGGCCGGCAGCTCCGCGGCGGTCGCCGGCTCGTCCGCCAGTGCCGCCGCAGCCCGGCTCAGCCCGCGCGGGGGTACGTTCACAATCCTGGCCAGCGCCGCGCGGTCGGTCGGGTCGCGCGCCAGCCGCAGGTAGGCCAGCGCGTCGCGGACGACACGGGTGCTGAACAGATCGGCGTGGCCGTGCCGCACGTACGGCAGGCCGGCCATGCGCAGCGCCGCCGCGAGCCGGTCGGCCTGCCCGTTGGTCCGATACAGGACAGCCGCGTGGCCAGGGTGCGGCAGGGTACCGCGCTCGACCAGCAGGGCGATCTGCTGGGCGACGAAGGCAGCCTCGGCCTGCTCGTCGTCGGCCACGAACAACCGCGCAGGCGGCCCGTCAGGATTGTTGGTCACCTGGGCCGGGCGGTAAGCGAGCAGCTCGTTCAGGGCATTGGCCAGTTGCACCACACGACTGGTCGAGCGGAAGTTGTGGTCGAGCGAGACGCGCACGGCGCCGGGAAAGCTGGCCGCGAAGCCGAGCAGGAAGCGCACGTCGGCCCCGCGAAAGCCATAGATCGCCTGGGCCGGGTCCCCGGCCACGGTCAGGTTGCGGTGCTGGGCAGCCAGCAGCTGCACCAGCGCCACCTGGGTGGCGTCCAGGTCCTGGTATTCGTCGACCAGCACCCAGCGGAAAGCGTCCTGGAGCACACGCAGGGCGCGCTCATCCTGGCGGAACAGGCGCAGCGGCAGCACGACCATGCTCGGGAAGTCGAGAGCGCCGCGGCGCCGCAGGCGCTCCTCATAGGCGTCGGCCAGCTCGGCCAGCGGGTCCGCCCGGCGGGCCACTGCGTCGGTCGTCAGACGACAGCGGTCGACGGCCGCGGCTAACTCACTCAGCGGGAAGGTGGCAAGGTCCCAACCCTGGTCAGCGGCCACCGCCGCCAGCAGCGCCCGGGCTTCGTCATGGGCCAGGACTGTCGGACGCGCTCCGAAACCGAGCTGGCCGGCCCAGGTGGTGATGACCTTGCGTCCGAAGGCGTGCAGTGTGTGGACGGCCAGGTCGCTAGCGGCGTTGCCCAGTCGCTGGGCCACCTGGCGACGGAGAGCACGGGCGGCGTCGGTGGTGAAGGTGACGACCAGGATGCTGGCCGGATCGGCGCCGCGCTCGTGGACCAGGTGGGCGAGGCGGCCGGCCAGGACCGTGGTCTTGCCCGTGCCAGGGCCGGCGATGATGCTAAGCGGACCGTCGCCAGCGGTAATGGCCGCCAGCTGCGCCGAGGTGAAGCCCTCCTCGGTCACGAGAGGGTCTGGGTGGCGAGGCTGGCCTTCCAGGACTGCCAGCGGTCGAAGTGTTCGAGCAGGGCGTCCCGGAACGGCCGCGGCCACTTCAGCTGCCGCCGTATGAGCTGGTCGAGCAGCGCCCGTCGGGCAACCGCTGGCATCGAGGCGTAGGGCGCCTGCAACGACTCCATGTGCTCGAGGAAGCGGACACGGCAGCTCGGCGCACTGGTGCGCACCTGGTAGCCCTCGCCGCAGCGCCGGCAGCGGTACTTCACCCTCCCGCCGTCGGGGGTGTCTTCGGGGCTCGCGACCAGCTCGTGCGGCTGCCCGCCCCTCACGGCTGCTCCTGGCCGAGGGCCCGTGCGCCTACCTGGGGGTCGAGTCGCGCGAAAGGCGGAGTTGGTGGACGCCTCAGGGACAACGGCAAGGGGAACGACGACCATGACGACACGTCCAACGTCGCCAACACCAGACCCAGCCCTGCCGTGCCAGGTGCCCTGGTCGCTTTCGGCCTGGATCTGGCTGCGCGCCGTGGCTGAAGGGGCGGCTCCGCAGGTGATCGTCGCCTGTGTTGAGCAGGAGGTGAGCACAGTCGCTTCAGCCAGGATGGCCTCGCCGCGAGCGGTCTCTTCGAGACGGGTAAGCGATAGTTGGGACAAGATGACTCCTCTGCGCCGGTGTCAGCGCAACTGCGAATGAAGGGGAAGGGAGGCGACAGGCCGGTGCGTTCTGATCTGCTAGGCTCTGCCGGGTGTTGACGAGCTGGGATCGGGGCGTAGTCGCTCAGGCGTACGGTCTGGGGGAGCGGGAGGTCACCGCCGATACCGCGCTCGTTGTGCAGTGGCGCGGCCCCACCGACGATCTCCTGGCGGCGCTGCGGGAGCGGCACGGCTGGGCCGCCGCGGCAGCCTACCGCTACTTGCGGACACTCCGCCGCGCACTCCTCGGCACTCACCTACACTGACCGCGGACCGTACACCCACTCAATGTGGCGTTGGGCGCAGCCGGCAGTGCCTGTGCGTGTTAGCAAGACGCGACACTGTCAGCGGACCGTGTCAGGCAGCGCAGTGCCCACCCGGATCAGTCGGCTAAGTACTCCGCCTCGAGCGCGTAGGCCAGAAACCACTTCCAGCGCGCCCGTGTCGCGTGCGGCGCGTTCATGTTCAGGCGTTCGGCCGTGGCGCGGCCGGTAGCAGTCTTACCCTCGATGAGCACCACCTCGTCGCCGAGCATCAGGACGAAATCGAAGCAGGCGTTCCAGTCGTCGACGCGGGGGTTGAACAGCGGGATCGCCCGGTCCTCCTCGGCGACCCGCACCGTCTGGGCCGTTGCCTTGGAGAGGTTGCACCGGAAGCAGGCCAGAGCCAGATTGTCGAGGACGTCGGCACCGCCACTGGCTCTGGGCACGATGTGCTCGACCTGGAACTCCTTGTTGGAGAACTCTTCGGGAGCCAGGCAGTATTCGCAGCAGTGCCCGGCTCGTTCGGCAACCTGTGCGTAGAAGGGATGTCGCGGTCTAGCGCGCGGCACGCCGCCGGGCCGCCGCCTCGCGCCCGGCGGCGATCACGTCGCCCACTTGCTCGCGGGTGAGACGCGTGCCACCGAAGCGCCTGGCGAGCGCACGGCTCAGGACCCGCTTGCGCAGGCGACCCCGCTCGTCGAAGGCCTCGGGGTGCTCGCGCCGCATCCGCGCATCGATCTGCTCGATCGTCTCCTCGTCGGCGCGATCGGCATCGTCGAGCGCCGCCAGGGCGGCGGCATGGCCGTCGGCAAGGCCCTGAGCCGCGACCTGGGCACGAGCCCTGGCCGTCCGCTGATGCCCGAACTCCTCGCTCGACAGGGCAACGAATGGCTCGCCGAGGGGCAGGCCCAGCTCCTCGAGGATAGGCAGGAGGAGAGCGAAATTGACCGACTTGAGCGGCCGATCCGAAGCCAGGCGATCGAGCGCGCCACGACTGACGCGGACCCCACGACGGGCGAGGCGGCGCTGGAGCTCGCTGACGCCAATGCCATGCCGTCGGAGGGCGGCGCCAATGGTAGAGACGACGGCGGTGCCGGGTGTCATGGGACCTTTCCTAAGGCCAACTTTAGCATGCAGCATGCGAAACCCGGCACGAGGACGTCTGCGCGCAGCCCGCGCCGGCCGGCTTTGCTAGCGGCCATCACGATGTTCGCCGTGTGCGCTGGCGGGCATCGAGATGAGATCAATGGTGCCGGCCGCGCGGAGCACGGAGGCGCCGCTGCCTCCTCACGCCGTTGGGCCGTTCAGAACACCGCGCTCGCGCAGCGAGACGTACGGCGGTAGACGTGTCGGGTCGCCTATCACGATGTGATCGAGAATCCGCACATCGAGCAGCTGGCCAGCACGAGCGACCTCGCGCGTGAGATAGACATCCTCGGGAGAAGGTTCGGGATCGCCGCTCACGTGGTTGTGCACGAGGGCAATGGCATCGGCGTTGGAACGGATCGCCTCGCGGAAGATCTCGCCAACCCGCACCGAGACGCCGCGCAGGGTGCCAACGTACAGGGTGTACTCGCGCAGCAGCTCGTTCCTGGTGTTCAGGAGCAGGACGCGCAGATGCTCCTGTTCGAGCTGCGCCATGTCGCTGGCGAGAGCCAGGACGTCGATCGGGGTTTCCAGCCGGCGTCGCGGCTGCCTCGACATCGAGGTCACCGTAGGCTCGTGTGAGAACATCATCGCAGGCCCGCCTGCCGGTCGGTAACACCCGGACCGGGCACCAGCGGGATCTCCGTTAGCTGCCCTCCCACGCGGTAGGTGCAGATAGAGCGCTGCTCATCCTCGGTGAGCAGGTAGGCGAAAAAGTCTCGCCCGTCGCGCAGCGCCAGGGCGGCGCGGTGGCTGCCGTCGATCAGGATCGGCAGCTCGTACAGGGGCGCCTCCGGCCCGATAGCCGTGGATACCACGACAACGATGCCTGGCTCGTCGCGCTTGTCGGCGGGGATGTGGTTCAGGTGTTCGGAGGTGATCGTCACGCGACTACGCAGCCACCCTGCAAGGGCCGCGGGATCGAGCCGCGTGGGCTGACGGGGACGCTCGGCCAGCAGTTCGCGGGCACTGGGGATGTCCCAGTTCAATTCGGACTCAGGCTGCGTCAGCGAGAAGGTGTAAGTCTCCAGACCAGTGATCGGGAAGTCGCCAACGAAGCCGCGGGTAAAGCACTCGGGGCAGACCTCGCCGAGACCGGGCAGGATGACGCGGGTAATCGAGCTCATGCAGTGGCCCTCCTGGACGCGAGTCGTTCGCGGTAGGCACGGACGCGGCAGCGGTTGTCGCAGTAGCGGCGCATCGGGCTGTTGCTACCCAGCAGAGGCTGGCCACAACTGGCACAGTGGTCGCGGGGTTGGGGTGGCAGTCCTCGGTGCCGCCGGCGCCAGGCGCGCTGGCGGCAGGTCGGCGAGCAAGTGCGCTGTGTGGGCCGGGTGGGGACGAACTGGCTCGAGCAGCCCGCGCAACGGATCGTCACCATCGGGCGCTGACTCGGGCAACGCGGACAACGTCTGACTCAGAGATCCTGCTCGTCGGCAGCACCGTGGTACGCCCGTGCGAAATAGCCTGGCTCGCGGACGACGGCCGGAATGGGCAGGCCGTCGCGCTCGAAGCGCGCCTTGAGCTGTCGTGCGCAGCGCTCGCACAGCGGCTCCCGTGACGCGGCTGGATCGGCGACGTACTCCGTGCCGTTCCACCGCGCAGGTACGGACATCACCAGAGCGGGGTCGGCCTGCGCCGGCGCACCACAGGCGGCGCAGGCAAACACGAGGAAGGCGACGCCCATCAGCACGCCCGGCCTGGAAGGTTTCGGTCGAATTCCAGCGCGGCCAGCGCCGAGTGGCCAGTGGGGGAGGTGCCCCGGGAGGCCACACTCATGGCCGCGGAACCGCATCGGCAGCCGACGGACCGGTGAGCTCGAGCCAGCGGTGGTAATAGGCAGCCTTGACAACCGTCCACCCCAGCCGCGGGTCTTGATCGAGCAGTAGGCTGCCAACCAGCCGCAAGTGGGGGCCGAGCGGTCCCTGAGGGCGGCCAAAGAAATCGAGCAGAAGCCGGGGAGTCGCCGCTTCTGCGCGTAGGCAGGCCAGCACGGCGTGCAGGCCTGCCTGGACTAGCGGACGGGCGCCTTCAGGACCATGGGCGAGCTCGCTGGCCGCGGAACGCCAGAGCTCAAGTTTGCTCTGGTTGTACAGATCGAGAATGAGCAGGGTGGGAGAGATCGCCATACGGGTATTCCCTTGCGGTTGAATGACTGGAGACCGACGACGCCGGTCGCGCACGGAGCCAGCCAGCGGCGGCCCCGTGCGGTCTGCAGGTGGGGATGCGTGTGAGACGCGAGTGGCCACAGCCCCGTTCGACGGACACGCTGCCGCCAGCGGGGCTGATGACCACACGTCGCCGAAAGAACCCCGACGCGGTAGGTCGGGATCTCAGCTCGCGTCGGCGGCCGTCCGCTTGCGTTCCTGCAGCGGCCGCGCGGTGCGCAAAACGCCTGGCGACGTGACGGTGTCGCCCTCATGCCAGTCGGAGAGGCCCAGCACACTCACCACCTGGAAGGAACCCTCGGATGTCGCGCGGGCGAACACCATCCCGCGGCTGGTTCGCGGTGCATACCGCTGGGGATCAATCCAGCCGCGTTGCCGCACGACCTTGAGGCACAGCTCCGACCAGATGCCAAACATCTGGCGGGCCAGGTCGTCGGGCAGGCCGTCCATGTCCACACTGGCGAGGCGCTCCATGGCCTGCTCGGGGTCTTGCCGGTAGGCCCGCGAGCGGACGTCGCGCAGCGCCTCTTCTGCCGGCGCCACGACTCGCCGCCGCGTCTGCCACGCCGCGGTGTCCAACAGTCGGTGGACCTCAGTGTCGGCCGGGAAGGCTGCCGCCAGCGGCCGCAGGAGCGCCAGCGCCTCCTCGGGCTGCTCCCGGTGCAGCGCCTGGCTGGCACGTTCGAGCGCGTCCGCCCGCCGCTGGGCGCGCGCGGCTGCCTCGTGGCGCTCGCTCTCCGCGCGTTGCTGCTCGCCGCGTCGGCGGTCGGCCAGGACCCGCGCCAGGTGCGGTCGGCTGGCCAGCTCATCGGCAGCACGAATGCGCTCGGCCAACAGCTGCGCGCAGGCAAGCTCAGCGGCGCGCGCAGTGGCGGCGTGCTGAGCGGCTCGCGCCCGCAGCTCGTCGCTGAACGCCTGGCCAACGAAGTGTTCGGCGGCGGCCCGCACCTGGCGAGCATCGGCCAGGGCGCGCTCGGCTTCGCGTCGCTCGGCAGCCAGCGTCTCGTACTGGGCCAGCTCGATGCTGGCCAGCTCGCGGGCTCGGGCATCCTGGCGGACCATCGCCTCGAGCCCGCTGCTCATGTCGGCGAGCTGCGCTATCAGGGCGCTGAGCGGCTGCGGCGCCTGATCCGTCGATGAGACTGGCGCGCCGGGGATGCTGGCGCCGAGGTCGCGACCGCCAGCGCTCGGCTGCTCCGTTGATAGTGGCGAGAGGTGAGTCGTGTCAGCGCTGTCGTCAGCGGAGTCCGTGGGCCCGGCCGGCAGGTTCTCGATGTCGATGGCTGATCCGAGATCCGAGAGGCTCTTCAGAACCGTGGTGCCGTTGTTCGAGGAGGACATTGCTCGTCTCCCATGGGAAGAACGGCCGTGACCCAACGAGAATTGTCGGGTCCCGGCCAGTCGCGCTACAGTCCTCCTCGGGCGGGCTGCTCGAACAGCCCGCCCGAGGAGTTACGATCTACGCGCCGTTGCGCGTAGGGGCGTCGTGGCCGAGGGGACTGGGTCGGAAAGCGATGATGGTCCCTTCGGCCTCTTTGTTTGCCGCCGCGCGCGGCTGGGGCGCCACCCCGTTACGGGTGTCCTTGGTCTCCGCCGGGACAGCGACCGGCATGCCGAGTACCAGGGAGACGTTCCCTTCATGCTCGGCCAGAGCGAGCAGCACGTCCGTCAGGGACGCTGCTACGCCATCGGGCCCGATCGACCCGCCATCTGGCTTGAACGCCAGCCAGATGGCATAGGCGGGCGACGCGTCCCGCCGGGCAGCGGTGATCGCCGCCCGCAGCTCGGCACCGAATACGCGGTGCAGGCTGCTCTTGACGACGATGTCGGCCACGCACGGCACGTCGCCGAGCATGGGGGCGAGCTCGTCGTAGGCTCGCCGCACCGCCAGGGTCAAGCCCTGGCGCTGCTCCTGGTCCTCACTCAGGACCGTGAGGCGCGGTCGGGTCCCACAGCGGTGGAACCATCGCGCGGGGGCCGTCAGGGCGGCCCACACCCCGTTGCGCTTGACCGAAGCGCACCGGATGCAGCTCATAGCTGCTCCTTTCTCCCGCGTCTGCGGGAGGAACGCCATTGCCTACTCAGGCAACGGCAAGGCGGTGACCGAGGGTGCGCGGTCGTACCTCCTTTGTGCCGAATGCGGCGCAACCACCGGCGACGTCGTCAGCGAGATCGTCACCGGAGACCGGACGCCCATGGCTCCCGTCGTAGGTCCTTTGCCTGGCGACGAGGCCCTGGTCCGAGGGAAACGCGGGGAGCTCGAGAACGAGCTCCCCGCTGGCGGTTACCTGTTAGACGCTCGTGGACGAGAGGGCGCGGCGGGCGTGTTGCTGAGTGACGCGCCAGGTCCTGGGGTCGGGGAGCAGCTGGCGTTCGAGCCGAGCGACGGAGCGCTCGAGCTCGGACAACGCCATCTGAGCCTCGATACGAGCGTGGAGACGAGCGATAGGATCAGTGTTCAGGGCAGCAGTCGTACCGGTCGCGACTGCTGGTGCTACACTGAGGTCGGACACACAGATGTCCTTTCGTGGGGCGCAAGCCCCCGAGCGCCGACCTGGTGCTAACAGGGCGGCAAAGCGAAGAGCCCCGATCAGCGAGCTACGAACTCGTTGACCGAGGCTCTTTCAACGTGCGGCTCCAACGACGAGACGGTTTAGCGCGGTAGCGTCACCTCCTTTCTGGCCGGGACGGGCCAACATACAAGAAGGCCCCAGGGCTCACGGGCACTGGGGCGCAAGGCAGGGATAGAACCGCCGTCGCGGTGGTGGCGGTCAGTAAAGGCCCTATCAGCGTGTGCGTGGAGAGGCAGGCTCGTTTAGTCGACGACGAGCCATCCGTCTCGGAACATGGGCAATCTCGTCAGTGTCTGACCCGGATTGCCCTATCGCCGCCCAGCTGCGGTCGCTGGTTCTAGCGTCGGATAGGCGAAGACGGGCTCTCCGTCAGCTACTGGTACCTCCGTCGCACGGGATGGACCCGAGATCGGCTGCGCAGGAGCTGCTGCCCGTCATCGCCAGCCCGGCGATGACGGTGGCCCTGCGCAGTCGCGGCCGAGGCGCGCCGTTCGGTCGGTTTGGACCCGTTGCGGGAGAGCATGCTCCGGCACCCGTAGGGGTATCCCGCCGGTTCCAGGGTTGGACGCCGTCCCTGTCGGCTGTTGCGGTCGCCGACCACACGTCGAACATGCGGCCAGTCTAACGAGGGGGGCGTGACAACGGCGTGACACGGGAGGCCCGTGTTCAACTGTTTCCCGTAAGTGGCAGCTTGGGAAGACCACGCTCCCCGGTGACCGACTACCCGAAAGGTCATCAGGGCAGTTTGGAGGTTGGATACCCTGGGGACGATGCCGCTCCCACAAGGCGACTGGACCCGAGTGGACGAGACAGAGGATCCACTTGCCTTTGTCCGTTGGCTCGATGCCAGCCGGCAAGCCACACTCAAGCTGGCGGAGGCGAACCCGAGCGAATTCTTCTCGCACCTCTCGCCCCACCTGGGCGACACCATGCTCGAGGTTGGCTGCGGCACGGGCGATCTCCTCCACCCGCTGGCAAGGCTGGTCAGCCCCACCGGGCGGGTCGTGGGAGTGGACAACAGCACAACGATGGTTGCCGAGGCCCAGCGTCGGCTGGTGGATACCGGTCTGCCTGTCGAGATCACCCTGGGCGATGTTTCCCATCTCGAGTTTCCGGATGCCAGCTTCGACGTGTGCTTCGCCACGGCCCTACTCGCGCATTTGAGGGATCCTGGCGCCGCCGTCAGCGAAATGGCGCGCGTCGTTCGTGGTGGCGGACGAGTCGCGCTGACGGAGCATGACTGGGGCACGTACGCGATCGAGGCCAGTGACCGCGGTCTCACCCGACGCATCCTCCAGAGCAATTGTGACGATCAGATTCGCCAGGGATGGATCGGACGGCAACTCCCCGGCTTCTGCGTCGCAGCCGGACTCGAGGTAAGGGAGGTCGCCGCGCATGCCCGCGTGTTGCGGCGGTGGGATCTCGTCTGCGACGACATCCGTCAGATGGCAGTAGACGCGGCAGGACGAGGCGCCGTGACGCAGGACGAGGCAACCAGGTGGTTTGCAGACGTCGAGTCGCGTGCCCGGATGGGAGCTTTCGTCGGCACGATCACCACGTTCAGAGTGACGGCCAGCAAGCCGGTCTGAACCACGCCACGGACCAACCAGCCGAACTGTGTCGGGAACGCTCTGCGGGAGAAGGCGCAAGCCTCGGCTGCACGACGCCGGGCAGCGCTAGTGCGCTTCGAGCGTGACAGCGGAATCGGTGACCGGCGGGAAGATCAGGCGGGCGCTCAACAGGCGTGACAATGCCGTGACGGCAACCCGCTAGAGTGCAAAAAACTCTCGCGCCCTGAGTGCCCATGCTGAGTTCAGAATTGGCCAAAATGGCGGTGAGCGTACTAGGAAGCGTTAAGAACTCCTTTCCGTGCTCCTGGGCGCGCTCGTCGGTGGGTCTGAGGAAGCCCGGGCAGGGCACACGACCGGGTGCGCGAGCCCGAGGGTCGTCGCGACCTGGTGATCCCGCGGATCACGTCGTGCGCTCGGTCACACGTCTGGAGTCGCCCGTTCGTCTCTCCTCGATTGCTCCAGGCGAGCCTCCGCGTCGCCGCTTGTGACAGCAGTGGCTATCCCGGCCACGTGGCAGCCTCCTATGTCCCCCGCCATTCCGCCTCGCGGAAGATCGGGCAGCGGTCCAGGACTCGGGCCCGCCGTCGACTGCTGAGCCGGTGGCGCATCATCCGTCCCGAGAGGCCGCCTGTCATGCACATCATCTACCTGCCGGTCCTGGGCACGCTGCGGGAGCTGTACCGGCTGCCGCGCGACATGCGGCGCTTCCAGCGCTACGTGGCCACCATGACCGGCGGCACGGACGACATCGTGCTGCCGATCGGGGTGGCCAATCCGATGGCACGCGAGCACGCCGTTGCGAAGCTCGACGAGCTGCTGGCGCTCGGGGCCGAGGAGACCGGCGCGGCGGCGGCTGAGGAAGCCGAGGCGCAGATGGGCGGGCTGGCAGGCGAGATGACAGCGTCGCTGGTGCTGGCCGACGATGTCGCCGGCGGCTGGACCAACCGTTACACCACCGAGGCCAGCGTCCGCTTCCCGGGCCGCGGTGCGCTGAAGCGACCGTTTGCCACCGGCCTGCTGTGGACTTCCGAGTCGCCGAGCGCAGACGAGATCCGGCGAGAGCTCCTCGGGGCGATTTACCGACTGGCGTACCAGCGCCGCCATGGGCTGCCCATGACGCTGCGGGCGATGCTGACGCAGGAGGGGCTCGCGGGCGCTTTCGCCGGCGATCAGCCTGCCCTCGGCGCCGATGAGCTGGCCCGAGCCCGCGCCATCATCGCACCCTATCTGGACACTGAGAGCTATCCCGAGGCCTTCGCCTGTCTGTATGGCGATGTCGCCGCCGAGGAGCTTGGCTACCGGTCGTTCGGGCTGCCGCACCGCGCGGGCTTCACCGTGGCGCTCACCGATGCGCTCGCCGACCACCGCGATCCGCTGGCCGCGCTCCGCGCCTGAGACTTCCTGCAGAGCCTTCAGCTAGCAGAACGCCTCACCAATTCCGCTCGGGTCACCGGGATCGGCTGGGTACCACATGGGTTCACGTACGCCGTCGGCTTCCTGGCTGCCAGCTGGACAGCGCCAGCAATCTTGCCTGACAGATCGAGCAGAGCCGGCATAGCGCTTGCACACGCCCGGACAGGAGGAAACGCCATGCCTCGCAAGAACCAGCGCCCGCGGCCCGTCGAGCAAGCTCCGGCGGACCGCCCATCCACGGAGCCCGTTGAGGGCGACATGAGTCTGCGCAACCAGCTGCCGGACCCCGGGTCATACCAGAGTAACCACGGCACCACGGGCTACGGCGGCGACGACGAGCGGGCGGACCCCGACGACGCCAAGGTTCAGGGCCAGAGCCGCGATTGACGGCCACACGCGATCCGCGATGCATGCCTGACGCGTGCCCGGTCGGCACGGCCGCCGTCCAGACAGGCCGGACTGGTGTCGTGGGTGTGCCTCATCAGGGCAGACGGAAGATCTCGACGACGTTGGACCGGAAGTCGCCGGGCCGCGGACCGCCGGCCAGGACGTAGATGGCGTCCCCGACTGCCACTACGCCGAGCCCATGGCGCGGCGTCGGCAGGGGGGCGAAGCTGAGCCAGCTGTCGGTGCTTGGGTCGTAGGCCTCGTTCTTGGCGAAGGTGCGCTCGGCCTCGCCGCCAAGCACGTGGAGCCGGCCGGCGAGCACGGCGGCGCCGACGCCGCTGCGGCCGGTGGGCAGCGGGGCGGCCGTGGCCCAGGTGTTGGCGACCGGGTCGTACACCTCGTGGGTCGTGCCGGTCATGCCGAGTGTTGCTGACCGCCCGCCGACGACGTGGACGAGCCCGTTCAGCAGGGCAGACGCCAGGTGCTCGCGGGGGGTCGGCATGAGCGCTGGATCAGTGCGCCAGGTGTCCGTCGCGGGATCGTAGGCCTCGGTGGTGCCGGTGTCACCGGCCGGGCTGGCGCCGCCGATGGCGTAGAGGGTGTCGCCCACGACCGTGCACGTCAACGCTCCCCGTGGCGTCGGCATGGGCGCGCGCCCGGCCCAGGTGTCCGTGGCGGGGTCGTAGGCGTAGGTCGAGGCAACGGGGCGGTTGCCCGTGGTGGGGTCGAAGCCGCCGACCACGTACAGAATGCTGCCCACGCCGGCCGCGCACACGTGGTTGAGGCCCCGCGGCAGGGGCGCCAGCGTCTGCCACGCATCCGAGGCGGGGTTGTACGCCTCGTTGGCGTCAGTAGCACCACTGTAGGCGCCGACTACGTAGATCCTGCCGGCCACGACGGCGGCGCCGACCTCGGCTCGCTCGGTGGGCATCGGGGCGCCGCGGGTCCAGACGCCGAACTCGGCCGGCTGCGCGGACAGACCCAGCGGCGCGCGTGCCTGCGTGCTGGCCGGACACGTCAGGATGGGTAGGACGACCGCCGCCCGGAGTGCCAGTCTGGACAGCAGTCGGCAAACAGTGGCCAGCGGGGACATCGCAGAAGGCTACTGACCAGAGGTCACTTTCTGCGCTCGATCCAGCAGGCTGGACAAGCCTGGCAGCCGCCTCCGCCTCGCTCGTCCAGACAAGCACGCGAAGTGCACGGCCGCGCTCCGCACGTCCCCCAGCGTCGGATAGCCTTGCGCGACCGGCGGACTGCCCGGGCGACGCCCGGCTAGGGTGTGAGCGTGCAATCGTAGCGGCGGCCATTGCGGATCACGGCGACCGGCTCCAGCCGGGCGCCGCCGATCTCCTCGACACCGGCGCTGTCGCGGAAATGGAACTCGCCCGAGACCACCCGGAACAGGCTGACGTCCGTGGCAGCCCCTGGCGCCAGCGTGCCGAGCTCGCCGGACCGACCGATACACGCCGCCGGGGTGGCGGTCACGCGACGGATCACGTCTGGCAGTCGGAGGCCCAGGTGGAGCAGCTTGCTGGCCGTGGTGGCCAGGTCGAACACGGGCCCGGCGATGTTCCAGGCGTGGATGTCCGAGCTGATCGTCCCGGGCAGCAGACCTTGCGCGATCCCGGCGTGCGCCACCTGCCAGGTGAAGCTGCCGGCGCCGTGGCCCACGTCGAAGGTGACGCCGCGCTCCACCGCCGCGCGGACCGAGGAGCGCACCCGGCCCGCCTCGTCCAGCACGCCCTCGGAACGCCCGTGGTAGACGTGGGTCACCACGTCGCCGCGCACCAGGCTCCCCAAAATCTCGTCCAGGCCGACAGCCGTATTGCCGGCGTGGACCATGACCGGCTTGCCGATGGCGTCGGCGACGCGCCGCGCCCGGCGGAGCATCTCGCGGGTACGCTCGGCATCCTGGCCGACGTGCTCGGCGCTGATGCGGATCTTAATGCCGGTGATGACGTCGGCGTGGGCGCGGGCCACCTCCAGCGCCCGCTCGACGTTGGCCCAGCGGATGTCTTCCAGCTCGCCGACGGCGTCGGCGCCGAAATTGTCGTCGCGCGCCATGCCGATCGCCGACAGGTGCAGCATGGCCACCACGCGCGTGAGGGAGACGTCGATCACGTAGCGCTGGAAGCCGGCGAAGGTGGAGGCGCCGGCGGAGCCAGCGTCGACGGCGGTGGTGACGCCGCGGCGCAGGCAGTGGGCGTCGGCGTCGACGCCCAGCGGCGCGACACCCCAATACACGTGCGTGTGCAGGTCGACCCAGCCCGGCGTGACCAGCAGGCCGTGGGCGTCTATGACGCCGTTGCGGACGCCCTGGGCCGCGAGGTCCGTGCCGACAGCGGCGATGCGGGGGCCGATGATGCCGATGTCGACGGCCGCGTCGAGGTCCTGAGCCGGATCGACAACGCGGCCGCCGCCCACGATGAGGTCATACATGGAGCACACGGTACGCGGGATGACCCGTCGTCCTGGTGCGCCAAGCACGCGGAAAGCCAGAGTCGTCCGGCGGCGCCGTCAGACGCACCATTTCGAGGCACTTCGTGTCCGCGGCACGGTGATCCGCGCTCGCACCCACCGGTACAGCTCCCTCACCTGCTCTGGGCTCCACGATTCGAAGCGGCGCCGACATGTCAGGAGTCTCGCCCCTTCACCGGTTCCCGAGCACAATACAAGGAAGGCCTCTGAGCGGTCCGGAACGCGCCACCGGTCTGCCGGCAGTTTGAGTCAGTGCGCCCGTGCGGCAACGCGGAGCTCTAGCGGCGGACCGCTGGTCCAGCCCAGCGCCCTACGGACGAGTTCCGGAGATAGTCGCTGCCCTCGGTGCGCTTGGGCACGGTTGCGCCGCGGCCACCTGGAAACCCCATCTGTCCCAGTACTCCACAATTGTCCGAACTCCTATGTCGTGCTGGCGACACCGGCTTTGGGCGCGTCCACGCCGGAGAGTAGGACCGCGGCGCTGTCAACAATGTGGTGCGAGATACATCGCCTCAGAACATCCAGGTCGCCCACTCTGACGGCTTCCAAGAGGTCCGTGTGGGCGTCAGCCACATGCGCTGGGTGAGTGTACAACTGATGGTTAACGTGCAGGTACAACCGAAGCTGTTCCTCCATGATCGTCCAGAACTGGAGCAGCATGGCGTTGTCGGCGAGTTCGAAGAACACGCGGTGAAACCCGAGGTGAGCATCAACAAGTGCCGAGGCGTTGCCCGAGTCGCCAGCCTCGCGCATCCGTCGCAATGCCTGCTCGAGCTGCTCCATTTTCCCGTTGCGGACGACTGGAAGCGCGCGCTCGACTGCCAGCGACTCAAGCACCGCGCGGAGCGGGATGATCTCCTGGATCTTACGCGGGGTCACCTCGGTGACGTACGTGCCCCGGTACGGGATGTTCACCACGAGCCCCTGCTCCTCAAGCTTGAGGAGTGCTTCGCGAATCGGAGCGCGGCTCACGCCCATCTGCTCAGCCAACTGGGCCTCGACAAGAGGGGCACCAGTCCGCAGCGTCCCGTTGAGGATCGCCGCGCGAATCAGGGCAACGACATCGAACCGAAATGGTCGCGGGGTGAGCCGCGGGAACCGCTCGCTGTCGCCAGTCAACGGCTGTGGCCTCCGTGGACCGGCGCTTGATCTGCCTTGTCGCACATGTCGATGGACCTGTACCCCCAATCCATAGTAGCCGCGGCTTGTTGCGCAGAGGCGCTATTGCCGAACGCCGACACCCATGGTAGATTGTCGACCTTCGGCCGAGCCGTCTCCGCGGCGTCGGCTTCGCTGACTATTGCGTGACCGCGCAGCGACAGCGTGGCAAGGGTGGGAGTAATGACAAGGGTGATGATTCGGCCTCCGAGCGAGCTCATGAGACGTACGATGGTCCTATTGGCGGCCATCCTCCTGGCCGTGGCGGCGATGGTGTGGCACGGCGGGGTCTCCAGCGCGGCCGACCAGAAGTCTCTTATCGCTGATATCAAGAGCAAAGGCGAGCTGCGCGTCGGATACGCCGTGGCCGATCCACACCAGTTCAAAGACCCCTCCACTGGCGAATGGAAGGGCATCGCGGTCGACATGATGGCGGACTGGGCCCAGGTACTCGGCGTCAAGCACGTACCGGTCGACACGAGCTGGGACACGATGGTCCAAGGACTCCAGGCGGGCAACTACGATGTCGCGGCGGCGCTGAATCGCCGCCCACCCCGCGCCCTGGTGGTGACCTTCTCGAATCCCTACATTGCCGACCGCGGTGTCTTTACCGTCGACCTGAACAAATCGCAGGCGCACTCATGGGCGGATCTGAACGCCCAGAGCCAGACTATCTGTGTGGTCCAGGGGACGGCCGAAGACAAATCGCTCACGACCATTGGAACAAGCGCCACCATGCTGCGCCTGGGCGACCAGAACGAGTGCCGGCTCTCCCTGCAGAGTGGCAACTCCACGGCGTTCTTCGACGACATTTCGGGCCAAGCGAAGTACGCCAACGAGAACAGCTGGGTGCGGCTGATCGTGCCGGACCCGCCACTGCAGCTGGAGGGTGTTGGGTTCGCGATAAGGCAGGGCTACAGCTACGATGATATGCAGGCCCTGGACATACAGGTGGAGAACTGGGTGAACAACGGGCTGTTGCAGAGCGCTGAGGCGAAGTACGGCCTGCCCAACTGGGAGCCTTTTACGCACCGCTAGCCGCGGGCGCTGCGAAGGCTCACGGTGAATCCGCCGCCGTAGCCTGGACCGCAGGACGACGCTGAGCAGCCCTGGGGTTTGCAAGCGAGGAAGGCGCGTATGGATTGGGGTGTCGCATTCCGCTACTGGCCGCTCCTGGCCAAAGGCCTCCTGCTCACCTTCCAGGTAACGGTGGCGGTCACCATTCTCGGGTTGGCGCTCGGGATCCTGGTTGCCGCGGGTCGCCTGGCACGACGTGGCTGGATCAACAAGCCTGTCGCCGCGTATGTCGAGGTGTTCCGCGGCACGCCCGCCCTTATCCAGCTGTATTGGTTCTACTACTGCCTCCCCATCTTCCTGGGAATCAGGCTTCCGGGGCTGACCGCAGTCATTGTCGCGCTCACCCTGAATGTCGGTGCCTTCTACGGCGAGGCCCTCCGCAGCGGCATCCAGGCACTGCCGCGCGATCAGACTGAGGCGGCGGATATCATCGGCCTCTCGTACTTTCAGAAGATGGTCCACGTGGTCATCCCGCAGGCGTTGCGGATCGTCGTCCCGGTGCTCTTGTCGCTGACAGTGAGCCTGTTCAAGGACACATCGCTGGTGTCGGCGCTGGGCGTTGCCGACCTGATGTATCAGGCGCGCGTCGTGTCGACCGAGACGTACCATCCCATCGAGATCTTCACGGCCGCGGCCGTCATCTATTTCCTGGTCGCCACCCCGCTGTCAACGCTGACAAGGCGGCTGGAGCTGCGCATGGCACGGGTGAATCGGTAGGGTGCTGGGCACAGGGGTGACATGCCCACGTCGAGCGGCTGCATGATCGAGGTGCGCGAACTCCACAAACGTTTCGGTGCGCTGCACGTGCTCCGTGGTGTCAGCATGGTGGTAGAGCAATCGGAGACCCTTGTCATCCTCGGGCCGAGTGGGAGCGGCAAGAGCACGCTCCTACGTCTCCTCATCGGACTCGAGGAGTTGGATCAAGGCGAAATCCTGGTGGAAGGGCAGCCGTTCTTGCGGCGTGATGGACCGGGAAAGTCGCTCCAGCGGGGTCCAAGTTTCAAGCAGCTGCGTCGCGACATGGGCATGGTCTTCCAGCAATTCAGCCTCTTTCCGCATATGACCGTGCTGCAAAATCTCATTCTGGCGCCGACCAAGGTGCTCCATGTGCCGAAGGCGCACGCTGAGGCGCGCGCTCAAGCGCTGCTGGGAAAAGTTGGCCTCGGAGAGAAGCTGCATCAGTACCCGGACAAACTATCGGGTGGCCAAAAGCAGCGCGCGAGCATTGCGCGCGCGCTCATGATGCAGCCTAAGCTCATGCTGTTCGATGAAGTGACCTCAGCGCTCGACCCCGAGCTAATCCACGAGGTGCTGGGTGTAATGCGTCAGCTCGCCACTGAGGGTATGACCATGGTCGTTGTGACGCACGAGATGGGCTTCGCGAGCAAGGTGGCCGACCGCGTCATGTTTATGGACCAGGGCTCCGTTGTCGAAGCAGGGCCGCCCGAGCAGATCTTTCGCCAGCCGCGCGAGCGGCGAACCGCGGACTTCATCGACGCCGTCCTGACACACATGTGAGCGTGTCAGCTCGTAGCGGACCTCTCGCCGGATCGTGGCGAGACGGCCCCCGGTCGCTCCCTGGCTCTACCGCACCGCGAGGCGTTGAGCCGCCCACGGCTGGATGGCCGCTCCGTCCTCTGGTGGAGCGGCCATTGCGGCGTACAGCGCCAGAACGCCAACAGTCGTTTTCGGGGCGGGAGGGCGCCACCCTGTCATGCGGCGGGCCACCTCCTCTGCTGGAACCAGCAGATTCAACTGACGACCGGGAATGTCGATCTCGATCATGTCGCCGTCCTCCACCGCCGCCAGTGGTCCTCCGACCGCGGCTTCGGGTGAGACGTGACCGACAACGGGCCCGCGGTTGAATCCGCTGAACCGCCCGTCGGTGACCAGACCGACGGAGGTGTCCAGATTCATGGAGAAGATCGCGTCGGCGCACAGCATGATCTCCTTCATGCCCGGCGCGCCGACGACACCTTCATAACGAATGACCAGCACGTCGCCCTTATGGATCTGCCCACTGCGCAGCGCCTGGTAACCGACCTGGTCGCTATCGAACACCCGCGCGGGTCCGCGGTGAACGAGCATCGATGGCTTGACTGCGCTCTGGCGGCAGATTGCGCCGTTGGGGGCGAGGCTGCCGCGGAGAACGGCGAGGCCGCCCTCAGCGAAGATCGGCTTCTCCCGCGTGGCGATGACGTCGGAGCCGGCCGGACGGACACCACGGAGGTGATCCGACCAGCAATGGCCGGAGACCGTCATAGCGCTCGTGTCGATCAGATCCTCGAGGTTCGCCAGGAGCGTGGGAACACCGCCGGCGAAGTGGAACTGATCGACGGTGTATATGCCGTTTGGCACGACAGCGGCCAGGACCGGAACCTCGGTCGATAGACGATCGAAGTCGTCCAGCGACAGAGGCAATCCGAGCTCACGGGCGAAGCTGATCAAGTGAAGCACAGCATTGGTCGAGCCGCCGATAGCGATGTCGGCCGTTACGGCGTTGAGGAGAGCGCGGTGGTCCACGATGTCTCGAATCGTGAGCCCCTTCTTGATGAGACGCACGATTGCCCGACCGCTCGCACGGGCCGAGCGCACCTTGTCGCTCAGGACCGCCGGGATGGTCGCCGTGCCGGGCAAGGCGAGTCCCAGCACCTCCGCCAGGATCTGCATCGTGTTGGCTGTCCCCATGATTGGGCACGCACCAACCGTTGGGCAGGCGTTCTCCTCAAGGCCGACGACCTCCTCCTCCGTGACGAGCTTGGCGTCGAGAGCGCCGAAGACGGCTTCGTTCACATCAGCAGTCGTCACCTGGCGACCGTGCCACTTTCCGCTCAGCATCGGACCGCCAGTGACGAAGACGGTGGGAACGCCCATGCGCAGCGCACCAAGGATGTGGCCAGGAATGATGCTGTCGGTAGACGACAGCAAGACCAGGCCATCGAAGTGATGCACCTTGCTCATGATCTCGATGCTTCCGGCCAGAAAGTCTCGGATCACCAATTCGTACTTCAGGTCCTCACTGCCCAGAGCGATGTTCCCGCAGGTGGCGAATGTGCCGAACTCCAGCGGCACACCACCCTCTTCCCAAACCCCCGCCTTGACGGCGTCCGCCAGCGTCCGCAGGTGGATATACGCCGGCGAAGCCTCCGTGAAGGCATTGACAATACCAATGTGCGGCTTTCGGAGATCAACGTCGTCGAGCCCTGCCCCTTTATAGATGGTTCGTCGGTGGGCTGCCTTGAGACCTTCGAAGTACGGATTGCCGATGGGTTCCGACACTGGCCGCCTCTTCTAGCGCCCTGGGCTCAGGTCTGGGCCACGCGCATGACGACGGCCGTGGCCGCCACGGTTCCCATGCGATCAGGCCGGCACGAGGTCGCGGACGGCGCCAGCGCCGACCATGAGGTGACGCAGCCGGTCGACCTTCTCGGGGGACAGCGGTAGCTGCGGCCGCCGCGGGTTACCGACCCGGAAGCCGGCTATGGCCGCCCCCGCCTTCACGCTCGCGTTGTACCCTTCAGTGGTCAGAAAGTGCATAACCGGCCAGAGCTTGTCCCATAGTAGACGCGCCTCTTGTAGCTGCCCTTTCTGCACGAGGTCAAACAGCTGGACACATTGGCGCGGCATCAGATTCACAGCGCCCCAGACGGAGCCTTTACTGCCCAGCTCGAGGCCAGAAAAGGTCAGCGTGTCCCAACCGTTGAAGGTCGTTACATCGTCGCTGTAATTGTACAAAAGGTCTTGCAGCTGGGAGAAGTCACCACTGGAGTCCTTGACGTACTCCACGCGTTCGATCTCCCGCCCCAGTCGCGCCAAGAATGCCGGGCTCAAATTGACCCCAGTGCACGAAGGGATGTTGTAGACCATGATGGGGATGCTGATGGCATTAGAGATGTCCTCGAAATAGGCAAAGACCTCGTCGAGGCTCATGGGCTCGTAGTACGGCTGCACGACCATGACCGCGTCAGCCCCGACGCTTTCGGCGTGCTTGGAGAGGTCGATAGCGACATCGGTCCGTGTCGAACCTGTCTGGGGCACCAGGGTAACGCGGCCGCGGGCCTGATTCGCGACGACGGTCGTCAACCGCTTGCGCTCCTCGGTGCTGAGGCTCGGGAACTCGCCGGTGCTTCCCGCCGGGATGAGACCGGCAACGCCAGCGGCGATGGTCCCCTCTACCAGCTCGCGCAGAGCGTCTTCGTCAATCTGACTGCCATCGGACGTGAGCGGTGTGGCCATTGCCGACAACATGCCACTGAGTTGCCGCATCGTGTTCCCTCCATCAGTTCCGTCCGGCTCGCTGCGACCGTAAAATGAGTGGGGAGTTGACCCGAGAGAACGGTGCGCCTAGACTCGGAGCGGATACTGTCGACAATCTACTCCAATGGTAGGCATGGCGCAAGCCATTAGAGACATGCATGGTGCATAACGGCGCGCGATCCCCAGACGTGGCCGTGGTCGGCGCGGGCATTGTCGGCGCTGCCTGCACGTACTATCTTGCGCGCGCCGGTGCCTCGGTACAGCTCTTCGACCGCGACTTTCCTGCCTCAGGCACATCGGGCGCATGCGAGGGCAACGTCCTCCTGTGGGACAAGGATCCAAGTCGGGATCTGCCCTTTGCCCAACACAGTCTCCATCTGTGGCGGCAGCTGTCCCAGGAGCTCGACCGCGACTTCGAGCTCGATCCGAAGGGAAGTATCCTCGTGGCCGAGGACGAGGCCGGCCTCGAAGGCGCCGCTCAGACCGTTCGTAACCTTCAGGCGGTGGGTGTGCGCGGGGCTGTGCTGAACGCCGAAGAGCTGCATGTGGAAGAGCCGGCCCTCGCCGACGACCTGCCTGGCGGGGCTCTCTTTCCCGACGACGTGCAAGTCGAGCCTCGTCTCGCCACGGTCGCCCTCGTGGAGGGGGCGCAGCGTCATGGCGCGGAGATCCGACTCGGCGCTCCCGTCGTTGCGATTCTCCGCGGCGCAGATGGTCGTGTTCAGGCGATTCAGACTCCGACCGGAAAGATTCCAGTCGGGGCGGTGGTGCTCGCCGCGGGAGTGTGGACCCGCGAGATCGCGGCGAGCACCGGCATCGACGTCCCGGTCTTCCCCCGCAAAGGGCACATCGTGGTCACCGAGAAGAGCTCCGGCCTGTTCCGCCGTAAGCTCATGGAAGCCGCCTACACAGCGACGGTCCAGAGCAGCCAGGCCCATCTCCAGGTCGCCATGGTGGCTGAGTCAACGCGCAGCGGCAGCCTCCTGCTGGGAAGCAGTCGCGAGCTGGGCGGCTACGAGCGGACCGTCAGCATGCAGACCATTAGTGCGATCGTCGCCAGGGCGCTGCGCTTCTTCCCCGGGCTGGAGATGGTGCGCTGGGTGCGGAGCTACGCCGGACTGCGCCCTTACAGCCCCGACCACCTTCCGCTGATTGGCCCAATGCGGGGAGCACCGGGGCTGTTCCTGGCCACGGGGCACGAAGGCGCGGGAGTTTGCCTGGCGCCCGCGACCGGCCAGCTGATCGCGCACTATCTCACCGGTGGGCTAGCCCACGAGTCAGCCGCCATCTTTGGGCCAGACCGCTTCATGGGGACCACGGCCGGGCGCGGCGCGCGCCCAGATGTCGAGTAGAGAGTCGCGCATGGAGACATCGTCGGGTCGACGCATCGCCATCGAGCGTGGCGAAAGCACGGACATTCAGGTGAACGGGGAACACATGGTGGCGTACGCGGGAGAGACGATCGCCGCGGTGCTGCTGGCCGCGGACAGACGAGGGTTCCGCCGGACGCGGGGCAGGGGTGCCCTCCGCGGCCTCTTCTGTGGCATCGGTGTCTGTTTCGACTGCCTGGTCCATATAGAGGGGAAGGGCACTACACGCAGCTGCGTCACCTCTGTTCAACCGGGAATGCGGATCCACCTCCTTGGAATCAGGGAGTCGGAGCCAAGCCAGGATCGTGCCTGAAACCGACGTCGCGGTCGTCGGCGGGGGGCCGGCGGGAATCAGCGCCGCGCTAGCCGCGGCTCGGACGGGCGCGCGAGTGACGCTCGTCGATGAAAGCCCGCTCCCCGGCGGACAGATTCACAGGCAGCCCCCGTCACAGTTCCGGCGCGGAGCGGTGCGCTCGGCGGCACGGCTCCTCCACGAGTTACACCAGTCCTCGGTCGAGGTCCTGAGCGACACCCTGGTATACGGAGCTGAAGGGGGACACGAGCTGTGTATCTACCGGGATGGCGTCGGCGCGGACCAGCTTCGCGCTCGGGCGGTCGTGGTCGCGACAGGTGGCTACGATCGCCCCATTGCCTTCCCAGGGTGGACGCTGCCTGGTGTCTTTACCGCTGGTGGGCTCCAAGCGCTAGTCAAGAGCCAGTACGTCCTGCCAGGGCGGCGGGTGCTTCTCGCGGGGACAGGCCCCTTTCTCATGCCCGTGGCGATGGCTCTGTCCGAGGCTGGAGCCACAGTCGTGGCGGTGGTCGAAGCGACCACCCGACGCCAGTGGCTCGCGGACGCCGCCCGTCTCTGGCGGTACGTCCCGCGGCTACGTGACGCGATCGGGTTTCAAGCGTCTCTGGCGCGGGCGAGGATCCCGTACTACTTCGGCCATATCCTCGTCTCTGCGCAGGGTCACGACGCGGTCGAGGGCGCGACAATCGCGGCCGTCGACCGACAGTGGCTTCCAAAAGCTGGCACATACCGGGGCCTGGCCGTCGACTGCGTGGGTGTCGGCTTCGGGTTCATGGCGTCGACCGAGCTGTCCCGACTCATGGGCTGCGCCCTGCGCTACGACGTGGATCAGGATCAGTTCTTTCCCTGGCACAGCGCGGACATGCAGACGAGCGTACCCGGGATCTTCGTCGCCGGCGAGACGACGGGTATTGGCGGCGCGGAGTTGGCCCACGTCGAAGGGCAGATAGCCGGCTTTGGGGCGGCTCGTCAGACTGGCCAGCGTCTGACCTCCGAGCGCCAGCGCGAGCTCGAGGCAGCCCTTAAGCAGCAAGCATCCCTTCAGTACTTCGCCGACACACTCAGCCGCCTCTTTAGATTGCGCCCGGGCGTATATCAGTTGCCACAGCCAGAGACGATTCTCTGCCGTTGTGAGGAGGTCAGCTTCGGTGAGGCACGAGAAGCCATCAGGCAAGGTGTCACGACGGCGAACGGTCTGAAAGGCCAGGTGCGCGTCGGTATGGGGCCGTGCCAGGGTCGGATGTGTGGTCCGCTCGTGGCGCGGTTGATTGGCAATGAGAGGGGAATGTCTTTGGAGCAGGTGGGTACCTTCACACCTCGTCCTCCCATCAAACCCATCCCGCTGGGTGCATTGCGCGCGCCAACCGGGTTAGCAGGAGCCCAGCGACGCGTGCAGACATGACCCACCGTGGTTCCATCAATACTGGCGATCCCGGGGCGGAACGCCAAAGCCACGGACATGCTGATACACCCCGCCGGTGCAATCGGGGCCGCCGCCAAGCAAAGCGGTGGCGCACTCAGTCCCCTTGGAGTGGGCGAGATTCCCGTCGAGCATCCCGTTATGGACAGCGACCTCGGGGTGCTCCGCACTTCCGTATCTCAAGACACTGTCTGGACTCTCCCGCTCGCACGTGTCGCCGTCGTCAGCGCAGATGGGCGGACTGATTGGTAAGATGTTGGCCAGATGTCGCCCACGGTGAACCCCTCGGGGAATGGATCATCCGTGTCCAAGACGTAGTCCGCGTGCGCAGTGATACAGACCCGCCCACTGACCTCAGGCGTCACTGCTACCACGCCGCCAGCATGGCTCTCATCCACGAGCCGACCGACAAAGACTGTGCTGAGAATCCCTTCATGGCGGAACTCCCGCCGAAGCGGTAGCTGTCCTTTCGCATGTAAGGCGGCCATCCGCGCTGACGTACCCGTCCCACACGGACACCGGTCGATCACACCGCTAGCGTGCTGAAGGGCGGGAGGGCGTGAATGGCGCGTCAAGTTCAGGCGGCCTGGGGGAGAGTGGCGGTCGGGGCGGGGCGGAGTTGCTCAAGCGCGGCATCGAGTTGCACGAGGGCGCGCTGGAG
>JAABUQ010000964.1_pt1 | contig 64969 bp, 68 predicted proteins | sample 5560001 | NCBI WGS metagenome assembly JAABUQ01 (sample SAMN10711888, study PRJNA513371) | rock metagenome | isolation source: Antarctica rocks | place: Antarctica: Victoria Land, Finger Mt nord | collected 2015-12-18
TGCTTTAACAGGCTTGGTACTGACGTAGCTTCTAGTCACGTGCCGGAGCACGTGCGGAACGCATACGCAATGCCAAGACCTGCGTATAGCCTCACATAATACTTTGATCAAATATATTCATAACAATATTGATAGGAAAGGTTGGGAGATAGTATAAATAAGAAATAATAAATTTTTTGAAAGATTGGCCGTATAGCTGATTCGGCTGTATAGGTGGCTTAGTACTAAAAGCGAACCGATGAGATTTTAGTACGGAGTACGATTACCAAGTCCGGCCCATACCAACAGCGTCTTTGTCAGGCGTGCTATCACGATAGCCAAGAGCCATGCTGTCGTCATAGCTTGGGTAAGTGCTGTTGAGATTGTTCAAGCCAAGCCAAACCAAGCCATACTGGACTGTGTTTTAACCGGAACATCGGCTCGGATTTGGTATATGGAGTGGCCAGACCTCAGAATTCACCTCGAAGCAAAGTATACTAGGCTAGGACTGTACGGGGCTGATCTATAGTCTCTTGGCAGGGCCCGATGACTGACTTCTTCCACTACCCGCGACTATCAATTACTGTTTTCGTCCTACCGCAAGCCAACTGATCGAACGAATTCCCTGTTTGGTTACTACGTTAACCCTGATTCCATCATCTTGGACCCCATTAAGCCGGAACCAGTATATTATACGCCACTAACCCACATATCGGCTCAGCTTGCGGGGTAAGTAGTTCGACTTCCAACGATCTCTGCGTACAGTATACCATGGCAATCGTGATGTCTCTTAGTACAGCAAGTCCTCTGAGCTATAAGACTATCGAGAACCCTTCCCTCCAATGCGCCTGGGTAGAACATTCCACAATTGTCCAGCTGATGACCTGAAATTCGTGATCTACAACGTTCCATCAATTCATTGGACAGAATGAAGGCTTCCACTCCTCTCCAGCCCCTATTGACGGCTGCCGTTGCGTCGGCCACTTATATGTGCCCGGTAAGCCCGGGCTCCAGCGACGCTCCCGCTATCGTGTACGGCTACGTTCTACAAGATCTCCTCTCGAGCTACTATGACTCGGTGCCTATCAATGAATCTTTCTACTCTTCTCTCCCGTCGCCGACAATGCCAATGACGGACTTCCTAGCCAATACCATGGGCCTGGCCGTGCAGGCTAAACTCGGCGACGAGGCCCTCTTACAGGCCGGCATGGCATCTGGGGGAATGAAACCGAATTGCAGCTTCTCCTATCCGCCTGTCACTGACGCCACATCGCATCTCATGAATGCCTATATCTTCGAGGCGACGATGTGCGGTGCATTCATCGGTCTAGCGGACTACGTTCAGTCTCCGCAGGCAGCGTTCCTCATGGCACGGCTTGCAGCCGAGCACGGTGAGTAGCGCGCGGCCTTTCGCCTTTACCGGAAAGCCAAGTTAATAACTCCGTCTCCAGGTATCCATGCCTCCTACATCGGTTCCCACATGAAGGCCGTTGTGTTCCCTGCCAACAGCACCTCTTTGACGCCGGCATTTACGCCCGAGATGGTCAGCATGAAAGGGACAGGTGTCGGACCGTTGGGCGACTATCTCAATGGCTGCGTAATGCCTCCTGCTGCCCCATGCGGCGGGACTGTTGAGATTGGAATGCTTGGAGCCATGCTGAACGGTCAGAGTAGCTCCAACACGAGGAGCACCAACAGCAACAACAACACCAGCAGCGCCGGCGCTCCGAGTTCCAGTTCTCCGTCCACAAGCCCCCAGGCTTTCACGGGCGAGGCTGGAATCGTTCGGGTTGGCGGATGGGCGGCCGTGGGGATTTCGATGCTAGCTGCGTTACTGGCGTCGATTTGAAATGCGGTCCAGAAATGCTGAAGCTTTTGGTCGGACTGAATGCGCCTAGGTCTGCGCACGAGTATATACCAATCGAAAATTTTGTTCTCAATTTTCGGCTCCATGCCGCAAGCAAGCATTCTGGTTCCTCGGAGACGATTGCGAAGTATAATATACTGTGCAGAGGTGAAGGAGACGGCTAGGCGTGACCGCCCCATTATTTAGATACAGTGGGTAGCCAAGTAATCCTTCAGCTAATGCACAGGCTGAGACTTGTAGTGAGGCTGAGTATTGAATAAAGGAGCCCTGATTGGCTTATTTATATACCTTTCCTTATATATATATAGAAGCTTCTCTATAGCAAAGTTAATATTCCTGTATCGTTTCATGATGCCCTTGTATCCGAGAATTCATCTCCTAGCTACATATCAACTAGTATCAAGCATCCAAAACACCACTTGTGCAACATGGAGAGAGAAGGTGGGACTGAGGGTGAGGCTATTCATCTGCGGTTGTCCCATCTCATCGAGGCCAAGGGGCGAACAAAAGATGTGAGAGACAGCCAGCACGATGTGTAGACTGTAGAAAACCACCGTTGGAGACCCGGGTGTCTAGTAATTGTAGTTTCGAGACGGAAAGAGCAAGCAACAGTGATGTAGGTAAACGGATGGTATAGGTGAAGGCCAGCTTCGCTTGTGCAGTCAATGGAGAAGAATATAGAAGTGGAGGGTGGGTACCAGGCCTCATTAACATTCGCTGCGTGGCAGAGGCTTGCATAAAGGGAGGAAAGAAAGATTGAATGAACGAACGCATAGCGAATGATATGTGGGATGAAGAGCCAGGAAAGCACTTCCATGCTCGGGGCACGGGAACGACGTCTGAATGGCGCGCAATGACCACGAGGTTGAGTGTCGAGGTTAAGACTCAAATAAAGAGCGGATGGTGGTTTGATTGATCTAGATACTGTTGCAGTACATGTTTTTGTAAAGATTGACCGAAGGAAAAACTTGACGGCGTGTGCGTAAGGAATTCGGCGCGCTCTCGAGATTTTTATTGAGGTAATGACGGTCCCAGATCTCCAATTTCTCCTCCAGCCTGAGAACAGCAAATCAGAGCACTTTAGACAGCGTGTACGTAAGGGAAATATACCGACGACCCAATGATTGCAGATGTAATGACTGTGCAGGTATCCCTTCTTGTCTCCAAACCATTTCCTGGTCCACCCTTTCTGCCTGACAGATGAATGATCCTTCCACAAGACCAAGCTTCCTCTCATGCTTGGTCTTCTGGCTCGATCTTCTTGCTGAGAGCGGGCTTGATGGGTCGTGGCTTGATGATTCGTCCAGGCTGGCCAGGAAGTAATCTCCCTTCATGAACGTTCTTGACATGGCTCTTGAGCTTGTCTTCGCGAGCGAAGCCGTTCTCCCCGCCGTACTTGCAGCCGAGAACATGGCATGGGAATTTCTTAGGGGCTTTGCAATGCCTACTTGAGTAGTGTCTCCGGAGATCTCTCCACCGCTTTGTAATGAATTGGCAGTACTGCTCATTGCAGTGATACGCTCCCCCACTGCCAAAGTGACTGATCTCGTGCGAACCCAGGTAGACTGATTTCTGATAGTTCTCTACCCAGGAGTTAGGGTTATGGTACCCATTTCTATTACACCATGGCATTGCATTGATATCTGCGAAGAGCTCTTCGCAGCCTGCAATTCGACATTGGAAGGTGTAACCAGCTGTGTGACGGATTTTGTATGCCCTGTGTGCCGGGATTTGACTTGAAAGAGGATTTACATCTTGGCACGCAATACAGGAACAGGCTTTGGTCGCGATCACAGGGGAGTGACTGTCAACAAGTTGGGGAGATTCGCCATAGCGCTCCACCGACGACTTGTCAGGGTTGGCAGTTGATGCCGGTGAAAGCAACTGTGAAGTCAATGGACCAGCTGTCTTGATGCCTCTAGTGATCCCCGTGTTGATTGGCGGCTGAAGCGTGTCAAATTGAAGGTCGAACGCTTGGGAAAGACATTCAGCCTCCGTGTTCATAGGCTCGACATATGCCCTTGATTCTTCTGATTGGTGTTGTAGCCGGGGCCCATGGTAATAACCACCGGACATTAGGGGCGAACTGTTGACCAGAAAACGCCCTTTTGTCAGCCAATAAAAAAAAAACCACCTACACCACCTCGCCCCCAAACTGCGGGTCAGACTGCAAGTCTTCAGTGGCCCCGAAATCGAGCCAATCGCTCCAGTCGAAGGCGTCAGGGTTGAAGGGATTGGGATGCATCTCCATCTCGATGTGAGAAGAGGGTGTGCGTATGGTACGGTGGGAGGGCGTAGAAGGGCGAAAAGTGCGGGCTGTGCGTTAGCGTGGGGCTCGCTAGCAGGACGAGGCTGACGAATGAGGGCGTCGCAAACGTAGGAATGCGGCCGAGCGTGGGCTGGGCAGGTGATTGAGCTGCGGAAATGAAGTGTCTGGTGCAGGAAGTCTGCTGGGAGCGAGGGAGAAATGGGTGGGTCTTATGTATTCTTGATTATTAGCAAAGGGCGTTCTTGAGTTGTTAGCGCAATTCGACACTCCCCTTGAGAGACCCGGGCTCAGATCATTCTGCTCCTACGGCTTTTGGGTAAACTATGCGTTTTGTTCATAGAGTCTCGAGATGAGATGTGATTTGGAACAAAAGGATGATTGGTAGTGCATTCGAATCCTATCTGGACAGCCCAACCCCCTACGCCCTACGATCTAGAGCAGATAGCTCTCACTGAAATCCAGGATATCTTTCCGTTGTGTTGTCGTTCAAGTAGCAGAGCGCAAATATCGCCCAGTCACTATACAATGATCTAGAGGTGCAATTAGCGTGCATTTTGGGACAAAGACTACAGTAATGGGACCAGCACTCACCTCTCTCAAAGGGCTCCAACGTCAGCTGCTCAAACGGCTTGATCCTCTCCTCTTTCATCTTCTGTACCTCCCTGGCAAAGACGGCCTCTGGGGCAGCTGTACTGTCGATACAATTTGCCTTGACACTGACAACGATTCCACCTCCGACTTTCAGATAAAGGTGTGCGTTGAGACCAACGATACGAGCTTGATCAGGCTGCGCTACATCGGCAAAAATGACGTCGACCATAGAGACAAGCATTCGGTAGCGGAGAGGGTGGCGGGCATCTTCGATGATAGGGATGACATTCGTACGGTGTGTGGCCATGTTGATGAGATCACGGCCTGAGCGGTGAGAGAATTCGACAGCAAAGACTGTTCCAGTAGGTCCCACAATATCTGCGACATGGGAAACCGATGTACCGGAAGCTGCACCGAGGTAGAGGACTTTTGCACCCGGCCGAATGAAGATCTCGTCCAAGCCTCCCAAAATACCAGCCGCTAGCTTGGACCTGAAGGGATTCCACACACGGTACTCCGTTTTCGTAGCAGGAGCAGCGTCATCACCGTTAGTAACAGCGCTAGACTCGACTGAGATGCGTTTTTCGCCGTAAACGGATTCACCAGGAGTGAGGTTTTTGGTCACCAGCATATCTTCTTTTCCTCGAGCAACGAAAACGCCGGGATGCCTGTGGGGTTCCTGAAAGAAGAAATTAGGTTCGTTGCAATTTCCCAGCGTTCGCAATGTGAAAAGACATACGATAATAGTCTTCGCTCCTCCCTTTGCGCCTCCGCCCCTGCCACCCCTGGCACCTCCTCGCCCTCTTGAAGCTCCTCTTGGGGCTCCGCGACCTCTACCTCCGCGGTCACCAAAGCCGCCTCTCCCTCCTCGATCGCCAAATCCGCCTAATTATGGTAATTAGCTTAGCGTAGGCTCCCCTGAAACGCATCCCAAGCCCCAGTGGAACTCTCCACAAGCAGCTGCCAGGGTCAACCAACCTCTACCCACACCGCGCCCCCCTCTAGGTGCACCACGTCCTCGGTCTCCACCTCGGAAACCTCCACGATCTCCACCTCCACCGCGCCCTCTAGGTGTGAATGCCATTCTTTTGTAATTGTAAGAGGATTATGAAGGTCGCATACAGCAAAATGATCGAGGCCCCGGTAGTTCAGATGAATCTCACCTCTATAGCACATTGTTAGTCAACGACACCCTCAGCATGTGAAAATTCGTAGGAAATACCTCGCGCAGCCATCTTGCCTGTGAAATAACGTGTTGTTGAAAATTATATTGGTTGACGATGAAGCTTCAAATGAATATTTGTGAAGCTCATCGAGTGCGAAAATTGCTAGTCCCAAACTCGCTTAGCGGCCCACACATGCCTTAGCGAGCGGGCACTTTTTCAACCTCTTCACCACCCGCACTAAACAGTTCAATCAACAACAACCACGGCCATCATATCGACAAGATGGTAAGCATCGCCCTCAAGCCCCTCAAATCACCCTTGCGCACACACTCCACTTGCCCCTACCCATCTGAAAGCCCCTCTCTCCCCTCCAAAACCCCTACCAAACCCCCACCAAACCCCCAACTAACCTTCCCTCCTCACTCAGGTCCGCTACGCAGCCACCACAATCGACAGCGGCAAGTCCGCCCGCGCGCGCGGAGCCTACCTCCGAGTCTCGTTCAAAAACACACGAGAAACGGCCCAAGCGATCAACGGATGGAAACTGCAGCGCGCGTTGACCTACTTGAACAATGTGATTGAGCATGTGGAGGCCGTGCCCATGAGGCGGTATGCTGGGAGTACAGGGAGGACTGCGCAAGGTACACTAGACCCCCACCAATTGCACATACCATCACAAGAAAAGAAGTAGCAGCGGCGAGGTGGCATCTCTCAGGCGCTACATCCCACCTCGCCAAAGCAGAACCTCTTCGAACACCACCACCCCACGATCTCACAACGTCATCCCCTCCCTTCAAGCATACCCAGCTCACATCCATCACCCACACAGGCAAACAGTTTGGCGTATCGAAAGCGCGGTGGCCGAAAAAATCCGCCGAGTTCCTGCTGGGCCTGCTCAAGAACGCCGAAGCGAATGCTGACACCAAGGGGCTCGACACGGGCAACCTGATCGTCAAGCACATCCAGGTGAACCAGGCGCCCAAGCAGCGGCGTCGGACGTATCGCGCCCATGGTCGTGTATGTTTCTCTTTCCTTCCTTACGCTCCTGATCTTTCTCGTCCTCCCCTCCTCGTCTTCTTCTCTCCCCTTCCCTCCCTCCCCTCCTCTCTTCTCTTCCTCCCATCCCCTCCTAACCCCAAACTCCTCCCCCATCCCTCTACCCCAGCCACCTCCCAACCCTCTCCTGTCCAAACCCTCATACTAACCTCCTACCGATTGACAGATCAACCCCTACATGTCCAACCCCTGCCACATCGAGCTCATTTTAACCGAAGGCGAGGAAGTGGTGCAAAAGGGCCCGCAGGCGGTGGAGCTGGAGCAGAAGCGGTTGAGCACGCGGCAGCGGGGTGCTAGGCTCAGGAGAACGATTACGCAGGGGTAGGGTTGGTTTGGGTTGCTGGGGTTTGTTGCTAGCGGGAGGGTGGTGGGAGATGAGCGGGGAATGGGGATATTTGGAGGGGGGAGGAAGGGGGGGTGGTTGTAGTTATCTACTGCATGCTGCGGGATTAGGGGTAGTGGGTTTAGATGACGGAGAATGAATCACAAAGTCAAATGCACCGTGTGGGTTGTGAACGTTTTTTCGTAACTAGCTAAGCCTATGGTTACGGTCGCCTTCTACCGAGTCTTTGGGTAGCGGAAGGCCGTTGCTGTCTGCGTGTCGATGACGGTCTCCTTTAACATGGTTCATCGAGGTCTGGAGAAGAGCCCTGGTGGCTAGCGTGGCGACGAGGGACTTATTTGGACCCTCGTCGACGGCCTGCAGCGACGCTGTGGAAAAGACAGTGTAACGGTCGTGTGAGAATCGAAGAACTTTGTACAAGAATAGAAGCTAATGTTATACACGAGCGTGCCCGATGAGTTCCAGCGCATCAAGCAGTCAAACAGTGCATGCTCAGTCGTATCATGCGAGTCGAAGGGCGAGTCGAAGGACCAGTCTCCAGTCAGATCAAACAAAGTATGTACAAAAAGAGCTTTTGAAGTCGTTGTAGAAGGCGCATATCGAATCCAGATTCGTACAAGAAGGGGTGTTCTGGTATGCCGCGAGGAATCAGATCTTCTCCTGAGCGAAGAACATCTTCTCGACATATCCGCTGAAGCGACCACTCCCACCAATTGGCTGAGCATCTTCAGCGTTGTGCGAAGCTTTCTCCAGATTGTCCCAGCCGAACTTCATCGGGAAAGCTGTAAGCATGACCTCAGTCTCTTTGTCGTTGAGCATGGGAACAATTTGTCCAATCAGAGCATCGCTAGTGTTCATCATCTGTGAAAGAAGCTGCTTGGAGCGATGATACAGGCCTGGGCGCATCACATCATCAATCTGGATCTCAGTGAAACGTGGGAAGCCGGTAAACTTTGTGAGCGACACATACCCGCAAGAGGAGAAGTTGATACGGTCCAGAGTGCGAGGCCGGAGCACTGTAGGATCATCTTTGTATCCGTAGGCGTAGCGCATGAAGTCCATATCGGCTCCTGGAGTAATTGAATTGATGACGCTACCCCATGAGCCAATACGCTGACCATTGACAACCCATCCCTTCGGATTAGGCTCCGTGGATGGTCGACCGTTGCGGGATCGAGTAGCAAAGAAGTTGCCAACGGCGGGGTCGAAGAATCTCGTTCCATGTTGGGAATAGTCGTATGTGCCGTCGCCCGGGCTGATTATTGGAAATTCTTGCCCAATCTGATCAAGAAAGGTTGTGTTGGGCGTCAACGAGACGGAATTGAGGTTCAAAACCTTCATCTTGCCCATGTCCATCTGCTCGACGAATGTCTTCATCATTTGTGGAGTGAACCAACAATTGGTAAATGTCAGCTCTTCCACGTGTGGGCACTGGAGAATGGTGACGCTGGGGTCCATGAGAGCACGAGCATTGTCGAAGCACATCAGTGGAGCCGGTAGGACGTTCTTGTTGCGCCCAAATATTCCGATTTGGTGTTCGCCTCCGCCAACGTAGCCAATTCGCAATTTCTTGACGTTCTCCAGTGGGGCGACGTAATCATTGAGCAGAGCATAGAACTGAGTAGCTGCCAGCGAAGGGTACACAGCCGGTGCTTCAGCAACCCCGCCATCGGTCTTGATGATATTACGCCAGTCAGCGGACACATAGACGGTCAAATCAGACAAGTTCTTCAAGGCACTCCACACATCATCACGCTGAAGCATCGAAAGGTAGCGACTGGAAAGTTTGCCTATCTTGAGGCACTGTACGTTTGCGAAGATGTCCGAGTTATCACATAGGGCCATGCAGAAGCTCGAAAGAAACGCACGTTGAGCCCACTCGGTTTCGAGTAGCCACTCTTCTTGGGCTTTGCTGAGGCTCTTAGGCTTCAGAGGTATGCTAGCCACAGATGCATCCTCTCTTGGTGGAGCCCAGTCAGGATCGTCAACGTCGATGCCATGGAATACGAGAGGGTTACTCTTCTTAACGGTCTCATCCTCGGACTTTGGCGCGCTCTCACGTCTCGACGTTCGCACTATATCTGTCGCCTCACCGGTTCTCGCATTGTATACTTGTATGAGTCCTGCCTGAAAGGCAAATACGTCTGGGATCGAAATCTTGATCGCTTTGTTCACGTCGTCTTCAGAGTCGGCTTGGTCAGCTGCTTGTTGTAGTTTCGACTCTTGGAGACAACTAAGGATCCCTTGCCAGAGGTCACGAGCGCTTGTAGTCTTCTTGTCGGGAACATTGTTTCCCTTCCCGAACACTTCGGGCTTCTTGCTGAAAAGCTGCTCACGATCTGAGATGTCTGGTCCACAGAGCCATCCGAGTCCACTATCTAGGGACAAGCCAAGCTGTCGCGTTTGATTGAGGTTGGATAAAGCGTGTGACATGCATTTGTACTCATCAGCCTTTTTCTCCAAACCTTCGCAGGACGAGTAGCGGTTGTAGAATGGATGAGGCCATTCGTAGGCACCCCAGAAAGTCTTATGAGTCTCATATTTGACTTTGGCAGGCGGATTTGCAAGATTTTCTGAATTGGATTAGCTTTGGAGGAATGGCGCTGATAGACTACGATTTACCTTCATCAATCTCGAAAGCCATGGCAAAGTTCTTGATATGAGGGCCCCACGCTTCAAAAACTTTCATGCCGTCATGGATTTCCTGATCATGGTCATCTAGCTGAGGTGTTTCTTCAATTTATGATTAGCATAGCTTCCGAATGTTCAAAGCTTCGCCATACCTCTGGCTTTGCCCTTCCTCTTGATGTCGATCTTTTCTGTCTTGGAGGTCATCATGCCATATATTTCTTGACGGAAAGGTACCACGACTGTGTAAAACGTAGTGTTCGAGATCTTCTGTTCGAACTCCAGGTTGACCAACCGCATAGATTGCAGGCTATCGCGGTCCAAGTAGCTCCCAATGATGTGGAAGACTTCCACGGGTATGTCACCTGCTGGCCACGCTGGAAACACTGTTGCTGCTGGCTCCGGTCGCACACGGTGCACGGGATCCTTCAGTGGAGGCTGTGAATGCATCTTGCGAGATTTTCGGCTTTTACCTATGCCGGTGATTTTAGTTTCGGTGTTGGCGTAGAGTAGGGTCGTTGAGGGCAGCACGTTGGTTGAGATTAAACGTGAATTGTGGCTGTTGATCGGCCGCGACCGTTTGAACCCCCGGCTCACACACAGCGGAACGTTCTGGGACTGGAAGATCAAGATGAGCTCTTTACGCTGAGAAGTACTCCAGCGAGGAGGAAAGGATTCGGAGATGTAGACACAATGGGAGCTACCAATGGGTAGTAAAGGAGGGAGAACGGTGCGTGGTTGTAGATTCATTTTCACCACCAATTGATTGTGCGCTAGTGATGCGGTAGTCTGCAAATAATCAGGCGAAGACCACTCCGACATTCTCTCATTATGTCCTTCAACCATTTCAGTCGATAATACTCCCGGCAGAGTACATCGACAGCTGGATTCAGGTGCTTGATAGCCTGACGTTGGTGCTTGACTCATTGATGCCAGAATAGCAGCTGCTTCTGCACAAAGTAAGCACCCATTTGAAGCAAATAGATCCAGGGTGGCTAACCTCGATGATGACTATCAAGTATGTCACCTGATAGCGACTCCGGACAAGCTTCCACGTCCTTTAAGAACTTTTCATATGACCCGTCTCCAGAACGTCGTCTCTTTCGATCCTTGCTACGCCAGAAATTCTTAAGTGCAGCTTTTACATCCTCGCTAGGAGGTGGAGCAGTCCCACTCAAGATTTGCTCCGGAATACTGACAAGCGAAGGGGCCCATACGCCAGCAGGAGCGTTGAAAGACGTTACTTGAGCCATATCAGGCATCGTAAACTGGATGCTATGCACGGCTGTTTGCCAGACCCACATCAGAGTTGTATTAGGCCCGTGAGGTCCAGCGATCCTCGTAGCTGGGCCGAGCCGTGGTTCCAATTTTGACTGATAAAAATTTCTCCCTATCGGTACATATGGTAGTGAAAGAAATATAATGTTTGGATTGTCGGGATGTCCTTGAGCTTGCATTTTGTCGAGGCACAGATGGTATGAGGTATCGATCCCTCGAGGGACGCTTGAAAGCTGGCGAGGCTTGACACCCGGTTCAAACCTATTCAATTTATCATACCGTGATTTTGTGTTCATACCGGCAGAGGAAGCTACATGGGTCCCAGCTGTCATTGATTGCGGAATTTTACAATCGGCGAAGTTAATTGTTGAGTGGTCGATTGTTTCACCCTCCTTGTCCCACGTTGGTTTCTTTTTGGGGTTTGATGCTTCATTTCCAATTGTTGCAAGGGTAAATTCCTCTTCCTCCTCTGTTGCGTCAACCGAATCTTCCCTCGAGCTGTTCGTGGTGGGGAATGATGTGCTCGGGCCAGGCGCTTCGATCGGTGTCAGGACCAATTGGTCCCCGACCCACACCATGTTGGAAAGATTGCGGGCAGAGTATATGGAGAGACTTTGTATGCGAAGAACCTTCATAAAATCAGCTCTCCGTATTGAAAGTCGGCTTTGGGGTACATCTGACCAGTCTTTGTCAAGTCTTACAATCTCTTGAACGCAGTCCCTGCTTTTTCATGTTGCTGTTTGGACTTCCTTGCTTAATTTTGAGGTAGAATCGTCCTTCTCCTCGGTGTAAACAGTCGACGACCTTTTCCCGTATTCAGAGGTAGTCTTGTGCAACATGTTAGTGTTGAGAAACGTATCGGAATTGGCTTTGGGCTGAGGAGAATTCGGCTCCGTCCGGATTGCTTGACGAGATATTTCGGGGAATGAGAGACTCACCAAGGTGATCTTGGATGATTTACCTTGATAGTTCCGTCAAGTAGCAAGGTGAGCGTGCGGATGTTCTTGTGGAACGTGAGGTGCAGATCAAGGACGCGGCTTTGGAAAGCTCCCTCGAGGTTGCTGTGATGGTCTGAGGAGAATGAGTGTTAAGAGGAGGCAGCACGGGAGGGGAGAGCTGGTTGGTATGTATTTATCGGGATGGTGTGTTATGTGTGTAGCCAGTCTCACAGTCTTCTTGTTTTCTTTCAAGCTTTATGATTAACTCCCCCGCACTTACCTTATCTTACCTAGTGCACGCCTCATCGGTATAACTATATGCCGAGTGAGGACATCCTTGAACTCTGGTCGTCTTTTCCTAGTCCCCTGGTCTCCTCGTTCGATCGGCTCCGTCAGCTTAACAGGTCCCTTGTTCTATGTATTTCCTATATTATCTTTTACTACCACATCATTGAGAGGCATTCTCCATATCCTAAGGATCTACTTGCTGCACATACTACTCTCTCAATGTCTTCTCTAATATTGTGGCACTTAGCGGGTAGCGGCTGTCAGATGCACTCAGGGCTAAATCGTCTGATTGATAAATAATGGTGTACAGCACCCTAATATATATGATAATAAGGCCCTAAATAGGGGCAAATAAATGTTCCTAGCCCTGTTTCATACCAATTACTTCGCCTGATAAAGTGGAGAATAGGTAATATAATAATAATATTTTAGTAGTATAATTAAGGGTCCAAATAACCTTAGAGAAAGCAAAATAGGAAAATACAGGCTAATAAGGGAAAATAAGGATAATAATAGCTAATATACCCCCCTAGGATAACAGTAGTCTAACTATTATTATAATTCTATTTAGCTAGTAAATAAAGCTATATAGCTATTTAAGTTAACGAATTATAATATACGAATAAATTCCTTATATTTCTAGCAAGGAAAGGGTTTAATAAGGCTATTTATTAATATTTTAGTTATAAAGATTTATTTAATAGCAATATAATTATTCTAAACTTCTTAACGAAGCTAATATTAATATATATTAATATACTTAAAGTATATAAATAACTTAAGAATAAGTCAGTTAATAAAATTTAATATTTGCTAATTATCGCAGATAATAATAATATTTTAACTTATTTAAAAATATATATATTCGAAAAATTTATTTTATTAAACTATTTGCCGAGCTATTTTACTAAGAATAAATAATTTAACTTTAATATTAAATATAATAATAATAATTTATTTTGAAACTTTTTAATTAATAAGGCTATTATATAATTAGAAAAGATAACCGAATAAGCTTTTCTTAATAATAAAGTTATCGGCAAATATAATATCTAATATTAATAGAAAAATATTATTTTATATTTGATTATTATATTTAATTGCAAGTATTTTAATAACAAGCAAATATACTATTAATTAATTAATTAAAGTTAAATAATAAGGGAATAAATTTTAGAGGAATTAGGCAAACCGAGAACTAGCAAAAGTAATATTTAGCTTAATAATAATAGTAATAAACGAAATAAAGCTAATACGTTATTAATATAAGTATATTTGCTTAAGGGTAGCTTGATATTTATATAAAAGGATTTTTTCTATTAATAATAATATTTTTAATAGAATATAACTTCTAGGAGGGAATTTACTAGTTATTTTTTTGATATATAAATTTTAACTTAGCTAAACTTACTTAATAAAGCGATTTCTGATAATATATATATTAATAAATTATATTAATTCTCTTAAATACCGAAGTTTGTATATATTAAGGAAAGATACTTTAAAAATATTATATTTAATTTGATATTATTTCTTATATAATATTACGAAATTATCGATATAAAAAAATATAATTAGTTAATTATTAATAAAAAAGTATTCTATTTTTAATATTATATATAAGCTAAGATATTCTATTATTTTAATAATATTCTAAAGTTAAAGTAATAAAGATCTTTTTAATCTATATAATACTTTTATAAGTAAAAGATATTTATATAATATATTTAATTTCCTTAGAGAATTAATATCCTTAAGATAATAAATATAAATCTCTTTATTAATATTGCTATTAATAAAAGTATTAATTATATTATATTAATAGGATTCGAAGAAAAGAGCAGTTATAATAGTTATAAATATTCTTAAGATTTTAACAGCTAAAATAGCTATAGTTATTTCTTATTCTGTTTATTATAAATCTCCCTTAATATATAAGCGAGCTTTATACCTTTTTAAATATTTATTCTTATTATATTTATATTTGAAAACCTAAATAAGAAGGAGAATATTTACTCCTTAAAGTTTAAAGTTTGCTTAAAATATACCCTTATTATTAAAACTGATATATTCTTTATATATAATTTATATAAAAATATTATTATAAAAGTATTTCGCTAAGGTTTTCTAGCTTTTTGGCTTTGGTAGAAAGTTATTACGATATAAGTATTTAATATAGTTGAGGTTTTTTATAAAAACTAAATAATATCCTATATCTTAATCGAGATTTATAATAGCTAATATATAAATATAATAATAATCTCTTGCTCGTATTCTAGAAGGTAAAATATTATTTTCGATTATTTTTAATAAGATTTCGGAGTTTTTAGGAGTTAAATTTATTATAAGCTAATAAAATTAATATAATATTAATAATAATAATAATATAATAAGAATATCGTTTTTTAAAATATAATTTTCTAATATATTACTAATATTTTGATTTAATATCTCCCCCTCTTTAATAGCAAGTATATAAACTGATAATATTCCTACTAAAATATTACTTAATAAAGGAATAAGAAAAATAGGGTAGGAATAATTGGTTAAGGTTAATAAAATAATAGTTATTATTTTTAAAATTAATAGCAAGATTTAATAATAAAGTTAATTTACAATATTAATATTATTAGCAAATAGGTTTATTCTATTTATCTTATTTAATAATTAATTATTAATTAATAACTAATTAACTTTTTTATTAATAATATTTACGGCTTTATTAAGCTCTAGGTTACTAAATAATAAGCCTAAATCGATATTTATAAAGTTATAATAATAATTTTTATTAAATAAAATATTCCTAGCCCGAATAATATATTTTTTGCTTAGGACTTATATTCTAAAGATATTTCGTAAATTATAGTTAATAAGATAACTTAAATAAGCTCTCTATTAAAGCTTTAGAAGTTTAGGAACTTCTAAATATATAAATAAATATATTTTATAATCGAAAATATAAAGGTAAGCTAATAATAGCTTTATATAATAAAAAATTTTAAATAGTATTTTACTATTAAGTATTTTAGTTAATATCCGATTAAGGAGATATATTATTATTAAAATAATTTTAAACTATAAATTATAAGGAAGTTTTGAAACTATTTATATATATTTACTTTTTATTATAATTATTCCTTTAGAATATTCAGATAAACCGTTCTACTCTATAATATATAGGGCTATTAGCTTTATAATAATATTATTTTCTTATATTAATATATTAAACGCTTTTCCTAAAGAAGGCTCGCTATTGCTATAAAGGTATTTGATTAAATAATTATATTATTATTTAATTAAATAGATTATTTATTTTATTATTTTGATAACTTAGTCCTTTATATAATAAGTCTATATTTAATAATATTTAGTAATAAGGCAAACGAAATAGCTTAGCTATTTATACTTATTAAATCCTTTTTTAATAAGAATAAGGTTATAATAAATATATTTTAATAGATTTATTACTTTGTATTTATAATCCTAATAACGAGAAATAATCTTTTTGGCTTTAAAAAAATAATATAATTAATATATTTTAAATTAGCCCCGGGTTAATAAGATAATAAATTTAATTCTAATAATATTTTCTAGTAATATTGCAATTACCTTAAGGCTAGGATATTCTATTAGCAAATACTAATATAATAATATAGCCTTAATTAGTAATCAAGGGCTTTTAAATTTGTATTATTTTATTAATTTAATTATAATAATAGGTTTTTCCGGGAAATCTTAAGCTTCTAATTAATCGGTTTATAAAAGTTAATAGTTTTAATATTAATAGAGTTTGCAGAAATAATCCTTATAATTATTTTCTATTATATAAAATATATTACTTCTAATATTCTAATAAATATTAATTTAATTAGCTTTGCTAAAAGATATTAAATTAATTATAAAATTAAGAATTAAAGTTATATTTTAGAGTTCGATTATATTATATTCCTTAATAAATATTAAAATATAGATTTTATATATTTTAAAAGCTTTAATTTTATATAATATTTTCCTTAAAATAATTATATTATTAAGAGTAGATAATTATTAATAAAAGAAATAGTTTCGATTATTATATAAATATATATTAGAATTAGAATCTAATATCTAGGCGTTAAGTAATATATCGTTATAGAAGTTAAAAAATATAATTAGAAAACAAAATAATATTTATTTAATAGAAAGCCTTAATAATAAGATTCCTATTATCTATTTTATAAATATTTTTATTTCTAATATTTTACTATTTATATAGGTTATTACAAAGGTACAAGGCCTTGCTAATAATATTTATATTTAGCTTATTAAAAGTTTTAATAAAATAAGAATTAAAAAATATTTTTTAAATATTTTCTGGTTAATAATAGCTCTTTCAACTCTTTCTTTAAAAAAACTATTTTTATAAGTATTTTAGCTTTCTTGATATATACGGTATTTAAAATCTAATTTTTTAAGCAAGAAGCTTTATTAAGATAATAATATTTAGCAAATTAATAATATGTTTCTTCGATTAAGTATTTAGAAATAAAGGTATTATTATATTATATAAATTATTCTCTTAAAAGTCTCCCTTATAGGATAGCAAAAAATAAAAACGTTTCTATTTAATAAATTATCTTTTTATTTATTCTATATAATTATTTAACTTCTTATATAAGTTTTTCAAAAGTTAATAAAGACTTCCCTTTGTTCTTCTTATAGCCAAAATATACCTTAATTATATTAAACTAGTCCTGATTTATAAAGCTAATATTCTTAATAAAATTAATCTTTGTTATTATTATTTAGAAATTAGGATATTTAATTTTAATAGCTTCGGAAAATAGTATTTGCTATTTATTTAACCAAAATTCTATATTTTAGCCTTTGGTCTTTTTAATATATAATATTTAATATTCTTTATTAATATCGAAATATCGTACTTATATAGTAAGTATTAATTAATATTTAAGGCTTTTAAAGGCTTAATAGGGAATAATATAATTAATAAAATATATAATAAGATTTGCAGAGATTAATTTTTTAATATTTATTTATAAAATTTATAAAATTTTTATTTAATTTAAGTAATATTTCTCTTTATAATTATATTCGGTATTAAGTATTCTATATACTTCTTTAGGTATATAATTTTTATATTTAGCTTATTTGCTTATTTATTTTGCAGATAATATAATAGGAAATATTAATATTAAATAGGAAAGTTCCTTAAGTATTTTAAGGTTAATAAGGTACTAGATTTTGGTTAATATTATTCTATTCTTGATATTTAAGATCTATTAAAACTAATTATTTACATTAATAAATATAAAGAATATAAAAATAATAATAATAAAAAATATAATATTAAGAATATTTTGCGTTCAGGAATATTTAAATAATTTAAAAGCGATTTTGATATAAATTATACTTATTTAAGCTTAATAATATTAAATAATTATAATAATAGCTTAGCGAACCAATCAAATAAGTTTAATATAATAAGTTAATAACGTAATCCGGGCTTATAATTATTAGATATACTCAGGGCTAAATTATCTAATTAATAAATAATAAATAATAATATCTTAATATATATAATAATAAGGCCTTAAATAAGGGCAAATAAATATTCCTAGCCCTGTTTTATACCAATTGCTTCGCCTAATAAAATAGAGAATAAGTAGTATAATAATAGTATTTTGGTAGTATGATTAAGGGTCCAAATAACCCTAGAGAAAGCAAAATAGGAAAACACGGGCTGACAAGGGAAAATAGGGGCAATGACAGCTGACAGCGGCTATCACTTTGGTGAACAACCATCTGCCGACACCTCGAGGCTCGAGAGGCTATTCACGTTGAGAGTTTGGGCAATAGCCGCACCAACAGCTTTCAAGGTGGCAGCAGACCAAGAGCTACTGGTCAACTCACTCTCATTGTGATAGATATATAAGCCATCACTGTCAGCCTATCCAATGGGGGCTCTCATACATTCCCCTACTGCGGACACGTTCAACACCATATCGCTGTCATTGCTACTGTCCAAACCCTGCAAACTTAATCGCTCCTAATTTCTAAGAATCTCGAAGATCCTAATGGTCGATTTATATCCTAATCCCCTGTCATTCAAAAGATCATCTCTACATTGACGTTCAACATGAACTGCAGCCCTTTTGTTGGTGATTCAGACGCCCCTTAGCACTGAAAAGACAACGGGAACATCATTCCATGAGATGTGCTGCTACGTATGCGCCAAACCGAAAGCCGCTTCTATTATTACCACTAAAAGACGAGACTGCAATATCGCATACATGCAAAGGGGCAGCCTCGGAGCTAAATACGAAAGGTTCCGAAACAGGGCTTCTAGATTCCTCACTGTTTGGGATGTCTCAACACCACGTCTCCAAGGCCCGTATTCCGCAGGAAGCAAGGCACCACGTTCACTCCCAGCCGCGAAATACAAGATGCGTAGTTTTGCTCATAAATTTAGGTCTCTCTTCCCGAGACGACCCCCTTGCGACCTCAGAAGTGGCTCACTCGCCTATCAGAGCTCATGCATTTTCGAGATGTGTCCGCGCAGTGTGCTCGATTTGAGATTGAGGGGCTGAACGATTGAATTGATAAGAACGTACAATTCACTACTTTTTGAAAGACCATTCATACTTTTGAGAAAAAGTCGCGATTACAATGAGACATTATTTGGAGAGAGCCTCTGCGCTCTTTACACTCTTCTACCAATCTACCTCCTCATCCATCAAGTAGAGAAGGTCTAATAGCACTGAAATGTCTGGGAATGCGTCTTTGTCAGGCGCCTCTTCTTGGCTGGAAGACATTTAGCATCAAGGCTTTGCTCCGTTTGCAACTTCTCCGTTGTACCAAGTCTTCCGCAACGTAAAAGATTACGGGGCTAAAGGGTATGTGGTCTGGAGGATCCAATGGGCAACTATCTGACGATCTCCCAGAGATGGCATTACTGATGACACCAAAGCAATAAATCAGGTAATGACAGCTGGTGACCGTTGTGCCCCTGGTTCTTGTGATGCAACTACAAAAACACCAGCAATTATATACTTTCCCGGTGGCACGTACTCAATCTCTGCCCCCATAATCGACTACTGTTTCACTCAAATCATTGGAAATACAAACGATCTTCCCATGATCAAAGCTACGGCAAATCGGACAGCCTACTCGCTCATCGATGGAGATCTCTATCAACCGGGAAATGCCGCTCATCCCGCAGGCACTTTAGGGTTCAGGGCGACCAACGTGTTCTATCGACAGATCCGGAACATAATCCTTGACACCACTGCTGTCGCTCCATCGATCCAAGTGAATGCCATACATTGGCCTACGGCACAAGCAACAAGTTTGGAGAACGTCCAATTCAAGCTGAGCGACGCCGAGGGAACTCAACATCAAGGTTTACTCGTCGAGTCTGGTACGCTCCACGAATTCCAAGCCAAATCGGGCCTATGTCACTAATCACAAGCAGGCTCTGGGGTTTTCATGACCGATCTTGTGTTTTACGGCGGGTTGAGCGGTGCAAACCTCGGGAATCAGCAATTCGCTTCCCAAAACATGAATTGCTACAACGCGGTGAGCGTCGTCACTCAAACGTACGACTGGGGTATGTCGATTCCTTTCTCTAACACGGTAGCGTTCATTGCCCAGAACGTGTGAATCCAATCGGCTCTCATACTGTGCTGACGGCGCTCAGGTTGGACTTATAAATCCATAAGTATCACCAATTACAGTGTCGGCTTCAATCTGAGTGTCACATCACCTAGCAATGGACAGGCTGTTGGTTTGTCGACCCTACTTGACAGCCACTTCATTAATACAACTGTCAGAATCGTGACTCCCCGTATTGGAGATGATGATGGCTATTCTAATGGAAGTCTGGTCTTGGAAAACGTCGTCTTCGAAAACGTCGGAATTCCAATCCAAAAGCCCGACAAAGGCGCCGCACTACCGTCAATGTCAGACGACTTCGTTGTTCATGCGTGGGGCCAAGGGCACGAATACACGCCGAATAGCTCTCCATCAAACTTTTTAGGAACACTCACACCTGTTCCCAGGCCTGGCTCTCTGCTCAACGGTACCAAATACTATGAACGATCAAAACCTAACTATAACGATGTACCTGCATCGGGCTTATACAGCGTTCGTGACGGTGGGGCAAAAGGCGACGGCGTGACCGATGACACAACTGCCTTGGAAAGCACTCTCGACAGTGCTAGTAGTAATGGCAAGATTGTCTTCTTCGATTATGGTATTTACAAAGTCACCAAGACACTCTCTGTCAGATGCACTCAGGGCTAAATCGTCTGATTGATAAATAATGGTGCATAGCACCCTAATATACATGATTATGAGGTCCTAAGTAGGTGGCAAATGAGTGTTCCCAGTACTGTTTCATACCAATTGCTTCGCCTGATAAAGTGGAGAATAGGTGGTGTGGTGATGGTGTTTTGGTGGTATGATTAAGGGTCGAAATGACCCTAGAGAAAGCAAAATAGGATTAAGGGGAAAATAGGGGTCATTACAGCTGACACTCTCCATTCCCCTGAATTGTAAACTTGTGGGGGAAAGTTATTCTATGATCATCTCAAACGGTCCATTCTTCGCGGACGTGAAGGCTCCTGAACCAGTCGTTCGTGTCGGTCAAACTGGTCAAACCGGTATCGTGGAATGGTCTGACATGGTGGTTGGGACTCAAGGGGCTCAGGCTGGCGCTGTACTAATCGAATGGAATGTGGCCAGCGACCCGTCTAATTCATCTGGCATGTGGGATATCCATACAAGGATTGGTGGTTTTGCAGGATCAAACCTCCAGCTTGCTGACTGCCCGGCTATGACTGATGGCACGACTGCAGGCAAATCCAATATCACCAAGCGCGATGATAGTTATTACTCTCCACTTGCCCTCAAAAGCAACCGCACTACACAAAGCTTTTGGGGCCTGTCGACGAACAGCACCAGGAACAACACAGCAAATGTCACACAATCATGCATCGGAGCATATACGTCTTTGCACATCACCAAGTCAGCGACAGCACTTTACATGGAGAATGTATGGTTGTGGACTGCAGATCATGACCTGGACTCCATCTTCACCAACATCAGTCTCTACTCTTGGCGCGGTATGTACATCGAAAGTGAAAATGGAAACATCTGGCTGTAGGTACTCCCAATCTTAGACGTTCTCTCATTACTAATCATCAACAGAGTCGGGACTGCCGTGGAACATCACGCCATAGATCAATACCAGCTCGCTAACACTCAGAATATATTCATGGGCCAAATCCAAACAGAGACTGCGTACTACCAACCTTCACCAGACATCAGTTCACCATTTCCACCGGTGGCAGCAGACAACGATCCTCAAGGTAGCCAACTTTGTGATTCTACAAAGGGCAACTGTGACGGCTGGGGTCTTCGCATCATCAACTCTCACGACATCAGTGTCTACGGTGCAGGTCTATATTCTTTCTTCAACAACTACAATACTTGTAAGCATCCTGCCCTCTTGGACGCCTCGCCTCACACTTCCTCATTACTGACTCCGCATTAGCTTGCTCCGACGCAGGCAAGGGGGAAATTTGCCAGCAATCCATTTTCAGCATCGAGAGTTCCCACAACATTAACGTGTACAATTTGAACACTGTCGGTGCAACGAGCATGATCAATCAAGACGGGGAAAGCCTGGCCAGTTATTCGGACAACGTAGATGTATTCCCGGACACCATTGCTATTTTTGGAAGTGGATAAAAGGCGTGTTGCATCGAGCTCTTGTGATCTTCCACGGTGGTTGAAAGGAGCTTCTGCCATTGCACCACCTCTGTACCTTCTCATGTATAGATTTATAAGGAACGGAATCTTCTCCTCCCAGACGGTACAATAGTCCGAGTCTGCCCGCCCCGAAATAGAAGCCAGTTTCCTGTTCTTGTATCTCTCCGATTTCCCCACACCCCCCAGATAATAGTATAATGCGGAGGTCAGATTGTAATGAAGACAACATCGCATGAAACGAGACAACAAGCCTCGGCATCCGCCCCAGGGCCTCTTTTTGACTCTTTCCAAGAACCTTTACACCGAGGGGAGCTTCTCAATCCGTATTAGCGGCATCAGGTTCACCCAACCCAATTACGCCGATCTCTCACCAGCCCGCCTCATCGGCCACTACCCCATATTTCCCCCATCTCTCTCCAAGTTCATCCCCTGTCAAAGCCTGTCCTCGCGACGGCAATATGCCAATCTCTCACAAGTCTGTTATTTTTCGCGGGACACAGGCGACTATGGATGCCATCATGACAAGCTCGCGCCGATGGAATGCACCTTCCTTGTCGGACAACCGAGCCTCTCCTCAGACCTCTGCAATGGCATATATTGGATCAGATCTGCTGTTGACCGACGTGCTGGTCCAGCCGGAGCAATCTCCTACACTCAACTTTTGCTGTGTGGGCAATGGCGATGTTCTCCTGCCTCGGTTGTTGTCTCCTGTTGGTGGCGTTATGCCGTGCAGCTCCAGCAAAGCTTGGCCTTCAGTTTGATAAGAGGGATGGCCAGCCTACCCTAACTCTGCCCTATGCTACCTATCGAGCAGCGAGCTATGATGCCAATGGAGATGTAAGCATTTCCACTTCATTTGTCTTTCTTCTGCTGATGAGTTGTTCAGTTTTACACCTTCAAGAATATCCGTTACGGTGCCCCTCCTGTTGGAGACCTGCGATGGGCAAAACCTGCACCTCCAGCGACGGAGACAGCGGTGCAAGATGGCTCATATGGCCCAATATGCATGCAAGCACCTATCAAAGGCCCTCAGTTGACAGGGTCTGGAGCAAGCTCTCCTGTTGGCGAAGCATTGAACCAATTCCTGGCCGGCATACCCATTCCTTCTTTCAAGGCAGCTAGTGAGGGTACGTTTTCACCGAAATCCGGTGGCCATATTCTAATTGATTAGATTGCCTCTTCCTTGATATCCGTGTCCCTGCAAAAGCTGTTAGGGATCCATCCGTCAAGTTACCTGTGATATCATGGTTCTTTGGCGGAGCGTACATCTTCGGATCGAAAGATCAATTCGATCCAATTCTACCCTTCTACAATGGGGTTGGGCTTCTACAAGAATCTGGAGGGAACGTAATCTTTGTGTCGAGCAATTACAGGGTACAATATTCCTTTGACTTTCCCCAGCTTGGACTGACCCTGGGACAGGTCGGTGCATTTGGCTGGCTCGCAGGAACCACAATGGAAAAAGATGCCCTCCCAAACACCGGGCTCTACGATCAACGCGCTGTCCTTCAATGGATCCAGGACTACATCGGACTCCTCGGTGGAGACAAGACCCAAGTCTCGGCCTGGGGCGAGTCAGCTGGCGCAGGCTCTATAATGCACCATCTGGTCTCAATCGGCGGAACCCAAGACCCTCTCTTTTCAAAAGCCGTTATGCAAAGTCCAGCCTTCGAAGTCCTCTTCGACCGTAAAGGAATGCTCGAGACCACCTTCCAAAATTTTAGCACACTGGTAGGATGCGCTGGTCAAGGCGTCGCATGTCTCCGAGCTGCTGATTCCGCTACTCTGAGCAAAGCCAACGTGGCTCTCAACGAAGCTGGACCTATGGGCTCATTCCCTGTAGGACCCTCTGCAGATGGCGGTTTAATCCGCCAAACCCCAGTTTTGGAATACGCTTCCGGTAGATCTGCCCTTGCCAAAAGTTTCACGTGCTCCCAAAAGCCTCCCTAACAGCTTTTAGGCAACTTTTACAAGAACGTTGACTCCCTTATTCTCTCCCACGTCTCGGACGAAGCCGACCTCTTCGTCCCCCTCCAAGTAAATACGGATTCCGACTTCAACGCTTTTCTCGCCTACGCCTACCCCGCCTACGCCGTCACCGCAGGTGTGACCGCCGCAATTGAAGCTCGCTATCCCCCGGTCATGTCCGGGAGTGTCCACAACTATACTACCGAGCGGGGTCGCATAAAGGCGTATATTGGGGATGAGGGTTTCCAGTGTAATGTCAGGTTTTTGACGGATGCATATGATGGCAAAAATTACAATCTACAGTACTCAGTCTTCCCAGGGCTGCACGCTACAGATTTGCTGCCGACTTTCTATGATGCAAATCTCGACCTCGCCGTCTTCGGAATGGACATTCCTTTCCCGCTCATCCCCGCCTTCGGCAGTTTCGCACAGGGGTATCAGTCTTACCTGGTCTCGCATGCCCGCACGGGCGACCCGAATACATACAAGAAAACCTTCAACATCCCCCCCGCGATCACTTGGCCCAAGCCGGATAACTCTGGAGACCAGATCAGTGGGGTGCTCAACGCGGGCAACCTTGGTTTCAGCACCATCACTGATGGGGAAACAGGGAAGAATACGTGTGACTTTTGGGTGCAGGTAGCGGCGGCCGTGACCAATCTTGGGGGCTACGCACCGCCGGGGAGTGTAGTGCAGACGAATCTTGTCAATGTTGCCAACAACCCAAGTGCGAACTACGCCAATTGAGCGACACTGGAGTGGAGTTCGCTGGAGGCTTTTCGGACCAAGCGACTTACATTCTTAGTACATATCTTATCTAGGTATCTTTTCTCGTCTTTGGTCACTCTATGTATATGATAATGATTCCCTCGACGTGAATCTTTTCTGCCTGGGTCATTGTGTGTGCTTGAGCGCCGCATCCGCAATTGGGATGCACTCATCCTGCATCTGATTTCACGCGATCAGCATGTGTGCTCTTGGATCGCTTGCTTCAATTGGCTTATTGCAGTGGGTTGCTTCGTTCTGTCCCTACTTATCTGAGATTTGCCATAAAGCTCAGCGAGCTTTATGCGATAGCGTGAAGACGTTGTAGTTCTATAGCATGGCATCGAAGAACTGTTCATAGCTGTAGATTGTACTAAGCCAATTAATGGTATCTTGTAGCTCATTAAGAAGCAGGAGGTGGACCGTGCATCACCCCCCCTCCTGCAGGTTTCGTTCGAGCCCCCTTGTTGGCTTTCCACACTTCGATTTCGAGGCTACGCGAGGTATCAGCTTTACTATCTACCGTACCTATCTTGTATATTGATATACATACTTTGCCCGAATTCAGGGCAGTACGGAACCCATTCACTGAGTACGGAGGTATTGACGGATGAATAGCGAGTCTGTTTGAAAGAGGAAGGAATGTGCGGCCGTTCAGTCGTAATGTGACAGTTGGAGGGAAGAAAAGAGCCCGAGGACTTGGTGCGGGGGCATGTCATGCATGTGTTGAGCACTTCACCGTGAAACATCCATGATCATTGCGCATGGAATTCGGCTCGACATTCAGGCTTCCACCTCGGCCTTGAGTTTAAAGCTGTGCTTCTTGCTTCTTGACTGCTGAACTTTCAGGAACGGCATTGAAACTTATGGCTTCTTTCGTGAGGGTGTCCCGGATTTCGATTCTAGGTCCAGCAAAAGTGGCTGCGGGGTCGAAAATTAAGGCGGACGAGTTTATCGTGATATGCTCGTACTGTAATAATGGAGTGTGTATGTGAGGTTGATGGAGAATGATACTTGTTAGTTGAGGAAGCAGAATGGGCTTGCTACGAGCGCAATATCTGTGATTGGATACTATGGCATGGTTCGACGGCATCATTACCGCCTCTACCCCAAGTTGCGTACTTCGAGCATAGAAACCGACGACTGTTTCCTTGAAGGCCCAGTTCATGGCCTATCCAGGATATTTGCATATTTGGCAGTCGAATCGTTAACTTTTAAGTCAGCTGATTGGTGGTTGACCAGGAGTGGTGCTTCAGCTGCGACTATCCTGAATCCTTCGACCATCACAGTCTGCGCCGCAATCCTTCGCTCAGCCGTAGGGTTTCAGCTCACATTCACGATCATAATAAAGTCTCTGCCGGTGCCTCCCAAGCTCTTCGAATTTTCAATCCTACACCTGAATCCCTGAAAAACCTGCGCGCACATGAGCCGAAGCTGAAGCCCGCGCTGATGTGTGCCCAGAAATATGAAGCTGTTGGCAGCGCGGAAGGGAGCGCTAGGGAAAACGCCAATTTTCCTCGCGGTACATTGACACGCATACTGTGTATCGCCGGCCTTTGCGCTTCTGCTTCCGTTTCAACCATTTGTATAGCAGCCGGAGCTGCGTATTACAACAAGGCTCAATATCAAAGTCAAGGATGGCTGTCCTTGAACATGGCCAGAGCCTTGAAGCAAACTTTACCACTTCTCATCAATATCCTCGTTGCAGTCTTGACTGAAAGTACTGGATTCATCCACGCGACTACTTTACGATGGGCATTAGGCGAGAAATTGAGCTTTACTTCTAATCTACGTTTATTCAGTCGCGGTCAAGGCCATTTCGCTTTTGGCAGATTATCGAACTTTCTAAACGCAGGCTTTCTCATTCTCTCGTACAGTGCCACTTCGCTCGTTTTGGTCGGCCTACCGCCTGACGAAGTCTGCAATCAGTCCCACCAAAACGTCAAAATTTGTGGCGAGGATGCCGTATACTTCTGTCCGGGGGCACTGATTGGCCTGGGTATTGGCTTGGCCGGTAATGCTGCGCTTACTATATGGCAACTATCTACCATTACAGTCCCGACATGGTCTTCAAGTCCGATCGATATCGTATGGGCTTCTTCCTCAATTGGTCAGAAGCGCAGAGCAGAGAAGCGGTGTATGCTTAGCGTCCACGAGTCAATGAGGAATAATGCCCCAAGGAAACCGAAAGCCCTACAGCAATCTGCCTGGTCAGCCCATCGCGAAGTACGCCGCGTCCTGATCTACCTATGGGCCATCGTCATCGCGGTCCTTATCTGGTTCGGTGGTCTAGCGGGTGGTATCAGTGCTGCCTGGCGCCCATGTACCCGCCAAGAAAGTTATGTTTGTACCGTCTTCTCTGGATCGTCCTGGTCATTGCTCCCGGATACGAGAGGGCTTACAAGTTTTGCCCAGATTGATACAGTCTCTAATGGAGCTGACGTTGACGGGAGCCTAAGTATCACGGACAATGAGGGGTTTGCCGGTGCATTCGTCCTTATCATGGCTTTTCAATCAATATTGACTATAGGCCTTCACTGCGCCGAGCTCCTTGTTACCCTATCTCGCGACGAAGACGAATGGCGCGAGACGACTACCCGAAAAGGCCATATCGATAGAAATGCCCTCCTCACAGTAACCATGAGCTGGAAAAGTATTGTATTGCTTGCGCTCAAGCCAATTGTACATTGGCTCTTCGGCTTAGGAGTATCGTTTTATAAAGATTGGGGAATCTTTATACGTCCGCCGCAACTCTTATATTTGTCTTTTGCGTTCATAGCACTGGCCGCGCTTGGTACTTATCTTTGCTTTTCGAGGCCGAAGGGTCCACAGCCTGCTGCCTTTGGGCATATACAGACACTCACAAACTTGATTGACGATTGGAACGAACAATTACACTGGGGCGATAAGGGGCAGGGGATTGATGGCATTCACCACGCCGGTACAGCGAACTCGGAGCTTCCACCCATCATCATGACTGAAGAGTACGCCGCGGGTTGATTTGGGTATCTGAGTATGGATGGCGGTGAAGAAGTGCCTCACCGCTTTGTAAGCTACATGAGATCAAGATCTATGGATTGTGTATGTAGGTCTCGTACATCAAGGGTAGGAGCTTCTGGTCTGCTGACGTATGGGCCGAGGAGGCACTGGGTTGTCGTACCGTGATCTGGTGCCACCTCTCCTATGAAAAAAGTATGACGTTAAAAAGAATGCAGGCCTACGGCATGGATCGCACGTCCCACTTCTGAGATTTGTGAGCTGGCTTTCACAGCAAACCATGTCAGGCGAATTATAAGAAGAAGCCTCGTCCACCATGTCAAATCCTCTTTCCTCACGTTCATCGTCCTCAAATTACCTCCCAACCCTCTTTACGACGCTGTCTAATCTTGGACATGCATTCCATCTCCGTCTTTCGCAGCATTGTGCTCTGCCTTGCTCCAACCGCCCTATCTCATCCCCGTGAAGAGCGAGCTTTCTTGGTCGCAGAGGCTCTCTCTCTCTCTACTGACGAAATAGAGCTCGGCCACTCTCATTACGAGAAACAAGCCGGAGCCATCATTCTATCCCTACGGCGATGCCCCGACGAAATTGTTCAGATGGGTCAATTGGGATCCCAACAGCAACGCCGACAAGAACGACGCCGAAAGAATAGCTCAGTCATTCATAGATTGGCGAGTTCTCGTCAGTGCAGGTGCGAAGGTTGCCGCCGACACGAAGGGTGACAGCTTCAAGCGCTGGGTTGGACCAAAGCCTTTGTCTAATACCAAAGCTATCTTTGCGAACATGTGGGATTGTCAAAATCCCACAGGCAAATGCTCGTTCCATCTCACCGAAACCTAAGACTGCACGAATGACGCTAGCAGCGTCTATGCCATCGTAATTCTTTTGGATAACAACAAAGCCGACATCGGCCAAACCTCAGTGGATCCCACCAAGAATCCCATCGGTGATCCAATCAACATATCCGATCCTCTGAGCTTTAACAACAAGCTGCCTAACCCACTCGTCATCACAGGCGAGCACGCAAACGACCATGTGCAATTTACGTATGGAACCCTATCATGAACAACGAGGACGACAAGCGGGCCGGCTACGTGCTCGGATGGTGGGTGGCATCCGCGAGACGGATCAATCTATGGACTAAGAACTAGGCACCGGAATGCAGTCAGCAATTTGGAATTTCCCTTCCCTTGCTAACCTCCAGACGGGAAAACGGGAGGCGCTTTGATATGATTGCACCTCAGATAAAGCGCTCGTCTCTTGGAGTACATGGTGTTGGTGGCGGACTTGTGGGGAGAAGGAAGACATCATCTGGGACAAAGTGTGGGAAAAGGCCCCGAGTGGGAGAAAGGAAAGTGTTGTGCCTGTACAGACTTTGTATACTGAACATGTTAGATGGTTGAAAAGCCGATGCTTATGTGGGAAGGTAGATGAAGGGAGGGAGCTTTGATAGCTTAAATCTCAGAAGACGATGTTTTCCATGCTTCGGCTGTGTTCAATGTCTACAATTCGTTGTGAGTCGGCAGCACTACAGGTCCTCGCGACACACACTTCAAGGTCATTTGGGTCAGCGCGGTGGTCCTCTTCATGAACAGCTAGCTCATAGCCTCTGGATCTGACAACAAGACTGTTGGACTCCAGGATCTAGCTATAGAGACCTCTGAAGGTACGCGTAAAGGGCTTTTATGTTTGTTCATAGCGGTTGTCTATTTTCTTGAAGGGCTAGCTTTTCATTACCTGATAGAGTTAACAGTGAATAGGGTAGGATTGGGTAGCAGGGATTTGGTATTGAATCTGGGGGAGCCCCGTCGTCCGTACCCCGTACCATATGGCTGATCCTTCGTTGGTTGACCCGGCACCACTAGCGCCAAAACCCATCAACACGCGCGATCACCCAAACCACCACACCGCCAAGAGCATCCCCAAATCCCGATTGACCACCGCACTCCACCCAAAACAATCGCATCGGCATGGACCCAATCTACAAATTCCCCGCCTCACCAGGCATGCCCCTTATCCCCGTCTCCCCTGAACGCACCAACCGCCTCCTTCCTCAATCCCCTTCAGCCCCAGGCCTCTCCCGTTTCCACACCGAACACGCCGCCCAGCACTCACACGGCACATCCGACGTCCAAGGCAAAGTCGCGCAATTCAACAACCTCAGTAAAGAAGCTGCCGCGCGAAGAAAAGAAAATGAAGCCGCGCTCAAACGCGCCGTTATGGGGAGGGAGGAAGCTGAGAGCGAGACGAGACGATCAAGAGAGGAAAATCGAGTCCTGAGGAAAGAAGTTGAGGAGGGGAGAGGGAGGGGGCGGAGGCTTAGCGAGCGCATTGAGGGGCTGGTCGAGGAGTTGGGCAGGACGAAAGAGCAATTGCAGAAGGAGAAGGAGAAGCGAGAGGGAGAGAGAGCGATTTACGAAAAGGAGGTTCGGAGGGCCAGGAAGGAGGCGTTTAAATCCTCGAGCGCGCTCGTCAATGCGCAGGAGGAGGTCAAGGGGGCGAGGAATCGGTATACGTTGATGAGGGAGGAGTGCGAGGAGCAGAGAAGGGCCGCTGCAGAGAAGGACCAGGAAACGTTTGCTGCTAGGTATGAGTTGGTGGGGGTGCGGGAAGAAGTTGAGACGTTGAAGCTGAAGATGAGGGTTGTAGAGGATGAGAGAGACGCTTTGAAGATGACTTTGAAGGAGGAGGTCGCAAGGATAGCGGCTGAGGGTGCTGTTGCCCTACCGCCATCGAGAGAGGCGGAATCTCCTTCGTCCAAGAAAAGGAGCCGCAAGGAGAGGGAGAGTGTGAAAGAGAATATGGATCCTGAAGCACGGGATCCAGAGGACGAGTTGATGGCCCTGAAGGAGGATTTGAGAATGGAGAAGCGTATGCGGTTGAAGGCAGATGATCAGGTTCATTTCATGAAGATGGAATGCCAGTTTCAAAGCTGTTCGTGCAGGTTGGCGGAGAGGAAAGGGGTTCAGTATGTGCATGATAACAACTTTGAAAAGGAGGTCAAGGAGATGGAGGTGAAGATGGACACGAAAATGATTGATCAGGAAGCAGTGGCTGCTGAAGAAGCGGGCCCCGTTGCGGACTCTGAACGGCCCTCCACTCAACGACAGCCTCCAGTTGATCAGCAAACCGTGGACCAATTAATCGTCTTCTCGCCAACAACAGGGACATTTTCTAAAGCGACCTCACCCTCCAGACACGCCAGCTCTCTTAAATCCTCCATCTCTCTCGAATCTACCATCAATCCCATTGCTGATGCTTCCATGCAACCGGCCCCTGAGAAAGAAACAGCGACTGCCACGCCTTCACCGCCCCAATGCTCTCCACTCACGTTACCATCAACACCGCGCCCTCTCCCAAACCCTCCAGTGATGGCTCCTCGCACCATCAGCCACACGACGACGACGACCACCACAATCCCTCTGAAAGACGACTTCTTCAGCCCGGCCCCGAACACACCGGGTGGCATCAGCCGTGAGGAAGCCCTCGAGCAGATTCGGCTTAGAAGGGGAAGAGCCAGGAGTTACGCGATAGGAAATGGACTTGGGGGCACTCCCGGGAAGACTGCTGTGGAGGGGAGGAGGGAGATCAGTGCGCCTGCTGGGGGAAAGCTTCAATGAGAGGAAGAGGAGGGGAGGAACTCTTGGGAGTAAGTGACGGGAAGGGTTCATTGCAAATATGGGATGCACCTTTTCTGGAGAGGCTATGATCAGAGGGATGGATCGAGTGAGAGCCTTTGGAAGGGAAAGAACAGACGGGGTCCGTACAAACATGCAGGAAGATGAGAGGAGACCCTGGGGCGTTCTAGCGAGGAGTTGTAGAGGCTTGTACTCGTTGTAGCGATAAAAAAACAAGTGTAACAATTACCTTCTCTACACAAGTCTATCGACATCTGATCAGTTGTTTTGCCATTGAGATGTTTGCCGTCGTTGGATCATTAGATATAGAGGATATCTTTATATCTTATTCTATTGTTTACTAGCTTCCTAGCTCGGGAAATCGAGCGAGCCAATCCGAGCGATCGCAAGTGGGGACATACCTTCCGTCTGGATTCTCCGACATTTAAGCTCACGGTCAACTAGAGCTCCCCACTTCAATCGCTGCGGTATTTGAGGAGTCAAGGCCGCCTGTCTTTGAACCATGTCGGACAAAGGGACAGACAGGCGAGTTCGAGCACTTTCCTATCTTCGATCCTCGGGCAGATGCTAACGAATATTCTGTAGCCACAAGCGCTCCAAGTCAGCTCTCGCCAAGTCCTTGCTGCTACGAGACAAGAGCAAGAATGAGGTCGCTGACGGCGAGGATTCCAGCGTGGCGGGCTCCGACTCTGGATCTGGTCCACCCTCTCCAACGCTTGCCCCTTCGTCTTCACACCATTCATTCAGCGGTCTTCGCTCCTCTCGTCATAAGCACAAATCATCCAACAGCGCCATCGCAGACACCTCGAGGCCGAGTACTGCCGCTCTGAATCGAGACGCCGCTGCTAAGCCTCAAGATGCAGCCCCGACCATTCAGCAGTCTGTACGGATGTTCAAACTGTTTGAAATACTGCGGAGTGGGGACAGTGCTGCAATTGCGAAGGCTGTCACAGAGACATCGACGATGCCTACGATTAGCGAAGACGCTGGAAAGGGCTCGGCCGCTGCAACGTCCTCAGGATCATTGGAGGGAACTACGCTGTTACATCTAGCTATACAATGTGCAGACCCGCCTGTGGTGGAAGAGATTCTTGCAGTCGAGAAGACTACACCAGGAGCGACCATCGACGTCAATGCAAGAGACAAGGACGGGAATACACCTCTGCACCTCGCATCCATGCTAGGACGCTCTACAACCGTCCGACTACTTCTTGAACAGCCAATTACCAATGACACTCTCGTCAACTACCAAGGTAAATCAGCTCTCGACCTAGCTCGGACACCAGATATTTTCCAGCAGCTGCAGCTATCTCGATCTTTATTTGCAGACACAAAAATCAAAGAGATCCAGAAGCTCGTCAACAAGCAAAGCTATGAGCAGCTCGAGAAAGTGCTTGAAGATTCGAAGGTCGAGACAGCGCTCGACGTCAATAGCGGAGAACTCGCTACCGATCCAAGTACTTTGCAGAGCGGTGGTACCTTGCTTCACCAAGCCGCGCGCAACAGAGACACCAAGCTCATTCAAATACTCCTCATGCACGGCGCAGATCCGTTTCGTCGAGACAGAAAGGGCAAATTGCCGCAAGATGTGACGAAAGACGACAAGACGAGGGCGATGCTAAAAAGGTCCCCTGCGGCTGCAGCTGCTCAGAGAGGTATACAGGAAAAGGCAGTGCTTGGGAGTGGTGGGCCTCAGCCTTCGGACGGGGCGCCAGGCGGAAAAGATGCGAGGGAGATGAAGGGATATCTCAAGAAATGGACGAATTATACTAGCGGTTACAAATTAAGATGGTTCGTTCTGGAAGATGGCGTCATGAGTTACTACAAGCATCAAGGTATGACTCGTCAGACTTTCTTACATGATCGTTGCTGATATCCTGCTATGTAGACGACGCAGGCTCCGCGTGTCGAGGTGCAGTCAACATGCGGATCGCTAAGCTCCACATGGATCCCCAAGACAAGACGAGGTTCGAAATCCAAGGCAAATCTTCCGTCAAATACCACTTGAAAGCCAATCATATTGTAGAGGCAAAGAGGTGGTTTTGGGCACTGAACAACGCCATCCAATGGACGAAAGACGAAGCTAAAGAAGAGGAACGGCAGAAGCAGAGGAGAGAAGAAATCCTCCGTCAAGCCAAGTCAGGGGGATCATCGGATCCTAGTAAACCTTCCGCCAATGCTCTTACGCCTGCCACTGCAGTCGGTGTGCCCCTCACCGCCTCTTCATCACGAGTATCTTTTCAGGGCTCTGCCTTTGGTGATGAAGAGGGCTTGGTCTATGACTCCAATGAGCCTAGCATTGCTGGAAATGACACTGCTCAATCTGTTCGGGGCACCACAGCGACGATTGCTGCTGATCTAGATGATGACGAGGAATACGGCGACGATGCGAGCGAGCATGAGGCGCAACCAGCCAGCAGAGATGCTTTCAACATTACGGCTCATTCTGCCAGCTTGCAACTGAACTTGCTGTCTCAGGTTTCGTCCGCGCTGCAGACTGAAAGCCGGAAGGAGAATGCTGTTCCCATATCCGATCCCATTGTCGTGCAAGCTCTTTCGACGTACGAGTCCGCCGTTGCCAGTCTGCAGGGTCTGGTAAATGATCTGCTCAAGATCTCTCGTGACCGCGATGCATACTGGCAATATAGATTGGACCGAGAAGCCGATGTACGACGCTTGTGGGAGGATAGCATGGCTAAGGTTGCTCAAGAGCAGGAGCAACTTGAAGGGCGAATTGAAGAATCAGAGGAGAAACGGAAGCGAACGAAACGAGCTCTGAAGGATGTGTTGGAAGGCCAGTCGGAGTCTGCTACTGCCAGTCGACGGCAAAGTAGAGATGCGTTGCAAGATGATACGCAGATGTCGCAAGCTCTGGGCAAAGTACAAATCAGCGAGCAGGCTCCCAGGCCTATGCGAAGGAAATCTACCATTAGAGATCCATCAAGGCGGAAATCGACGATTGCCGATCTGACTAACCTTTCCGACTCTGACTCGGATGAAGACGAGGAGTTTTTCGACGCTGTTGATGCAGGAGAGGTGGAGGTTGTGGATAGCATGCCGCCGTCAAGCCCACCTGCACCTACCCCGAAGGACGATAGAGAAAAGCCATCGACGGATCTCCGTGAACAGAAGGCGGCAGAGATTCAGGGTTCTTTCAAGGGTTATGAGGACCCTGTGCGGAAGAAGTTCAAGATGGAAGCTGATAATCGACCTAAAATTTCTCTTTGGGTATGTCCTCTCAATCTGCTTGCTTTGCTCTGGCAGCTGATGAGTATCAGGGCATCCTCAAATCCATGATTGGCAAAGACATGACCAAAATGACATTGCCAGTCTCGTTCAACGAGCCCACATCACTATTGCAGCGCGTCACTGAAGACATGGAGTACACAGACCTATTAGACACCGCTGCCGATCGAGCCGATTCCACAGAGCGACTCGTGTATGTCGCAGCATTCGCAGCAAGTGAATACGCCTCGACCATCGGCCGCGTCGCCAAACCATTCAATCCACTCCTCGGCGAGACATACGAATATGTCCGACCAGACAAAGGCTACCGTTTCTTCATTGAGCAAGTCAGCCACCACCCACCGATTGGTGCTGCCTGGGCTGAAGCCCCTAAATGGGATTACTACGTAGCCTTCCCCTCCCTTCGCCCGTTTCAAACCACTGACACTCTTTTCCAGGGCGAATCAGCAGTAAAATCCAAATTCTACGGCAAGTCGTTCGATATAAACCCTTTGGGAACCTGGTTCCTCAAACTCCGCCCCTCCACCGGCGGGGAAGAACTCTACACATGGAAGAAAGTAACCTCCTCCGTCATCGGCATCATCACCGGCAACCCCACCGTGGACAACTACGGCCCCATGGAAATCACAAACCACACCACCCACGAAACCTGCACCCTGGATTTCAAGCCCCGCGGCTGGAAAGCTTCCTCCGCTTACCAAGTCTCCGGGAAAGTGACCGATGCCCAGGGCAAGACGCGCTGGAGCATCGGCGGCCGCTGGAACGACAAAATCTACGCGCGCTTGACCCCCGGGTTTGAGGACTCGGTATTGAGCCCCGACCAAGCATTCTTAGTCTGGGAAGCGCACGCCCGCCCCACAGGCATCCCCTTCAACCTCACCCCCTTCGTAGTCACCTTCCAACACCTCCCCTCGCGCCTGCGCCCCTGGCTTCCACCCACGGACACGCGGTTCCGACCCGACCAGCGGGCGATGGAGGAGGGAGAGTATGACTCAGCAGCGACGGAGAAAACGAGGGTGGAGGAGAAACAGAGGAAGAAGAGGAGGGAGAGGGAGGCGGAGGGGGTGGAGTTTGTGCCGCGCTGGTTTCGGAGGGAGGTTTGCGAGGTTACGGGCGAGGAGTTCTGGGGGTTTGATGGGGGGTATTGGCGTGTGAGGGGGGAAGTAGGGGAGGGGAGGGGGGGGTGGGAGGGGGTGGAGGAGATATTTTAGAAGGGGGGTGGGTGGGTGAGTGGGTTGGTGTGGGAGGGGGAGGTGGCTGTTTGTATGGAGAGGTTGATAGAGCGGACACAAATCATTCATTTTGCCTGAGCATTTCCCATTCCGTCGTAAATGGGGTTAAGGATTATAACCGTCGTCTAATTCACCACTCGAGCTCAATTCCTACTACGCCTTCGATGAAGGGGTGTACATTAGTCACGAACTTACAAATGGAGGCAGTGTCGAAAGCTGTCAAGACTGGAGCTGGGGAGTCAAGGGCCGCTATCAGATAAGCTCTCAACGTCAAGTATAATTGTGCCAACATGTGATCATACAAAGTTCATCTGGACGGCTGGGAACTGATGCTTAGGAGTATGTAGGTACGCAGACCGTGTCCCTCTGAATTTAAGTGGAATCGTGATGATGAGAAGGAGGGCCTGTGACTGGGACTGGGGCATAGGTAGTGCCTGCGCTTCGTCCTGGGATCCTGTACTATAGAAGGAAGAGGAGGACTAGATGCTGCTGCCATGATAATGGTGCCGGGGGGCATTCCTACGAAGCCAGGTGTATTTGCAAAAGTGGGAGACGACGGTGTAGAAATTCATCGCCGTTCCTGTGGCCAGGGAGATGGGCTCACCTTGGCTGCTGGATGTGCCTGGGGAATCGTTTTGGGTGGGAGAGAAAGATGGAGTTTGTTGTTTTCACGTTTCGTTCTGGGAACAGAATAGATGTCAACTTAACGTCCGGAAATGTTTAGACACTGCTACTCAAAATAGCTCTTGTAACCTCATAGGTGAGCAAATGCAGAATCATTTGGATGCGAGAGAGAGAAAGGTGTGGGTCTTGGTCTTTACGTGGACTCCTGATGATTTCGTAGGCTCCGTTCATCACTGGAGACAGGTCAAGACGGTGACAATAGGAATACCTCGTCATATTTGAGTCTGTGTAATGGGAATACGTATGGTAGCTCGCCCTGATGTCTCACAATTACCCGTTCTTGAAGTTCAAGGGTTGAGGTGCCTCCCAGAGATAGATTGGGAAGCAGCCATTTACCCTCTATTGCTCCTGCCTCCAGCCTACCTGCAATCTGATGCCTGCCTTCTTAACCTGTCAAAGCTTCGAGGAACGCACTTGATCAGCTTGCCGCCTTGGATCTTAAGGAGAAGTCTGCTCGTTTACCTTCTCTTCCTTTCATCCTCTCCACCTACTGCCCACATCAATGCTTCTACATTGCCTTATCTCCACGCTGCACTTTATTCCACAAACATTTTTGCTGCTTACACATGTGATACTGCATCTCATCGTCCTCGTCCTCGTCCTCTTCTTCCTCTCTTTGCAAATGTCCCAGCTCATGCCCATGACAAGTTGCTCGCTCGATGTGGGTCCCAGAATTGCTAGGGGTATCAATTGCCTCAACAGCAGTCAGCCATTCAGACAGCACTTTACCACCTCTGCAGCACTGACCTGGCTTTCTGGTACTCCTGCAGGCTTCAGCCCCTTCTGACAGATGGATGATTATTGTGCTCCTCAACGGTTCTCCTCAACGCAGCGATGCGGGCACATTTAATGCTGCCTGGTAGGTAAGATCACTGCTAGTTCCATTCTTTTCTGTATCTTTTGCTAACAGGGTCCGTCCAGTATTTGTGCACGCATCTTCAAAGCAGCCTGGCGTTGACCCTCTTCTCGATGCAAGTACCGAAGCTGTTACAAGAAGGTCAGCCAGCCAGACACTGCAGCAGCATCCCTTCCACACCGTGCCTACTGACCTGTCTTCCAGTACCCTCAAGAGATATACTTGGTGGTACTCTCTTCGTCATCCTCTGCACAGAGCCTCCAACGATAGCATTCGATGCCATCACTCCTGTCATCGATTCTGCAGACAATTATGATTCATATCAACACCATCTTCAGCCTCCTCACATAGCGATCCAATGTCCCCAAGGTATGGGAATGCGTTGGTCAGTCTGTGCAATGGAACGTGCCCACTCTCTACAACAATTGCTGACTCCTAGTAATATGAATAGATTCGATGCGGACTCAGAGCTTCTCGGCTGGGGATCCAAGCATACGTGAGCGGAGCACACATTATCCACAGCAGCTATGTGAGTAGAGCTTGTCATCATCGTCTGACGGTCATATAAGGAGCTTGCTCATTGCTGGCTCCATCATGCTCGCAGAACCAAGGATTGCAACCATAGTCTTGAAGAAGAAGAGGCTGCATAGGGGATGGATGCATGGATGGATACGGGCACTCCCTGGTCTGCAATCCTGTCATTCCAATAGCAGGTCTTGCTTCCGGAGTGCCCAAGATCAAATACAGATCTACCACGAGAGGGGTACGCAAGGACGGCTCTTATGAGTCTCTCATGCTGTATTTCTAATCGCACCGTTCATCAGGCGGTTGAGTAGATCTACAGTTCACGAATTCAAAGATATCTAGATGGGTTATGTTCGGTTAGAACAACCTTATTCCTAGCGTCTTGGCATGATCAAGTCACATGACCATGCTGCTTTTTGCGTGCACCCGAATATTGATATGCGTACAAGCGTCGGTATAGAAAACAATGTCTAAATGATAAGGGGTAATACCCTCTTCAACTGTTCTCCATCTTCTTTGATAGCCATGAAGCGACTTGCACCTCTGACATCTTCTCCGTTGTTCTGCACATCCAACTGCGATACACTAGTAGTTTCCTGCGCCCCGCTTCGACGATGCCTCCACACGACCTCTTTGCGGCCCGCCACCCCCCTCCCCCTCACAGCTACAGGCCCCCCACCCGCAGCACCTCGGCCTGCAGCATCTCAGTACGGTGAAAGAGTCGAACGGCGACGGCGGCAAGCTGAGCTTCTGAAAAAAGGCCAAGACCTCCGATCCAGCCAAATGAAACCTGGCAGCGCGATGAAGAAGAGATTTTGGAAAAATGTAATAGTACAGCGGGATGAAGGTACGTTATCTTCCTCTCTCCGGACCGGCTGCCCAAACAATCCCTAATAATCGACATACTAGAAAACAATCACACAATCTCTCTCGACACGCGCCCCGTACGAAACCCTCTCACAAAAACGCCCATCCTCCTTCCCTCCTCAAAACCACACCTCGCCACCGCAGTCGCCCTTGAATGGGACCTCCTTGTTTCCGCCCAACAAGCGCTACGCCCCCACTTAATACCCCTCACCTCGCTCGCAAGCCGAGCCCAAAGTCTGGCCCTCGAAGACGCCCAATCCCATCACCAAGGCTACATGGGTGGAGGAAGGGGAGAGGGAATACGATACGAAATTGTAAACTCGATGCTGAGCTATCTGGACACGGACACTTTACTCTGCTGGGCACCGCCGCACGACCCATCCACCTCCAACATATCTTTGTCAAATTCCAATTCGTCCTCGAGAGACGCGGATCCGGACGAGTTGGACAAACAAGGCGCAACGCTGCGCGAGACGCAGATACGGACCGCGAAACCGATTCTTGCGTATCTAACGCAACAGCTGTGGCCAGGGGTGGAGCTGAAGCCGACGCTTGATGACGGGACTATAATGCCGCGTTCCCAACCGCCTGCTACGCGCGCTGTGGTGAAAGGGTGGATGGCGGGCTTACCGGCGTGGGAGCTCGTTGGCTTGGAACGAGCTGTCCTTGCGGGGAAGAGTCTTTGTGTAGGGGCTCGGCTGGTCTACGAATGGAGTGAGGCCTTCGGACCGCAAAGGATGGGTGAGAAAGGGGAGAGGTTTGGAATTGAGAAAGCGGCCGATGCTTGCAGCTTGGAAGTGCGGTGGCAGACTGGGAGGTGGGGAGAAGTGGAGGATAGCCATGATGTTGATAAGGAGGATTTGAGGAGGCAGTTGGGGAGTGTTGTGTTGCTTGTTTCGGGGACGGGGGAAGGCCGGGGTTCAGGGGACAATGTATAGACTAGGGATAGGTGCATTGGCACAAGGATATTAGATTCTGTGGTATTATAAACGCATCGCATATACCCACCCGAATGATCTGCTCCTCAAACGGAAAACCAGAGTGCTTCGAAGTAGTATCTCCACATTTCAACCTCGGGAACCGAAATTATTAAAGACCAAGAAAGCTTCCCAGCACTTGCGCTAACCAATGATGCGACCCCCTGGCACCACCATTTTCGAAGAAAAAGACAAGCCGTCCCCTCCAAATACCAAAAACACTTGAGAAAACCCCAAAAATTAAGTGCCTCCTACCAGATTCGAACTAGCGGCCTTTGCATGCCAGGAAATACAAGTGCAACGCTCTACCCCTGAGCTAAGGAGGCAACACTATAAATTTGACCATAATAGATTAGATATTGTTTTTCAGACGTACAAATGTTTCTCGAGTTACGACCCAAATGCCGCTTGTACGTATGCAATCTAATAAGCTATCAATAGAGAGACAAAACAAACGAACTTTTGCGCGCCAAGTCCCCCGCCCTCTAAAGTGTATATTCGGGCTATTCCACTCGAATACAATCCCTAGAATATCCGCGGGCCTGCAGGCTTTGGTGCTCTTCCCTCCATCGCAGGGGACCGTCATCTCACTCCGCCACGCTACGCATTCTCTCCGGCCTTCTCTAATGGCATCGTCAAATGCCGGGCAATCCACGATAACATGACCAAATCCTATATGTTGGAAATGTGATGGTGTGATGACTATCCCACTCCTGTCACGAATCATTCATGCCCGCGTCCGAAAGAGAGAGAGAGAGCGACCGGATGCAGCTGTTCTGACAGTGACGAGGTAATCTAGCAGGCACATGGACCTCTAGGACGACAAGGGTCTGTCTAATTAATCGCACCTTCTAGGCCTCCAATATTCAAATATCAACGGCTCGGGTATGGCCTAAACTAGCTACCATTGCGACGCCTTCGGCTCGCCTTTCGGTGAGGTGGTTGTGTCCATAAGAGAATGTTTATAAGAAGATTTTAGCGCTCACGTCAGGGCGGAAGATCTCCCTTTCTTTAGACGAAGCGCCTAGAGCCGAACATAATGTTTCATCTCATATCCGTGCCCATCTCATGTCCGTGCTCATAACAACGAGGCGCCCATGCCATAAAGAAGGCAGGCTATTTGGCAAGCCTTTCCACCCGAGGGAACATTTTCGACCCCGGTGCTCGCCTGGCCGCGTGTTTCGAAACGGATCCTTCTAATTGATATTAGTATGTCAAATCATGGAAATATTTTTAGATCTCAAGGAGCATATATTGCCCCGCTTCTCAAGTCTCAGCAGCCCCCATCATTGCTAATTATGGGTCTCTTTCATCGTAATCTCCTAAGAGTGAAATCATTTTACAAGGAATATCTCCGTTCTTCTCAAAACAATGACCCCGGATGCGTGGCTGTGGATGAGCTTCTAAGAACACACATATGAATAGGCTGAGTGATACTCATTTCAGCCACCATGCTTTTTCCGTCACAGGCACACCAAGCATAGCTCTTGTCGCTGAAGAATCAGGAGTATGACCATCTGTCCCGCCCGGGCTTCATGTATCTTACATGGCATGAAAAAATCGTTCCTGACACCACCAAATCAAGGAGTCGTTGGTTGTTCCCATCACAACAGGAGGATTGCTACCCGTAGTACACGCTCCTCGGCCACGCCTCAGTTCCTCAGTTCTACCTCCAAGGTCCTGTGCGAAGCTCAGGACTTATAAAGGCCCCTCCCTGCCCAATTTCATCTGCTTTCCTAAGAGACTTGGCAAGCACTTCTACTCTTACGACAACGAAGCCTCCATGACAACGCGAGATGTATACTAACGACATTGCATATCTCTTGCTCGGGCTAATGAGCTCGATCCGCCTTGGTAAAGCGTCTCCAGCCTTGTCGACCCGTGATGTCGACTCCCACCTTTATCCACGAAACAATCCATGCCAACCTGGTGGAACACCAATTCTCTATAGAGAATATTTTCCGGATTCATGTCCACCGGCGTTAGCCTTGAATTCTGACGGATCATGTCCCCTCTCTAAAGAGTCATCCTGCACTTCGTATTGTGAGATTAAGACTACTTTCACCTACGATCAAGAAATACCCGTCGTCGACAACCCTTACTGTCATGGGCCCCTTACGTGTACCGTTTCGGAGAGCAAAGCCACGACATACACCTATACATTCATGTTCAACACGGCATGGACTAAAGCTTTTACCGCCGGCATTACTGGAGGTCTCAGCTACGCGCAAACCACAACACAACTTCGGTCGGCTTCAGTGAAACTAGGGGACAACGAGTGTGGCTACTTTACTTTCCTCCCCATGCTACACAGCTCTTGGTGAGTGCCAAAGCGGCCATGCAATCACATCTCTGCTGACCTAGGACCCAGTGGATCTGTCAGCGAGGGTATAATTAATGGACGCGAATGCTTCCTGCCGCCAGGTTCGACGCACGCTAACATCTGTACTACACAACCAGCACAAACCGCCCGTGACAAGATTGTGCTCGGCGCTACAATTTTCGTCAAGACAGACTGTGGCAACAATCAGCGATTGCCCATGGAACAACAAGACCCGGCCTACCAGCATCCAGGCGTCGCTCAGCCTCAAAGCACCTATGACACATTCATAGCTAAATTCGTTCAATGATCCAAGAGTGAAGGCTGTGGAGTGTTGCTGCCAGTTCCCGGTTGTACCAACGGTGCCTGTCTGGGAGGGCCACCCAAAGCTCCAAGCTAGAGCAAACTCCTTCTCGTTTGCATTCTCAGCCAAAAGCTGCTCCCAGCGAGTACAAAGCGAGCAGGAGGTGTCATGCGATTACACATATTGCCGTCTTTCTAAACGGTGGCATATAAGGCATTCAATGATCACAAGGATAGAATATCAAACAATGAGATCCATCACAACGCCAAACCATCGAGCCTTTCTCAATCCTAGGCCACCGCTCGGGTATTCCGTTCGGAGACCAGCGATCTGGCAGTGCTCAACTCTCCATCCCGTCTTGGCTCAGGAATCATAGCGAGGCACGGGTACCCCATATCGAATCCATCTACACGCCCCCTCTGAACACGTCCAAGCCGCGGGCTCCTTGGACACCGCTTGAATTCTTGCCAGGATGTCCACAAGATAATAGGACGGATCCGTAACACCGACGTGAGAAATAATAACGCGCCATTTCAAGTATAATCCTTTAGTGTCAATCAAACCTTCCTGCGGGGATATTCTTGGCGGTATGCGATTTGTATTTTATGTTATTGGTTTTTGGCTGGTAGATTTAATGTGTAGATGCGATATTATTGGGGGCGTGCTGGGTCGGTCGTGTTTTGTTCATGTGCTGGGTTATATGGGGTTTTGGGTTTGGTGTATAGACCGGAATTGGGGGATTGGGGATTCGGCGAATGGGCGAATGGCGATTGGTGATTGCCGGTTTTGGTTTGGGAAATGGTGGGGGACTGCTTTTGAGGGAGCAAGGGGAAATGGGAGAGTACCCGGGGGAGTACTAAGGGAGCACTGTCGAGCAAGGCAAAAGCGTAGCTGATAGGAGCCTGGAATAAGGTAGTTTCCTCAATCTCGGCGTAAGCTACCCTCTTTTATCCTTCTGCTGCCTGGACTTTGCTACTTCCTAACGATTTCTTTGGACAGCTGAGAGGTGGACAGGCTTTCGAGCCTGGGTAAGGTGAGAACGTAGGCGGAGGCGGAGGCGGGTACGATGGGATTGAGCTCTGCCGCCCTAAGGTACGTATGTAATCCTGTTCTTTGCCGTTGAACAAGCAACCCGTCGCAATAACTCTACGGTGAGGCACCCCTTCCTTCCCGAAACCAGGCTGCTGCAACGCCCCACCCCCCTTTCTCTCCCCCACCCCGAGATTTCCCCCCAGCACACCAACCCCTCACAACTCTTTAACGGGCGCTTTCCCCGCCTCCCCGCCACTGCCGTACTTCCGCACATGCTCCTTCCCAGCTCCCTTGTCAGCCTCAAAGGCCTTGACCTCAGGGCTACTCATAAGCTTGACCACGTTGTCCGCCTGCCACTTCTTGAAGCTAAAGCCAGCGCCCTGGTGGGAGTAATCCTTGTCGTTCGCCTGGTCTTTGTGGTATTTGACCTGGATGAAGTCGGAGTGGATGGTTGCGGGGTCGAGGGAGAGGGAGACGAGCGCGTTGATGGTGGCGGTTTTGACGGGCGGGAGGAAGGTCCATGACTAGGTGAGAGGTGAGCTTTGGCGCTATCGAATTCTTCTTCGATGGTTCAAGATGCGACAAAGTGCCCACACCGCCACACGGCTACCCAAAGGGGGGAATGGGTGCAGACGAACCTGCTCATTCCTAAACTGAATCAACCCTTCCTCGTTCGTGACGACCTGATACCGCTCGCACACGCTCTTCTGGAAGAGCTTCGGCAGCGCGAACCACTGCCCGGCCATCTTATACCTGTCGTTGGCGTACACAAACTGGTCGTCGTAGACGCAGTCTGGGGTATAGCGTTTGACGCGCTCAACGGTGGGCTCGCAGCTGTAGAGGGCGAGGATGTCGTCGACGAGGGCTTGGCGTGCGGGGGAGAGGGGGAGCGATTTGGAGGGGTCGGGGGTGTAGTCGTCGTTGGGGTGGGTTTGGCGGACTTCGAAGTTCTCGCCGGGGAGGGTGGAGGGGAGGTTGGCGGAGGCGATGGGGGTCGTCATTGTGGTGGTTGAAGTGGTGGTGGTGGTGAGGGTTTTGGTGTAGGGGAAGGGGGAGGTTTGTGGAAATGGACTGTGGATGGAGAGATTTCTGCGGGTAGGGAAAGGTTGTTTGATTGGCACGGGTGATTAGGAGACGGGGAGGGAGCTTTTAAGTCTTTTTTCTCTGGTGAATCTTCACGTAGAGACTGGGCGACAAGCCTAATTACGTATGGAAGAACAATAGACAGGTGGAGTGCAGCAAGAATGAATATGACATATGGATCGACGACAAATCCGCTCGTGAACGAAAGTGGTGACGAAGTGTCCAAACAACATGCGCCTCAGATGTGAACAACGCACCAGATTTCCGCTCTCAAACGTCAAATCTAACAATGAGATGGTGATGACACGAGCAGTCGGCGAAAAAGAAAACGAGAGCGACCGCATCATTTTCCGTATTCGTATTCATTGATCTCCATGGCATCATCACTGTCTAAACAGCTGAGTCCGCGCTTTCTCTCTTTCTCTCTGTATATCTCTCTCTCTCTCGGACGTCGCGACCTTTAGTGTCTCCTATTGACTCAATCGGACTGATTTCGTACATTTACACCCCACGTCTGTGGATGGTACCTCATCTCAACATAGCATCTCTAACGTGCGCCGCTCGACGACGCAAAGCCATAATGTTCGATTTGAGCAAACAAAGATACCTTATACAGAGGAGTAAAACATCAATTTAGGGGAGGATCAATGGTCCGAATTGCCTGAATTCCGGCATGGTATGCATCCTCCCTCTGCTAATGTACCTTTATGTGAATGAGATCAGGGGTGACAATAGGGATAAGGGTGGGACCCGGTTGACCATGATACATTCAGTATCAATTCTTTGATTCAAGACACCCTTCTCACCCTGCTACCCGCAGCCCTCTAGTGCGTGAGAATGGTCCCGCGGAAGCCCTATTGGTGAAGATTGCTCGGAGTGAAAAGGTTTCGTGCAGGTTTGATTCTTAGAGAGGGCTGAATGTCCATGTATTTCGTAAGAAGCGGAGTTTGTGACTCTGCCATATAGAAGGGCGTGCAATAGTCTCCGCATGGTGGTGTGGAAAAGTTGGGAAATGCGGAGAAGAATCGATGGTAAAGATACGATTTGATGAAATACTGCGCCACTGGAGCTGACACTGTCGCGCCACACCAAACCTGCCACTGTCAGCAACGCGGTACTAGCTTTAGCCAAAACATACCGCGCCAGCTCACGCGCGAACTAAGGATATACAGAAAAACCGCCAGTTGAGGCTTAGTGCAAAATTTCGCAGGTATATCATCATATCCAGTTGGTTGATATGGCTGGAAACGTTGCGTAAGGTATTCTTGAAAGACCGCTGTGTATGGATTAGCGCATGGATGCTGAAGACTTCATGTTCGTCCCCTCGAAGAGATCATCATCCATCTCAGGTACCATGGGTGTGTCCTCCCATAACATCTGCATCCTACATGGGGTGGAGGATGGGAAGCCACAAGGTGTCATTAGCAACTTTATGACCCCCAAAGAAGCCGCTCTGGTCGTGCCTGTTCTTGCGCGGGGAAATACTTTGGAGGCTGGCAAGAGGGCGAGGCTAGGCTCTGTTCGATAATTTTCCTTTTTGTCGTCGGTTCCTTGTGCCTTGCAGACCTGCGGCCCGTGGTGAGTAAGTATATCCCAAGTGGTGAAGTGCCCCGGCAATTATAGCCTCGCATGGCCTAAATGCCCCTTGTGCATGAGTATGTCTTTTGCCACAAGTCTCCTGTCGGCATCGCCCCAAAATGTCGTCAACTACCCAACTTTGCCTAAGCCTTGCTGGCCTAGCACGCTCCAGTAAACAGTCCCACCTGGTGAATCGTGCATCTTCTCCCCAACTCCCCGCATCTGTCGCAGTTGAAGCATCAATATCGTTGAATGGCCAATCAACTGATGTTGGATTGCTAATCCATCTGGCGACTGGCTGTTCAACGTACTACTGCAGTTGATTGGCCAATTAACTGCAGTAGTACGTTAAATGATCATTTAATTAAAGCCGCTTTTGCCCCCCTTAAACGGCCCTCCCTACAGTAAAGGGCTCTCCTTAAACGGCCTTCCTTAAATGGTCCCCTTAAATTTTGCGATGGAGAAATTGTTTCGCTTCTACGATCACTTTCGGGGGGGCCGTATAGAAAGGCCGTTTATGGAAGGCCGTCCAAGCAGAGCTGTTTAAGGAGGGCCGTTTAAGGAGAGTCGTTTAAGGGGCTTTAAGGGGAAATATTTAAGGCGGCAGTATACTATATTGAATACAGTTAACTATTGCCTCGTCAACTAGTTTATTACCTGTTGAGGATAGCTGCATGTCTAGTCAGTTGATTGGCCGTTCAACACCATTGGTGCGTCAACTGCGACACATCCTACACCAATTGTCCGGCCTTGATATCCAATTCCAGATTCTAAACCGCAATAACCATCAGTTTCGATGCAGCGCAAAGTCTCAGAGATGCCCAGAGCATAGAGATCGACATTGCGCACACCATCTTCTTTCAAATAATTCTCCGAAGCGTGGCTTGAGCTTCTGCAGCCCACTGCCGATGCTTTGGAAGCGCGCGAATGGCGGAATTGGATGAAGGGCAAGGTTGCCCCGCTTGCACCGCATCCGGATTGCTTTTGGGGCAGTGGCTTGGTTGAATGACCGAGATGCGTCATGCATAATGAGGGTGGTTGATGGTATTTGCAAGAATGCGGTAGTGGTTTGGGGGGTGGTGATGGTGAAAAGCATTGGTGCATGCTGATATAAAGGGAGATGGGCTTGCGAGACCACTGTCAAAGCAGCTTATGCACTTGCTGCGTTCCCCATGGGAATCTGGATACCAGCATGCCGTCTCGCTTGCAGCATCGGGCACGGCCCGGTTGCGCGGATTATCAGGACAGAGAGCCCGACAGCTCCATTCCCCTCGATCGCCCCGTTCGGAGAATTCCAGCCAGTAACCTCCAGTCGCATGTATGATTATTCTCCGATATCCCTCGCTGGCATGTGGTGGCATGACCAATTCATGCAGGTCCAATGGCAACCTCGTATCCCCGCACAGGGCACGAGGACCATCTTTTCTCCTTTTTGGGTCGTCACAGAAAGGCTTCAGGTACCTTATATAGTTCGCACCAGCGTAGTCGTTGAGCTACGTGCCGTCTCCGCTAGCATAGTGTTGTATGACGACTGATAGAAGGGCCATATAATGGATATGCTTTCGGCCCCTTGCGTTGTGAATTGAGCGCGGTGTTGACGTACTCCACCTTGAAATTCGTGGATTACGTGCGCATACATTATTGTATATTCTCGTTGCTGGAATTGTTCGAACGTCTGTTTGCGACTGCAATGGCGAAAGATGTCATCTTCAGTCCCAATCCGGATGGTGATCAGGACCGAGGCTGGGCCTTGCTCGCTGTATGTTTCGCATTTCTGATTTGTGCTTTCGTTTCCACGGCGTTGAGGGTGTGGGTTCGAACGAGATTGACGCACAATCTTGGCTGGGACGATATCCATATGATGATCGCAATGGTATAGTCCCCACCCTTTTGATTGTCTCGTGCGTTTTTGTTGGACCGTGAGGCTGACCTACGACCAGACCACCACTCTGATAGGAGCCGGGCTTATCACAACGGAAGTCCTAAACGGGCTGGGACGACATGAGTATTATCTGCAGCCCGGCCAGAGAAGAATGTTTGCGGTCCTTGGATGGGCGGACTGGATCCAGACCTTCATCACCCTCATGTTCACCAAAACTTCTATCTGCCTATTCCTCCTGCGCATCGTGGAGGACAGGAAATCAAGAATTGCGTTATACTCATTGATCGGCTCCTTGATACTCTTCTCTTCGGTCTGTGTATTCCTCTTCCTTGGCATCTGCAGACCTTTGAAAGCGTACTGGGATGTGGGAGTCGACGGCATATGTTTTTCGGACCGTCAATTCGAGAATATCATTATTGCGCAGGGAGGTTATTCCCCCAATCTCCGCCCATGGCTCTCAATATGCTGACTACGGTAGTCCTCTCCATTGTCAGCGACTTGATCTGCGCCGCTTTCCCAATACTGTTTCTACGAAATTTGCAAATCAGCATACGGACCAAGATTGCTCTATTCGTTCTGATGGGACTGGGTGTCATGTGAGTTAACTTCGAAATTGGCATTTTCTTGGCTGATACGTTGCACAGAACAGCGGCTTGTTGCACCGTGCGCACGGCGTTAGCAGGCACTTTGGTTGAGGAAGACATTACATGTAAGTCTAGGAGGCTCCATCAGCTCCGCGAACCAAGCTAACTCGTTCTGCAGGGGCTGTCGTCCCGAATGTTGCCTGGAGATTACCGGAAGTGAACATCGGAATCTTTTGTGCCAATGCACCGATCCTTCGTCCACTCTACCTCTTCTTCCGAGGCAACCTGCAATCTCAAAGGACTGCTACCAGCAATGGCCACAGCAAGGATCGTATTCTTCCCAACAGCGCGATGTGGGGCAACCATACGAAGCTACAAGGTCAAGATTCGGCGAGTTGGAAGAAGGGGTCGGGTGATGGTAGCGTGAATTTGGAGATGGGCCTGCCCGTTGAGGACCATGATGATGCGAAGATTCCAGGAAGATGTTGAACTGAGATGCTATGTGATCATGTATTGTGGAATACTAGGCGCGTAATGTAATTTCATTCTGTCATTATATCCATGAATGTATCCACGTTTCCTGGGAATCATTCTAATACCGCCTTCACACGTATGGCGGCACCGAGTCTCTGACTTTTTTGTTAAAGGGCTCCACCTTTCTGCCCTCCATTTCCACCAATCGTCTGGTCATCTTTCCCTGAGTGCCGCGCCTGTGATTGGGTTCACCACAGCAGAACATAAATCTACGGTCCCGCCCCCACTCCTCATACCCTCCATCGGCCTTCACGTATGGTCTATTCCTTGCGGTCTCATCTTCTGACGGGCGTGCACTAAAGTCCAAGACCCGTTGTCTAATTGCGCGAGCCGAGGGCTGTCAGCGGAGGCTGGCCGCCCAGAGTTCAATTTTAGCATCCGACTTTGGCATTGATTCCGCATGAGTACGAAGTAGAAGCTTGAACAAAGACATCGATGTCGAACTGTTCCGGCCATTCTTCAAGGCAGACAGAGCTACCGTATGGAAAAAATCGGCAGGAAGCTCGAATGGCGAATCACGCGGAAAAATTCGACCGAGTGTTTCGCTTCGGCCACCATATTCGGCTAGAATCAAGAGCGCGGACACATGGCCTTCCTCTATAGCATCGCTCACTCCTAAATGCACAGCTGCGCCCGAAAAAGCGCCACGTCCAATGGGAGGATCAGTGCAGAGCATGCGCATAAGCTCTATCTTCGAATCTGAACCAAGGGCCACGAAAGCACGAGACCGGAAGTTCATGTATAATGGTAGGTCTGATCCAGACAAGAATATCTGTGGGACTTCTCGGGCCGGTCCCGGACTTTTTATAATGGAAGCTAGCAAGTCGAGATAGGCGGTCCATGAACACCAACTCCATTTCACCGCCGTTAAGGGCTGTTGCTTCCGGTTGGAAAAAGTTGGCCGGCAAACCTCTCGCCGCAGGTTGTAAATACGCTCCGTTATCTTCGTTCAGCGGCAAAGGAAACTCTCCGAAGAAGTCTTGGCATGTGGTCGACAGGAGTCTTGAGAAATAATGATTCAAGCGATCGAAAGTGCACAAGGACTGTGCATGTACCGAGATTTGGAGGCTAGCCTGTTCCTTTCCGTTGATTAATTCAAATGTCTCAGGTGTGGATGGTCTGAACAATTGGCGAATCTGGGGTCCGGGCATGTATGGATGCAGTAGACCATAGCGGTTCAGAATCAAAATTCCAGTAGACAAGCTATTCCAAAATGCTCGTAGGATTTAGCTTTGTACATGGACACATTCGACAAGATGGCACCTAAGATTGGAGAGCACATTGGCGAGTTCGTCTCCATGCATTCCAGATTTATCTGCTGAAGTACCTCGGTAGGTAGAGACAGAAGCGGCGATTGAGGGACTTGGAGCACGATCTTGCGTTCCAAATGGCGCCCAGTTTCATTCTTCATTGTACCAACCGGTGGAGGAGGCAAAGAAACTTGTCTGCGGTCAGTCTGGCCCAAGATTGCAGAGTGAGATTTTGCAGCGTTGAAATGATTTCAAAAGATGGTGTTGGATGTATGCACGATCAAGAGCGAGGTATGTGTGAGTGTGTGAAGAGACTCAATCAATTAGCGACTGCAGACCCAAGGAGAAGGAACGCGCTTGATCGAACTATCCAGGGACCTTCCCATGATCCCACTCACCCTGTTCCTGCCCAATATTAGGGAAACGTTATTTTTCCATTCTATTCCACTTGCCTAAAGCACTTCTACGGCACCTGTTCATCATACATTGATAGCCAGGGGCGCCCACAGTCATGCAATCTGCCACTCGATTCTAGTGAAACTTGCCCATCCATCAAGATGTATTTCATCAATGCCGACCACGATTGCGCATTGGACCAATTCCTCTAAACAGCAGTCTTTTCCTCCGAGAATCTCGCCTCCACAATCGAAAGCGAGGAGCCAGGAGAAGTGTGAATGCTCACCAAATTGAACCTCGGGTCCGCCTCCTTGAGCAATCTTTCAAAATCGTCTTTCGTCCGCTCCCTGGAATTCAAAGCCACCAACATCTGCATATCAAGTGTGCTATACCCTCATCAGCCTTCCATGTATTCATATGGATGAGCGTTGGAATAGCTTACCGAATGAGCTTCTCAATATACATGTTTGCGGTCCCCAAAGGCGGCATCACAGTGTCATTGATCAACACGGTACTTCCCTCCTTCAACCCAGGAATCAGATTGCGCAAGATTCGAATGGCATATTTATCGGGCCAGTCGTGCAGGATGGCGCGCATGAAATAGACCAGCTTGCCGCGGGAGGATAGATCAGGTTGGGGGGTGAAGAAGTCGTGGGCAAGGAATTCGAAACGGGAAGAGAGATTGGTGGGCAGCTCCTCTTTGCCAACTTCGACGGTACTGAGGGAGTCTTCGACGACGAATTTGAGCTTAGGATTGGATCTGGCGATCAGGGCGCTGATGTGTCCGCGTCCCCCACCGACCTGGAAGGTTTTGTGAGAAGCGGATTAACAAAGCATTGCCAAAGACTCACATCAACAACCGTTGCATCCCCCAAACTCGCCCAATCAAATCCCCTCACCACATGCGCACCATCCCACATACCACCAGGAACACTAATCGAGCCCATAGCCTTGTCGAAGTTGCGGCTCCTCCCAGGGTCCTGCTTTATATACTCAAAGAACGGTTTGTCAGTGTTGAAAGCCAACGACCAGCCATTCTCGGTCGGCTCTCCGTGATCGACCGGATGTGCCGAGATCCAATCAGTGTACCGGGCTCCGGCGGGGTATACATCTTCCATATGATGACGGAGCATCGCCTCCAAGCCCTCGTCTCTGACAATCGCCGCTGATTGGGCTGTGTGGGCTACGTGACCTTGTTCTGGTTCCTTGAAAAGAAGATTGGCTGTTGCATATTGGATCAGACGTCTTGTGCGGCCTTCGTCGAGGCCAATCTTTTCTGCTATTTCAGCATAGGTGGCACTCCTGTCCACGGGAACGGCGTGGAAGACTTTGAAGCGGAGCAAAGAACGGAAGTTGGCTGTGTCATGATGCTATGTTTGTTAGCCGGGATGTGGAAAAAGGGAGGTAAAGGTGTGGCTACAGCCATTGCTATCCATTGAACAGTCTCGGTCGGTCCTACGACAAGCCTTTCGAGTAGCTTGGTGGCTTCGATCAACGCTAACCGCGCACCCTGGGCGGCGACAAGCGTTGGTGGGACGGGGAAGGCAGCGGGTCCGTTCACGTCAAAGGAGAGATGGGGCAGGCCATTTTCCTTGATGGAGTTGCTGATGATTTTGGAGTTTTCTACAATGGTGGAGGTTAGGCCGTCAAGAGTGTGATCACGGGTCGGCTCCATGGCTGCCTTCTGAATCGTTTATGCAGTGATTATGGGAATCGTCCGAGACATAGAGGGAGACAGAAGGATGCTGGGGAAATTGACTGGTTTGAGGGTTTTAGTGCTTATGCTTCAACCTTCGTTCTGACAAACAGCCCCGCGCGGCGTTGACTTTAAACTAAAATATCGTTGCTTGCATTACGGTTGGCGGTTCGCGAAATGGGCCTTCCCCTACTACCAATTCCATACCAAAATCCGAGGCTAGTACCGCGAACAGTATATTAGTACGTACAAATCGATATTTTGTATATCGGACCTCCCTGGCCCTATATATATATAAATAATATATATAGTAACTGAAATATATTTATTATTAAATATTTATCCCCTAGCAAGTTTTTTACCTCCTCTGTTATTATTATACCCCCCCTAATTACGGCTTTAATTAGGAAGGATATCAAATACGAACTCTAATTAAGCTAGCTAAATAAACGTATTATAATAGAATATTATATTAATTATTATATTATAGAATATATAAAGGCCTATTAGAAGTCTACTAACAAAATATATATTAAAAAGAATAAGAGAAAACGGGATTTTAAGCTTAATAAATTATATTATAATATATTGTTTATATACCTCGAAAACCGTCCCTAAGTTTATCTGAATAAGATAATTTAATTCTTATATAATAATTATAGCTTAGAAATTAACGAGAATATTATATAAAGGGCCTTATAAAAGATAAATTAATTTAGGAAGAAGCTTAAATATCGAATAGCTTAAGCTTTCAAGGAATTGCGAAATTATTAAATAATATATAAACTCCGTTAAATAACTATTAAGTAAATAATATTCCTTAATAAAAGTACAAACTATAAGCGTATTAATACGTTATCTGATATACGATTTATTTAAAAAGGCTAATATTTAATATCACTAATATTAGTTAATAGAAAATAGGCTTAAATATTAATTAGAGCTATATTATTATTAATATAATAATTAAAGAAATATAAGAGATAAAATATATTATTTATATATATTATCGAAGATTATATTACTTTTAAGATCCGTTATAACTCTTTTATTATAATTATCTTCCTAACTTTTATTCAAAATTAATTCCTTTTATTATATAATCCTTTCCCGAAGCCTCGCTCCGTTATTATTTTAAACAATATTAAAATTTATCGTTATATAAAGTTGAAAAAGATATATAATAATAAAGGAATATATTTAGAGTATTTGTTATTATATTCGCTTAACCTTAACCTAATTAAGATTTTATTCTTATTATTAAAAATATAAATTAAATAATATTAAGAAAGAGCTTTTAAATATATTAAAAATAATCCTTAAGGGGGGTTTAGAAGCTTTTTAAAGTTTATAATAGAATATTAGGAAAGTTTAGGGGATCCTAAAGCCTTATTCCGGAATATTTATATTAAATATTAAAATATATAATAATAAAATATATTTATAGGATTTTGTTATAGAGAAAACGTTTATTTTAATATTTCTATATACCTAATTAAGCCTATTTCTCTTATATATTTAAATTATATATATTTAGCCTTTAATTATTTAAAAATTTGAATATACCAAAATAGTTCAGAATTTATCTAAATTATTTAAATATATATCCTTATTCTTAATATCGTTATCGTCTGTTCTACCTTATATAATAGATATACTTTGCTAGCTAGGCGAATGTGTAAAGGCTCCCCTGCTATTATTACTGCCGCTATTATTACTGCCTTTCCTCCTAAAGGGGATATTACGGTAATAAGTAAAAGAAAATTGATATACGAAATTTATATACCTAGCTCTTATTTTTTCTTATTTGCTAACGTTCTTAATTATCTAATATTATATACCTTATTTAATTTAATAATCTTTTTCCTATTATATAGTATTTTCTTTGCTTTTGTATTTTTGGATATATTATAATATAAAATATTCCTTATTTAATTTGTTAAATACCGTTTTATATTTATTTCTTTGCTATTCTAGTCTTTCGGTAATAAGTTATTAAATATATTTTAAAAATTTTTGTTTAGGAGGGACAGAATTATTAAAGAAGGTATTATTATTTAATTTAAATAAGGGGGAGGGGATAAAGTATATAATATTTTTTCTCCTTTCTCTTTTATATTATATAAGGATAGCTTTAAGTATTAAAGTAGCTATTTATTCTATTAAAATATTAAATATAATATTTTATATAAAGGTATTTTATATAAGGGCTTAAATTGCTATTATAGCCTTAAATATATTATTTATTAAAAAGGCCTTATTTGCTATTTTCCGATTATTAGCTTCTTATTATTTTGCCTTTTTATAGTATTTCCTAATACCCCTTAGGATACTTAAAGGAAGCTTATTTTTAATAAAATCAGAATCTAATTAAAATATTATTACTATTTATAATTTAATATTACTTATTTATATAAGTAAATAATAACCCTTATTATTATAGCAATATCGATTATTATTATTATAGCTAACTTTCTTATATATTAAATATAGACTAAATACTTCCAGATATTATATTTAAGGGTTATTTCATATAACTTTATTATATTCAATTAATATAATATTTATTATAAAAGATCTGTTCTCCTTAATTATATTATTTTATATTTTATTAACTTTAATCGTTTGCCTTTAGCCTGATTATTTAAATTTATATATTATATTTATTTTTAAGTTTTTCTTTTTGGTTTCTTCTTATAATTTAAGCTCGTCTTTAATAACTTACTAGCCTATTAATATAGAGATATTATATATTATTTTATCTTTAATAGCTTATTTATTATAGGATAAAGTAGTATTAACTCCTATTTGGTAATATTTATAATTATATTCTTAGGCTTATTATATAACTTTGTATTTATATATATTATAAAAGGTAATTAAAGTTATAATAAAGTCGTTATTTTTAATAAAAAGCTTTTTTGGCTCCTTATCTTAATAAATAAGGTCCTTATTATCTTCTTAAATAATTTTAATATAAATTTTATATAATATCAACTCCGGCTCTTCCTTATCTACTCCGCTGCTATCGTTATTAGGGAAGGAGGAGGGATTTATTAAAAACGGAGGCCGAAAAGCTAATATAAATTGAAAAATTGGTTAAGAAGCTGGTTAAAAAACTAATAATATTTTAAAAAATAATAAGAATATCCTTCTAAAGGGGGCTATATAATTTAATTATTATAAATTAAGAATTTGAATCTTTAGAAGGTTTATTTAACTTTTATATAATATCTCGTTTATATAATTATTATTACCTATTTCCCTTATATATATTAAAGCCCCCTTAGCGAAATACCTTGGTATAAGGGTTTAAGGAACGTTTCTTATTAGCTAAGCCTTTAATAATATTCCTAATAATAATCTTATATATTTAATTATATTATTAAAAAGGGATATAGGTAATATAGCCTATATACTTATATTTATATTTTCCGTATTATTTATAATAATAAGGCTGAGATCCCTCCTAAAAATAGTAAGATATAAATATATTTAGCTTAGAATTTTGCTTAAAGTTTTATTTAGAAAATAAAGTCTTAAATATTAACTTAAAATACTAAATAATAAAATAAATAATAATATAGAAAGTATAAATATTCTGCTTTGGCTATATAATAACAAACGGGCTATTTCTTAATAATTAGAGGATCTAGGATTTGAAAAATAGAGCCGTCTATTAAATTACTATATTAAAGGTAATATATTTTCCTTTTCCTATATTTCTTTTATTATATTAGATTATCTCTTCCTAAGGACTTGATAGCCCTCTTATAATAATAGATTTTTCTGATAAGGGGCCTATTGGCTATTTCCCTAAGGGGCCTGCTCTGGAGGCTGCTTTGGAAGTTGTTTAGGAGGTCGTTTAAGAGGTATAACTTAATATTAATAATAGTAAAAGGAGTCAGTAGATATAGTATAATAGTAGATATATTGAATTAATTGCTATAAACTTATATACGAGATTTATATATATATAGGGCTAGGGAGGTCCGATATATAAAATATCGATTTGTACGTACTAATATACTATTCGCGGTACTAGCCTCGGATTTTGGTGTGGAATTGGTAGTAGGGGAAGGCCTATTTCGCGAACCACCAACTGTAATACAAGCAATGATATATGATTCGAAGTCTAAGAAGATAATTCCAACTCCGAACAGGGACTATTCTCAGCGAGCCTATAGGTTATCCGACTACTACTAAAAAACTCGGCCGACTATGTTAGGGTCGGATAATTATTAGTCTAGTTATATTAAGATTAACTTTAAAAAAAAAATTTAAAAAAACTTTTTGATCGAATAACCTTTTATCTTTTATATAATTTTATAAATTTTAAAATTATAAAATAAACTAAGATTAATTTAAAATTAATTTTAAATTAATTATTAATAAAAATAACTCCGATATCGAATAAGCTATTATATTTAAACTTATTATTATATTTATATATTATTATATTAGTTTAAAAATATTATTTATTAAATATTCTTTTATCTTCTTTAACTATTTTTAAAGTTATCTTAATAAATATATATATATTATTAATATATCTTTAAAAGATTAAGGAAAGGTAAAGGAAATTTATAATTTAATAAATTATATTTAAATTAATTTAAATTTAATTTAAATTTAAATTTAATTTAATAATAAATTTAATATTTATAAAAGCAAAAATATTTGAAAAAATATTTCTTATTAATATATTTAAATAATACTCTTTATATTTAATATATATATTAATATTTTAAAGTTATATATTATTAATATTTATATTTAAATTTTATAAAAATATAATATATATTTTTTATTAAAAACGATTTGAAATAGATTTAAGAAATTTAACAATTTTATAATAATTTATATAATTTATAAATTCAATTTATAATTATACAAGAATTAATTCTAAATTAATTTATAATCGAATTTATTTAATATTTAAAAAGATAATTTATTTAAGTTTAAAAGCGATTTAAGTAAAAGAATATATATAAATAATAAAATAAAAAATATAATCTTATAATTAAATAAATAAGAATTTAAGTATTTAATCCGAAATTAATCCTAAATCAATTATAATTTAAAACTAAATTGATTTTAGACTATTTTTAATAAACTTTTATTTTATATTAGCTATATAAATAATAAAAGTTTAAAATAAAAAATATATTTTTTCTAATTATTAAATATTATTAAAAATATTAATATTAAATATTTCAAAAATCTTTTTTTAAAGTCAAATAATCCCTAATTAAAGCCGGAGAACTTATATTATATTATTAAATATATATTAATTAAGAAAAAGAATTATAATAATTAATTTATATTTAATTCAAAATTATTTTAGAATTAATTCTAAATTAATTCAAATATTAATTATTAAATTAATTCTAGAGCTTTATAATATATAAATTATTAAATAAAATTTAATATTCTTATCCTTAATAATTTAGCTTATTGCTTATATTTTATTTTAATTTTATATAGAGTATATATATATTTGCCGCCGCTATATAATTATCTTTTATTAAAGTTATAAAATAGCTTTTTTAAGCTTACTAAACAAATAAAAGACCTAAGATTAATAATTAATTTAAAATTAAATTAAAATTAATTTAAAATTGAATTTGATTAATTATATAGGAAAATTCCTTTATAATCTATTATTAAATATATTTTATTTAAATTATTAAATAAAATATATTATAAATATTTATTAAAATATTAATTAAATAAACTAAATCGAAGTTATTATTCGGAAATAGAAAATATTTTATTATTTTAAAAAATAAATATTTAATAATATTTAACTTGAATATAAATTTAAATATTAAAATATAAATAAAGGAATAAGTTTTTAATTATTTATTAATTAATTTTTATTCGATTTTGAATTAATTCGTAATCAATTAATATTAATATATTTAATATCTTAATATCAATAAGGTTAATATTAAAATTATTGTTTTTTTTATAAGAAATAGGCCCAGATCTTCTTATAACTAGAATTTTACGAAATAAATATAATATTTAAAAGGGTAAAAGGATTAATTAATAAAATTATATTTATAATATTCGAACCAAAATTAGGAAAATATAAGGGATTTAATTCGGAATTAATTTATAATTAATCTAAAAATTTTATTAATTATATATTTTATAGTTTTTATATTTTGCTAAGTTTATATAAATAAATTGAATAGTAAATATTATTAATAAATATTTACGAAAATATTCGAATTAATTTCCGAATTATTATAATCTTTTATTTATTAGCTTTATTTTTATAATAATAACCTTAAAATAATCTTTATAAATATAGATAAAATACAAATTAAAGGTATATATAATCTAGATTTAATCCTAATTTAATATTAATTTAATTAGAATTTAAATAATATTTTCAATTTATTAATTTTTATCTTTGGCTTTAATATTAATATATATAACGGATAATTATTTATTATAATATCTATTTTAAATATAAAATTCGTTAAAGTATTAGAATTAATTAATATAATAAATCCGTTTATAAATAAATAATAGTTCTATTAAAATATTCTTCGAAAAAAGATTATTTTAAAGTTTATTAATTTTTAATTAATAATTAAATTCAAATTAAATTTAAATTAAATTTAAATTAAATATTTATTATCTTTTTAAACTTATTATTATTTATTCCGAAGATTTATAATTGGGTTCGTTATAAATAAAATATTAATATTATTTTAGATATTAATATATACTATTCCGAAATCCTAAAGAAAGTCTTTATTATAATTTATAATTATATTAATATAATCGAATAAATATATTATAAAAATAATATTATTAAAAAAGGCTTAATATTATTATATATTATTATAAAATAAGCTTAAATCCAAATCAAATCTAAATCAAATTCAAATTAATTTATATTTAATTTAATATTAGAAACCTTAATTAATATAATATTTAATAATATTTAACGTTTTTCGATTTCGGTATATAATATATATATTATTAAATAAATTTATTAAAAAGGTTTTATAAGTCTAAACGGAAATTAAATAATAATTAATCTTATTTTATTTTGGATTTAATTTAGAATTAATTTAAATATTAAGAAGTTATTGCAAAAATCAAAAGTAATTACTAATTAAGATAAACTCTGATAAAGAAAATAATATAAGATCTTTTATATTTTTTAAAAGTTAAAAAAGATAATTAAATTCTAAATTTAATAATAATCTTCAATTATAATTAAAACTAAAATTAAGTTTTCAAAGATTTAAAAAATAGAATTAAATCTTAATTAATCTTAATTTATTTATTAATTAATTTTAACTCTTTTTAACGAATAATTTCAATAAATTAATAAAATTCGTTTAATTAATTATTAATTAATAGTTTAGAGCAAAAACAAAAGGAAATAAAGGTTCGAAAACTAAAGTTTGAAAATAAAAGAACAAAGTTAAAAATAATATAATTAAGAAATCAAATAAACGATAAAAGGATATAATTAAATTGGGATTAAATTAGAAATAATTTTAATTAATTTTATTATTTATTTATTTTAAATTAAGTTAATTTAGCTTATTAATTAAGATCAATTTTTATTTAATCCTAAATTAATTTCGATTCGATTTAATTAGTTTACTCCTTATTATCTTTACTCTTTTTAATCTCTTTTTTAACTTTTTTCCTGTTTCCCCCTTAGCTTCCCTTTTAACTTCCCTTTTTATTTCCCTTTTAGTTTTCCTCCTTATCTCCCCTTTTATTCCCCTTATAGTTTCCTTTTTAACCTCCTTTTTAATTTCCCCTTTAATTTTCCCCTTAATCTCCCCTTTAACCTCTTTATTATTCTTATTGTTTTTGTTAGAATATTTATTAATAACAAATATATTTTTAGCCTCTATTATATTAAAATTATAATCTGAATAATTAAAATACTTTAGATAATTATAATAAATAAATTTTTATAAATATTTTATATTTAATTAATAATCAATCTAGATTCAAATCGAATTTGATTTAGAATTAAATTATTAAAAAGTTAAAAATTTACTAATTTTATAATTTTTATAATTATAATAAAATACCTTTTTCTTTAGAACTTTGAGCAAAATATAAATATATATTTTATAAGGTTAAATTAATTAATAATCAATCTTATTTCAATTTTAAATTAATTATTATTTAATCCTTCTTTAAAGGCAATTTCTGCTTAATTAAGGCCTTAATAACCTTTTTTATTAAATTAAAAGTTTCGGAAATTATATTTCCCGGCTAATAATATATAAGTTATTTAAAGAATTCTAAATTAATTAATATTTAATTTCGAATTAATTTAAAACTAAACTTATTAATTAATTATATAATATTTTAAAGTTTTTAAAAATTATAATTTTCTTAGAAGATATTTATTTTATAACCTTTCGATATATATTTACGGAAGGCTAGAATATTTAAAAAATAAGCTTATAATTATATTAATTTTAAATTAAATTTAGATTAAATAAGAATTAATCCTATTATAATAGAATAGAGCTTTTTATTGCCTATATTAAGATAATAGAAAAGTTCGCCTATTATAATATATAACCTATTTTATTTAAATTAATTAATAAATAATCTTAAATTAATTTGAATAAATAGAATTTTAATATTAAAGATAAATTAAATCAAATTAAAATTAATTAATAAATAATCTTGAATTAATCTTAATAAATAGAATTTTAAGATAAAAATTAAATTAAATTAAATTAAGATTAATTTAGAATTGAATTATTATTATTATTTTACTTATTAATTTTTTATTTTATATAGGCTAGTCTATAGGGTACTAGGTTAGGGCCTTATACTGAATATAAATATTGCTTTTCTTCAAATTAATTATTATAATAGATTTGATTAATTAAGGATTAATTATTAATTAATTATATAATAAATTTATAATTAATTATATAAAAGGTATATAATATAGGAAAAATAGTAAGGCGACTATAAACAAAACGAAGATAAATTATACCCAAACTCTAATTCTTAGCGTAGTCGTCTGAGTTTTTTAGTAGTGGTCGGATGACCTGCCTCCTCATTCTCAGCAAACATTTTCTTTCGGTGAGCACTGAACAGGGAGTCTCCGTTTCCTCTCATTTTAAGATCAAGGAGCGAACATCGAGGCACTTACTGCTTCTAGCAATCAACAAACAGCCGCCCCTAATTGCACGCGCGAGCCCTAACGCATTAAAGGACTCCGGTTCAATCAGTCAGAGAGATGGTGGATTGGAAACTATAGTAGGAAAGTGTTGGCACGTATTAACAGCGACGGCGCTCAAAGACGTTGCAAATGAATTGAACGCGCGCTGTGTATTTCATCGCAGGCAATGAAGGAAGAGCGATGATTTCCTTCTCTGTGACCCAGGTCCAAAAGAAAGATGCTTCTCTCCACAAAAAGAGCCACCTGTTCATTCCAAGGCTTCCTGAGAGTGTTGGATGCATCAAAACAGGCACTCAGCCAATCTCAAACCCCCAGCCGTGATGGCGATCGTGGAGAGACACAGAGAGTACTGAATCATACAGCGAATGATTATGTGTCGAGTGCGACGCCACTGATTGAGGCTGAAACGGCAAGCGTCATTATGACGGTGCATGAAGATCTCTCTCTCAATTTCGATCGACCCTCGCAAAAAAAATCATAGCTAGAACCAATTGATGCTCTATCTTCCCATCCTACCGCAATCTCGTATATTTATCTAGACCTCTGACGAAGCTTTCCTATGACCTACCGTTGCATCGGAATTTGACGGCTGAATCTGCTTCATAAATGTAGATATGCAGATGAACTTTCAACTTAGATCAATGGAGTATATATTCAAGAGGGTGGAAGCAATGTCCATTGTTATCATCAACAATATCATCCACAAGAGATTGGATCTTCCCGATTGATAAGTTCAATGATTTCATTATGCTGCATAAATGAAACAACTCAACAAAAGCGTTCCACAGGTGACTCGGCTACAACATTTGACAGGAGTACAAGTTTGTCTGTCAGGACCCGAAATCAGCCACCTCAGCCCAAAATGGTCAAAGCTCCACGAAGCAAAGGTTGTCGAGTCTGCGTTGATAGGCGCATCAAATGTGATCAAACACGATCTTGATGCATGCGATGCGAGAAAGCCAAAAGACTGTGTCCAGGTTACGACTCTATCAAATTCGTCGATGAAGGTCCTTCGGTCGAGGATTTATACCGTGTCTCCCAATCCAGCCCCCCAAGCGGCGATCCAAGCTCCTCATCAGACGAAGGCTCTAATGATGATCAACCTGGTCAAGCAAAAAAAGCATTGTCGCCAGCCCATGACGGCAGATGGGATTTGGGGACCTTCGAACGGGGCGCACTTGTGGCAGTCATGTGTCCTATAGTCTACCAAGATCAACTATTGTCAAACTTTATCGACTCAGTCTATTCCAAGTCGATTGGCCCTACCTTCCGATGTCACAGCCGCTGGTTGGGAGAAATCGCCGCAAGAGGTACCCGATCAGTGCTCTCGTTTGGGCTATTCGAGCCATCTCTCTGTCCACTTTGGGTCGTCAAGCCGGAGATGAAGATCTTGTCCAAACTTCTCGCCGCGTCTATGGTAAATCTTTGCTCAAATGAACGACGCAATAAAAGATCCCGAGGAGGGTCTCAGTGCAGACACTCTCTGCGCTACAGTCATCCTTTCCTTTTACGAGGTATTCAACTGTACCGACCAAAATTCCTGGATCAAACACGCAGGAGGAACTGGTCATCTGATATGTCTTCGAGGACCAGATCGGCATCGAAGCGGTTTCGGTTGCTCGGTTTTCATCGCCTGCCGCCACTCGTTAATTATGGAGGCATTTTCCACCCGCACCCCTTGTTTCCTCGACGCTCCTCCCTGGCGGAAACTATGCCGTGAGATCCAGCGCACTTCATCATGGCAGACTCCAATCTCGGGAGTGAACGAAGACTTTTCCCAGGAAATCGTCACTCAGCCCGGCTACCTTGGGACTGCAGTCAGCACTGTCCTCGGTCCGAATTCCAATCTAGAAGAGTTGAAGAATTTGTTGACGAGAGCATACGCCCATCGCGCTATCTTAAGAGACTTATTCGAACGTCTATGCAATGCATTGAGAAAAGCCGGTCTGGACCGAAAAGTTAGACTGCCTCGCCACAGGGAAAGAAAGCCACCCCGTTTCCCTTACTTTACGAATACCCCGACATTCATATCGCCTCGATGTACTGCGGCTTCTACAATATCTCCACAACCTTAAATGTGAGCATCATCGGCCTCGAAGCCAGGCTTCAGCGCGCGTACCAGCACCCCACACTATCGGGATCTCAAGCACAATAGTATGCACAACGCAGCCACTCCCGTTCCCCGAACCCAGACGTACTGCCGTCGCAGTACCAAGCCCAACGCTACTTGCCTCCCCCAATCTTCGACCCCAACCCAACCATAGACCCAAGCCAACTCACTCAACCACCAACCCCACCCTCTCAGCCTCTCCCGAGCACTCGCAGAAACACCCTCTTCAACCTTACACGCTCAAGCCAGTCCCCCGTCAGTATCCCCCAACAACAGACCCAATACCCATTCTTCGCCTCCGTCGCCACCTCAAACCCCTCCCATCCCTTACGCAAAGAAAACCCCTTCTACGCGACTGAAATCTGCAAATCCATCCCCGACATGGCCTGCGCGCCGTTTCTGGGTCCCCTGTTCTTGGTCATGGCGCTCTGAATGTCATTGAGGATCGTGCGCGGCGAGGGGGAGAAGGAATGGGTGATTGATGTGCTGGAGGGGATTGGAAGGAGGATGGGGCTAGCGGGGGCGGTGGTGGATGAGTGGCTGGGGGGGAAGGGGAAGGGGTTTTGGGGCGTCGGGCGTCGGCTTGTGCAGGAGCGCGGTTTTGGGGGGGCGATTCGGAGCTGTTCAAATATTCAGTCCAATCACGTTTCCCAAACAGCAAGGTCAGAAGTCAGGAATTGGGAGCTCCATGACAATTGATTCCAACCACACATCCCAAGACCCTGGTCGATAGGCGCTTCTTTTCCTTCTCCTAACAAGATGAACCCATAGCATACAGTAGTTAAAAGGTAAAACCGTCGGGTAAATCTTTTCATGACGGCCTAGTCAGTTCCCAAGCCATCTCCCTATCTCCCCCGATCCCCCATCTTCCCCCCCGAACTGCCCCAACCTCCTCCCCATTTCTCCTCCCAGCACAGGACAAGATAGCACAACCTCACCACCTACCACCGCAGCTTTTCCCCCCCTCAGCCTCACAACCTTTCTGCCCCTCCTCGCAATCTCTTCCCAGCCCCAACCTATCCCCCTATCCCCTCTCTCCCCTTCTCCCCCCCCCTAAACTCCCTCCTGA
>JAABUQ010000965.1_pt1 | contig 64958 bp, 55 predicted proteins | sample 5560001 | NCBI WGS metagenome assembly JAABUQ01 (sample SAMN10711888, study PRJNA513371) | rock metagenome | isolation source: Antarctica rocks | place: Antarctica: Victoria Land, Finger Mt nord | collected 2015-12-18
TGCCTGGCACTTGAGTTTTCATTGGGCATTCCTCCAAACCACTATAATAATTCATTTTGGAACATCTTCAACAGAAGGTAGAACCTACTGCATACCATCGGCTTTCTGTCAATGCGTAAGTCCTAACAATTTGGGGTGGAGAGATTCCCAAGTGAGGGACTTGATGGCAATGGTTAAAGGACATCCTTATCTGGTGCGCTTGGCGATGTATCATCTGGTAATTCAGCCAATCAGCCTAGAACAATTGTTGCGACAAGTGCCAACTGAAGCAGGGATCTATGTAGAAACAATTCGCCCTTATGCTCAATCCATGAGAGCTTGGTACGCTTCTGGTTGTAAGGATCGCTCAAAACTTCTTAGTCGAAAAGCTTTAAAAGAAGCTATCCAATGGAAAAAAGATAAAAGCTTGAGTGAACGGGATCATCAGTATTTGAATGCGAGTAAAGAAGCAAAACATAGCCAAAGATTGGGAACACTTTTAATCCTTGGGATTCTTTATGTCGGAGCTATTTTCTCAGTATTGTTTGTTCGTCAACAAGTGTATGAAAAATTTGCGTTTTGTCCAATTAAACAAGGAATCCTCGCAGAAAAGATCGAGGATATTTGTTTTAGAACCTTGATTACTAGCGGAGATAGAATAGCGTTTCTGTCTGGTTCTAACTTTCAGCTTAAAAAAGGAATCGAGTATTTCAAACAAAGAAAATATGAGCAAGCAATTAAAATATTTGAACAAGCTATAGAGAGCGATCGTACTGATGCAGTTCCTCAAATTTACTTTAACAATGCTCAAGCTCGTCTGAAAGGGAACCCTTTAAAAATAGCAGTAGTTGTTCCCATTGATTATTATGAAGATGCCGCCAAAGAGGTGTTGAAAGGTGTAGCTGATGCTCAAACTAAATTCAATAAGAATAATGGTAAAGATGGTCGCTTGCTGGAGATAGTTATCGCTAATGATGGCAATCAACCACCAGCCGCTAAAAGAGTAGCAAAAGATTTAGCTAATGACAAAGATATTTTAGGAATCATTGGACATCATGCTAGTGAAAGTACTCAAGCAGCACTACCTATTTACGCAGAAAAGGGAATAGCTGTGGTTTCTCCAACAAGTGCTAGTAGTAAATTAGAAAGTAAGATTTTCTTTCGGACTGTTGGTTCTACAAAAGTAGCTGCTCCCAAATATGCTCAGTATATCAAGAACTATTTACATTTAGATGAAATCGCTGTTTTCTATAATCCAAACAGTGAATATAGCCAGTCTCTCAATCATGGTTTTGAAAAAGCTTTTAAGGAGCAAGGAGGAAAACTTGGTATCCCTATCTCTCTGAGCGATCCTCAGCCAGACATCAAAAAGTCAATTCAAGACATTACCCAAAAGAAGATAAAAGCTGCTCTGTTAATACCCAGCGTAGAAACAAATTCAATATCAATAGCTATTGCCAGAGAAAATTCTCAATCTTCTACTCAAAAACTTCAATTGTTAAGTGCTATGTCATTATCTGAAAAAACCACTTTAGAAAAGGGAGGAAATGCTGTTGAAGGCATGATTTTATTTAGTCCTTGTCTAGCTAAAAATTCTGATTATATGATAAAAGCTCGGGAAAGATGGCAACAAAAAGAAATATATTGGCGAGTTGCCACTAGCTACGATGCAACACAAGCTCTAATTGAAGCCATCCAGTTATCAAAAGAGCCAACACGGGAGGAGACATTAAAGAATTTGGAGTCGCTCAAACTTCCTGTCAATCAAACTTCGGGCTTCGGACTTAATTGGTCAGATTCAGATTATCATTCTAACGCTCAGGAAAAATATTGTCTTTTTCAAATTCGTCACCATAAGTTTGAGGAAATTCCCGAAAAATGAACTGGTTGAAAACGATACCATGATGATTCTCTTTATCTTCTTCGGCACCTTTATCGGAAGAAGCGCTCGCTTTGGCGAATCCCCCTCGTCTGGGCAAAACCTTCTTAGCAAAGTCTCAAGCCCCGCTCCTCGTTTGTCGCCAGCCTTTGTTCGCTTTGTGATTGACTATGGTTAGGAGAGATGCTATCTCTTCTGACCAAAAACACCACAAGCCCGACGATAGCTAAGTTAGCAACTAGAAGCCCAACAGCACCCCAAATCCAAATTTTCATCTTTAACTATTAGTGCTCTCTTTGTTAGCGTGAACAATCCAGACGCTAACCGCTCTTACGGTACAGGGCTGGCTTCCCTCAGTCAGAAGACCAAGAGCAGTTTTGAGTGAGGCTGTTCCATCCCCACTGTTAGCACGAGAGATGGCGGGGGGAATAATTCCTCCCGCCACTCTCTCACAAATTAGACCAATCTTTTTGATTAGTTTGGCAGAGTTGTCATCTCGATGAAGTTCCTGCCCATTGACCCAAATACTGCGGCGATTCGTGAAGCGTTGGAAGGCGGGGAGCGCTTGGAGTTCGTTCAGCTAGGAGAGAGAGGAACTAGCTTGCGTATAAAGTGAGCTAGTGAACATAGGGGGCATCCCGCAGTGGGTGCTTCATACCAGGTGACATCTCCCCACCGCACAGGCAGATGGGGCTTCCAAGAATCACTTCTTAGATTTTTCTGGTTATTTCCCTTACGGGTTTTCCGCCACTTGCCTAGATGTAGCCTGATGACTTGCATCCCCGGTAGACCGACTGCTCAGACAGTTTCCTTTCCGCCGTGTCCCGGCGTACTTCTTGTACAAGTAGCAAAGCTATGTACAACCGACCAAATTCGTTTTACGCACCAATGGTTTCATGCTTCATGCAATCCTTCTCAATGCAACGCCTTACGAATTGTCAAGGTTCAGACTGTATCTGCCGTTTGGAGGTTCCGACTCATGTCTACCTTTCACTTCTCTTGGCATCCGTCAGCTATGCGGTATTATTATATTCTCACCTTTTGGTGTAAAAAGCAATACCAGTCTTCTTGATATATGTAGAGGGGAGATTGGAAAAACTAGAGGCATCGAGCCTCTAGTTTTTCCCGCTATCCATCCCCACCCTGTAAGAGGGTGGGGTATTCCGCGAATTCGATAAAATTATGGAAGAGCCAACAGAAGCGCAGCTGCGGAAGTTATATGAGCTTTGCTACACGCTGACAAACACGATGTTTCAGCCCATTCACCTTGTCCGGTTGGATGAACGGACAGGAAATCTGTTCATCCTAGCCGGACACGAGGAGACAATTGAATTTGAAGTCAACCCAGACGGATTTGTTGAGCCATGACCCCACCCAAAATCGACTACGACAGCATGAGCAACTTAGAGCTAAAGCGTTACTTCCTGGAGCATCGAGAAGACCAGGCAGCGTTTCATACCTACATGGATCGGCGTCATGCCCGTCCTAACCGTCATAGTATCTCTCCCGATGACCCGGAATGGCAACAGAAAGTGATTGCCAGTATCAAAAGACAGATGGGGGAAGAAAGTTGATGTGTGTGCTGAAGACGGGTAGCACGAGCGCAGGCAACTGGCGTCCCCGACGCTCCCCTAACGGGACGCGGGACTTCCCGCCTGATAGTTAAACCAAAAAAGAAGTCAATTCAATATGCCTCTAGAATTAACCCAGATAAGCCCTTTTAACCCGGTCATCATTGAGAAGATCTGAGGCTGATCCTGTGAGGGTGATGCAGCCAGCCTCAAGCACGTATCCTCGGTCGGCAATTTGTAGGGCAAGGTGAGCATTTTGTTCAACCAGGAGGATGGTCATGCCTGTAGCACGCAGATTCTGGATAGTAGAGAAAATTTCGCGCACAATGGTAGGGGCAAGGCCAAGGCTAGGCTCGTCTAAGAGCAAAAGTTTCGGTCGGCTCATCAAGGCGCGGGCGATCGCTAACATTTGTTGTTCACCACCGCTGAGCGTCCCAGCTAGCTGATGGCGGCGTTCTGCCAGACGCGGGAAAATCTCAAATTGCCGATTAATATCAGCACTTACCGCTGTTTGGTTAGAGCGAACATACGCACCCAACGCCAAATTATCGAGAACGGTTTGCCGCGATAACACTCGGCGTCCTTCGGGAGAATGAGCGATACCCAAGCGTACGACTTTGTAAGCAGGGCTGCGAGTAATATCACGCCCGTTGTAACGAATATGACCGCTACGGGAGTTGACGAGCCTGGAAATAGCCCACAAGGTGGTACTTTTGCCAGCACCGTTCGCACCAATCAGGCTAACTACCTCACCCGTGTTGACGATAAGATCCACATCTTGCAAGGCTTGAATGCCACCGTAATTAACATATAATCCTTTAAGCTCTAGGATTGGCATAAATTAGGCAGGTTTATTTTGACTCACTCTCAGGGGTTGAAACCCCGAGATAGGCTTCAATCACAGCCGGGTTAAACCTGATTTCATCTGGATTACCCAAAGCAATTAACTGACCAAAATCAAAAACAGCAATGCGATCGCACAAGCCCATGACTAGGGGGACGTGATGCTCAATCAGGATTACACTCAAGTTAAACTGGGTACAAATATCCCGGATCAAGCCAGACATCTGGTGCTTTTCGTTGGGATTCATCCCCGCAGTTGGCTCGTCTAGAAGTAGGACTTGGGGTTCAAGGGCAAGGGCACGGGCAATCTCAAGCCGACGCTGATCGCCATAGGGAAAATTCCGGGCTTTTTCTGCAGTGCGTCTACTCAAGCCCACCAGTGCAAGCAACTCTAGCGCCTTCTGCTGAGTTTTCTGTTCTTCTTTAGAGGCAGATGGTATGCCCAGGACTCCAGCTAGAACACCACTGTTGGTATGCACATGTCTGGCAATAGTAACGTTTTCGAGTGCTGAAAGATTACCAAACAAGCGAATATTCTGAAACGTCCGGGCAATACCCTTAGCAGCAATCTGATGTGGACGTAGCTTGGTAATCTCCTCACCTCGATAAATTAATTGCCCACTTGAGGGCTGAATTAATCCTGTAATTAGATTAAACAGTGTTGTCTTTCCGGCACCGTTAGGACCAATTAACCCAAAAATCTCGTTTTTGTTTACTGTGAAAGACACCTGATTTACTGCAACCAGACCGCCGAAACGGCGAGTTAGAGCTTTTACCTCTAAAAGGGAGAATTCATGGCTTGCCGCTGCAGAGCTGTTAATGATGAGATTACCGTGAGTCATTGCACTGATTTGCTCTGCTGGTGATCGCGGCGCTGACGTCGTTTGAATAAGTCTGGTGTCACCAAGCCTTGGGGGAAAAATATCGTTCCTACGACGATTAGCACCCCGAAAATAATCAGGCGACCGTCTCGCAGGAATTGCCCCAGCCAGTTCGGTAGACCTCCAGTATCAGCAAGTGCGCGCAGTACCTCTGGCAACGCTGTGAATACCATACCACCTAGCACTGGACCGACAAAGCTTCTGGAGCCACCAATTAATACAAAGGTTAAGTAGATAATACTTGCATCAAAGGTGCCTTGACGAGCATTCCAGGTATTAAGAAAGTGGGCACTAATCGCACCAACGACTCCTGCCAGGACCGCACCCCATGTAAAGGCTAGCACCTTGTAGTACGTTGGATTGATCCCCATCGCATCTGCAGCCAGTTCATCCTCACGAATCGCAGCCAAGGCTCTTCCCACCCGAATCCGCTCCAGGCGGTAGAGGAAGAACATACTAATTATCAGCAAGGGTACTGCGATCCATAGATACTCAATCGCGGTTTGGAAGGGTTGGGGAATGCCGAAAATCCCCACTGCCCCGCCGGTAATATCCAGATTGAGAGATATAACTCGCAGGACTTCAACAAAGGCGATAGTGGCGATCGCTAAATAAATTCCACGCAATCGCAGCGCCGGAATTCCTACCAGTATGCCCAACAATCCACATACCACACCGGCAATCAGCATCTCTAATAGCAACAGAAGAACAGGAAAACCACTGCTGGAGTTAAAGACCTTGGTGGATAGAATCGCCGCAATATACCCACCCAACGCATAGAAGCCAGGGCTAGCCAGAGACAGTTGCCCAGCCATTAGCGGCAAGTACAGCGACAGTCCCAGCATCGCCCCCAGCACCATAGAAACGATGAGATAGCCGTAAGTAGCGAAGAATCCAGCCATTTTGTGACTATACTTTCTGAATCAGGCGACGCCCTAGCAAACCTTGAGGTCTGACTAGGAGCATAATAAACAGTATTCCAAAAGCAAAGGCGTCCTTGTACGCAGAGTAATCAGCTGGTACAAATGCCTCAACCAGCCCAATGACCAAGCCGCCTAACACCGCACCAGGGATACTGCCTAAACCACCTAGTACAATCACTGCTAAACCCTTCAGCCCAAAAGCAATGCCGAAGTATGGTCCAGCAATACTTACACTAGAGCCTACCAAAGTACCCGCCAATCCTGCTAGGAAGCTGCTGATGAAGAATGTCAGGACAATAAAGCGATCGGTGTCAATGCCCAGCAAACTAGCAGTAATGGGGTCTTCGGCAACCGCCTGCATCGCCTTACCATATTTAGTGCGGTTGATGAAATACGTCAGGATTATTAGGATTACTACAGAGACGCCAAAAATGACCACTTGAACACTGCGAATGGGGATCGGTTTTTCCACTGTGCCAAAGTTAATAGCAGCAGGCAAGTTGCCGTAGGTGTTTGCTGGAAACGTATAAATTTCCGAGCCGACTAGATACTGGAGCACATTCACGATCACTACTGCTACGCCTAAGCTGGAAACAACCGTTAAAAGTGGGTCAGCTCCCCTACGTCGTAAAGGTCGAAAGGCAACGCGTTCAACGGTAACCCCGACCAAACCGGCAAGAGTACTTCCCAAAATCAACGCCAAGGCAAAGGGGAACTGTACCGGCAGTTGGGCGTTAGCCAGCAACCCATTAAAGCCGAATGCACTCCCCGTCAGTGCATAGGTAAAGTAGGCACCCAGGGTAAAGACTGCTCCATGAGCAAAGTTGATAATGCCTAAGATGGAGAAGACTAGGGTATACCCTAGAGCAAAAATGGCATATACACTCCCAATGGACAATCCGTTTAGGCATTGCTGGAAAAACACATTTATATCCATAACTTGGCTGTAGCTGCAGCTACTTCAAATACGCAAATTTACCATTATTGCCATCAGCATCCATCTTGAGTTGTGCAACATAGAAATCCTTCTGAATAATTTCACCCTCTGGCGTGAAGGCAATCTCACCCAGGGGCGTTTCATACTTTTCGCTTAGCAACTGCTTATTCAGTTCTGTACGTAGCTGCTCCAGCGGCAATTGAGTAATTTTTGTCTTCTTATCCAGAGCTTTGAGAGCTTCCACATACACTTGAACAGCAGCGAAAGTTTGGGCAGTAACTTGGGCTGGTTCCTTTTGATATTGATTGTGATAGGCGGTGCGGAACGCCGTATTAATATTGCCAGAATGCTCAGGACTATAAGCTTGAGCAACCAAAATACCGTCGCAAAGGGCCTTACACACTGAGAATATATGTGAAGTATTGAAGCCATTTCCCCCAATGATTAGATTTTTATAACCTAATTCACGTAGTTGCTTAACTAGGTTGCCTCCGTCTGCGGCGAGGCCAGAAATAATCACTAAGTCGGGTTTTAGGTTAATAACGTTGGTAGCTTGTGTTTGGAAATCGGTGTCTGTTGTCTGGAACTTTTGTACCGTTACTAAATCGAGCTTCTGATCTTTAACAGTTTGCTGAAAAATTTCGGTTTCAGATTTGGTGAAAGCATCGTTTTGAGCATACAACACTGCAACTTTCTTAATCTTTGGATTGATTTTGAGCGCCGCCTGTACTGCCTTGGGTGCTACTATTGAAATTGGGGCTGAGACACGAGCCACGTAATCACCAATTTGGGGAATTCCCTTAGCAGTATTAGATGGTCCGATTACCGGCACTTTAGCACGGTCAGCAATGGGATCAGCACTAAAGGCTTGCTGTGAGAGGGTCGGACCCACAATGCTGACAACTTTATCGTGATTCATTAAAGTTTGGAAGGCGTTGATGGCTCCGGCTTCATCTCCTCCCGTGTCTTGAAACACTAGTTTGATCGGAGTGCCGTTGATCCCACCGTGAGCATTAAAATACTGCTCAGCGATTTTGGCACCAGCAACTTCCTCCTGACCGAGCAAGGCAACGTTGCTTGTTTGTGCTACTCCAATCCCAATCGGAATCACGGCAGATGAACCAGCAGCTGTTGAGGTGGTGGTTGTGGAAGTCGTACTAGTGTTGGCTTGACCGCAGGCTGTCAATAGCAAAGTAAAGGTTACGAATAATGCAGGTGTATGAACAGCGGGTTTTTTCATATTAAGCAAGCAAACTTTTATCTTATGGCAGATTTTACATGGCACCTATGTACAATCTACAAGTAACAGTTCATATCTTTCGCAAAAAGATTGCCATAATAACTGCTAATTGCTGTTGAATTTGTGCCCAGTTCATTGCCTTCCAATACAGTAGTGTTGGTGGAAGGTAAGGACACAAGAGGAGGAAACGTGGATATTCCACTGATTGAGCGAGCTAGAGAGCATGTCGAACGAACGGCCATCATTGCGACTGAAGGCGTGTTTACCTATGGGCACTTGCTCTATGCCTCTAGTCAAGTTGCTACGTACGTCCTGGAAAAAGCAGACGATTTGCAGCAGCAGCGCGTCGCCTTTCTAGTACCTCCAGGATTTCAGTATGCAGCAACCCAATGGGGTGTTTGGCGTGCTGGTGGTGTAGCAGTTCCTCTGTGTGTCTCGCACCCGCGTCCTGAGTTGGAATATGTGATTGAAGACTCAGGAGCAACAATTGTGATTACCCATCCGAGTTTTGAGCCGATACTGCGTCCGGCTGCTGAGGCTTGGGGTCTAAGATTTATCCTCACTACAGAAATGCTTGATGTTCTAGTAGGTGCCCTTCCAGAGGTCAGCATCGAGAGACGAGCGATGATACTTTATACCAGCGGTACAACCAGTAAACCCAAAGGCGTGGTTACGACCCATCAAAACATTCAAGCCCAAGTCACAAGCCTGATCTCAGCCTGGGGATGGACCGAAGAAGATCAGATTCTGCACGTACTGCCACTCCATCATATTCATGGGATTATTAATGTGCTGACCTGTGCTCTGTGGGCTGGGGCTAGGTGCGAGATTCTAACTAAGTTCGACGCCCAAGCGGTTTGGGCACGCCTAGTCGAAGGCAACTTGACTCTGTTTATGGCTGTGCCGACAATTTACACGAAGCTGATTACGACTTGGGAGACTGCTCCTCTCGACCAGCAAAAGGTCATGTCTAATGCTTGTGCTAAAATGCGTCTTATGGTTTCGGGTTCAGCAGCTTTACCCGTCCAGGTGCTTGAGAAGTGGAAAACTATCAGTGGTCATTCACTTTTAGAACGCTATGGCATGACTGAAATTGGGATGGCTCTATCCAATCCGCTAAATGGTCAACGATTGCCAGGATATGTTGGTACGACCCTGCCTGACGTTAATGCTAGGCTTGTAGATGACCTGGGAAATTTGGTCGAGCCTGGAACGTTAGGGGAGATTCAAGTCAAAGGACCGGGCGTTTTTCTAGAGTATTGGGGAAAACCGGAAGCAACAGCAAAAGCTTTCCGTGATGGCTGGTTCTGCACTGGCGATGTCGCTGTTGTAGAGGATGATAACTACCGCATTCTTGGTCGAAGCTCTGTAGACATCATCAAGACTGGAGGCTATAAGGTATCTGCCCTGGAAATTGAAGAAGTGCTGCGATCGCATGTAGCTATCCAGGAATGTGCAGTAATTGGTGTTGCAGATGCTGAGTGGGGAGAGCGGGTGTGTGCTGCGTTGGTGCTGAAAGGAACTAGTTTGACTTTGTCAGCACTTCGGAGTTGGGCTAAGGAGCGATTAGCCGTGTATAAAATACCAGCCGAGATCCTTATACTTGAAGAGTTACCCCGTAACGCCATGGGTAAGGTCACTAAGCCCGTAGTAGCTCAGCTATTTACCTAATCAGCTAGGAACTTCTCAAAAGTTAGTGGTTTGGTGACGGTTGATAGATGGCGATCGCCCCCTACCGTTTGCGTTTCAAAATTTGTTCAGCCGTGAGTCGCAGCACTTCAAATTGTGACTGAATAACTAATTCCCCGGTATACACAGCTTCCTCATAGAAGCCGCTTACCAGCGTGAAGACAGTTACTTTACTCTCTTGTGGATCAACCGCCCAATATTCCGGTACACCTCTTGCAGCATACTCAGACCGCTTGTAACGGTAGTCTCGTTGCTCGTTGCTCAAGCCGGGGGAAACGACTTCAACAATCAAATCCGGTGGTGGCATATCGCGGGTGATGGTTCCTCGACCATCCCCGAGAATGGTTGCTAACTCTTCTGATAAGACCATGAGATCCGGCAGGCGCGTTTGCGCCATTACTCCAGTCACCTCAATTTCTGTGTCCTTGCAGCAGAGGCGATCTTCTGGAAGAACCTCTAACAGCCTTACTAATAGGAATAGCGCGATTTTTGAATTAATTCGATCCTCTGGTGGCATCGCAACCAACTCCCCTCCCACCAGTTCATAGCGCGTGTCTGTCCCATCGTCGTAACGTAGGTACTCCTCAAAAGTCATCCGTTTTTTGGTGGCTTGAGTCATGGCGATTGCCTTTGCTCCAATGCTGTCCGATACATCAATGATGGCGATTTTTCACTGAGTCTAATTTGGTGCTTCAATCACCCGTTGAACTTGATAAGAGTGAGCATCCGCTCCTTTGACGCCAACTTGTTTGATTTTTTCTCCTAGAACTGCACTCTGCGAGTCTTCTGTAAAAGCTTTCCAATCGGCTTGGGAGAGCCACTGGGCGTAATTTACGACTTTGGTTCCGTCTAAGCTTTTGTGGTAGGTGGCGGAGATAAAACCGGGACGGTGCTTGACCCAGCGCTCGACCTCACCCACGATCGCGTCAATCAGTGCTTGCTGTTGTTCCGGTTCAACGGTGAACACTACAATCTCTGTGAATACAGTGCTTGATTCTGAAATAGCTGGCATCGGTTAACCTCAACGTTTAGATGGTTTCGTTGATATGCTACAACGAGCATTTTGAAATTTAGGAAGCGAAAAGCGGTGCAGTGTCTGTGTAAAACCGAAACGATGTGACCTGGCCAAATTCATTGCGATCAGTCAAAGCGATTGCCCGCAGCGTCACTGGTTTTCCATCCAGTCGCGTATAGTGGTTCAACGCTTCGAGCATGAACGCAGCGTCAGTTCCGTAGAGGTTGAGCAGGTCATGCTCTAAACGCCCAAACGTTTTCCAGTACTGCGTCAAGTTAGCAACAATTGCAGACTTCCCCTCAACCGGATCGGCATTGTTCATTTGCATGATACAGTTATCGGATAAAAAGGAGCCATAGCGCTCAAAATCTTTGGCATCAAGCGCTTCAAGATAAGTTTGATACCATTCGTAAGCCTCGGGCGAAAGTTGGTTGATTCTAAGATTCTTGGTTTTCATAGATGTTTTCTAAACTCCTGCTTGGCTGACAGATTGCTTGACAGTAATCGGCTTGATATGGGGATAGTGTTAGTATGAAAGCAAGGGTGTTTGGCGAAGGTAGCGATCGGTCGTTAGCTGTTGAAGGACAAAAGCCGCTACATCAGCTCGCGAAATTTTCCCTACCGTAACACCCGTCAAATCAGTCAAAACTCGGTAATTTCCTTTCGCAGGGTCATTGGTTAATAGCCCTGGACGAACGATCACCCAGTCCAGGTTACTCTGACGAATCTCAGCTTCCTGGCGGTCTTTGTCGTCGTAGATGCGCTTCAATACCAGTGGCAGAATCAGCTTGTCATAGAGAAAGCCACCATGTCCTTTACTGTCGCCTGCGCCAATTCCCGTGATGCAGATTAAACGCCTAACAGCATGATGATTCATTGCCTGAAGCAAGTTTTTAGTCCCTTCTGAAAACAGCGTGACGGGTTCAAGACTGATTTTTTTAGTTCCTAAAGAACTAATGACTGCTTGTTGCTGCTGCACAGCAGTTTCCAACGATTCAGAGTCAAGTACATCACCCTTTACCGCGCGGAGGCGATCATGCTGCATTTCAAACTTGTCCGGGCTGCGAACAAGCGCGGTAACCTCGTGTCCCTGTGCCAATGCTTGTTCGACCAGTTGTTGACCAGTTGGACCTGTTGCACCAATGATTAGAACTTTCATCTCAGCTTCTATTGTTTTTTATGAGCTGCTTACATTTAAGCAATTAATACACGCTGCAAATCGTTGAACAGGCTGCAATTTTGAAAGCCATTTCTAGGTTGGGGTCAAACTTGCCGGATTCAAAACCATTGACCGTCTGGCGACTTACTCTTAATTCCCTGTATCGTTACTCCCCGATTTGCTCCCTCACCCACTGCCGAAACGCTTTCAAAGCAGGGCGAGTTCCCGCTGTCCGGCTCATCTCTAAAAACTGCGAAATGCCCTCAATCATCGGAAAGCTTGGGAATGTTGAACTGGTTTGAGATTCTATATACTTGCCTTCTTGAAGCACATTGATTTGTAGCTTGCCTTTCTCGTATCGCCAAATTTCCGGCACGCGCAACGCCTCATACGCACTCAGTTGAGTTTTAGATGTGACATCAATTTCCAGTGCCAGATCCGGCGGCGGGTCTACGTTTAGGTCGATCCGCTCTCTGCCAATCATCAAAGCGTGGTTTTGGATATAGAAGCAATCATCCGGCTCAATGCCTGATTTCATCTCCTCTCGCTTGAAAGTAGTTGAACCCAAAGGCTCCCAGTCCATATCCAGTTCATCCAGCAGAGTTGTCAGAAGGTATGAGATAACAACTTTTACCTGCTCATGTTTCGGTAAGGGAGCCACGATCTCTAATGTTCCTTTGAAATAAGCTAGACGGGTTGCCCGATGCTCTCCTAGCTCATCCAAGATTGCCTCAAATTCCTGCCAACTCACCTCATGCAGCAGCACTCTATGGCCGGGTGGGACATCTAATTGCCTAAGTTGAAGCTGTATAACCATACCTATCTTCTACCTGCTCCAGTTCACGGCCTTGCTGCCATGATTCTTTGCGATCGTAATCAAACGGTCTGCTCCGTTGAATCTATTATTATGATAGTGACTTGGCTTGAGTTATGGCAGTAGTCTCAGTCGGTTTTTGTCCTAAATTTAAACCGTTTCTGCTAGTTGATTATTCAGGGCTTCGAGATCAATTTTGTATCGTTGAAACAGGTCACTCAGAGTAGCATTGTCTGTTTCAGCCAGTCGAACTAAACCCCACAAGAGATGTTCAGTCCCAATAGACTTCTTACCCTTAAGCTGAACTACTTCCAAGGCAAGCTCTAGAGCGGCTTTACTCTGCGGGCTAAATCTTGGATTCCCACGAGATTCAAAAGAATGGTCATTGGTTTCGATGCCCAGTGTTACACCATTTGCTCGCAGTAAACGAGCAGAGGTTGTGGTTGAATCAGCCAACAAGCCAACAAGCAAATGTTCTGGCTCGACTTGTGATTTTTGAGAACGTGCTGCCTCATTTCCTGCAAACTTAAACGCGTTGATTGCCTTCTCAGTGAACCTCTCGAAACCAAAATATTTTTTGAATCGTTTAACAAGTGTTTGCATAGAATTCTTTGCCTCATGGATGAAAACGTCTTCAACCGCAGCGTTGAACAGGCTGGCGATTTTGAAAGCCATGTCTAGGCTAGGGTCAAACTTGCCGGACTCAAAACCATTGACCGCTTGACGACTTACTCCTAATTCCCTGGCTAGGTCAGATTGTGACAAGGAGTGCAGTTGTCGAAGTTCTTTCAGTCGGTTTCTCATCGTTTGAGCTGCCTGTCGTCAAGTATTACTTTACATTTTTGAGCACATTAGTGTCAAGTCACACTTGACACTAATGTAATCTGCTAATATCGGAAACTGTAGTTCGTCTCGCTTCAGATGCGGCATAACAACGCCCACGCACCCGATCATAGTAGGTATGGGGAAAACGTCAATGCCACCCATGGAGGTAAACCATCATGAGCAACTTCCCAGATTTTTCCGAGCGAGGCTATCAAGTCGAGCGTTTGCTAGGACAAAATCGCGCCGGTGGTCGAATCACCTACCTAGCAACCAAGACAAAGACCCAGCAGTCTGTCGTTATTAAGCAGTTTCAGTTTGCCCAATCGGGAGCCAACTGGTCAGACTACGACGCATACCTGCGGGAAATTCAGGTGTTGCAACACCTGAATCATCCCAGCATTCCCCGCTACCTCGATTCCTTTGAAACCCCAACTGGCTTTTGCCTGATCCAGGAATACATTCCTGCCTCCTCCTTAGCTCAGCTACGCCACTGGACACCCGAGGAAATCAAGCAAATTGCTGCGGCGCTCTTAGAGGTTTTAGTGTATCTGCAATCAGCTTGTCCCCTCGTCATACATCGGGATATTAAACCAGACAATATTCTGGTTGACCGTCAGGGAAAACTGCAAGTGTATCTGGTGGATTTTGGCTTTGCCCACGTAGGCAGCACCGAAGTGGCTGTCAGCAGCGTGATCAAAGGCACGTTAGGCTTTATGCCGCCGGAGCAGTTGTTCAACCGCCAGCTGACAGAAGCGTCCGACCTCTATAGTCTAGGTGCGACGCTGATTTGCTTACTGACACAGACAAAATCATCTGAAATCGGCAATTTAATCGATTCGGCTTATCGCATCAACGTCAAGCAACTGGTGCCTGCGCTCAGTCCAAAGTTTATCGATTGGCTGCAAAAGATGATGGCACCCAACCTAAAAAATCGTTTCAATAATGCTGCTGCTGCACTGACTGCACTGCAACCGATTGATGTTGTTAGCAATGCCCCAAAATTAGGGATGCTAGTCCGTGTCACAAAACTCAGTTTGGGAGCTACAGCTCTAGGGCTAGCCCTACTCGGCACAACGAACATAATTTCTAGGATTTCTAATTCTAGAAACAATTATCATTACCATCACCACCAACGGATTAGGGAACGCGACAACGAGCAACACGACCGAGACGACAAGGACAAAGGCGACCAACATGAACGATATGACAAGGACAAAGGCGATCAACATGACCGATATGATAAGGACAAAGGCGATCAACACGACCGAGACGACAAGGACAACGATGATGAAAACGACAAGGATAATTAAGGACTAAGCGCTATTCTTTATCGGCTGCTTCTGCTCGTTGTCGCGCTTCTGTTTCGTTGAGTGTAATGATCGCATTTAACTTTGCATTGTGCTTAGCAATTTGTTCTAAATGCGCGTTTAGGACTTCAACGGCTGAGAAGGTGCGATCGCGAATCCCTTTCGCTAGCTGATGGGCAGACAGAAAAAACAGATCACTCACAGCATTGCTCCTAGCTTGCCAAAAACTCTAAAACGACTTGATTAAACTCTGCGCTATGTATTCATTAAAGTTTAGACTAAGCTTAAAGTTGTTTAAACGCAGCTTAAACTTATTTTAACTAATTAACTATCTTGCAAGACTTCACAAAACTGTCATTAATACCAAATTAAGGTTGAAAGCCTTGCTACATAGGCTTAATTTTCATTATTCAGCTTTTTAAAAATTGCAGTGTAAATAAGCTTTAAAAAACATTTTATTTTTAATGTTAAACTTTATTAAGTAGTAACGAATTGTCATGTGAAAAGCTTTATCATCATTCATCAACAGCTGTCGTACATTATGGTTTCGATGAGTTGTAAACTAAATTTCTCAGCAAGTCTTATAGTCAAAACTGTTAAAATTAGAGCTTGATTAGATTTCAACTCAATTGGATGGTGGAGTGAGACATAGTACTCATAAATGATTCGTGCATTTTTCTGTTTATGTTCTTGGCGTCCTTGGCGGTTCGTAAAAAAATAATTTTCACAATTCAGATAAGACTGCTATATGAAAACTATTTACAGAAATGGTCGCAACATCCCTAAAACCAACCCTTAAAACCTCACTATGAATCAACCTCTAGAAACCACATTAGATAGCCAAATTGCCAATTTACCATTTGAAGACGATCGCACAGGTTTAACTATAGAAATTCTGAAGCGCGCTTTTATTGACAACCTGTTCTACGTTCAAGGTAAATTTCCTGGTATTGCAACCAAAAATGATTACTACATGGCGCTGGCCTATACTGTGCGCGATCGCCTGTTACACTGCTGGATCAACACAACCGAAACCTATTTCAAACAAAAACCGCCTAAACTAGTCTGCTATCTATCTGCTGAGTTTCTGCTGGGACCACATCTAGGTAATAACTTGATTAACCTAGGCATTTACGAGCGAGTGCGTCAAGCTGTGGAGGAATCCGGACTAGACCTAAAAGAATTGCTCATAGAGGAAGAAGAACCAGGCTTAGGCAATGGGGGACTAGGACGCCTTGCTGCTTGCTATATGGAATCCCTGTCAACTTTGGAAATCCCGGCGATTGGCTACGGTATTCGCTACGAATTCGGCATCTTCGACCAAGAAATCCGCGATGGTTGGCAGGTTGAAATCACAGACAAATGGCTGCGTTTTGGCAATCCCTGGGAGATCCATCGTCCAGAGGCAGCGGTTGAGGTGAAGTTTGGCGGTTATTCAGAAGCTTATACCGATGAGCAAGGTCGCTATCGAGTGCGCTGGATTCCCCATCAGGTTGTTGAAGGTGTCCCCTACGATACGCCTATCCTTGGATATAAGGTAAACACCGCCAATACCCTACGCCTCTGGAAAGCGGAAGCAAAGGAATCCTTTAACTTTCAGACTTTCAATATTGGTGACTACTACGGCGCGGTCAACGAAAAGGTGTTCGCTGAGAATATCACTAAGGTACTCTACCCTAATGATGAACCACTTCAGGGTAAGCAACTGCGCCTAGAGCAACAATACTTCTTCGTTTCCTGTTCTCTCCAGGACATCATCCGCACCCACCTGCAGACAGGGCAGACTTTAGAGAACCTGCATGAGCAGTTTGCTCTGCAGTTGAATGATACCCACCCCTCAATTGGAATTGCCGAACTGATGCGGTTATTGGTGGACGAGCATGAAATGGCTTGGGAGCAAGCCTGGCATATTACCAAAAACGCCTTTGCCTACACCAACCACACTTTGTTACCAGAAGCTTTAGAACGCTGGTCGCTCGTCCTGTTTGGTAGTCTCCTACCTAGACATCTGGAGATTATCTATGAAATTAACAGTCGGTTTCTGGAAGATGTGAATGCCAAATATCCTGGTGACATAGTTCGCTTAGCCCGACTGTCGCTGATTGAGGAAGGGGGAGGAAAGTATGTCCGTATGGCGCACCTGGCCTGTGTTGGCAGTCATGCGATCAATGGGGTAGCAGCGCTGCATACAGAACTGCTGAAGCAGGATGTTCTACGCGACTTCTACGAACTTTGGCCGGAGAAGTTCAACAATAAGACTAATGGAGTCACACCGCGCCGTTGGATGGTGCTGAGCAATCCTAGGTTGACTAGCCTGATCAGTCGCAAAATTGGTGAAAACTGGATCGTACATTTGGAAGAACTCAAGCAACTAGAAACATTTGTTGACGATACTGAATTCCGCAGAGAATGGCGACAGATTAAGCAAGATATTAAGCGCGATTTGGCAGCTTATATTCAAACGCAAAATGGAATTGAGGTGAATCCGGAGTCACTTTTTGATATCCAGGTGAAGCGACTACACGAGTACAAACGTCAGCACCTAAATGTGCTATACATTATTACGTTATACAACCAGATTAAGCGCAATCCAGACCTAGATATTACGCATCGGACATTTATTTTTGGTGGGAAATCAGCACCCGGCTACTACATGGCGAAGCTAATTATTAAGCTGATCAACTCTGTAGCAGATGTGGTTAATTACGACCCTGATGTGCGAGGGCGAATTAAAGTAGTGTTCCTAGCGGACTATAACGTCAAGTTGGGTCAACGAGTTTATCCAGCCGCCGATTTATCTGAGCAAATCTCCACGGCAGGTAAGGAAGCCGCTGGTACTGGCAATATGAAGTTTGCATTGAATGGGGCGTTGACTATCGGTACGCTTGATGGTGCCAATATTGAGATCCGCGAAGAGGTAGGTGCTGAGAATTTCTTCCTCTTCGGCCTAACGGCTGCGGAAGTCCATGCCTTAAGATCGAGGGGATATAACCCGTGGGACTACTATCACGGCAATCCTCAGCTTAAAGAAGCAATCGATCTGATTGTGGCAGGTCATTTCTCTCATGGCGATTTTAATCTGTTCAGACCGCTAGTAGACTCATTATTAAGCCGGGATGACTACATGCTTCTAGCTGACTACCAGTCGTACATTGATTGCCAAGAGCAGGTGAGTCAAGCCTATCGAGACCAGGAGAATTGGACACGGATGTCGATCCTCAATGTCGCTCGGATGGGTAAATTCTCGTCAGATCGCTCGATCCGGGAGTACTGCCAAGAAATTTGGCACGTCTCGCCTGTCAAGATTGAACTAGAAGATTATGTCCAGGCAGGCGCGGGCTTGAAAGTAGAACCACAACTAGCAAAGTCCTGAGAAAAAAATTCTGCATAAGGATTTTAGCCCTGTCATATCAAATCCGAATGAAAGCCCGTGTTACTGTGACTGCTCCAAGCAAGCCTTCAACTTGGCGGTCAAAACCCCTACGTGCGGTTCTTTGATTATGCCAATATGATCGCCTGGGACATGATGTACCTCCAATTCTCCAGTAACCAGTAAGCCCCATCCCCATTGGGTGTCAGTGCGATCTGCTTCAAATCCACTTCGCTCCGTAGCCCGGAATAAAATCACTTTGCCTGGGTAGGGGTGTGGTAAATAGTTTCTCATTGCCTGGTCGCGAACCTGCTGACGGACATCGGGGGCGGCGACTTCTTGAAGGTAGTCAGGCAAAGGACGCTCAGTAGAGTGGTCAAACTTTCCATAAATCCTGCTGATGGTACTGACAAGCCTATCCTTGCTTTCATCAGTCCTCCGCCTTAGCTTCTCCAGAGGGTAGGTAGCTCCTTTTTGTGAAAGGTTCCTTAAATGAAGAGAGACCCGCTCAAGCCATGGCAATTTTTTCAGACCACCCGGAGCGTCAGTATCAAACAAGACCACTAGACCCACTTTCTCTCCTTGTGCGTGCAGCTGCTGGGCCATTTCGAAGGCTACCAAGCCGCCAAAGGATTCGCCCGCCAGAAAATAAGGACCTACGGGCTGGAGCGCTCGGATTTCTTTAAGGTATAGAGTCGCCTGGTCAGCAACACTAATTAAGGCGGTTTGTTGTTTTTCTAGTCTACCGGCTTTGAGCAGGTCAACTTCATTCTGAATGTATACCCCATAAACTGGTTGTTCAGAACCGAGATTACGTGCCAAGTCCTGATACAAGAAGATGCCGTAAATACAGAATAGAGGCGGTTTGTTGCCGTTTGGCTGAAGTGGTACCAGAGATGTCAAGGGTTCTGAGAATCCTTCAGAGCAAAGAATCTGGGCTAGTTGCTCAATCGTCGGGGCTGTGAGCAGGGTAGGCAACGGCAGATTTTTGCCGAATGTCTCCTGGATTTGAGCAAACAAGCGCACAGCTAGCAGTGAACTTCCTCCCAACTCGAAGAAATTGTCATGGATGCCCACTTGCTCGACACGCAGTAAATTCGCCCAGATATTAGCTAACGCCAACTCTATTTCGGTGCGGGGCGCGACGAAAGACTGTATAAACATCGTCGCCAAAGTCTTGTTTTGTCGCTGTTGCGATTCGATTAGTTGGAAAATCTGTTCAGGCTCATATAGTTCGGTGGCAATCCAGTTCAGTTGTGCTGATTTCCCCCTTTGGGGCTTGGCTTCCCCAGTAATAACATTGGTGGCTACATCACTCTTAGGTGTTGGTTCTGCAACCTGCGGTGTGTAGGAGACTGCTGCTGCGAACTCGACTGGAAAACAAAAACTATAACCTTTGTCAATTTGTTTGAAGTTCGTACCCACACTATCTAGAAAAGTGAGTGCAGGTTGGTTCTTCTGAGTGGGAATATAGGACACATCTACTCGGCTCAGCCCACGTTCTTTGGCGATTTCTGCTAAGTGCGTGAGCATCCGATGCTCGATGCCCCGTCCTAAGACGCGGCAGCTAAGCAGGAAGGTGTCTACCTTGATGGCGTCAGTAGCGTTTTCGAAGATGATGACGCCGACTAGTCCATAATCTCCGAAGCGATCGCTCACTTCAACAACTCGACATTCATATTGTCCCGATTGGCACAGCTGTTGGATTTGGGCTTCTGACCGGCGGATGGTCGTAAAGTTAAACTGGTTGGTTCGCTGCGTTAGTTGAGAAACTCTAGCCAGATGAGATGCCATTTCTGAAATCTCAACTTTCAGGCCAAGACCTCCTAGAAAGTCTTCAATGCTTACAGACTCGTTTCTGAGGCGATCGCGCTCTATATTTTTTTTATAAAGGGCAGTTCGCTGCTTATCTTCCTCAGTCACCTTCACGCGGTCAAAGGCCCAGACATGATTCAAGAATCTGGTGATATCGCTTGTTATGGGCAACTGAAGGGTCAAAACTTCTGGACAATTTGCTTGGACTTCCGCGCATTCAACGGGGTTGTCATCGATAAAAATAAAGCTATCTAACCCTAGATTTAGCTCTGCCGCAAGGGATTTGATGTTTTGCGACTTGGGCAGCCAATTGATTCGCCAAGATACGATCTGCTCCCGCTTCAGGGGCATCTCTGAACGGCGCTCAAATGCCTCAACTACATCTGCCTCGTTATTCTTGCTACATAGACAGATGAGCATTCCAGCCTTTTGCTGAGCAACCATAAATTCTTGGAGTGCCTTCCAGGGAGCTGAAATTTCAATTCCCATCACTCCGTCTTCGCCGACAACGCCCTTCCACAGAGTATTATCGCAATCTAAGACAATTACCTTGTGAGGTGCGCTCTTTAAGCAATAGATTTTGCGTGCGATCGCTGTTCCCAAAGCCGTAAAGAAAACCGGCGTATATGGAATGTGCCCCAGCTTGTCTGCTTGAAGATCGTAGTAGTTCTTAACTGAGTAAGCAGCTAAATCCGCCGTTCTGATCAAGTACACGCCACCGACGCTGCTCAACTCAGACACCATCAGTTCTTCCATCTGTTGCCAGAACGCCATTTGGTTGGCGTCAGCCACAGCAGCAGGTGTTGCTGGACATAAGCAGACTATGTAAGGCGTTGACGAACGTGCAGACGCAGATTTCAAAGCCATCACGAGGTCTTGTACATTCCGTGAAATCTTTTGAGGCTCGAATTCAGGCGATTTTGCCTCTACCTCGCCCGATACCTCATGGTTTTCAAATCTTTGCCAATCCTCAAACCGCACCAGGATAACATTAATTCCCTGCGGATTTTGGGAAATCAAGCTTGATGGATCAAGCAGTTGCTGAAATACCTGGTTATAGGGCGCAAACTCAATTTTGACCGGCAGCTCAAGTTCTGCCGTCCAAAAGGCAAGAGATTCCTCAACTGGATCGGCAGTGAATGTGGCTGTGATCGCAATTTTTTGTGGAGGAGCGTAAGATTTCTCTATCTGGTCTGTATTCGGAATATTCATACATTTTTCTTGCTTGTTAAACGTAAGTCACAAGAAGATCCAATTTATGACTCTGGTTTTTGATCTACAACAATGACTGTATGACTATAGGGCAAGTTTTGATTAAGCAGGCGCTTCTCTAAAATTGCTACTGTTGATGTAATTTTTGACTTTCAGGGTCTGCCTCAACCGCAACTACACGAGGATTAGGATATTTTTTAAGAAAATAGCATAGAATAATAACCTACGTTTGCACCGCAATCTGCTATTAATTTAGGATCGTCTAAGTCACCTAAAAAAGAATATTTTTCAAGAGAAATCTGCTCGAACACCTTTGTATCAGATGAAGCATATCGCCTCCAAAACGGGTATTTGATGTTTTTTATATACAAAGGAACGTATTTCTTTTTAAAATCTAAACCAACTTTAGATAAAATAAATAAGATTTTTTTGACAAAATGTTGTAGGTTATTAATCCCCAAAAACCGAACCTCTTTAATCTAATTATATAGAAATCAAATTTGCTTATACTAGATAGGTTCATAAGTTAACATTGCTCCGTTATATAGAATTATTTGACATGTCTGTATGTCTAAAAGAAGTATACATTATTAATCGTTATTAGAATAAAAGTTTTGAATTCTTAATAAAAATTTACAGATATAAAGTTTTCACTGATAATTCGGTACGCTCAGTCGGGATTCCAGGGAGCTAGAGAAAACAGCGCAAATAGGGGTAGTCACGTACTTTATTGTTTCGTGCCTCTCGAAGGTGATTACCTGCCCTTGGACGATACCATTGGAGCCAGCAGCAAGATCCAGGCCCGTGTAGCTACCGTTTCCATCATGAGGTAGTGGGAGTCATGCCGGGTTGCTGTAATCGAGCTAGTTCATTTGCTGTCTTGCTCTGAATCTTTGGGGAAAATTCACTAAAGCTTCAACATGTATTTATAGTTACAATGCCTTTCTACGTAAATCTAAGGCAATCTATATTTGTTGTCCTGCTGGACATTACAACTTTGTCTACCGAGAATCATCGGCTTATCCGGGCCGATATTTAGCATATCGAACACTGACCACTAGCTAGAGAAAAAAATGGCGGAAACTTCAAAAAATGCTATGGGTAACTCTGAAAATTTTTTAACGAGTGAATTGCAGAACAAGTATGAGGTTACAAAGTCGGTGGTTTCTAGCAGACTGAAAGCCCTACAAATTGAACCATATAAGCAGGACAACAGGCTCTATATTACCACCGCTCAGCTGCAGCTAATGGATGACTTGCACGCCTATTTGCAAGCCGGTGGCAAGATAGACGAATTTGTACAGCAGTGGATAACTACTGACAAGACTGTCTCGCCTCAAACAGAGCCAGAGACAGAGATGATTGTGGTTCGACCAGAGGCACAAACGACCACACCACTTCAAACTCAGCAGGAGCATCAGGCGATTGAGGAAATTGCGTCTCCTGAGTTAACTCAGCAAGAAATGATTGAGAATCTTCAGGCTCAAAAAGGGGAGCGGGTTTCGTTCCAAGACATTCAGGAAGTCCATGAGCGCGCGCAACAGCGTGCATTCGTAAAGGCAACCGCAGAAGAGACGCTGACTTTGATTTATGAGGCGACAGAGGAATTCACTATTCCTGGGCTAAAAGAGCAGCTTGACAAGCATCGAGAGGCTTGCAGACAGGCTAGGGGAAAACGAACAGCGGCGCACAACGTGAACGATTTTTTGTCCAAGAGCCTTGCGTTCCAGACTCAAGTTGGGACCAATGGCTCAGCAGCCTCAACCAGCTGCAACAGCAATCAATCGCCTACCTAAAGCAACGTCATCGCTCACGCGAACGTCTAATTTGGGTGGCGATCGCCATAACGTCTGCTGTTTGTACTGTTGCTCTGCCTTTCCACAGTATTGCTATGGGTGTTTGTGTATTCTTGGCAGGACAGGTGCTCACTCCCCTGAGGCAACGCCTATGGACTCAGCCAGCGGTAACTGAACAGGCTACCGGATCTGAGTCGGCAACAAGTCCTCAACCAGGACCAGACATAATACCTGGCAACGTTACCTCCCAACCACCATCAGCGGTGACAACCGCATTCAGGTACTACCGTATCCTTGAACTGCAGCGTGTTGTCGCCTCACTCAAAGCTAATGCACCCATCCTAATTATCGGTGGAGAAGGCAGTGGTAAGTCCGTACTGGCGAAAGCCGTTGTTGCCCAATTGAAAGATGAGGGTTTTACAGTAGCTGATATTGAGCCAGCGACGCCTAAGCACATGCTGACTGAAATAGCAGAGCAACTGGATGTAGAGACGCGAAACCTGGAGGGTAAGGTGATCTCGATGGAAGACTTAAAGTGGGCGATCGCCCAGTACTTCCGGGAGAACACCGCATTTTTGGTTGTGGACGACGCGCATAAATGTGACGCTAAATTCCGAGACTGGCTAAAAGCGCTGAAGCGCCAAGGTGTACCTATGCTCCTGCTGGCGACGAACCCACCTATGAGCGATGTCTTTTTCAATCTTCCTAGAATTGGACTATCGCCGCTGCCCGAGTATGCGATTCGAGAGGTAATGGAACAGGCAGCACTGGAACGGGGAATTCACCTGAAGCCGCACGAATTAGCCAAGCTACAGCAGCGAACAGGTGGCAATCCTCTGCTTGCCAAAAGGGTAATTGATGAGGAGTACCTCGGACTCGACATTGAAGCAGGCGATCACCATCGTTATTTTGATGGCACTCCAGTCATTCTGCTATTGGGAATTGTTTTTATGGCGAGTCGATTCCTTGCCCGCGGCCTTAATGACCCCACGCTGTATGCAATTAGTGGCGTAGCTAGCGCCATATTTATAGGTCTTTCACGCCTTTCCTACAGCCTGCCGAAGGAGAGCAAAAGGATACAAAACTGATGATAGGTCTAACTCATATGGTGGTGGGGGCGACCGCGACCAGTCTAGGGCTAGGGACTGCCGACTCTGTCCTGCTTGCCACTGGTGCGATCGCCTCCCTACTGCCAGATATTGATATCAGTGTCAGCCCCGCTGGTCGGGTTTTTCCTTGGATCAGTCGCTGGCTGGAGCGTCGCTTCGCTCATCGCAGTTGCACTCACAGCTTGATGGCATCCTTTGCCCTCGCGATCGCGACTTATCCAATTGCAACATTAGGCTATGCGCCTTGGGGTTTTATCCATGCTATCAACATCGGATATTTTTCCGGCTACTTTATTGACAGCTTCACCAAATCAGGGATTGAGATATTTTGGCCCAATTCTATTCGATTCGTGTGTCCGGGTAACCGAGATTTGAGGCTCCAAACTGGTAGCTCAATTGAGTACAGCCTGTTGGTCGCCCTAATAGTAGTCGCGATCTGCGTTTTCACCATCAACGCTAGCGGGGGCATTTTGGTCCAGTTCAATCGGTTTCTTGCGACCACTGACGGGGTAGAGCAACTCTACAACCAGAAGGGTAATGACCACTTGGTCGTTGTCCATCTTCAAGGGGTTCGCAACAGCGATCGCGCCCCAGTCCAAGGCGAATTTTGGGTAATCCAAGCTCATGGCAAAGACTTCATAGTCCAGGCTAAAACTGGCGAGATTTACAAGGCGGGTAGCGAACCGGATGCCCAGTTGATAGTTGAGCACATTGTTGCAGATCCTGGCCCCGTGGCTACCACTACTGTCGAACCGCTCAAGTTGGAGGATCTGCAGGTAAAAGTGGCTCTATCACCGTTCAATCGCCCTGGTGCCATGGTCTTTGTCAGTGGTCAAATTGTCATTGATGACCCTGAAGGGTTACAGCTAGTGGCTGATCCTAATCAGTTTTCAACCATTCGTGCCACCGGTAACTCTGTGACCCTAGAGGCCGCGCCCTTAATGACTGTTAACAAAATTTTGGGCGAACAGTTTGCCACAGGTCAACTTGCGATCAAATTAATCTATGCTCAGCAAAAATTCACTTCCAGTCTCGGTTTTAACTTCTAACTAGATACTATGAAAATGCCCTCGAATCATCTAATGACTTATACGGCTATTGGACTACTGGGGCTTGGCCTGCTGATCCAGCGCGTTCCTATTAACCAGTTGCAAGACATAGTGCTTGCTCAGGGGTTCCCACCACCAAGCCAACCGCAATCTCCCGAAATTGCAGCAACTGCCTCAAGTAGTCTTGCCAACTCACCTAGGAAGCTGAAATTCAATCTGTCTATATCCTCGCCCAGAGATCTTTTGGTTAAACAAGGTGACACTGTAGTTGCTGGTCAAGTGCTGGCTGACCGAGTGCAGGAGCGATCGCGCTTAAGTGCCCAGCGTCAAGTTTTGGAGCTGTCGCTCAAGCAAATCCAGGCTAAAACGATTGCCTCTCCTGTAACACCGCTGCCAGTTCCCGCTGTTAAAAGCCTGCCGCCGATTTCTTATACTGAGGAGGAAACAGCGATCCAGACTGCTGGCATTAATATCCAACAGGCACAGAATGCATTTGCCGCACAGCAGGAAAACCTCAAGAGTGAACCTTTGGAAGAATCAAGTGCAGTAGCCAAAGCCGCAGTCGAGGTTCACAACCAGCAGCACATTGTGGACAATCAGCATCGGATAATTGATGCAGTAGCGATGCTTAAGGACTTGCCGCCTAGCGTACCCGTGCATGAGCAGGAAGTTTTAAAGCTGCGTGAGGGAGAACTGCATCTGGTTGAGGCCAATTACCGACAAGCCGTGGCAAAATTAGAGGCTGCATCTAAGGCTCAGACCGAAAAACTACAGCAGTTGGCAGCATCGCTGGAAAAGGCTAGGGCAGAGAAACAGCTAGCGATCGCCAAGCTACAGACAAAGAAAGACCAGAGGGCCTACACTGAGTATGAAGCATCAGTTACCGCAGCCCGACAGGCACAGGAGCACAACCAAGCTACTCAGAATTACGAGCGCCAGATGCAAGAGTCGGAACAGCAGCAGCGCGATCGCTATTTCCAGATAGCCCAACTCCAAACCAAAATTGCCGAGGTTGATAACCAACTCTCAGTCCTCAGCACTGTTAAGAGTCCTTACCCAGGTACAATCGGGCGAGTCACGTTCACAGGGCAAAACGATAAGAATTTGTCTGTAGAAGCTGTTCTTATTGTTAGCAGTATTGAACGGTGAATTAGCAGAGGAGCATCCCAATGCAGGCAAATTAATGTGAATTCCAGAAATTATGCTGGAATTAATTGCTAAGCTATTGAAGGGCTACACGTAGGTGCTCACACTTAACCTGATCCGATAGAATTGCAGTGTTCATTATGCCTGTATGAATTTCTAGCTGAGCCTCCGGCAGGGCTTCAAACAAGAGACGTTGTCCTGGGAAAACAACGCGCTCAAAGTACCAATTTGAAATATTGGCAATTCGAGCCATCTGAATCTTGCTAGTGGCATTGACATAACAGCATAAAATTCGTTTGGAGGGTTCACTCATGACGGGGGAAAGGTCTCGATGCCCTTGAGTTTTCAGCGCGCTTAGGCTTGAGGGCGCTTGATCGTCTGTTAATCCAGTGCTTTCGTTAATTACCGCTACTTGAATCTTAACCATGCATCTATCCTTGAATTAGCAGAGGCTTTATCCAAATTTATGAAAATAAAGCCACCTTAGAGCTGTTAGCACTCAGGTTTAATTGTGCTTTCACTATATAGAAACTAGCAGGTCAATAAAAGTAGGAGATTTACCCAAAAACCAGGGGGGAGCTCAGTTAATTTTGTTAAGTTTATTACAATAATTACTCTTAAATATTATTTTCAGGAAAAGAAAAATAGACTGTTTCTGCAATCGTAACTGTTTTTGCCTTGTGCCAAAGGTAAAATTGTAAGCTGTACTGCAGTACGGACAGAAGCGATGTTTGAGTGACGTGATTCAGAATTTGCGACAGGGACCTATAGTCGCCTGCATCGACTCATTTGGCAGGTTTCAGTCCCGCAGACCGGGATTCAGAATTTGCGAAGGCTAAGCATTGAGTTAATGGTACAATTAATACATTTAATTCGACTTAGTTTTATGAAGTCGATGCCAATGGGAGCGATACGGGTAAACGTAAGATTGACCAATGCGAGCGATGAAGCCTTGGTAAGTCGAGGGTTTATTGCACCTAATCTTTTACGTGAGTGTGAGACACAAGCCCTGGTTGACACTGGTGCATTGACCTTGGCAATTCCATCACATGTTAAAGAACAATTGGGTTTACGAATTCGACGTCGGCAAGTTGCAAGATACGCAAATGGGTTTGAGGAATCTATCGGGGTCACAGACGGTGTAATAGTTGAGTATGAGGGGCGACAAACTTTAGTTGAAGCGTTGGTAGTAGGTGATGAAGTTTTAATAGGTCAAATTGTACTCGAATCATTAGACTTGCTAGCTGATTGCAAGAATCAGCGATTAATCCCGAATCCTGCTAATCCAGATTATCCTGTGGCAATCATCAAGTAATTATAGTGATCAATTTCCTGACTTTACGAGAAAGATTTTTGGACGAAAAATGTACCCTTTTCAATTATGGCAATTGGCTTTTTCCCTTCAACTCGGGGCTTCACGCTACCAATCACCCTGCTATGGGAATAGCCGCCGCAGGCTTTAAGTGAGGCTAAACAGGCAGCAGCTTGGTCGGCTGGGATGGCAGCTAGGAGACCACCAGATGTTTGAGGGTCGAATAGCAGGAGGTAGTTTGGGTTACGCTGCACCTGCTCCAGATTGCTAATATAACGTGAAACTCTTAAGTTCTCTGGCTGAAGGGAGCTAACTATCCCCATTTGCAGTGTCTCGCGTGCGCCTTCTAGAACTGGAATGGCTTCAAGCTCCAAGTCAATTGCCACTTGGGAAGCTTGAACCATCTCCATTAAGTGTCCCAGTAGTCCAAAACCTGTTACATCGGTACAGGCAGTAGCTCCGTGTTGCAATAAACAAGCAGCTGCCGCTTGATTCGATAGCAGCATCGACTCAACAGCGCCATCTATCCAACGAGCTTTGGCTTGCCGACGCATATCAGCTGCAAATAGTGTGCCAGTCCCCAGTGCTTTGGTTAGAATCAGCACTTGCTCTGGTTGCATACCGCCTTTTCGCAACAGCTTATCAGGATAAGCTAAACCGTTGCAAGATAACCCAAAACCCAGTTCTGCTCCCTCAGTTGTGTGACCACCAACGAGTGGTGTCTGGGCTTGACCTAGCATCTTCACCGCGCCTGATAACAGCTGGTATAGCGTTTCCTCAACTTTTTCTTCAAGGGCATAAGGTATGGTTGCGATCGCGAGCGCACTCTGAGGCACAGCTCCCATCGCAAAAATATCGCTCAAGCAGTGATTAGCGCTAATTTGCCCAAAGATAAACGGGTCATTAATTAAGGCACGAAAATAGTCAATCGTATGAACCATCAATTGACCCGCTGGCACCTGCACCACGGCAGCATCATCAGGTGCATCGAGACCAATCACGATATCTTTTCTGTCAGTCCAGTCGGGTTGTTCTCTCTTGATTCGATGTAGTACTCGCTCTAAAACCGTGCTGCCAACTTTCGAGCCGCAGCCAGCACAGCGCATCTCTCCCTCGCCCCCTCGCCCTCTCCGCCCCCAACCCCAAAGGGGACCACGCCAGTTCTGCGGACGGGACACCCCTCCGCAGCCTGGCTCCCGAGCCCCCTCTCCCCCCTCCCCTCCATCCCCAGAGGGGGCCCCGAGCCTCCCCATCTGCGGCAGATGACTGAATCGCTCCATAAACCTGCGGTCAATCCAGTCTTTCCAGCGCCACAGTAGCTGGTTTGGACCTAAGCCAAAAGTTCCTTTTGTGGCGATCGCGGCTTGATCTGCTGTACCAATCAGACTCAAGTATTGTTTCTGAGGTCTATACGGCTTCAACGGCTTTCCTAGGAGAGTCCACTGCAGATTTTTAAACAGAGGCTTACCCTGGCGTACGGCAAATACTCCAGCTTTAGGACGGGGATGATTGACCATAGTGGCAATATCACCGGCAGCAAAGATGTGGGGGTGAGAGACAGACTGTAAAGTATCATGTACCTGGATAAAGCCTTGCGAGTCAGTCGCCAGTCCCGCTGCTCTTAGCCAGTCGGGTGCTGATGCTTGTGTTACCCAAAAGATGCGATCGCACTCCACCTTCAGCCCAGACTCACAAATAACTTTCTGCGGTTGAACCTCGCACACTGTTTCCTGAAGATGCAGTTGAATTCCTCGTTGGAGCAAAATTTCCTTAAAGCGGCGGCGCACCCACGGGTTATAGACGAGCATCAATTCAGCAGCGCGATGGAATAAATGAATTTCCAGGTTCTGTGGTGGCTGCTGGGTAGCCTTGAATAACTGATGCAGATGACGTTGCATTGCTAATGCCAATTCGACACCGCCAGCACCGCCACCTACAATTCCAAGGCTGATCGGTTTCTGGGGAGCCTGAGCTACTTGCTGAACTAACTGGTCCCATTGTGCTAAGAACTGACTTACTGGTTTAGCCGGAATCGCGTATTCTGCTGCACCAGGGACAGATATGTTAGCTGGAGTACTGCCAATATCGATGGATAAGAGATCGAATGCTACAGGAGGACGGTTAGCACAGAGAACTTTGTGATTTTCTAGGTCGAAACCGAGCACCCGGTCAACATACAGCTGGGCTTGGGCAAACTGGGCTAGCGATTGAAGGTCAATATGACATTCGTCGTAACCATAGAATCCTGCTACATGACCGGGTAGCATGCCAGAATAAGCAGTATCTGATGCTTCGGTGAGCAGTGTCAGCCGTACTCCAGGTAGTGGTTTCATGCCAAACATTCGGAGAACAATGGCATGGCTATGACCGCCACCAATTAGCACTAGATCTTTAACAATTGGTTCTAAAACTTGCTGCATCTTAGAGGGCAGAATGACTACTCAAGCACTAGCTCTAAACTTTCTTGCCACGTGGGCAGAGCAAGCCCAAACGTACTAGACAATTTGTGGCTGTCTAATAAAGAGTAGGCTGGCCGCTTTGCTGCTGTTGGGTACTCCTCAGAGGCGATCGCTATCAACCGCTGCATCCTCCGTTCATCATGCTTGGTTTCATGCTCAAAGATTGCCTTGGCAAAACCATACCAGCTTGTTTGTCCACTTGCACTTAAGTGATACAAACCGCTCTTATCAGCTATAAGACTTGTCTCATGTGGAGTCTGACACAGAATTTGTGCAGTGGCTTCAGCAATCATACGGCTCCAAGTGGGTGCTCCAATTTGGTCATCAACAACCCTGAGTTCCTCATGTTCGCGAGCTAGCTTCAGCATCGTCAGTAGGAAATTTTTACCTCTTAGCCCATAAACCCAACTGGTACGTAGAATCAAATACGGTACCCCGGCAGCAGCAATCGCCACCTCGCCCGCTAGTTTCGTTTTACCGTAGATATTTTGAGGGTCTGGTTGCTCTTGTTCTGTATAGGGCGTTGTTTTTGTGCCATCGAACACATAGTCCGTTGAATAGTGAATAATTGCTGCACCCAGACGCTTAGCCTCTTCTGCTATCAAACCCGGTGCAATTCCGTTGATTGCCATTGCCAAATCAGCTTCTTTCTCAGCTTTATCTACCGCTGTATATGCGGCAGCATTGACAATTAAGTCAGGCTTCAATTCACGGATTGTACGACGAATAGTATCTGGCTGAGCTAAATCCATCTGCAAGGCTGAATCAGTGACGCTGCGCCCTACAGAAATCACTTTACCTAAAGTGCATAGTGTCCGCTGCAGCTCCCAACCTACCTGCCCGGTTACACCTGTTAGTAGAATTCGCCTCACGCAAACACCTCCGCCTCTCGCAGCAACTTACCGGATCGATCTTTACCTGAAAGGAGCGGTTCGCCTTGAATCGGCCAGGCGATCGCTAAGTCAGGATCATTCCATTGGATACAACGCTCGTGCTCTGGTGCATAGTAGTCTGTAGTCTTGTACAAAAACTCAGCATACTCTGATATCACCAAAAAACCGTGGGCAAAACCTGCTGGCACCCATAGCTGCTGTTTATTTTCGGCTGTCAGATACGTACCAACCCATTGACCAAACGCCTGGGAACTTTTTCTCAAATCCACAGCTACATCAAACACTGAGCCTACTACAACTCTCACCAGTTTTCCTTGAGGCTGCTTGATCTGGTAGTGCAAACCCCGCAACACATTTTTGGCAGAACGCGAATGGTTGTCTTGGACAAACTGCTCACGAATACCCGCCTTTTCTAATAATATTTTCTGGTTATAACTTTCATAAAAGAAGCCGCGTGCGTCCCCAAAAAACTGCGGCTCAATAACTAACACGTCGGGAATTTCCGTCTGTATAACCTTCATAAGTATGCTTTCGTTGTCGAGGTTTCCTGGTCTAGCGGACCTACTGCTAAAGTTGCATTTCTCTGCTGTACTTCAGTAGCATAAGTATCCAATACAATCTCCATCAAGTAGCGACCATAGCTACTCTTAGCCATCGGTTTAGCTAGGTGACGCAGCTCGACATCGTCAATATATCCCAGACGATAGGCGATTTCTTCAATACAGGCTATCTTGAGCCCCTGCCGCTGCTCTAGAGTCTGGATAAAGTTGGCTGCTTGATGTAGGGATTCATGTGTACCAGTATCTAGCCAGGCATATCCTCGACCTAAGACTTCCACGCGCAGTTGACCTTGACGTAGGTAAACTAAGTTCACATCAGTAATTTCCAACTCATTTCTGGCAGAAGGCTTAAGACCCTCCGCAATCTTCACTACTTGTTGATCGTAAAAATAGATACCAGGTACAGCGTACTTGGACTTGGGCGCTGATGGTTTTTCCTCTATACTAATTGCCCGTCCTTGGGCATCAAATTCAATCACTCCGTATTGTTGAGGTTCTATGACTTGATAGCCAAATATTAACCCTCCTGAGCTGAGCGTGGCAGCACGAGCCAGTACTTCACTAAAACCATGTCCATAGAAAATGTTGTCTCCCAAAATCAAGCAGACTGGCGAATTGCCAATAAAATCTTTGCCCAGGATAAAGGCTTGTGCTAATCCCTCTGGCTGATGCTGTTCCACATAGCTAAACTTCAAACCCCACTGACTACCAGATTTTAAAAGTCTTTGGAACTGAGGCAAATCATTTGGCGTAGAAATGATTAAAATCTCCCGAATCCCAGCCAGCATTAATACAGACAAGGGATAGTAGATCATCGGCTTGTCATACACAGGCATCAGTTGCTTACTGACTACATTGGTTAGAGGATAAAGACGGGTACCAGACCCACCAGCTAGAATAATGCCTTTCATTTTGCCATTCTCACGATGTAAAATTTCCGTTATTTTTGCTTACTAACGATCTACCTATCTCCATAGTTTTGTTTGAGCCAGTTTTGGTATGTACCCGAGCGCACCTCTTCTACCCAAGCAGAGTTGCTAAGGTACCACTGAACTGTTTTTAATAATCCACTCTCAAAAGTTTCTTGAGGTCGCCAGCCTAAATTTTGACTAATTTTACTAGAGTCAATCGCATACCGCCGGTCATGACCAGGACGGTCTTTAACAAACGCGATTAGAGTTGAGTGTTTAAAATCAGATTTAGGCACTACCTGATCGAGGATGGCACAGATTTTCTCAACAACTGCCAAGTTTGTCTGTTCATTCTGACCACCAATATTATAAGTTTCGCCAATATTACCCTGATTCAAAACCAGGTATAGGGCATCGCAGTGATCAGCTACGTAAAGCCAGTCGCGGACATTTTGACCATCACCATATATTGGTAGAGGTTTACTATCTAAAGCATTGAAAATGATCAGAGGAATCAGTTTCTCGGGGAATTGGCGCGGGCCGTAGTTGTTCGAGCAATTGGTTGTTAAAGTGGGTAGGCCATATGTGTGATAGTAGGCTCGCACCAAATGGTCAGCCCCTGCTTTGGACGCAGCGTAGGGGCTATTAGGTGCATAGGGGGTATCTTCTCTGAAGGGTGGGTCTTTTGGGTTCAATGAGCCGTATACTTCGTCGGTAGATACGTGCAGAAAGCGAAACTGCTCTTGTTTTTGTGATGAGATTTTTTGCCAATAGGCTCTACTAGCCTCTAATAGCTGAAATGTTCCTACCATATTAGTTTGGATAAAATCTTGCGGTCCAAGGATTGAACGGTCAACGTGACTTTCAGCAGCAAAATTAATAACCGCATCCGGCTGATACTGCTCTAGTAAATAACGGACCAATTCTGGGTTGCCAATGTCTCCTTGAACAAAATGATAGTTTGGATCACCTTGTAGCTCTGCGAGCGTTTGTAGGTTACTAGCGTAGGTCAGCTTATCTAAATTAATTACGTTAGCACATTTTGCATTTCTAACTTGGAGGACAAAATTAGCACCAATAAAGCCAGCTCCACCTGTTACTAGTAATGTTTTCATATATTTAATTTGCCTACTGCGTCTATGTTAATAAGGCTTTTGTCAATTAATCATGTAGTGAGAATTTTTGCTAATTTATCATTATGCTTTGTCTGAAGCAAGAAAGAACCGTTGCACTATCAGACAATCTGGCATAATTAGAGCATTGCTGCAACCAGGTGGCGAAAAACTCTGGGTCTGGCGGAGTGACACGACTGCGCTGACGAAGTATCTTGAGGCACGGGGCTTCCAGCGAACGCACCATACAACCGGGGAATTCACGGTGATCCAGCAGGGGATTGACGCGGTACTAAGGAGACTACTGCTGTTGAACAACATCTGCTACTATCTAAAGCTGCCCCCCAGTCTTAGGTTCACTAACCTGCTCGTTTTTAAGAAAACTGGCTGAATGGGACTTCCGCTCAAAATTCTTATCGAGCAACTTTAGTACGGCTGCTGCTATTAACTTGTTGGCACTCTCGACGAAGTGTCCATCAGCAACGAAGTTCTTTATGTCAGTAGCTGGAGCAATATTATGAGTACTCACATATGGAATTGAGGCGTTTTCTAAGGTTGGCTTCAGCGCCTGGAATAAATGGTCGTCATATCCCTGGTCGTTGAAGACGAGCACAATTGGTATTTTGCCATCACCTCTAGCCGTTGCTGCAAAATCGGCAACAATTGCCCTTAAAACCGGGATTTCTAATTCTGTGTTAAACCCGGCTGAACTATGAATCTGATTTGTCATCATCATTTGATGGCGCTGCGCCCAAGCTCTGCGAACCAGGCGTACAATTACAGAATTATCCAGCAAATTTCGCTTGAATAGGAATGAGTTAAAGAATTGGTCGTGTTCTTGCAACTGGTTTACAAATGCGTCCCACTGTTGTTGGTGTTGAAGAGCGGCGCGGAGTTGAGCTAGCGACAGGATTTTTGGCCAGGTCGCCTTCAGCTTCCCGTCTTCCAGGAAGTATCGTGGGTAGGTATAAGGAGCAGGCCCTTCAAACTGCCACGTCATACCGTTCATTGTTCTGAGTGCTTTGACGCTGGAAGCCAGGAGTCCCAGAATCACTACATCGGCTTGGTGCTTACCCCGGTCTAAGGTGTACGCAGCGAATGAGTAGTTTGGCGGACCTGCCGGTCCAGCGATCTCTCTTAAGGTAATCTTGGAATTTATCGCCTTCATTGCCTCGCCCACCTGATTGGAAAATGACATACCGTAGATGGCAACGAGCAAGTTGTCACCTGGAGCGCGGGTGGGTAACTTTAAATTTTTCCATAATTTTGGGTCCAACCAGCCAACTACCGCAAGAGGTGAACTAGATTCGTCTGTGGGACCGACCATGCGTGACAGCTTTCCTTCTACAGACCGCCCGTATTCAAAATAAACCTTGAGTTGCCCAGGGGAAGTTACACGAGGGTTTGACGGATACGGGAACAGAAAATTAATTAAAACATCGAATACAACTAAGAAGAAAAGAATCCACAATCCGGTAACAATAGCCTTACGGATTGCTTTACCTGTAAAAGGCTTAGAACTGAGAGTAGATGAATTGTGCAGGCGCATTGCTCTCTCCCATTAACAAAATAATGATTAGTGCTGCGTAAAAGGCCCCACGCGCTGGTGTTGGATAGCGACGGAAAAAATGCGGATTATCAGTTTGGTATTCAATAACTTCATAGCAAATCAGTAGTGGAATGCCCAACAGCGCAGGTAATGAGGGCTTTGGTATGATAGAGGCAAAGTTCCCGAAATCTAACAAAAGAATCTTTGTGAATGTGATAATTTGATCGAGACTTGTGGCTCGGAACAACAGCCACCCATAACAAGTAACTATAAAGGAGAATAGGATCGCAACTAACCCTCTTGGGAATCTGAGATGATTTTGGCTGGATGGTTTAGTAGCATTGGGGGTAAAGGCTCGATGCACACACAGAAGTGCCCCCTGATAAAAGCCCCAGAGGACAAAGTTCCATGCTGCCCCGTGCCAAAGGCCGCCAAGGATCATTGTCGTCATCAGATTTTGATAAGTTCTACGACTGCCTTGACGGTTGCCACCAAGGGGAATATATAGGTAGTCCCGTAGCCAAGTGGAGAGGCTGATATGCCAGCGACGCCAGAACTCGCTGGGATCTTTTGAAAAATATGGCAGATTGAAGTTAACCATCAATTCTATACCAAACAATTTTGATACACCCCTAGCGATGTCAGAGTAGCCAGAGAAATCGCAGTAGATTTGCACAGCGTAGAGGAACGTTGCCAAAACGACATCAATCCAGGCCACCGTTCCACTACTCCCGTAGATTGCATTGACTGAACCTGCCACACCGTCAGAGATTGCCACCTTCTTGAACAAGCCGAATAAGATCAAAAACACGCCAATGCTAGATTGCTCAAAACTTAGCCTGCGTGGACTTGACAACTGAGGAAGTAAGCCTGACGCCCGATCAATGGGGCCAGCAAGTAATGGTGGAAAAAAAGCTAAGAAGAGGGCATAGTCCAGAAATTGGTGCGCTGCCTTGATCTTGCGTCGGTAGATGTCAATGGTGTAGCTCATCGTCTTAAACGTGTAGAAAGAAATTCCTACAGGCAAAACGATGTTTAAATGCAATAATTCGGTCTGAATGCCAAGCCCACGAATTACTCCCTCGGCGCTGCCAATGAAAAAATTGAAGTACTTAAAGAAGCCAAGGATTGCCAGATTGGTGAATACACTGATAAACAGGAACAAGTTGCGTCGCTGTTCATCCTTAAGTGAGGTGCATCTTCGATACAGTAAATTAGCGATCGCTAGGGCTGCCAGCGCCCCTATTAGTACCAACCAGCCTGACAAAGAAGCAGGCAGAAGTTTAGCCCACTGCACTGATACGGCTACCGGTTCGGTCTTGAGATGAACCGCACCCCATTGGATTGTAACAAAGAAAAACGCTGCGAACAGGACGGACAAAGAAGCAATGTAGCGTCTGGAACTCGTCAATCGACCAGTTTCAATCATTGCTCCACAGTAAAAGTCAACTGCGGTTGATAAGATGATTAGAAAAAGGAACCTCACATCCCACCAGCCGTAGAACACATAGCTGGCAATGAGCAAAATCAAGTTTTGCCCACGCCAAGGTAGGACGCGGTATAGCAAGTAAGTAACTACAAGAAAAACTAAGAATTCGACTGAGTTAAATAACATTTTTTATTCCTTACCCAACCCCAATCAACCATACTTGACCTAATCAGAGCATCGCTGCAAACAGGTGCCATCTGTGCAGTAAAACCCGCTTTAGGTCTGCTCACCACATCACTAGTTTGAACGCTGTGCAGCTTTTTTCTGAATGTGCCAAGGAATCTTAAAACCCGCTCTGCGTAAGACTTAATGAGACCAGGTGGCACCTCGCTACAGCTTTGCTCATACCAGGCCGCCTAACGCCTCTGTCCTTCGTACTAAATTCAGGCTACACTACCTTTGGTAAGTACGTCATCTCGGTAGTTAAACTGAAACCTCAGCATTTTTCACCATGATTGACCTTTACACCTTCACAACTCCGAACGGGCGCAAGGCCTCCATCATGCTTGAGGAAGTTGGGCTCCCTTACAACGTCCATAAGATTGACATCAGTAAGAACGAGCAATTTACTCCCGATTACATAGCGATTAATCCGAATAGTAAAATTCCCGCTATTATCGACCAAGACACTGGGCTCACGGTGTTTGAGTCTGGCGCAATTCTGATTTATTTAGCAGAGAAAACGGGCATTTTGCTGCCCACTGACCAAAAAGACCGCTTTCAAGTACTGGAGTGGCTGATGCTCCAGATGGGTAGTGTCGGACCAATGTTTGGTCAGCTAAACCACTTTAAGCAGTATGCACCGGAAAAGATTCCTTACGCTATCGAGCGTTATGAGAAGGAGACATTACGACTCTATGGTGTGTTAGACCGGCAACTAGCAAACAACGCCTTTATCTGTGGCGACTACTCAATTGCTGACGTTGCCACCTACCCCTGGGTTGCGATCTATGAATTTCAAGGCCTAACATTAGACGGACATCCCAATCTCAAGCGTTGGGTCGAAACGTTGCAGCAGCGTCCGGCAGTCCAACAGGGAATGAAGGTACCGGCTTAGTTCGCTTGAGTGCAAAATTTCTCAACGCACCGGACAAATATCTCAACGCCCGTCCGCAGCGCCGTTTCATCAAAATCAAACCGGGGATGGTGGTGAGGATAAGCTAAATCTTTGGCTGGGTTGGCAGAGCCTAAAAAGAAATAGCAACCAGGCACAGCCTGAAGAAAGTACGACATGTCCTCTGCGCCCATTGTTTGGCACTCTGGCACTACACCGGCTGGTGTCTCTACCACCGTTTCTGCCACAGACCTCACTAGTTCAGTCATGCCAGCATCATTAATGAGCGACGGATAATGCCGCCGATAATCTAACTCGTAACTCGCACCATGGCTCTGACAAATTCCCGCAATAATCTGCTCAATTCGTGGACCGAAGTAGCCGTCGAAAGCTGGGTTAAAGTACCGTACCGTGCCGCGCATGTGTGCTTTACCAGCAATGACGTTGAATGTTGTGCCTGCATGCAGTTGACCAATCGTCACCACTGCCGACTCTAAAGGATCGATATTGCGAGCCACAATCGTTTGCAGAGCATTGACTATTTGGGCGCTGATAACCACCGTATCCACTGTCTGTTGGGGAATAGCACCGTGTCCACCTTTACCAAAAATTGTGCAGCTAAACTCTCCAACAGCTGCCATTAACGGGCCACTGCGAACTCCAACCTCGCCCAGGGGAAGATTGTTCCATAGGTGTAAGCCAATGATGGCATCGACATCGGGATTTTTTAATACCCCAGCCTCAATCATCGGCTTTGCGCCTCCTGGTCCTTCTTCAGCTGGCTGGAAGATGATTTTTACTGTCCCAGCAAAATCGTCTCGATGCTGGGAGAGGTAGTAGGCTGTAGCCAGTGCGATCGAGGTATGACCATCATGTCCACAAGCATGCATCACCCCATCGTGCTGCGAACGGTAAGGCACCTCGTTCTCTTCTTGAATCGGCAAGGCATCTATATCGGCTCGAATTGCCAGCACTGGCCCCGGCTTACCGCTTTCAATTAAGGCAACAGTACCAGTTTTGGCAATGCCAGTTTGATGCGAAATCCCCCATTCCTGCAATTTTTTAGCAATAAATTCAGCGGTCAGCTGCTCTTTGAAACCCATTTCAGGTCGTTGATGAATCCGCCGCCGCCATTCGCTCAGTTGAGGTTGTAATGCCTGAATTTCTGCTCGGATGTTAGATAAGTCAGCAGAAAGGGGAATTGATGAAGTAGAAACCATTTCGTTTGTTATTTCAATCCTTAGAACTCAACTTTAAAAGTAATTAATTAATCTTTGCTTTAGCTTTTTCGCATCATACCATTTTACCCTGCGATTTGTCGCTTTAACGCTTTTAAGGTGAACAACGACGCAGCGGACTTGGCAGTACCGAAAAATGTAATTTGGCCTAGACTAGAGAAAAATGCCGGAACGTAGTATAATCACCAAGTCTTGAACTACTGGATATCAAGCTTGAATCAAGTTGGAGCGGTTGCTATCGGACGAAATGAAGGCCAACGCCTACGCCAGTGCTTGCTTTCGGCGAAAGCTTCGGGCGCTGTAATTGTCTATGTTGATTCGGGCTCGACAGACGGCAGTGTTGAGCTAGCGCGATCGCTGGGGGTAGATGTGGTTGAACTCGACCTGTCTACACCTTTTACAGCTGCCCGAGCCCGAAACGCGGGGCTGACTTATCTGCTGGAAGCAGATGCACGGATCAAATTTGTCCAATTTGTTGATGGCGACTGCGAGGTGGTTGAGGGGTGGATCGAGTGTGCCAAACGTGAACTTGATGCTCAACCCAACGTTGCCATAGTATGTGGTCGTCGACGTGAGTGCTTTCCAGAGACATCTATCTACAACCGGCTGTGTGATATGGAGTGGGACACACCAATTGGTGAGACTAAAGCCTGTGGCGGCGATGCGATGATGCGCGTGGAATCGTTCCAGCAAGTTGGTGGATTTAATCCAATCTTGATTGCTGGTGAGGAACCGGAACTGTGTGTGCGGCTGCGACAAAAAGGGTGGAAAATCATCCGGTTAAATGTCGAAATGACTGTGCATGACGCTCAAATAACAAGTCTCAATCAGTGGTGGCAGCGTGCTATTCGAGCTGGTCATGCCTATGCCGAGGGAGCATGGTTACACGGACCGGGATTGGAGCAACATTGGGTCAAGGAAAGCCGGAGTATCTGGTTTTGGGGGTTGTTCTTACCCCTGCTGGCATTGGGCCTGGCATTACCAACCCACGGCTTTAGTCTATTGCTGTTGGTTGGCTACCCGCTCCTAACTTATCGGATCTATCGCTATATGCGCCAGCGAGTCGGATCATCAGACGCTACGCTTTATGCAATGTTTTGTGTGCTGATCAAGTTTCCCCAGCTACAAGGCCAGCTCCAATTTCACTTTAGTAGATTCCTACAGCGGCGTCTCAACCTGGTTGAATACAAGACAGCAACCCCAAGAGACACAGCTAGTTGCGAATAGTACGAACCCAATTTGGTGCTGGAGTTAATTGATGCCCACAGCCTACCGTCGATTAAAGCCCAAGTAGTGGAGGTGGAGATTATTTATGTCGATACTGCCACATTTTTATTGAGTTCAATAAGTTTATAGGCATGTATAATGTCAAATAAAAATCAACGGATAAAAGGGAAAAAGGCTCCATTTTTAGTTATAAATTTTTTTAATTTAATCCTTATATTCACTGTATGTCTTGTTGTTACAATTACCATTAACGCATTAACAACAGCTTGCACAAATGCCTTTATCCGTCCGGGTAACTCTCCTTTAAAGATTAGCTCTAACTCTCCTATAGGCATTAATCTAAACGGAATCGATGACTGGACTACTCAATGGCCTTTTGTCGATGCCTTTAAAATTTCCCGTCCTTGGATATCTCAGCATAAAGACTCTGCTTGGGGTCAAGGTGGTCCTTTGCATCTAACTCCCGATGGTTGGATTGCTTCTTTAGCTCAAGACCAATATGCTGATACGGTGATGTTTGATGATGGTGTAGGACATTACCCCAGCGGAAAGTACGTGCTGCTTTATGATGGTCAAGGTACAATAAATTTCCTCTTTGGTAGTGCCTCGGTTGTGAGTCAAACACCCGGACGTACGGTTTTGAATGTAGTGCCTAAACCTACCGGAATCTTTATCCGGATCTTGGCTACCGAACCTAAAAATCCGATGCACAATATTAGACTAATTATGCCGGGATTTGAAAATACTTATAAGACTCAACCTTTTCATCCGTCGTTTTTACAGCGCCTAGCAAAGTTCAAAACCATAAGGTTTATGGACTGGATGAAAACTAATAACTCGAATATTAGCAACTGGTCAGATCGTCCAACGCCTAAGTCAGCTACTTTTGCCGACAAAGGAGTAGCTTTGGAAACTATGATAAACTTAGCCAACACTTTGCATGCTAATCCTTGGTTTAATATTCCTCATCTAGCTACAGATGATTATGTACGTCGGTTTGCCATAAATGTGCGTGACCGGCTCGACCCTAGCTTAAAACCTCATATTGAATACTCAAATGAGGTTTGGAACACTGTGTTTTCTCAAACTAAGTATGCTCAACAGCAAGGTTTAGCTTTGGGCTTGGATCAGAATAGTTATACAGCTGGTCTACATTATTATTCTCAACGGGCGGTAGAAATTTTTAAACTTTGTTCACAAGTCTTTGGTGAGAAAAGGCTAGTGCGGATTTTAGCTTCACAGGCAGTCAATCCTTGGACAGGAGGACAAGTAATGACATGGAAATCAGCATATAAATATGCTGATGCCTACGCTATTGCACCTTACTTTGATGGTGGTAATCTGAACGATCCTGCCCAGGTCGACACAACTTTACAGATGAATGAAAATCAAATTATTGATAAGATATCAAACCACATTAATAACGGAATGAAGCAGTATGTAACTGACAACTATAATCAAGCTAACCAGCATGGTTTAAGGTTGTTTGCCTATGAAGGTGGAGCCGGTCTAGAAAGTTCGAGTATGCCAGCAGATAAAGAACCCCAAGTTACTGCACTGTTTGAGGCTGTCAACCGCAATCCTCGGATGAGAGACGTATACGTAAACTACTTAAATATGTGGCAGGCAAATGGTGGCAAATTATTGAACCAGTTTGTAGATGTAAGCAGGTCTAGTAAATATGGTAGCTGGGGAGCTTTGGAGTACCAAGACCAAGATCCGAACACGGCTCCCAAATATCTAGGTCTCATGGATTTTATTACTCAAAAACCAGCTATTTCAGTAAATTCCCCCTGATTGAACTGTGAACCTGACTTCTGGCACTTGTCAAGAATGGAGGTTATCCGGTATGATATTTTTATTTGTAGAGAAAATTTGTGCCGAGATATCGCTCTGCTTTTATGTCTAAATTTAGGCGTGTCCACCCGAGTCAAGAGGTTCAGTGAAAAATCCTTATCGTTACATACCAATGCTATCCCCTGTATATCGCAGTGTGAAAAGGCCCTTTCTCAGTAAACTCTACTCAGGTAGTGAAGTTTGGTGTCCCGTTTGTTCACATTCATTTAAATCTTGGTTGAATAATCAAGAGGATGGAGAATGCCCCTACTGCGGCTCAGGATGCCGCCAACGCATGTTATGTCTTTATCTAACAGACATTTACAGCTATGACAAGAATCCTGTCAATCTCCTTTTCTTTGCACCAAGTTGGGGCTTAGAACAGTGGTTTTGTCAGCGTAGCGAATTTCGCTGCACAACAACTGACCTAGCAGCTCCAGGCGTAGATTTCCACGCTGATATTACAAATTTGCTAGTAGCTGATTCCTCCTACGATCTTATTGTGTGTAGCCACGTACTTGAGCACGTTCCTGATGATGCTAAAGCTATTTCTGAGATGTTCCGAATTTTGCGTCAAGGTGGAAATGCCTTAATACAAGTTCCGTTGAATAACTCTTCCGAGCAGACGGACGAAGATCCATCTATCACCGATCCGTCTGAGCGAGCAAGGCGTTTTGGTCAATTTGACCATGTCAGACTTTATGGCAACGATATTATAGAAAGACTGAAGGCTCCTGGATTTAAAGTGGAAGCTGTGAGACTGATGCAAAACTTCGATTCAGAAACGTCCAAAAGACTAGGTTTGTGGGATGACACAGTCTTCGTCTGTGAAAAAATAGAGTAGCGAACTGAAGGTTATAGGCAAGAATCCGCTAGTATGGGGAAACTTCTAGAGTAAATTTTGAAATTCAATCTGGACTAGTTTTGAACATTTTTCCATGGCAACGTTAGGATATTATTAGATTAATTTCAATTCCGAGTTTTGGCGGTCAGCGGAGTTCTAATCTTTCAAATATAGACTGGAGTTTGCGAAGAAACATATCATTTGAATAAAAGTTAGACAAAGTCTGATAAGCTTTTTCTACAATTTGTGTCTGTTCATCTTTATGCTCTAGATAGTAAATGCATTTTTCTTGTAAATCTCCGAAGTCCCACTTAACGGGAATATAAGTCTCGTAAGGGATAAAAATATCTGGTTCAGTCTTAACATGACTCATGTCTGGCTTAACCAATAAGCATCTGCACAAAACAGCCTCAAAATCTCTCCAGCAAATCTCACCATAGCCAAACGGACTCACACAGATTTTGCTTTTTATAAGCTCATAGTAATATTCTTCTTGAGAAACCCTTTTAGTGGATGCAATCACTTTGTACTTAACAGCCATTTCTTGAACGCTCGAAATTAAATCTTTCCGCAAATAGTAGCTCCAAGAACTCTGAGAAACTGTCGCTCTAAGGATAATATCATTATCTTTACTTATATTTTTTGTAAGAGTCTGCTTATATAACTCTCTAATTTTGTCATCTAATGCTACATTGTAGCCCAAAACAATTTTGTCAAAGTAATTAGCATTAACTGGCTTAGAATGCGGAACAATGTCTCTGGCAAAAGAAACTTCCCAATTGCGAGCTACGTAGTCAGTGAGATTGCTCTTACCAAGATACTCCTTCTGGTATTGAGAGGGATCTTTAAACAGATGTTTCTTTATATAAAGATCTACATAGTAAAGCAACTCAGGCCATTGAATGCAAAGATCATCGTCACCATCGCAATACACGAGCTTTGCGCGACCTTTCATCTCATAGAGTTGCTTGATAATTTGCCTGGCTTGAGTATCTGGGGTTTGAAAGGAGAACTTGACTAGTATTAGGTCATAGGTCTTGATGAAAAATGCTGGTAACTGCAGGATATCCGATATCAACATGTGGTTGAATGCCAGTCGATATTCGTGACGAAGAACTTGGCGATAGGCGAAGAAGGGTGCGAACTGCTGCTCACTTGTGTATTCTCTATCGTCACTGAGCAGGAGTACTCTAAGACCTCGAGAGTAGGGAGTTTGGACTTGCGGTTGTGGAGCATTGTTTTCAATCGTGATCCGAATAAGATCAGCCAGGTATTTAGCAGGCTTGTAAAGCCGAAATCGCACGGCTTGCATGGAGCGCACGTTGGGAGGCGTGAGGTATGGTAAAAGCTTACTCATCATTCGATGCAGTATTGTGAATTAACACTTTCAAAAATTTTGCCCAGAGTTAGGTTTTCTTTAAGTTCGCCAATTGCCTTGTGACAACCTACAGTTGCACGGGTACTTGGGTTTCATAAATGGCGGTTCTTAAGCGCTTCAGTAGCATTACTCAAGTATTTATTACCAGAGAACTCCAGTTTTTGCAACAGACGTTGTTGAGGTTCTATACCGCTATTGTTTTCGAGTGAAAACCAGCGTAATTACTTTAAGGCCGTTATAGAAAAAGCGCGTTGTGAGCAGAAATGGCAAAACACAACCCAGTAGTGCTCCAATCCAGTTATCTAATTATACTGAGTTTTGTCCAGCGAACCGGAGTTCTGCGTAAATTCCTCAACTCCTCAATTAGTGGAATAAGTGAACTTACTAAAAAAAATAATTGACAAATAGTAACAAGATAAATTCCTCAGTGAATTCATTTTTATATATGTTTCAGTGATTTTACGCTTATATATGCAGCAGAGCTAGAGTTAACTTTATTTTGTGGTTTAAAAATTAAGTCGTTTTATGTCTTATATTGCTGCAATCGATATTAGAAGAAAATTTAGATCATTTGTCTTGAGCTTTATATTTATTGCATCTCTTGTGATTACAGTTACTAGCAATACAGTATTGGCAACTGATGCAAACACCTCTGCGTTTCCGAACTCTAACTCTCCCTTAGGGATTAATTTAAATGGGATTGCTGACTGGACCACTCAATGGCCTTTTGTCGATGCCTTTAAAATTTCCCGCCCTTGGATATCTCAGCATAAAGACTCTGCTTGGGGTCAAGGTGGTCCTTTGCATCTAACTCCCAGTGGCGGGATTGCTTCTTTAGATCAAGACCAATATGCTGATACGGTAATGTTTGATGATGGTGTAGGACATTACCCTAGCGGACAGTACGTGCTGCTTTACAATGGTCAAGCGACGATAAATTTCCTCTTTGGTAGTGCCTCGGTTGTGAGTCAAACACCCGGGCGGATGGTTTTGAATGTAGTGCCTCAAGCTACCGGCATCTTTATGCGGATCTTGGCTACTGATCCTAACAATCCAATACGCAATATTAGACTAATTATGCCGGGATTTGAAAATACTTATAAGACTCAACCTTTTCATCCGTTGTTTTTACAGCGCTTATCTAAGTTCAAAACCATAAGGTTTATGGACTGGATGAAAACTAATAACTCGAATATTAGCAACTGGTCAGATCGTCCAACTCCTAATTCAGCTACTTTTGCCGACAAAGGAGTAGCTTTGGAAACTATGATAAATTTAGCCAACACTTTGCATGCTAATCCTTGGTTTAACATGCCTCACCTAGCTACAGATGATTATATACGTCAGTTTGCCGCCATGGTGCGTGATCGGCTTGACCATAGCTTAAAAGCTCATATTGAATACTCCAACGAAGTTTGGAACGGCGGGTTTCCTCAAGCTAACTATGCTCAACAGAAAGGTTTAGCTTTAGGATTAGATCAGAATGTTTATACAGCTGGGCTGCTTTATTATTCTCAACGGGCAGTAGAAATTTTTAAACTTTGGTCACAAGTTTTTGCTGGTAACAATAGGTTAGTGCGGGTCTTGGCTTCACAGGCAGTCAATCCGTGGACGGGTCAACAAGTAATGACATGGAAATCAGCCTATAAATATGCTGATGCTTACGCTATTGCTCCTTACTTTGATGGTGGTAATCTGAACGATCCTGCCCAGGTATACACAACTTTACAGATGAATGAGGATCAAATTATTGATAAGATATTGAACCACATTAATAACGGAATAAAGCAGTATGTAACTGACAACTATAATCAAGCTAACCAGTATGGTTTAAAGTTGTTTGCCTATGAAGGTGGAGCCGGTCTAGAAAGTTCGACTATGCCAGCAGATAAAGAGCCTCAAGTTACTGCATTGTTTGAGGCAGTCAACCGCAATCCTCGGATGAGAGATGTATATGCGAAGTACTTAAATATGTGGCAAGCAAGCGGTGGTAAATTATTTAACCAGTTCGTAGATGTAAGCGGGTCCAGTAAATATGGTAGTTGGGGAGCTTTGGAGTACCAAGACCAAGATCCGAACACGGCTCCCAAATATTTAGGACTCATGGATTTTATTGATAAAAATCCTGTTAATTAGCACCAAGCTTTCCCTGCTCCCTTTGTCCTCTCTCGTTTGTACGAGTGATTGTAACTTAGTAGATAAAGACCATTTTCTTCCCGAGCGAGCTGCACAGCTCGCTCGCACCTGTTTTATAGCAATTCTCACTTGAATCGATAACAGCGCTTCCCTACTCCCTACTCCCCAACGCCAGCCGCAGAACTGGCGTCGGACGGCACAGAGCAAACGAGCAGCCTGGCTCCTCCCCGTCAAGTCGTAGTGCATCCAACTGATAAGCGCTATTAGTGCATTCAGTCAAAGCAGTTATTTCTTCCCGAGTTCTTCACCTTCGGGACCTAAGCTTGGGCATGAACATGGATTCGATGACCTGAATTTGACTTAAGAGCTGGATAAGGTGTCATGACTCATCTACTAGTCCCAAAGCCTACATATAGGCATACCTAACGAATAAGGTTCCTTATATTGTGAGTTCGTCGCGCGCGAATTTCACTTCCACTGTAAAGATTTTGCCCAACCAGCCGAGTTAAAGAAGCTCATGCATAGTTGCCTTCAAGCCATTTTAGGAGTTAGAGAGTGAGTAGTAGATTTTCGTTTTTGAATTACCAGCTTTCTGTGTCATCAATGCTTGTTTTACTGTTGGTTCCAGTTCAAGCTTTGGCATCTTCAAGTCCTGTAGATGTGTCGAATCCCACCACTACTGTTGGCGACGGTACACCTTCAAGCTGCACTGAAGACGCTTTTACACAGGCAGTTGCTAATGGAGGGATCATAACCTTTAATTGCGGTCCTTCTCCCTATACTTTAGTTTTGAGTTCAGAAAAAACAATTGCGAGTGATACTGTTATTGATGGTGGCAATCTTGTCACTTTAAGTGGCGGTAAGAACGTTCGCATTCTGAGCATCAAAAGTTCTTATGACAAAGCTTCACCCAGCTTGACAGTACAGAAGCTAACCTTTGCCGATGGTCATACAACTGATGCCTGGAATACAACAAGTACAACTCAAGGTGGGGCAGCGATTTATCGGCTTGGGGGTAGCCTAACTGTTATCGACAGTACTTTTACTAATAATGTAGGTCCAGTAACAGGTCATGATGTGGCTGGCGGTGCAATTGATTCTATTGGTGGAGGAACAACAACAATTGTTGGCAGTGTTTTTAAGGGCAATCAAGCTAGTAATGGCGGAGCTATAGGAAGCTTGGGAAGCGCGCTGACTCTTGTTGATAGCGAAGTATCGGACAACACGGCAACAGGTAATGGCGGTAACCCCGGCAATGGCGGTAACGGCGGCGGTATTGTTATAGATGGCGTGAATACCATTTTTGGCGTGGCTGTCAATTTATCTGGTGTAAAAGTTAGCAATAACAAAGGGAATGCTTATGGTGGCGGGTTGTTCCGTACTGCCTATCAAAGCGATAAAACAATGATAGATCAATGTTCGTTTACAGATAATTCCATCCCCAAACAGTCTACAAGTATGGCGGGTGGACTTTATTTGCAAGGTACGAATATAACAATGACAAATTCGACCGTATCAAAGAATTCGGCAAACGTTGCAGGTGGTATGTTTGTTGGTTCTGGCTCCACTCTCAGCATGACAAGTGATGATATTACTCAAAACACCGCCTATGTCATGAGCGGTGGGCTTTTTGTTGATAGTAATGTCAGTAGTGGTGGAACCTTGAGCTTGACGATTGGTGACAATCAAGCCAGTGCTGCTTACCCAAACCTTTTCAATAATTCCTCATCGTTGAATTTCTGACACTCTCGTGGATTCTAAACACTGATAATTTTGGCTGGGATGCCAACTGCAGTTTTACCAGAGGGAATATCTGATAGAACCACAGCGTTAGCACCAATGTTCACGTCATTTCCGATAGTCACCGCTCCGAGGATTTTCGCACCGGCACCAACATTAACGCGATCGCCTAATTTCGGTGCCTCTAACGGGCGGTCCAAGTAACGATTCCCCAAGGTAACCCCTTGGCGGATGATACTGTCATCTCCAATACAACAATACCCGTGAATAATGATCGCTCCTTGGTGTTCAACGACCACACGGCGACCTAGCTTAACCGTGTAAGGTAAATCAATTCCATAGCCGTTTCGGATCTTACGATACAGCGCCCGGTAGAGAATGCTGAATGGGGCCCGAAGCAGTTTAGGTTCAATTGTCATTCTCCAGACACCAAAACGCTGAACAGCCACCGCCCGAAATCCAGGCAAGGTCCAATCGCGTCCATGGGCATCCCAGTCTTCTTTAATTTGTTGCCAGAATCCCATGGTAACGTCTGAATTGCTCAAGCCTGACCTCCCTTAAAAAACACGCTGTTAAGCAGGAAATCACTCAGGAGCTTTGGCGGATCTAAGTCTTGCTTGCGTTGAATTACTCGCCGACACCTCCATAAGGCAAAACCAGAAAACCAGGCCACATCAGCTAAGGCTGCATATAACCAACCGTGGTTCTTGAGAAAGTATCGTCGCCTTGAATCAAACCAATAGGTGGGTAGGCGTTTAGGTGGGCGCTTGGTGTCGGTCACTCCTGAACTTTGCCCAACAAGATGCACAACTCGACTTTGAGGCACGTACCAGCAGGGCCAACCAGACTTGTTAGCCTTCAGGCAAAAGTCTACCTCTTCAAAATACATAAAATATTTTTCGTCCAGCAAGCCCACCGACTCAAACACTTCGCGGCGGACAATCATGCTTGCTCCAGCTACCCAATCGGTTTGACAAGTTTCTTCGCAAACAGGAGGTGCAACCACCCACTTTGATAACAACTTCGTTACCACTCCTAAACGTAAGCCGAAATCAAGCTCACTCTGTACAGTATGGAAGCGAAAAGCCGAGCGCTGTGGTGTACCATCAGGTTCTTCTAGACGACTGCCAGCAATCCCGACGTTGGGATGTTTATCCATGAAATCTACCAGTACCTGTACGGCACAGGGGCGAACAATCGTGTCTGGGTTGAGCAACAGAAAATAGGGGGGTGGGTTGGTTGACTGTAGCGATCGCGCGATCGCGGCGTTATTGCCGAAGGCGTAGCCGCCGTTGTCATCCAATGGCAGGAGCGATGCCCACTCACCCCAGCCCTCAGCTTCAATCGCGGCTCCAATTCGTTCAACTGACTGATCGCCAGAAGCGTTGTCGGAAACTACAACACGGGTACCTGGTAGCAATTGAATTTCACCCTCTAGGGAGCGCAAGCAGTCAATCGTCAAACTGGGAGTTCGGTAGTTAATGATGACTACGAGCAAACGGCTCGGGTTATCTGGCTTCATCGTTTCAGAAACAGAGTTGATACGCATATATCGGGTCATATCCTAAAGGTGTCAAGTTTAAATTCAGCAAGGGATCTTGCTTAATTCCATACTATTTTTCAAACATCAGCTCAACGCACCCGACCAGACTTTCTTCTTCGACGCAATCGACTAACGAACGCCTATTACCTTGCTCGTTCTTATCTGGTTTAGAGTCAGTCCTGCGATCCCCCCACATGCGAGCGTGTAGATTGGGTTGATCATGGCATTTAAGACGCAGTCCAGCATGTATAAAACTAAAAGCACTGCCAGAGCAGCGGCTGGTGCCACTTGGGGGTTACTCCATAACCTAGCAGGGAAACATTTTACGAACACAATCACTGGAAGTAACAGGGATGCCGTTAAACTGATTAAGCCGACTACACCTTCAGTGCCGAACGCGATAATCCACAGACTGTCGGTGATCGAGATGTCCTTTCCCCATTGATCATACACCCGGCTTCGTCCCCATCCTCCCCAGCCAAAAACCATTTTCTGCCGCGCCTTATCCGAGAGGAGCTTTTCATTATCAAATCTAAACTCTAAAGACTGAGCCCGTTCTGGATTTACACCTCTAGATATAACGGAGACAATCTGATCGCCAGAAAAGGTTCCGGTCGCTCCAACTAATAAATATGACGAGATGGTCACGACCAGGATTAATAGCAGCAAAGAGGTGCGAAACCACTTGGCAACGAACAATATGACAAGCCCCATTGCTAGTAAAAACCATGCACCAGTGGATTTTACCAATACAAATGTCACCAGCAATGTAACCACAAGCCGCCTAGCTGGAATGCTCCAGAGCTGCTTGATGACGCCAGTCTGCCATAGCCAAAGACCGAGCAGCGTAGCTGCCATCATCCATGCACCAACCATGAGGCCAGTTTCCATAAAAACTGTCGGCCTGTATCCTCCATAACGAATTTCGGTGCCAAGATTCTGCCTGGCAGAAAAGCCGTAAACCATCCGGTGTAACAGTGGGCTAAGTCGGATTTCAAGCAGGCAGAAAGGAATGTAGATTAGGCCACCGGCGAAAATGCCGATGGCCAATTTGCGTAACCCATCCAGGTCATTCAGATAAAGCCGACCTAGGTAATACGGCGCACCCCAGGTCGTGATTTGCTGATTAAGGGCTGATATGCCATCGTACCAACCCAGGTCATTAGTGATTGATGACAAAAAAGGGCATATGCACCAGACCAACATTGGTAGGTCAAGCCAGCTGAGCTGCAATGACTTGAAGCGTTTGATGTCGAATACAATAGTCGCCAATAAAACGCCGTAACAAGTTGCCGACATCTTAGTGTACTCTGGCAACAAAGGGAGCGGAAAATGTGCTTGCGGTAGGAATAGCCACGCTGTAATAAAACTCACAATCAGCGCCCGTTGAGGTGGTACCCATCTAAATAGGTAGAACACAACTGGAATCCAGCCGTACATCACTATATATACAAAAGCATTCATGAGCTTTACTTTGTGCTAAAGTGTTGCGTTCAGCGGACTTTGAAATGTCAGTACCTAATATTTCTTGAATTGCCGCATATTCCCCAGGTAGTCACGTGCATCAATTACAATAGGAGGCAATAGCTTTTTTAAAACAGCTTTGAGTGCAACACCTGAAGGTTTTTCTTGCAAGAGGCTCTCTCCTGGTCGAGCTTGGAACAGAGTTGAATGCTGATTCAGCGTTTCTTCCTCTGGTCGTCCATTGCTGTAGTAGTAAAGCGCCAATGACTTCCGTGTCTGTCCCTCTGGACAAGTTAATGGCTCAGGATGGCCGTGATATGAAAAGTCCGTAGTCGTGAAAATTACACACCGGTTAAAAATTGGCAGTACTTTTTTCTCACATCGAGTCATGTCCTTGTCCCAAAATTCTAGTTGACCTCCATATTCTTCTTGCCAATTTTTGTTGAGGTAGATTAAAAGATTTAGTCGGCGATCAAGGCGTAGTTTGCTTTGCCGATTAAAATCAACATGCATTTTTAAGTATCCACCTCTTTCTATTTGATGAATACCACCGCCCTCAAAGTGTGGATCAGGTATAATTCCATCAATACCTGTCAGCTCCTCTAAAAAATTCATGAAAACTGAAGAGTTTAATTGATACAAAAGAAGACGTGTAGTATCTCCCATTTGCAATTCATCTTTGGACGCCAGCTTCTTTTCATTAGGAGCATCAAACTTTTGCCACTCAATTGAATGCGCTTTTGGGAACTCATCGAGTATACTGTTTAATAAAGATTCCGGTAAAAAATCATCAATTATAATGTGTGGAAATGGCTTGGCCTGAGAGTAAGCTTCACAGTGCTTAATAGCCAAATTTCTTAAGTAATCTGGAGCAAAACGAAACATCAAATTTGAATTCATATTCTACTCAGTTTGTCTTTTTGAAAGGGAGCGTCTTCCCAAGTTTAACCCTTAGCCCTAATACCAGTGAACCGCAAGCAATAGCCACAGCAAAATCTAATCAGAAGTTTTGGTTAACATAAATACTAAATTTGCTCTTCTGATTGAAAATCAAGGTAACACCATCTGTTAACAAAAACATCCTTAGCACAAGTCTAAACTATACAACTCTCTATTATTGAAGGTAAAAATTCAATCTTTTATGGGCTAACATGCTGTGGTGCATCCACACTTAAGAAGTCACCGCGTTTCTGGCGATCTATGGCAGTGTACAATCCGGCCTCGAAGAGTTCAGTGGCGTCGTCCCATGTGTATTGAGTGACTGTAGTGTAAGCTGCATTAGATATCACCCGCCACTCGGCATCAGAAAGCTGACAAATCCGTTCTATGGCTCTTGCCATATCCTCAGAATCTTCGGGTTTCACAAGCATCCCGGCACCGTTACTCAGGAGTTCTGGAGCCACGCCAGTAGGGGTTCCAATTACTGGCGTTCGGCACGCCATCGCCTCTAAAATCGGCATACCAAATCCTTCCGAGCGGCTACCGAAAAGCCACGCATCACATCTGGAGTAAATGTCCTTTAGGGTAGTCTGATCAGGGCAGCAACTATACTCAGTGCCAGGAGGCAGCGGTAACTCCGGTAATGGGTTTTCTTCAGTCCCAAAGGCAACTAAGCGCAGATTGGGAATCCTCTGGGCAGCTAGCGAGAAGGCTCTAAGGCTAACGTCGCACCCTTTCCAGCGAGCCTGAGAATACATCATACCAACAGTAGGGATGGATTGTTTACCACGAGGCGGTGCATAAAACTGCTTAGTGTCCACAGCATATAAGACGAGAGAGACATTACTATCCCCGTATTGAGTCCGAGCCAGATCAGCTAACCACTGGCAGACAACGATTTTGTGCATAGGCAGTAACCACGTCGCCGCCACCCTTTCTTTAGGCAGGTAATCAAAAACCTCATGATGCTGGAGGAAATAGGCTTTTGCCCCTTTAGCCTCAGATAGATTTGCCACCCATTCAGCAGTTTCCCACCAGGTGGCAATAACTACGTCGCCATCAGGGACATCAGCATCTGTGACTGGACGCCAGCGATCAGTTACCCGGCGTGGAACATCCAAACCGTCGAAGTGCGAGGGCTCGTTTTTAGCCACCGAAATCCAACCCTGCCCCTTTAGCAGAGAGCGCACTTGCTGGCGTAGACTTGGTCTGCCTTTAGCCCTAGAGATGACAAACACTTCATGGCCGCGCTCTTGCAGACGCTTTGCATAGATTGCGATCGCACGATCCCCACCGGCAAGACTGAAACCACTGGCCATGACAAACGTAATCTTCATTTGAGTACACTCACTAAATTGAAATTGTCATTTTTGTTAAAGTAGGCTACTGATAGGGAGCCCAAAACCCAAAATGAATCGACCCATCAACACGAATGTGAGTAACGCCAAAAACAGCGCAGTAGCCTTAATATCCTGGAATACAGCAGTCAGTCCCTCACGCCAGAGACCATAAGTTACTGCTCCATAGAAGGGAAGGTCATCGAGCGCAATTACTATTACAGCCCCAGCAAGACCCATCAAAGAGAATCCCAGCGGCAAACCGATGATAATGAAAAAAAACTTGAAAAGGCTACCGTAGGCTACATAAATAGGCTTACCAATAGCAAAAAGAGCCTGATCAATTGACTGAGTCAGAACGCGAGGCCAAATGCCTAGGGCCATGATCGGCAGCATCCATGCAGCTTGAGCATATCTCTTGTCATACATTGCCAAAATCAAGAGATCCCCAAAGCTGACCAGTACTGTCAAGCCCACTGCCAATAAGATCAGGACAAGCTTGCGGTTATGCAGAATCTTGGCCCGTAAGACTTCACGAGGTAGATCGGCAAGCTTTGCAAGAGTGGGAAAAATTACTTTACTACTGAGCGCCAAAATGACTACGCGCGGTATGTCAGCAAGTACAAAGGCAATGCTATAAATACCCAACATTTCGAATGAGATCAATTTGCCAAGAATGAGTCGATCAGCTTGCTCAGCCAGAAATGTTAGAGCCGTCGAAATAAAGATCCACTGACCAAACGAAAAGAGGGCTTTGAGCACATCTTGATCCCAGGCCAAGCGGTTAGGCGATTTAGGAATCAACAGATGGCTCCACACCATCTGGATTAAACCTGCCACAAAGGAGCCAATGACAAGAGCCCAGATGGTCGGACTAAAGCATGCCCAGACAATCATTACCGTCAGGGAGATAAACTGCCCCCCCAACTCAAAAATTGCCAACTTACTGATAGCCATTTCGCGGTTGAGCGTGAACAGAGCAGTGGAGTTGAATCCAGAGATGATCGTGTTTAGACCAACCAACGGGATCAGCCACAGGAGTTGGGGCTCTGCATAGAGCTTAGCAACCGGCCAGGCAAACAAAATGCAAAAAAACCACAGACAAAAGCCGCGAATGATCTGTAATGTCCAGGCTGTGTTTAAAAAATTCGGATCATTTCCGCGCTTATTCTGGATAATGCTTGGACCAACACCAATGTCTGAAAACAAGTGTAGGCCCGTGATCAAAATGTTGACCAGAGCCATGAGGCCAAACAACTTTGGGAAGAGTAGGCGAGTCAGAATCAGGTTACTGCCAAGTCGCAGGAGTTGGCTTACTCCATAGCTAGCAATAGTCCAGACCGTCCCGCGGATAGCAAGCTTCTTCAGCGAGGTCATGACTTAGTTGAAGCGGGGAAATCCGGAGCAGATACTAGCATGTCATCGTAGCAAACAGCCTGTGGCTGAGCAATTGCCTGATTCTGTGTCTCGACACTAGACCGAAAAAGCGCCGCTAATTTGGCCGCCTCGATCACGGCATTATGCTGTTGAGCAACTAACTGAGCACCCGCTCTACCCATCTGGTTCAGCTTTTCCACCGGTAAATGCAATACTACGCGCATCGCTTGAGCCAGCAATTCGACTGAGCCTGATGGCACCAGCCAACCACAGACACCCGGATGCACCAGTTCAGGAATCCCAGCAACATAGGTGCTAATGACTGGTCGACCTAGTGCCAACGCCTCCATCAGCACTACTGGCAAACCTTCAGCCAAGCTGGGCTGCACCATTACCCGTGAAGCTAGAATCTGTTGACGAACCTCAGAACTGCTCGCCCAGCCAATCACTTCAACATGTTCTTGTAGACTTAGCCGTGCAATCAGGGCTTCAATCTCGGCCCGCATGGGTCCATCGCCTATTAACACTAGCTTAAACCTTAAGCCGTCAGATACTAACTGGCTAACGGCATCCAGTAGAAGCAGATGACCCTTCGCTTCGCAAAATCTGCCAACACAGATTAAGCGTGGCTCATCTGGTACGGAGATAAGTTGCTGGGTCAGAAAACTATCGTCTACGCCACAACGAACTGTGTGGATTTTCGACCAATGCCGCTTGTCGCTCCAGCGATAAAGCTGACTCTTGCCGAAGGAGCTAACCGCCACCACAAAAACAGCACGCTCGACTTTTTCTCTTAAGGAAAGCGCCTTCGCACTATCGAACTCTTCGGGACCATGAACCGTGAAGCTGTAGGGTGGCCCACCAAGAGTGCGACACAACATTGCCACGGCGGTTGAATTCGTGCCGAAGTGAGCATGAACATGTGCTACGCCAGCATCTGAGAACCAACGGAGAAAAACGCAGGCTTCAGCTAGGTAGGCCAGATGAAGCAAAACGCCTCGCTCTGAACACCGACCGAGCCTGAGCGTTAGCCGTAAAGCTTGAAGGAAACGAATTGGTCTAGTAAGGGCAACGCGGATTAAGCCAAAAAGCAAGCCTACCATCCCACTTTCTAAAACAACCCGAGTCCTCTCCAACTCTAGTTTGTCCGCTTTGTCAACTAGCTCTGTACCGCAAGAACGGATCGAGAACCGCGCGACCCGAATTCCATTAGCTTCGACGCTGACGATTTCTCGCCGAATGAAGCTGTGACTGACTTTGGGATATTGATTTATCAGGTAGGCGATCGTTAAAGACATCTGCCCCCTTTAAGTAAGGTATTTGAAAATAAAGCATACCATCAATTCAGTATTTTCATACAGGTGACAGAAAATCAATTAAGATAGTTGAAATTAACAAGTAGACCAGAGGGTATTATGCTTGGCGCTAACTGGTTTTAAGTAAATGTATAGAAAAACACACTCTTGCCCTCCCAATTCCTTTCTGCTACGTTGTCGTACTGACATGGATATATCAAATTTTCTCAGCGTCGCGTTCAGCCCTGCAAAATTAAGCATTGAGATACTTAGACTTTTTGGTCTATGATTACGTGAAAAAAGTTTTCCGATTTGGGTTGATATTGAAATAGAGTCAATGCAATGTATAGAGATATACGAAAACGTACAGGTGTATAGAGGAGAGGTAAAATGACGATTGAACAAGAAGCTCAAGCCTTATCTCTTAGAAATAGAAAGCGCAACCTAGAGTCGGAACAACAGACACCAGTTAGCACAGATGATTTCGCCGAACTCAAGAAAAGAGGCTTGGATCTGCGTCCGGTCTGGAGGCTGATTCGGCGGAATCTGCTTTTAGTTGCAGGTGTTACGACTGTGGTGGCGCTTGTCACGTTTCACTCAACCCTGACTTCACGACGCAATTATGAAGGTGATTTTCGACTTTTAGTCGAGCCGATAACGTCTGAAGCCAAATTGTCTGACCCTTCGGTACTCGCTCGCAATGGAGAAACTTCTAATACTACCGCTATTGCCGTAGACTATCCGTCCCTGCTTCAGGTTCTACAGAGTCCGGGGTTGCTGAATAAGATTGTTGGGCAGATCCGAACCCGGTACCCTGATGTTACCTACGAATCACTTAGTAAAGATTTGGTGGTTCAGCGCGTCGGGAAGGACATGACTGATTCAACCAAAGTTATAAAAGTTCGTTATAAGGGGGAAGACCCTGAAAAAGTCAGATTTATACTGACAGAAATTGCTAAAGGTTATTTAAAGTACAGCCTTGAGGACCGCAGAACCCGTATTGGAGAAGGTGTTAAGTTTATTGATCAGCAACTCCCTGATTTGCAGCAGCAAGTCAATGATTTGGCAGGGAATTTACAAGCACTTCAACAGCGGTACAAGCTGAGTGATCCGGCAGCTCAGGTCGCAGAATTGTCTAAGCAAGCTCGGGAGATTGAAGCTCAGAAACTGGATACTCAAAAGGAGCTGCAGGAGCAGAGGCAACTCCATACCAGCTTGCAGAAACAGTTAGGGCTAGCACCTAATGAGGCGATCGCTGCATCGACTCTAAGTCAAGAACCTCGCTATCAAGATCTACTGGCACAGCTGAAGAAAACCGAAAGTCAGATTGCGGTCGATTCAACTCGGTTTAGCGAAGTAAACCCCTCGATTCAGAAGCTGCGGCAGCAGCAGAGAAATATATCCTCGCTGTTGAATCAGGAAGCTCGAAAGATTCTAGGGGGAAACTTACTCGGCAAAGTAGGAAATTCCCAATTACTGACTTTCCAAGATCCCACTCGTCTAGATCTAATCAAGCAACTACTTAATAATACCAATACGCTTCAGGTGCTGGAGGCGCGCAATCAGGCAATCACGAAGGCTGAAGCTTACCTTGACCGGCAAGTAAGACAGTACCCAGCTAGTATGCGTCAGTATAATGACATACAGCGGCGGTTAGATATTGCAACTAAAACGCTCAACCAACTTTTAATTCAACGAGAAACTTTACGTGTCGATGCAGCTCAGAAGCAAGATCCTTGGGAAATTGTTTCTGAACCTACAATACCGCGTGACGCTAAAGGTAATTTGATCCCAGCTCGTGGTGACAATCCTAAGAAGTTGGCTATGGGATTGATTGCGGCTTTTGTGCTAGGACTGGGCGCTGCTGCACTCAAAGAGAAGTACAGCAACGTATTTTACGCTACTGAGGATATTGAAGATGCACTGCGACTGCCTTTATTAGGGGTGATTCCCTTGAATCAGAGTTCAGAAAAATCATCTAGCTCTTCAGAAGGAACTAAGACCAACAACTCTAATACCTCTACATTTCTGGAAGCCTTTAACTCTCTTTACGCAAGCCTCCATTTTTTGGCCAGGAGTCCACGGGTTCGCTCCTTAGTAGTTAGCTCGGCTGCACCTGGGGATGGCAAGACTACTGTTGCTCTGCACCTAGCCCAAACCGCAGCACTTATGGGCCAGCGAGTCTTGCTGGTTGACGCAAATTTACGTCAACCACAGCTTCATACTAGTTTGGGCTTACCTAACGTACAGGGACTAAGCAACCTCCTTGACCAAAACCTGAATCCTAACGATGTCATTCAGCAATCGTCTATGGAAGAGAACCTTTTTGTGTTAACCTCTGGTCAACTGCTATCACACTCCACTAGAATGCTCGCGTCAACTCGGATGGAGTATTTAATGGAGCAATTTCAAGCAGCTTTTGACTTAGTTATTTACGACGCACCTCATTTGCTTGGTTTCACAGATGTTGATTTTCTAGCAGAGCATACAGATGGGATCTCGATAGTTGTAGGAATTGGCAAGACCAAGCGTTCTATAGTAACGCAAGTACTGAACAGATTGAACACTTTTCACTTACCAGTTTTAGGTATAGTTGCCAATCACGTTAAGCCGAGCACAAATAGTTTATACAGTCACGATTACTACAAGCAAAGTCATCCGGAACGTCCCACTTTTGAAAAAACAACGCAAAGTACTCACAGCAGATTTGTTTTCAACCACGAGAAGTCCCCTTCTATAAATGTAATCGGCAAGGAAGTTGTGGAGGGCGTAGCTCAAACAAAACTTTCAGAGCAAGACGTTTAGAGGGGGACGCGAGCTTTACGGAAACCAAAGCTCGCATGGAAAACTCTCGGTTGCCGTAGCCGTCTCACACCGAACGAGCGTCCAGCGGCAAAAGGCGCTCTAGACATAAATTTGACGCAACTTGAGCCAGTTTAGACAGGTCAGTTGGGTTATTTAAATGAGGCAAGCAACCCAAGACTGGAACATTCGTCAGCGATTGCATCAGTTCACCTGGTGCCCAGTCGGCGATTTCCTGGTCTGAACGAGGTTGAACACAATTAAGAACTATACCTTTTAACTGTATGTGAGAAAGTCTTGCTAAAGCAACGTTGGCAACTGCTTGAGCGATCGCCCCTAATCTCACCGGCACCACTAACACCGTTGGTAACCTCCACTCTGCTGCTAAATCTGCCACAGTAAGTTCGTCAGTTACTGGTGAGCCTAATCCTCCCAGTGCTTCCACCAGCACATAGTCGCGGGATGAGCGCAATTTTTCAAAAGCTTGCCAAACAATCGCTAAATCTACCCTACGACCTTCCCGCGCTGCCGCTATGGGAGGAGCCAGTGGTGACTCGAAGTACAGAGGTGTAATTTCTTCCGGGGATTGTTCGAGGGATAGCTGGTTGTATAACTCGCGATCGCCAAGTCCAGCTTGGATCGGCTTCATAATTCCCAAGCTGCGGGAACGCTGGTGTGTCTGCCAGTAGGCAGCCAGTGCCATTGTCAGGACTGTTTTACCAACTTCCGTATCGGTTCCTGTAATCAGTAGTGCATTCAAATCCCGCTAATTTCTCCTTCATTGTAAGTCGCGAACTTTGACATTCAGAGTAAAGTCAGTGTCTTTGTCTGCAACCGCAGTCACATCGATTTGATAATTGCCACTGCTAGGCAATTGCGCTTTCCAGGACTGCAGCTTAGAAGCATTTTCGATTAACTGACCGTTAGGATCGCGAATATCCAATGTGACCGCGTTGCCTTTAACAGTAACAGAGAGTGTTTGCCCAGCTTGAGCGTTGACCAAGTAACGCTTAAGCTGCTGCGGCTTGACGTGACCAGAAACTTTCCTTGTCTCGCCAAGGGTGAAGTTGAGCTGTTCCACATCAATATTGGCGGCAGCTGTAGTTGTGGGTGTAGTCGGCAGCGGTTGCCCTTGGTTTTCTAAGCGGAAATTGAGCTGATAGTTGCTCTCGGCAATCCCCTGAACAGAACTCAGCTCAATAGTGTAGTCACCGCTAAAGGGCAGCGCTCCTTGATAGTGTGTTACTCGGATAGCGCCGGCGTCAATGGGTTGTTGATTTGGTCCTAAAACGGTTAGCAAAATGCCGTTTTCTGCCAGGGTTGCACTTAACTGTTGCCCTTGTTCACCGCGAAAGGTGTAGTCCATAATTGCATTCGCTTTTAAACTACCCTCAGCAGTGGTATTTTTGTCAAGCTCCACGTTCAGGCGTTGACTATATCTGAGGGTTTCAGTGCCCGGTGTTGGTGTGTCGGAGGCAGTGGGCGTTGGTGTGGGACTTTCAGAAACGAGTGGGGACGGAAAAGTTTGCGGCGGCGCTGGGCTCTGAGTTGGCGGCAGTGCTGGGCTCTGAGCTAGACGCTGACCAATGAGGATAGAACTTACTAGTGTCCAAGAACCGATCCCAGCAAGGATTGCGACAACGATTCCAATGATAGCGATCGCCCACGGTTTTTCCCAGATTGAGCGGTTTGTGGATGGCGGCATTACTTGAGGAGGCGAGTTCGGTCTAGGACGCTGACCGACAGCGACTGTTTGCAGCAGGTCATGATCTGGAGCTTGAGGGTTGGTGAGCGAGTGGAGCGCCTGAGCCACTTCAGCGGCAGATTGGTAGCGATCGCCCGGTTTGTAACTCAGCATTCGATTCAATATCTTACCTACTTCCGGACTGAGTGTCACCCAGCGTTGCCAATTCCATGTGAGTTGGGTATCATCAAACAGTTTTTGCGGTTGTTGACCAGTTAGCAGCACCACAGCTGTGACGGCAAGCGCGTAAAGGTCGCTACTGGGGTAGGCTCGTCCGGTTTGGATTTGCTCACTGGGCGCATAGCCAAATTTGCCTACTGTTGTAGGCTCGATTGTATTCCGGGATTGAAACCTAGTTGCCAGTTCCTTGACAACGCCGAAGTCAATCAACACTGGCAAGTGATCGTGATCGCGCAAAATAATATTGTCTGGTGAGATATCCCGATGAATAATGCCATGACTATGAAGATAAGCCAACACCGGCAATAACTGCCCTAAGAACTGCAAAACTTCTACTTCAAAAAAGGTTTGACCAGCAGCCTTGCGCTCATCTAGTAGTCTCGCGTACGTATTGCCTTCGACATAGTCCTGGACTAGAAACAAGCGCTGATCTTGCTCGAACGTGGCTCGAAACTGAGGGACTTGCGGGTGCTGAATCTGGTAGAGGATAGTTGCCTCTCGTTGGAACAGCTCTTTTGACTTTTCTAAGAAATAATTTCCTGTTTGAGCTGGGATTAGTTCCTTGAGGGCACAAAGTTCGTTAAAGCGTCCTTGGTCTGCCGCTAAATAGGTGCGGCCAAATCCCCCCTGACCCAAAATCATGGTTAAGCGGTAGCGGTTTTGGAGGACAGTGCCGATCATAAGGGGTGGTTGCATGGTCAATTTTTTTCCTATGTGGACAAGTCTTTTAGCTTATGTGCTCTAGCCCTTGACTTTTTTTGGTACACAGGCTAAAACTTCAACTATTTGCGAAATCATTTTATTTATATATAATTAAAATTCCCTATAAGACTGAAGTTACTCTTCGTTAGCCTAAATACTCCCTGAGTAATCTTACTTACCATTTCTTTGACTTAAGCACCAATTAATTAGCATCTTGTTCGCTTTCTCTAGTTTTAATAAACCACCTTAGCCGTTCTTGTTTAAAACTCTATGCAAGCTTATAAATTAAATGCCATTAAGTGTCGTAAATCTGATTAAATTTTGCGAAACCTCTATATGAGCTTATTAAAGCTGTTAATGATAGGATTGCCATGAGTGCGCTTCGAGGTTCTGCTGTGTTCCATTCTGCGACTTTGACGCTTCAGCCAGCTCCAATAGCAGTTGCTGACAATAACCGTCTACGACTATTCTCTGGTTCCGCCAATATACCGCTCTCTCAGGAAGTTGCTCGCTACCTAGGAATGGACTTAGGCCCGATGATCCGCAAGCGGTTTGCAGACGGGGAACTTTACATTCAAATTCAGGAATCAATCCGGGGCTGTGACGTTTACCTGATTCAGCCGACTTGCCAGCCGGTGAACGATCACCTGATGGAATTGCTGATTATGATTGATGCTTGTCGCCGAGCTTCGGCGCGGCAGATTACAGCAGTAATCCCCTACTATGGCTATGCTAGAGCAGACCGCAAAACGGCGGGCAGAGAGTCAATAACCGCCAAGCTGGTTGCGAACCTGATTACCGAAGCGGGAGCTGATCGGATTTTGGCGATGGATTTGCACTCTGCCCAGATCCAAGGGTACTTTGATATCCCCTTTGATCATGTCTATGGCTCACCAGTGCTGCTAGATTATCTTATAAGCAAAAAGCTATCTGATATTGTGGTAGTTTCGCCAGATGTGGGCGGTGTGGCACGCGCTAGAGCATTTGCTAAAAAGCTTAATGATGCGCCGCTAGCGATTATTGATAAGCGTCGCCAGGCTCATAATGTGGCAGAAGTTATGAACGTAATTGGAGAAGTGGCAGGTAAAACAGCGGTGTTAGTGGATGACATGATCGATACTGGCGGCACTATTTCAGAAGGAGCTAAGTTGTTACGCGAGGAAGGAGCGCGTCAGGTGTACGCTTGTGCGACTCATGCGGTATTCTCACCACCTGCTAGCGAGCGGCTGTCGAGCGGTTTGTTTGAAGAGGTGATTGTAACGAACACAATTCCGGTTCCCGAAAGCCATAACTTTGAACAACTGACGGTGCTTTCAGTGGCAAACCTTTTAGGAGAGACAATCTGGCGGGTTCATGAAGATAGTTCTGTCAGCAGTATGTTCCGCTAGTTTCAGATAGGTCTATTGGCCGAAATCAACTCTTGCCTGCTCAACCAACTCAACCGTGACAATTTCCGCTCCTGCTGCACGAGCTAATTGCTCAATCCTTTGACGAGCTTGTGTGCGAGCAAAAAAGGGAATGTTTTTGAGCTTCACTTTGGCTTCAGGCGTCCATGCCAAAGCGTCTGTCCAATCGGAGTCACGCATAGCAAATTAACCACTAGGTCAAGAAAAGGAGTCAGAACTTAGCTAAGTTCTGACTCCTTATTTTAAAAGCAAAAAAAAGGCTCCTGCGTAAAGTAGGAGCCTTTTCTTTACCTATCTCAAAAATGAGAACAAATAAACTAATCTACCAACTTAATCAAGGTCACCCATAGCCAGTACTGGCTCAGTTTCACGGCTAATGCCTTTTTCAAAGCCCGCAACTGCCGCACGGGCGCGACCTGCATGCCACAGGTGTCCCACTAGGAAGAAGAAGAACATGACAAAGTGGAAGCACGCTAACCAAGAGCGCGGAGAAACGAAGTTAAAGGAGTTGATCTCCGTAGCTACACCACCCACAGAGTTCAGAGAACCCAGAGGAGCATGAGTCATGTACTCCGCAGAACGGCGAGCTTGCCAAGGCTGAATATCGTTTTTGATCTTGTCCAAATCGAGGCCATTGGGACCGCGCAAGGGCTCTAGCCAAGGAGCGCGGACATCCCAGAAGCGCATTGTTTCACCACCAAAGATGATTTCACCAGTGGGAGAGCGCATCAGGTACTTACCCAAACCGGTCGGGCCTTGAGCAGAACCAACGTTTGCACCCAAGCGTTGGTCACGAATCAAGAAGGTCAATGCCTGGGCTTGAGACGCTTCTGGACCTGTAGGACCATAGAATTCGCTCGGGTAAACGGTGTTGTTAAACCAAACAAAGTTGGTGGCAATGAAGGCCATTAGGCACACAGCACCCAAGCTGTAGGAGAGATAAGCTTCTCCAGACCAGATAAAAGTGCGACGTGCCCAAGCAAAGGGCTTGGTGAGAATGTGAAAAATGCCGCCAAAAATCAGCAGCAGGCCAACCCAAATGTGACCGCCAACGACGTCTTCTAGGTTATTGACGCTAACAATTGAACCTTCACCACCGAAGGGAGACTTCAACACATAACCAAAAATAACGGCTGGGTTGAGCGTCGGGTTGGTAATGACGCGAACATCACCACCACCAGGTGCCCAAGTGTCGTACAGGCCACCAAAGAACATAGCCTTAATTACCAGCAGGAAGGCACCGCATCCTAATATGATGAGGTGAAATCCAATAATACTGGTCATTTTGTTCTTATCTTTCCAGTCATAACCAAAGAAGGCGTAGTACTCTTCTAAAGTGTCGGGACCACGAACGGCATGATAAATACCGCCGAGACCCAAAACAGCAGAGGAAATTAGGTGCAGTACTCCGACTACAAAGTAGGGGAAGATGTTGACGACTTCACCACCAGGGCCAACACCCCATCCTTGGGCTGCAAGGTGGGGCAGCAGAATTAACCCCTGTTCGTACATGGGCTTCTCGGGGATAAAGTGAGCGACTTCAAATAATGTCATCGCTCCGGCCCAGAAGACAATTAATCCAGAATGGGCAACGTGAGCACCAAGCAGTTTGCCAGATAAGTTAATCAAACGGGCGTTGCCAGCCCACCAGGCAAAGCCTGATGACTCTAGGTCGCGACCGCCGCCCAAGGCGAGAGAACTATTACCAAAAGGCGCATTATAGGGCGTTTCCACGTGGCAGTACCTCCTCAGGGAATTGGAATTGCTCATGAGGCTGATCTTGAGGAGCCATCCAAGCACGGATCCCCTCGTTCAGCAGAATGTTCTTAGTGTAAAAAGTTTCAAACTCTGGGTCTTCCGCCGCCCGCAACT
>JAABUQ010000967.1_pt1 | contig 64925 bp, 52 predicted proteins | sample 5560001 | NCBI WGS metagenome assembly JAABUQ01 (sample SAMN10711888, study PRJNA513371) | rock metagenome | isolation source: Antarctica rocks | place: Antarctica: Victoria Land, Finger Mt nord | collected 2015-12-18
GCAAGTGCCCCGCCGACAGCGACAGCGCGGCCAGCGACGTCTTCAACAACCAGACGGTCTGCCTGCGCAACCTGCGCCCCCCGCATCCGGGCGACCCTGGAGCGGGCGGCGGCCTGCTGGTGGCTGGGGACTGCATCGACGCCCCGGCCTCCGGGTTGGGGCCCGTCACCGAAGCCAACCAGGGGGTGGGAACCGGGTTTGGCGGCGCCGAAAGGCCCTGCAGCTCCAGCAAGGCCTACGCCTCTGTCCTGGCCCGCGCCCCCTCCACCAGCGCCTGCCCAGCGAACGCGCTCGAGGCAGTGAGGCTCTCCGCGCAGATCAACCCCACCGTGTGCGTGGCCGGAGACCATCAGGTCCTGCAGCCGAGGGACTGCATGAACAGCCCGAGGCAGAGCTTCGGGGCGGCGGTGAAGACCCCCTGTTCGCCGAGGAGCCAGGCCTACGCCCGGGTCCTCGCCCGTGTTCCTACCGCCGCGGCCTGCCCGGCGGGCACCCGCGCCAGGATGACCGATGCCATCGCCCGGCCCAGCCTGGCGCTGCTTTGCCTGGGACCGCCGTAGGCCAGTCCGGCACCCCCGGCCGGACCCGCGCGTGCGCTGGAGCCGGTGCGCTAGCTTCCCGAGTCCTGATGAGGCGCCTGCTCACGCTCCTGCTTGCGGCGCCGCTGATCTCCGGGCTGTTGACCGCGGGCAACGCCGTCGCGGCGGGCAGCATGCCCTTTCGGCCGTGCACCCGGCAGGCCAGGACAGGGCGCGCCAGCTCACCGTTTCCCTCGACCGCCACGGCCGCGTGCGGGGCACCGTGCGGCTGGCCGTGCGTCGCGTCATGGCCGCTCCGGCACAGAGCTCGGTGGCGGTCGTCGGCCTGGCCGGCGGACCCGGACAGGCCGCCCTTCCCCTGCTGGGCGACTTTCGCCGCCTGATCCGTACGCCAGGACGAGGACGGTTACCTCTACTCAGGTCGCCGCTACGCACCGCGTGGCTGTAGGGGCCCACGGCGGCCGGGGCGTCGGGGGCGTCGATGATCTCACGGCGGGGTGGCACGGAGGGCGCTCCTCCTGGGTGGTTGAGGGTGATCGTGGTCAGCCGCCACTCGTCGGCAGCGAGAAAAGTCTATCTGGCATACTGATGCCATACGCACCACGCTCGACATCGACGACGATCTGATGGCGACTCTCCTCGCTCGACTTCCCGGTCGAACGAAGACCGACGCCGTCGAGCATGCGATCGGCTCGTTCCTGGCCGCGGATTCCGTTGCTCGTCTCACCGCCCTCGCCGGTACGTTGGAGATCGAGGACGTCTCTCACGATCTGCGTGCTCTTGATCGCACGACCTGACCGGTGGTCCTTCCGGACACGTCGATCTGGGTGGCCTACCTTCGCCCCGGCGCCGAGGACCTCTCGCGCGAGCTGAGCGACGCGCTCGAAGGTGGTCAGACCCTGGTCTGCGGCCCCGTCGTCGCCGAGCTGATCGCGGGCGCGCGATCGCCCGACCGTCAGACGCTGCTGGAGACCCTGGGCGGCCTCCAGTGGGCCGATCTCGATCGCCGCTCGTGGCATAGCGTCGGCCTGCTGGCCGCCGAGCTTCGTGACCGTGGCCAGATCGTGCCGCTCACCGATCTGGAGATCGCGGTGGCGGCGCACACGGCAGGGGCCGCTCTATGGACCGCAGACCGCGACTTCCAGCGCGTCGCCCCGCTCCTCGACGGCCTCGAGCTACGCGTCGACGCCTGAGCGGCGCCGGGTCTGCGCTGGACCAGGCCGTGCCCGGAGGGCCAACGACCCTTGCGCGCCTTCTCGTTTGCGGGCGGCACATGGGCCTGCGACCACGGTCAGCGGCGCAACCTTGGCAGGCCACGGGGCGTCGTGCAGTTCTTCGACTTCGACAACGCGGCACCTGACCGCGCTGAGGGTCGAGCGCGTGTGCTTGGGCCCGCACACGCGGCGCGAAGCGCTGGGCCCACGCGCGACAGTGCGAAGGCGCCGGGCCCACGCGCGACGGCACGGAATCCTCTGCGGCAGACGTCGCCGCAGCAGGCATGCCCGCGGCCCGTCGCGGGGCCCAACCCGATGCCGCATGACATAACAAGGCCAGGTCGCGCGTGCGCTAGCTTCCCGAGTCCTGATGCGGCGCCTGCTCACGCTCCTGCTCGCGGCGCCACTGATCACGGTCGCCCTGAGCGCGGGCGACGCGGCGGCGGCGGGCACGCTGCCCTTTCGGACCTGCACCGGTCAGGCCCGGACGGCGTGCGCGAGCCTCACCGTCCCCCTCGACCGCCACGGTCACGTGGGGGGCACCGTAAAGGTGGCCGTCCGTCGCGTCACGGCGGGTCCGAGCCCCAGCTCCGTGGCCGTCGTCGGCCTGGCCGGGGGACCCGGGCAGGCGGCGGTTCCGCTGCTGGGCGACTTCCGTCGGCTGATCGCCCCCGCGCTGGGTCAGCGCGACCTGCTGCTCTTCGACCAGCGTGGAACCGGGAGCTCCTCGCCACTGGCCTGCTCGGCGCTGGGGCGGGCCGGGTCGCCGGCCCGCGCGGCGGCGGGATGCGCGGCCCAGCTCGGCGCGCGGCGAGGCTCCTTCACCACCTCGGACTCGGTCGATGACCTGGAGTCCCTGCGCCAGGCCGCGGGCTATGAGCGACTGGTGCTGTTCGGCGTCTCCTACGGCACCAAGGTCGCGCTGGAGTACGCCGAGCGCTACCCCCAGCACGTCGAGGCCCTGGTCCTGGACTCGACCGTGGACGTCGATGGCCCCGACCCCTTCGAGCGCTCCTCCTTCGCCGCGGTGGGACGCGTGCTGGGTGACCTGTGCTCCGCCGCCGCCTGCCAGCGCATCACCGCCAACCCCACCGGCGACGTCGCCGCCCTCGTGGGTCGGCTGATCCACCGGCCGCTGCGCGGGCGCGTGTTCGACGGGCGCGGGCACGCGCGGCGCGTCACGCTGGGACGCGGAGACCTGTTCGACGTGCTCGTGGCCGGCGATGAGAACCCGGCGCTGCGTGCCGAGCTGCCGGCTGCGGTGCGCTCGGCCCTGGCGGGGGACACGTCGCCGCTGCTGCGCCTGGCGCTGCTGGCGGCCGGGCTTACGCCCAACGGGAGCCGGGCAGCCGGCACCACGGCCAAGGTGGCCCCGAGCCACGGTGGGGCCATCGACGCCCATGGCACGCTCCTCGGGCGCGGCGGCGGAACCGCGGAGCGCAGTGGGCTTCTCCCGCGGCGCGCGGCAGGGGCCTTCGACCCCGCGCTGTACGTGGCGACGATCTGCGAGGAGACCTTCTTCCCGTGGTCGCCGCGTAATGCGCCTCCCCCGTCTCGCCTGCGTCAGGCCGCCCAGCATGCGGCCGCCCTGCCACCGTCGGCGGTCGCGCCCTTCGACCGCCTCACCGCGCTGCTCAGCGGCCCGATCCCCACCTGCCTTGACTGGCCCATCGCCTCGCCTCCGCCACCGGCCCGAGCGCCGCTGCCGCGGGTGCCGACACTGATCCTGTCCGGTGCGACCGACCTGCGCACTCCCACCGAGGATGCGGCGCGGGTGGCCGCCCAGCTACCGGGCTCCCGCGTGATCGTGGTGCCTCACACCGGGCACTCGGTCCTGGGCTCGGACCAGAGCGGCTGCTCGCAGGCTGCGGTACGCACGTTCTTTGCCGGCGGACAGCCCATCCAATGCGCACCGGCGGCCAACCGCTTCAGACCCACTCCGGTGCCCCCGCGGCGTCTGCGGGCGGTGCACGCCCTGCCCGGGACGCGAGGCCGCCCCGGGCGCACCCTGGCCGTAGTGGCCGACAGCCTGGTCGACCTACGCCGCGAGATCGTCGGCGCGATCCTCGGTGCGGGGCAAAGCCTGCCCTCCGGCGCCCGCTTCGGCGGGCTGCGCGGCGGCACGGCGGTCCTCACCCACCGTGGCGTGCGTCTGCGGCGCTTCTCCTTCGTCCCCGGCGTGACGCTGAGCGGCACCGTTCCCCTACGGCTGCTGGCCACCGGGCGCGGCCGCGCCGCCCGTCTGCGAGTCGGTGGCAAGGCCGCGGCGCACGGGACGGTGCGCCTGAGCGCCAAGGGCTTCTCGGGCCGACTCGGCGGGCGAAGCCTGCGCGTCCGCGCGGCTCGCGCGTCCGCTGCTGGGCAAGAATGGCCGCTGGGGTCACCGCTTGGGCCCGCCCCGCTGCTCGTCCACTCCTCCTAGGTCGCTTCGGCCGTCCCTGAGACTCCCCGTCGGAGCGCGACCGGCACTCCCTCTCAACTAAAAAAAAGGAAACCAGCACGTGAGCGATATCGATGTCCTGAAGTCCGGCTACCGCGCCTTCATCGCCGGGGATGTACCCACGGTGCTGGGCATCTTCGACGAGAACATCACGTGGCACTATCCGGGGAAGTCCCCGCTCGGTGGCACCTACCACGGCCACGACGAGGTCGTCGCCTTCTTCACCAAGCTCGGCGAGCTCAGCGGCGGAACCTTCGCGATCGAGCCACAGACGTACTTCGCGGCGGAGGACGGCAGTGGCGTGGTGGTACTCGCCAAGACCACCGGCCAGCGCAACGGTCGCACGCTGGACATGACCGAGGTTCACGGGTGGTCCATGGCAGACGGCAAGGCCACGGATTTCTGGGCCAACCCGCACGACCTCTACCTCGTCGACGAGTTCTGGTCCTAGCCGACGCTCGGCTGACGCCAGGGCCACACGGTCGTGTGGGCCGCGTAGCCTCCTGAACATGCCCAACGCACTGGCGGCGGAGACCTCGCCCTACCTGCTCCAGCACCGCGACAACCCGGTCGACTGGCTGCCCTGGGGTGAGCGGGCGCTCCAGCGGGCGCTAAGCGAGGACCGCCCGCTGCTGGTCTCCATCGGCTACTCCTCGTGTCACTGGTGCCACGTCATGGAGCGTGAGTCCTTCGAGGACCCCCAGACGGCGGCGCTCATGAATCGCGACTTCGTGTGCGTGAAGGTCGACCGCGAGGAGCGTCCCGACGTGGACGCGATCTACATGGAGGCGGTGCAGGGGATGACCGGTCATGGGGGCTGGCCCCTGAACGTCTTTCTCACCCCCGAGCAGGTGCCCTTCTACGGCGGGACCTACTTCCCACCCGAGCCGCGCCACGGCATGCCGGCCTGGCCGCAGGTGCTCGCCGCCGTGTCTGACGCCTGGCGCCAGCGCCGCGAGGAGATCCGCTCCGGCAGCCGGGCCGCGCGCGAGCGCCTGGCCGGTGGGGCCGCCCTCTCACCGTCGGCTCAGCCCATCACCGCCCCCGCCCTGGCCGAGGCCGTCGAGATCCTGTCGCGCAGCTATGACGCGCGCAACGGGGGGTTCGGCGCAGCGCCCAAGTTCCCGCCGGCGTCGGTGCTCGAGTTCCTGCTCCACCGCGCCGGCGCATCGGCCGATCCCGAGCACACCGCCGAAGGGCGCATGGCCCTGCACACCCTGCGCGCCATGGCCGCCGGCGGCATCCACGATCACGTCGCCGGCGGCTTCTCCCGCTACGCGGTCGACGCGACCTGGACCGTGCCCCACTTCGAGAAGATGCTCTACGACAACGCGCTGCTGGCCCGCGCCTATCTGCACGGATGGATGGTCTTTGGCGACCGCCGGCTGCTGCGCGTGTGCCGTGACACCCTGGACTGGGCGCTGGATGAGATGCGCGGCGAGGAGGGAGCCTTCCTGTCCGCTCTGGACGCGGACTCCGAGGGCGTGGAGGGCAAGTACTACGTGTGGACGGTGGCCGAGCTGGAGACGGTGCTCGAGGACGAAGCCGACGCGGCCATTGCCTACTTCGGCGCCAGTGAGGAGGGCAACTTCCCCGAGGGCGGTCCCGGCTCCAACGTGCTGCAGGGCACGGGACCCGAGCCCGGCGCCGAGCAGCTGGCGCGCATCCGCCGTAGCCTGCGGCGAGCTCGCTCCGAGCGCGTGCGCCCCGCGCTCGACGACAAGCGCCTGACCTCTTGGAATGCGCTGATGATCTCTGCCCTGGCCGAGACGGGAGCCGTCCTGCACGCCCACGGCGAGGACGGCGCCGAGCGGTATCTGGATGGTGCTCGCACCTGCGCTCGCTTTCTGCTGGACGTCATGCGCGACGATCGCGGCCGGCTGCTGCGTACCTTCAACCGCGGTCAGGCTCGGCTGCCGGCCTACCTGGAGGATCACGCCTTCCTCGTCGAGGCCCTGCTCGTGCTCTACGAGGCCACCTTCGAGCCCGAGTGGTTCAGCGCGGCCCGCTCGCTGGCCGACACGATGATCGAGCACTTCGCCGACGATGAGCGTGGCGGGTTCTTCTCCACCGCCGATGATCACGAGCGCCTGCTGACCAGGCGCAAGGACCTCGAGGACGCACCCATTCCCGCCGGCGCCTCAAGCGCCGCCCTTGGGCTACTGCGCTTGGCGGCGCTGACCGGCGAGCACGAGTACGAGCGCCGCGGCGTGGGTGCGCTGCGCCTGGCGCACGAACTCGCTCCTCGTCACCCGGCCGCCTTCGGCCACCTGCTCCAGGCACTGGAGCTCCATCTCGCACGCGTGCAGGAGGTTGCCATCGTCGGCCCCGACGCCGACGCGCTCGCGGCGGTCGTGCGCCGCCGGCTGCGCCCCCACGTGGTGCTCGCGGGCACCACGACGCCGACGGACGCCGGTGCGGTGCCCCTGCTCGCCAGACGCGGCCTGGTCGAGGGACGCACCGCCGCCTACGTGTGTGAGAACTTCAGCTGTCGTCGGCCGGTGTGCGAAGCCGCCGAGCTGGAGGCGCTGCTACAGGGGCACGGCTAGCGCTCTTGACCGATCCATGGCCGAGGTTGCGTCAGCCCCGACGGTAAACCGCGAAGGCGGGCTTGGGCAGGCCCTGGCGATCCAACAGCCCGCGCTCGACCTGCTGGCCATCGGGCCGCAGGGCGTCGTCGTAGAGCGCCAGGTAGCCCAGGGTATAGATCCACGAGGTGCGGCGCGTGATCCGCAGCGCGTCGCCCAGCCAACGGGCCTGCACGGCGCGGGTCAGGTAGAAGTTGAACTCGAAGTTCGTATGGTCGGTCGGCAAGGTGAACTCCGACAGGAACAGCCGCAGCCGGCGTTTGTGCCGGGGACGAGCGAGTTGACGATTGACGGCTCGCTCGAGCAGCGGAAGGTCTGAGAAGTCGACACTCCCGCCCCCCAGTGGGCTCTGGCCAAAGCGCGGCTCCCGCGCCGAGAAGGGGTTGTGCCCGTAGAGGTCCATGCGCGGGGGGCGCCCGGACGGGAGGCGCAGCATGCGCACAAAGCGCAGTGGAGGGGTGGCGCCCACCGTGTAGGTGTCGCCTCCGATGACCAGGTTGCGGCGACTGATCGCCTTGAGCCGGCCGTAGGCGGCATCGAGGATACGCGCGTAGAGCCGCGCCCCGGCCCGGCCCTGAGGCTCAAAGTCCGAGGGCTTGGTCGGCTCGCCCCAGATCATCCAGTGGTGCACTGCGGGGTAGTGTCGTGCTGCGGCCTGGATGAACTTCGAGTAGTCGTGGGGGTTAGGCGGGGCGAACTGCGGGCCGCGCCCACCGTTGGCCCACCGAGGGCTGTCCATGACCAAGAGGGATACGGCGATGCCGTAGCCCGGCGCCTCGCGCACGGCCTGGTCGATTCCCGACGGCCAGGAGTAGGCCGGATCCGCGGGATTGGTGGGATGAGCAGGCCGCCGGCGGGCCACCGCCGCCCACGAAACCTTGGCCTCGTAGATGCCGACGCCCAGGTCGCGGTAGATGGGGAACTGATCGACCCCGTCGCGCACCACCGGACCCCAGATCGCCTTCTTGGGCGAGGGGGCGGCGTGGGCCCCCTCGGCGGGGAGGAGCAGCGCCAGGAGGAAAAGGAGGACGGCGAGCAGCGCGTGCGGGGCCTGCCCGATGAGAGCGCTGTGGGTCGCGATAGGTGCTCGGACCAAACCGGGTGCCGATGATCGGTCAGGTGAGCGCAAGAGTGAAGGAGACGCGGTGAGCCGTAGGTCCGCGGCCCCGCTACCGGGACCGCGGACCAGGCTGGTCAGCGGCGGCTAGCGGCGACCGTGGCCGCGCCCGTAACGGACGAACTGGACGGGGCCGCCCCTGCGCTTCTGCACGCCATTGCCGAGAAACTCAACGCTCACCCTCAGCCTGCCGTGTCCGGGACGCAGGCGCCGGAAGTTCCGGAAGGTGACCCGGGACATGTAGGTGCAATTGCCGCGTACCTTCACTCGGCGCACCGAGATGGTGTTATTGCCGGCCTTGAACCGAACGGCGACCCGGCCGCGGCAGGAGTTCGCCGGCGGACCGACCGGGATGCAGTACGACGCCGAGGTGTTGCACTGGTTACCTGGGACGCAGTAGACCGACGTGCTCTTGGGAGCGCACACGCCGCTACCCGATCTCCCCGGAACAAGGCGGCCCTGGGTGGTGTACCGGTAGGGGAAGCGCCGGTTGTGGCTGGGCGTGGTCTTCGCCGTCACCTGCCGGGGCGTGATCCGCTGGTCGGTACCGGACGATTGACCCTGCGCAACGGGCACGGCGATCATCCCGATCACCGCTCCGACAACGACCGGGATCCGTATGAGTTGCTTCATGTCCCTCCCCTTTCAGCCTGACCGCGTCGAGCCCAAGCCCGCTGGATACCTCCGCCTATGGAACGACCTTAACCGATCGAGGGTTGCGGAGGAGCAAAGTTTCTGCAAGGTCTTCGACGGCCTCTCGGCGCCGGTGATCACATCGGACAAGCCGGTAACGTCGGCCATCGGCCGTCGGCCGTCGGCATGCTACGCAAACGTCCATCTGCACAGCCCGAATGCCCAAGACCCGACAAGAACTGCGTCCGTGAGCCTGGCCGACCGGCCCCGCAGTCGTACGGTGCAGCGCTACGCCGACGCGCTCGGCCATATGCGCATTTCGCAGCTCGCCGCCCGGCCCCGGCGTGCCATCTCGCCGCGCATACTCGCCGTCGGACTGAAGGAGACGTCCCCGCGACGGTGGCAGCCCTTTGCTCAAGGCCTGTTCGCTGACCACGCGCCGCAATCCGGACCGGTCTGCCCGCCCCACCTAACGGGAGAATTCACCGCTGCTGGCCGTGTGCGGTCCATCGAGGCACCACGCTTCTGGCGTGACGACGCCGACGGACTTCTCTTCCTCTTCCATCTGCACGGCTTTTCGGAGCTGGCTCGCTACGCGCACGGCGAGCGTACGGCCGACGGCAATCGCTTCTGGAGTCGCCTCGTCGCCGACTGGCTGGACCGTCACCAACGACCCACGGCGCCAGCGTGGCACCCGTACCCGACCAGCGAACGCATCACCAGCTGGCTGGCGGCGGCGTCAGCTCAGGTGTTTCCTCCGAGTCCTCTTCACGACCGGGTGCTCGCGTCACTTAATCGTCAGGCGTCATACCTCGGCCGGTGCGTCGAGCACGACATCGGTGGCAACCACGTCATCGAGAACGCGATCGCCCTCTGCGCCGCCGGGATGGCGCTGGGCCGTCCGGGGATGGCCGCACGCGGTCGCCGTCTTCTCCGCGTGGAACTCGAGCGCCAGGTGCTGCCCGATGGCGGCCACGAGGAGCGAAGCCCCTCCTACCACCGGCGGCTCCTCGATCGCTTGGACGACCTCAGCGAGCTGATCGAGCGCTCCGGGGAGACGCTCCCGGGCCTAACCGAGCATCGGGTCGCGATGCGCCGCTGGCTCGACGCCCTCGCGGGGCCCGACGGAGGCGTGCCCATGCTCAATGACGGCTGGGAAGGTCCGCGCGTCGTGCCGATCGGCGGACGACCGGCGGTGGACGACCTGGACGCGAGCGGCTATCTCGTGCTGCGCGACCGCGACGACCAGGTCGTGATCGACGCCGGACCGCTCTGCCCGCCCCACCTACCCCCGCACGCCCATGCCGACGCACTCTCGTTCTGCTGTTGGCTCGCGGGTGAGCTCCTTGTCGCCGACCCCGGAAGCTTCACGTACGCGGGACCGGACCGCGTGCGCTTCCGCGGCACGGCGGCGCACGCCACGGTCGAGGTTGACGGCGAGGACCAGTGCGACCTCTGGGGACCGTTCCGCGCGGCCCGGCTCCCCGATGTCCGCCGCGGCCCGGTCACGACGAGCGACGGGATCACCGTGGTTCACGCGTGGCACGACGGCTACCGGCGCCTCGCCGACCCCGTGGTCCACCATCGGGTGTTCTGCTGGGCGCCCCCGGACGGTCTCGTCGTCGTCGACTGGCTCGCAGCCCGCAGCCGGCATCGCGTGGTGACCCGGCTGCCGCTCGCGCCGGGCGCGTCGGCTCGGACGGATGTCGCCGTGTCTGCGCTCGGGCCCGGTGGAGCGGCCGAGCTCGAGCCGGCGGAGCACGCGCCCTTCCTCGGAACGCGCGAGCCGACCGAACGTTGGCGACGCGACCTCGACGTCGGTCCGCGAGAGCCGTTCGGATGGGCGCTCCTACGACCGCGGGCCAAGGCGCGCATCGAGGCCGGCGAACTCGTGCTGCGCCGTCAGGTCGGGACGATGAGCCGCGTGCCGCTTGCGGCATCCTGAGGCGCGGCAGCGCTCCCTGTAAGCAGGTCCTCGATCGCGCGGGCCGCACGGGGGCCCGCCGCGCCGTCCCACAGGGGGATGGACGGGGCGTGCGCCGGCGGGTCGACCCCCAGCGTCTCCTCGAGCGCTCCCTCGAGCGCTGCGGGGTCGAGGCCCACGAGCGTGTTCGTGCCGAGCGTGACCGTGATCGGGCGCTCGGTGTTGGTCCGGTACGTGATGCACGGGACGCCGAGCGCCGAGGTCTCCTCCTGCACGCCGCCGGAGTCAGTAACGACCACCCGCGCCTGCTCCTCGAGCGCGATGAAGTCGAGGTACTCGAGCGGGTCGACGATGCGCAGCCCGGTCGGAGCGCCGCCGACGAGGCGCGCCCGGGTCCGCGGGTGCATCGGAAACACAACCGAGATCCGCTGCGCGAGGCGCTCGAGGACGGCGAGCACACCCCCGAGGCTCTCGGCGTGGTCGACGAGCGCGGGCCGGTGGAGCGTGACGAGCGCGAACTCCCCGGCGCGCAGGCCGAGGCGGGCCAGCGTCCCGGCGTCGCGCGCGGCGGGAAGCAGCCGCCGGAGGCTGTCGATCATCGTGTTGCCGACCATGGCCACACGGGCGGGGTCGATGCCCTCACTCCGCAGGTGGTCGGGCGCCTCGGGCGAGTGGCACAGGAGCAGAGCCGACAGGCGGTCGCACAGGACGCGGTTGATCTCCTCGGGCATCGTCCAGTCCCCGGAGCGCAGGCCGGCCTCGAGGTGAACGACGGGCGTCCCGATCTTCGCGGCGGCGAGCGCGGCGGCGAGTGTCGAGTTCACGTCCCCCGGGACGAGCACCGCGTCGATCGCGTCAGACGTGAGGACGCGCTCGACGCCGACGAGGACGGCGGCGGTCTGCTCGGCGTGCGTGCCGGACCCGACACCGAGGTGAAAGTCCGCAGTGGGGAAGTCGAGCTGCTCGAGGAACGCCTCGGACATCTGGCGGTCGTAGTGCTGTCCGGTGTGCAGGAGACGCGTCCCTATGCGACCCGAGGCGCGGAGGGCGTTGAGGACCGGGGCGACCTTGACGAAGTTCGGCCGGGTGCCGACGACGACGAGGATCTGACGCGTCATGGCGCGAAGGTGGCGCTTGGGTCGCGGCCGGCGATCCAGTGGTCGAACCAGACCGACAGGTTCAGCACGTTCCACAGCTGGAAGGACCGCTCCGCCCGGCCCGAGCGGTGCAGGTCGAGCACGTCACGGACCGTGCCGCGGTCGAGGTAGCCGAGCTCGTTGATCGACGACTCGGTCAGCGCGCGATCGAGCTGGTCGCCGAGCGGACCGCGAAACCAGTCTGAGACGGGAGTGCCGAACCCCTGCTTCGGTCGCCACACGAGCTCCTCGGGCAGCAGGTGTGAGACGGCGCGCTTGAGCACGTGCTTGCCTACGCCGTCTCGGATCTTCTCCCCTCGGGGGATTGCCATCGCCAGCTCCACGAGCTCGTGGTCAAGGAACGGGACCCGCGCCTCGATCGCGTTCGCCATGGTCAGCTTGTCGACGCGCATGAGCAGAAGCTCGGGCAGGCGGAGGCGGAGGTCCTGGTAGACGAGCTGGTCCAGTCCGTCCCGCGCCCCGTAGCGGCGCGCGTCCGCGGCGATGTCCGCGACGACATCGCGAGGGCGGTCGCCGTTCAGCTCGCGGCGAAGCTCGGGCGTGGTGATGCGGTCAAAGCCTCGCTCGTAGAAGGCCACGGCGCCGCCCCACCACAGCTGGCCGGCCGGTTGCGCAGCACGGCCGAGCGCCTCGATGTGGACCTCGCGGTCGGGCTTAACGCGCAGGGCGGCGCCGCCCGCCCCGGCGAGGACGCGGCGTAGCGGCCGGGGTAGGGACCGCAGTCGCTTCCACTGGTGCGTCTGGATCGTGTCGGCCTGCACGTAGGTCGGGTAGCCCGCGAAGATCTCGTCGGATCCCTCGCCGACGTGCACGACGGTGACACCGTGCTCCTTGGCCAGCTTGGCGACGAAGTAGAGGGGGACGCAGACCGGGTCGGCGATGGGCTCGTCCTGGTGGTAGACGAGGTCCGGCATGAACCGCCACAGGTCGTCGTGGTCGATGACAACCTCGTGGTGGCGGGTGCCGAACTGTTCGGCCACCTGCCTCGCCCAGCGAAACTCGTTGAACTCGTCCGCGCCCTCGAATCCGATCGAGAAGGAGTTGAGCGGATTGCTCGCCTGTTCGGTCATGAGGGCGACGTTCGTCGAGGAGTCGACGCCCCCGGAGAGAAAGACCCCGACGGGTACGTCGCTCATCATGCGCCGCTGGACCGAACGCTCGAGCCGGAAGCGAACCTCAGCGGCCCAGTCGTCGACATCGCCCTCGAAGTGGGCGCGATGCGTGAGCGGGTCCCAGTAGCGCTCGGTGCGAACAGAGCCGTCACCCTCGACGACCAGGGTGGTCCCGGGGGCAAGCTTGGACACCCCCGCGAACAAGGTGCGCGGCGGCGGCACCGCGACGAAGGTCAGGTAGTGCGAGAGTGCGACCGGGTCGACCTCTCGCCGGGGAAGCATGGGCAAAAGCGCCTTGATCTCGGAGGCGAACGCGAATCGCCGGCCTTGTTCGATCCAGTAGAGCGGCTTGATGCCGAGGCGGTCGCGGGCGGCGAACAGGCGCTGCCGATTCGCGTCCCAGATCGCGAACGCGAACATGCCGACGAGGCGGTCGACCATCCCGGTGCCGTGCTCCTCGTAGAGGTGAACGAGCACCTCGGTGTCGCAATGTGACCGGAATACGTGCCCGCGGGTCTCAAGCTCCTCGCGCAAAACCGCGTGGTTATAGATCTCGCCGTTGAACGTCACCTGGATCGAGCCGTCCTCGTTGCCCATCGGGGCGCGGCCGGCGGGCGAGAGGTCGATGATGCTCAGGCGCCGGTGCGCGAGGACGACCGTCCCGTCGTCGGAGTGCCACAGCCCGGCGTCGTCCGGGCCGCGGTGGATCATGGCGTCACGCATGGCCACCACGGCTTCCGGGTCGACCCGGGCCCCGTCTCGAGAGTAGACGCCTACGATCCCGCACATAGGCCGAGCATCATGCAGCAGTGGCCCGGCGGAGGGTCTGCTCGAGCAGGTTGAGCTGGCTTGAGCGCGACAGCTTGGCGGCGGCCAGACGCCCGTTGGCGCCCAGGCGCCGGGCTCGGGCCGAGTCGCCGACCAGGTCCATGACCGTCTGGGCGAGGGCCGCGCCGTCCTCTGGGCCCACGACGACGCCGGCCTGGGAGCGCTCGACGAGGGCCGCTGCCTCGCCGTGCGAGGCGACGATCGCCGGGCGGCCCACTGCCATGGCGTCGTAGAGCTTCGACGGGATGAAGTCGGCGAGCAGGGGATGGTCGCGGAGCGGCACGAGGAGGGCGTGGCACCGCTGCAAGAACCCACCAACCTCCGCGACGGGAATCGGGGAAAGGATGACCACGTTGCCGAGGCTGCGGCGAGCGATCTCGGCGGCGAGTTCCTCAGCGAGCGGCCCCGCGCCGACGAGGTCAAAGCGGACCGGGCGGTCCTCTAGGCGCTCGGCGGCGTCGAGCACGATGCCGAGCCCCTGGGCAATGCCAAGGTTGCCGGCATAGCCGACCACGAATGGCTCCGCCGGCGGCGGATCGGTGACGGGCAGGGCGACGAGCTCGTCCAGGGCCCCATTGGGCAGGTGGATCCCCACGGGACGCCCGGCGACTCGGTCGACGTGCCGCCGGAACGGCTCGGTGGTGGCCGTCACGGCCCGTGCATGGAGATAAAGGCCCCGCTCGGCGCGCTCGAATAGCCGCACGAGCCGTCGATTCGTGAGCTCGCCGAGCGCCTCGGCCGCGGCCGGCCACGGGTCGCGGACGTCGACGACGAAGGGGATCCGGCGTGCGCGCGCCACCGCTGCGACGGCGAGAACGCCCGGGAGCGGCGGCGAGGTGGCCAGGAGCACGTCTGGCCTCCGCACCTCAGCGACGGTTGCGGCGGCGGCGGCGGCAAAGCTCGCGTAAAAGGCGAGGCGGCGGGCGGTGGTCTTGCGGGGCGACGCGGCGACCCACAGACGGTGAACGGTCAGAGCGCCCGCACGCTCCGTACGAACCGGGTGACTGCCGTAGCTCGGGTGAAACACGCCGCCGGGATGACAGGGCTGCTCGCATACGACGATCACCTCGTGTCCGCGTGCCATCAGCCCCTGGGCGAAGCTCGACATTCGATTCTGGGTCGCGCCGGCCTCCGGTGCGAAGTACTGCGAGACGAGGAGGACCCGCAACGTGGTCCGGTCAGGTCACGAGCGCGCCGGGCACCGCGATCCCGTCCCGGATGGCGAAGGTTGCCCGCATGACCGCGGCCATGTCGGCGATCGGCCAAGGTTGCTCACTGGTTCTACAGGCCGCGAGGAAGGTCGCGATCTCCGCGTCGTGTCCCTTGTTGCGCTTGCCGGTGATGACGTCGCTGGTCCCGTAGCGATGAAGCGTGAGCTCGCGGAAGTCGTCGAGGACCCCCGCGCCCTCCTCACCGAGCACCTCGATGCGCTCCTTGGGGAGCGCAGGATCGCCGAGGGCGCTGTAGACGATCTGCGCGACGGTGCCTCCGGGAAAGGTCAAGGTCGCGGCGACCACATCCTCGAGTGGCTCCGAGCTCCCACTCACAGCCGTCGCCGAGATCCCGGCCGGCAGCTCGCGGGCCAGGAAGGCGGCGAGGTCGACGAAGTGACATCCCTCGCCGACGATCCGGCCGCCACCCACGAGCGGATCGTGCGTCCAGTGCGAGCTCGGCAGCCGGCCCGCATTCGCGCGGATCGTGATGACCGATGGCCCCCGCGCCCCAATCGCGCCGGCGAGCTTCACCGCCATCGGCGCAAAGCGGCGGTTGAACCCAACCATGAGCACCCCAGAACTCCGTTCGACGGCCTCCTCGACCGCCGCCAGCTCCGCGGCACAGAGAGCGAGCGGCTTCTCTACGAAGACGTGCTTGCCGGCCTCAAGAGCGGACACGACGTAACGCGCGTGCGAGTCGTGGCGGGTCGCGATGACCACGGCGTCCACATCCGCGTGATGCATGATCTCGTCGGCGTCGGTCGTGGCCAGGGCGGCGCCGAAGCGCTGCGCCGAGGAGCGGGCGGACAGGCCTGTGGCCGTAGCGACGGCGATGATATCGGCGTCGCGGATGATCGCCGGCATGAGCATCGTGCGCGCGAATGCTCCGGCGCCGACGACCCCGACCCGCAGGCGCGTCCGGCGCGCGGAGGCGGTGCGGCGCGGCCGGGTGCGGCGCGGCCGCCGTTCGAGCTCGAGACCGCGCGTTCCGGCCTCCGTGCGCACGGGATAGCGCAGGAGGATCCCAACCGAGCTCTCCTCGCTCTCGAGTAGTGCGTAGGCCTGCGCACCGTCCTCGACGTCGTGGACGTGAGTGGTCAGCCGTGCCGGGTTGAGCGCTCCGGCGGCGATGAGGCGCATCACCTCGGCCAGGTTGCGGCCCTCGGTCCAGCGCACGTACCCCGCCGGGTAGTCGACCCCCTCCCCCTCGTATGTCGGGTCGTAACGCCCAGGGCCGTAGGAGCGTGACACGACGACGCGAAGCTCCTTGGCGAAGAGCGGCGCCCGGGCCGACTCGATCTTTACGTCGCCAACGATGCAGACGACAGACCGCTCGCGCGCGACCGCCGTGGCCGTGTCGAGCGGGGCCGAGCTCTTGCTCGCGGCCGTGACCAGTACGCCGTCGGCTCCACGCCCCGCGGTGAGCCGGGCCACCTCCGCTTCGAGCTCAGCCGGGTCGGTCGTGGCGAAGAAGCCAGCCTCGGCCGCGAGTGCGACACGTCGCGCGTCCGGATCGACGCCGACGGGGACACAGCCGCTAGCGGCCAACAGCTCGAGAGTGATCTGGCCGACGAGGCCGAGCCCGACGACCGCGGCGACGTCCCCGAGCCCGGCCTCGGCGAGGCGCACGCCGTGTAGGGCAATCGAGCCGATCGTTCCGTACGCGGCGTCCTCGGGGGCAACACCCTCGGGCACCTTCACGCACAGGTTCCGCGGCACCGCGACGACCTCCGCGTGCGACGCGTGACCGGCCCCGGCACATGCGACGAGCTCTCCCGGCCCCGCCGGTGCACCAGCGCAGGCCTCGAGCACGACGCCGCTTGAGCTGTAGCCGAGCGCGTTCGGCTCCCCCAGGCGACCTCGGACCTTTGCGTACGTCGTCGCCAGGCCCTCCTGTCGAGCCGACTCAACGACCTTCTTGACGAGGTCGGGCCGTGCCCGGGCCTTGCCGACGAGGGACGCACGGCCGATCTCGAGCACCGCGCGCTCGGTCCCCGGGCTGATGACCGAGAAGCGCGTGGCCACGAGGAGCGACGCCGGTCCCGCGGTAGGCGCCGGGACGTCATCGACCGTGATCTCGCCTGTCGATACGTTCTGTAGGAGTTGCCGCATGCCTCTCTCCGTGACCACCGTTCGATGTCGAGCGCGCCACGGTAGCGGACGGCTCGCCAAGCGCTCGAGGGCGTCCAAAGACAGAAACGGATCCGTCCGACCACGGCGGTTACGGCGCCGTTACTGAGTAGTATGCACCCCTGTGGAGCGAGCATCCGAGGATCTCGCGCGGGCCGAACGCATCCGAGAGCAGGCGCGGATGCAGTGGGGCCAAGATCCGGCCGGCGCGCTGGCCGTTGCGGACGCGCCGCTCGGGACCCCGGAGTCCTTCGCGCAGATTGAGGCTCACCGCCTACGCGAGCAGCCGTGGATGCGGGAGACTTTCAAGTTCGATCGCTATGAGGGCCGACGTGTGCTCGAGATCGGCGTGGGCCTGGGCACCGACCATCTCCAATTCGCACGCGCCGGAGCGAAGATGACCGGAATTGACCTCACCCCGAGCTGTGTCGCGCTCACTTGGCAGCGGGTGTTGCAGGAGGGCCTGCGAAGCGACCTGCGCGTCATGGACGCGGAGACCCTCGAGTTCCCCGATCACAGCTTTGATGCCGTCTATTCGTTTGGAGTGCTGCATCACGTTCCCTCTATGGACAGGGCTTTGCGCGAGGTGAGGCGGGTGCTGCGGCCCGGCGGTCGCTTCGTCGGGGGGCTGTACTCTCGCAACTCGTTTTTCTGGACTCGCTGGCTCCTCCGCAAGCAGCTGAGCCCGGAGCTACGCCGGATGCCCATGGACGAGTACCGCGCGCAGATCGAGCACTCGGAGTCCGGCGCGATCCCGTATGTCCGACTGCTCAGTCGGCGCGAGCTCGCGCGACTCCTTTGGGGTGCCGGCTTCGCCGACGTCTCGATCGTTAGCCGCCATGCGGGTCTGGGACGCTTTACCGAGCGCGTGCCCGCACGGATAGAGCGCACTCTCGGCCGGGTCGGAGGCTGGTACCTCATCCATGACGCGACCTGACTCGGGCGCGTGACACCTCGTGCTAGACGGGGCTCGACCGGCCTCGTCATCGCCCATGGAACCGGCGTCGAGAGGGGTGTTGAAGCCGCGCGGGCCGTTCTCGGCCCCGACGCGGAGATCACGCTGCTCTCGTATGGCCGCGCGGCCCAGGCGGTGCCCCACGTGGCGGGCGCCGAGCCGCTCGCACCGCCCCGGCTCCGTCCCTCCGAGGTTGTCCGCTGGCTGCGGCGCGTCCGCCGCCAGCGCTTTGCGGTCGGCGTCGTCTCGCAGCCCTTCCTCACGACCAGCCGCGCTCGCGGCGCCCTCCGGTTGGCACCCTTCGCACTCGGTGCGCAGTCGGCGGTGGCCGTCGAGCACGACGGTCAGGCGCGGCCGATCCGCCTTCCGAGCGCTGTTGTCGACGCTGCCGCGTTCGCCCTCCTGCTCGGCGCGAGCCACGCAGCCTCGCGCATGGCCGAGCTGGTCCTTCGACGCCTCGCCGGGTATTGGAGCGCCCATCGGGCGACGCTGGGACCGATTCCCGTCGCCGGGCGGGTCCTCTACCTACGGACGGACGTGGACCTCGTGCGACAGCCGCTCACGGGGGGCGGGTCGCTGTCGCACACGAACGGCATAATCGAGGCACTGCGTCGCCGGGGCTCGGACGTGGAACTCTGGACCACGGGCGACATCGCCGGTGAGGCATCCACATTGCCGCGCCGCACACTGCCAGTTCTGCCGCTTGGCAACATTCCCGTCGAGGTCGCTGAGCTGGGCTCGGGAATCCTGCAGTACTGGCGCCTCCGTCGCACCGTGGCGCCGGCGTTTATCTACCAGCGTTACAGCATGAATAACCTGCTCGGGGTCCTGCTAAGCCGGCGCTGGCACGTGCCGCTCGTGCTTGAGGCCAACGCGTCGGAGGTCCAGTGGCGTAGCGAGTGGTCGTCGCTCGTTTTCCCGGCCCTCGGCGTGAGCTGCGAACGCGCAATCCTTCAGGCCTCGGATCGCATTGCCGCTGTGAGCGCCAACGCGGCCGGGCTGCTTCGCGATATGGGCGCCGTCGACGGAGCACTCCGCGTCGTGCCTAACGGCGTGGACGTTGAGCGCTTCGCCTGCGCTCGGCCGGCCGAGCTTCCGTGGCCGGACGCGTTCGTCGTCGGCTTCGCGGGGCTGTTCTACCCGTGGCACGGGGTGGGCTGCCTCGTCCAGGCCTTTGTCGCCCTCGCTCGGCGGCTCCCGGACGCACGCCTTCTCCTGGTCGGCGACGGCGAGGAGGCGCCGCGCGTCCGGTCGATCCTGCGCGACGCCGAGGTCGACAAGCTGTGCCTGCACACGGGCCTCGTTCCCTTCGACGACGTGCCCGGACATCTCGCCGCGTGCTCGGTCCTGGTCTCGCCCCACGTGCGCAACGATCGCTTCATCGGGTCGCCGATCAAGCTGTGGGAGTACATGGCCGCCGGACGACCCATTGTCGCCACACGCGTCGCGCAACTCGAAGAGGTCCTCGAGAACGAGCGTACGGCGCTGCTCGTTGACCCCAACGATTCATCCGTGCTCGTCGACGCGCTCGTCCGGCTCCACGACGACCCCGCCCTCGGCAGTCGCCTCGGGGTGGCCGCGCAGAACGAGGCCCGTCAACTGCACTCGTGGGACACCCGTCTCGAGATGACGCTCGCGGCACTGTGACCCCGCCCGGGCTGGACCTCCTTCGGCGTGCCGCCCGCAAGCCTCCGCGCTACCTCCTCCGGCGGCTGCGCGAGGAGGCCGTCCGTGAGACGCAGGTCATGGCGCATGCCGCTGCCCGGCGGGATCTCGGGCCGCTCGGGCCCCGAAGCGCCCCCCCCGGCGACCTCGGCCGGGCGCTCGACACGACGGCGCGGGCCGCGGGGTCGCTGGGCGCTTGGCGGGATGCCCTGGCCTACGTGCGCGGCCACTCCGACTGGGCGGAGAACGCGCGTTGGCGCGGCCAGCTGGCGGCCCGGCGCGAGGTCGAGGTCTTTGGCGACGAGCGCGTGGCAGCGGGCGTGCCCCCGCGGTGGAACCAGGACCTGCGCACCGGAGACGAGTGGCCCCAGGCGCCGGCGCGACGCATCGACTACGTGAACCCAGGGCGCCGGTCCGACGTCAAGGTCGCGTGGGAGCTCAATAGGCTCCGCTACCTCGTGGATCTGGCGGTAGGGGCGGCCCTCGGCAAGCCGGGGTGGGCCCGATTGATCGACGACGACCTGCGGTCGTGGCGGACGGCGAATCCCGTGGGGTGGTCGGTGAACTGGTCGTGCGCGATGGAGGTCGCACTGCGCGGGGTGAACCTGATCTGCGCTGACGCCATACTCACCTACGCGGGGCTAACGGGGTGGGATCGGCCGGCCCTGGTGAGGTCGCTATACCAGCACGGCTGGTACCTTCGCCGGAACCTCGAGGTCTCAGACGTCAACGGTAACCACTTCGTCGCCGACGCGGTGGGACTCGTCTGGCTCGGCACGTACTTTGCCGGCATCGGCGAGGCGCCCGCGTGGCGCGCCAAAGGTTGCGTGATGCTCGAGGAGGCAGCGCGGGACCAGATCCTTGAGGATGGCCTCGACCACGAGGGGTCGCTCCCGTACCACATGCTCGTCTTGGAGATGATGTTGGTCGCCCGTCACGCCGCCGGCCCAGCTATTGCCAGCATCGACGACGCACTCAGCCGCGCCCTGGACGCTGCTGCGGCGATCTGCCGCCCCGATGGTCGAGTGCCCGATCTCGGAGACGACGACGGCGGTCGGGTGCTCGCCTTCGCAGATCTCCCGTCGCACGATGCAAGGCGGGTCCTCGCCCTGGGTCGCGCTGTGCTCGGCCGCGACCCCGACGGGCCGCCAAGCGCGCGCGTCCACGCCGACGTGCTCTGGCTCCGCGGCCCCGGTGCGCTGCCGGCTCCGTCGGCGAAGCCTGCTGCCGCGGCGCGCCGGCCGTGTCACCTAAGAACGGGGGGTATCGCCGTACTCGGTGACGACGAAGACCAGGTCACGGTCCACGTTGGTCCGGTCGGCTTCCGCGGGCGCGGCGGCCACGGGCACCTTGACGCGATGTCGTTCGAGGCCGTTCTCGGAGCCAACCTGGCAGTCCGGGATTCGGGAACTGGGAGCTACACCGGAGATCCCGCGGGACGCAACGCTCTGCGGGCGCACGGGGCCCACAGCGTCGTGCAGCTCGACGGGCTGCCCTACGCGCAGCTCGGGGGCCCGGCGCGGTTGTGGGCGATCGAGGGCGACAGCATCCCCGTTGTCGAAGCGGTCGACGGAGGCGGAGGCTGGCAGCGGCTCGTCGTCCGCCAAGATTTGCCGGCGCATGGCGGCGCGGGGCGGTGGACGCGAAGCCTGACGTGGCGACGGGGCGTGCTCGACGTCGACGACGTAGTTGAGATCGAGAGCCGGTCCGACGTCGTTGCCTACCTCCACCTGCCCCCGGAGTGCACGCTTGAGGACCGCACGCTCCGCTCGACCCGGCACCGCTACGAATTCCTCGGCCCACGGGCCGCGACCCTTGTCGTCCAGCAGCACCCGTGGTCCCGTGCCTACGCCAGCACGGCGAGGGGCCTTCGCGTCGCGGTCTCACTCCCCGCGGCGTCTGAAGCGGTGTGTCTGGGCTGGCGGATCACGAGCGTGACGCGTGACGACGCCACCGACGCTCTGGGTCCCGCGCCCACCGAGGAGGACGCGCCCGGTGCCCGAGTCTGAACTCCGCCGAACGCTCTTCGAGAACTACCGGCGTGGCCAGGCCGCCCTGAGCAGCGGCGCGGTTTACAACGACGTGTCGGCCTTCTGGCCCCTCTATGATGCGAGCTACGGCGACTTGGTGGCCGGCCTTTCGCCGAGCGCACGAATCCTCGACGCGGGATGCGGGCACGGGAGCCTCATCGCGTGGCTTCACGCGCACGGGCTCCGCTTTGTGGTGGGAGTGGACCTCAGCCCGGGCGATGTCGCGTTCGCCGAGACCCACCTCGGGACCGGCGTCGTCGTGCTGGGGGAAGTCGAGCAGCACCTGCGAGGGTGCCCGAAACACTACGACGCCGTCTTTATGAAGGCGATGCTTGAGCACGTGATGAAGGACCAACTGCTGCCGCTCCTGCGGGCCGTGGCCGGAGCGCTGACGCGAGATGGCGTGCTCGTCGTGGAGGTACCGAACATGGACTGGCTGCTCGCTTCCCACGAACGGTATCTCGACCTGACTCACGAGGTCGGATTCACGCGTGAGTCGCTCGCTGCCCTGCTCGGTCTCATCTTCGATCAGGTAGATGTCCGCGGCTCCGGCCTGCCCGCTCCGACGCGGTCGCAGCGTCTGCTTCGTCGGCCGTTCCTCGCCCTCCTCCGGCGTTTGCTCTACATCCTCGGTGAGGGCGCGAACGACGTACTTTTTGCGCACCGGTCGCTTGTCGCGGTCGCGTCGAGGCCGCGACAATCGGCATGAGGCGTCTCACGCCGACGCGCCACGCACTCGGCTCCAGGTTTCGTCCTCGCGGCGGATCTCGCGTGGTGCCCCTCCGTGGTCAACTGCTTCGCTCGCTCGTCGAAGCTGGTCCGCTGTCGGCGTTCATGCTGGTCTACGTCGTCACATGCCTCTTGGGGGCTGTTCTCATCCTGCTCGGCTACCGTCCCTTCGTCGAGCTCTTCCGTTACTTCAGCGGCACCGCGACACCGTCTCTCAGCGGATCTCAGACGGCCACCGACCTGACCTTGCTCGTTGGCACGCCGGCGCTGCTCGCGGGCGGCTTCGCGCTCGTTACGCGGGTTGGCGCGCCAGCGCGCCTCCGCGGGGCCTGGGAGCGGGAGATCGCGACATCCGCCGAGACGCCGCGTTGGCTTCCCCCGGTGATCTTCGGCGTGTGCGTGGCTTGGGCGATCTTCTCGCTCGTACGGGCCGGCGCCGCTGACGACGTCGGCGTGTGGTTCCGCTACGCCGACTGGGTCGCGGCGCGGCAGCGTGCATTCGCGCATATCGGCTTCCTCTCCTACACGGACATCTACCTCTGCCTGCCCGTCGCGGCGGCATGGACCCTCCTGAGCGAGCTGCGGTTCCGTCCGGCGACCGCGCCGCGTTCGCGATGGGCCATTGCCCTAGCCGTGCGCTGGCTACCCGTCGCCATCACGCTCGGATGCGGTCTCCTAACTTTCCAAAAGAAGGCGGTGGTGGTTTCGCTGGTGATCATTTGCGTCACTCGCATCGTCCATGCACCTCCGCACGCGATCGGTAGGCGACGGGTCTACGTGTGGGCGGCGCCGGTCGCGATCGCAGCGGTTTACTTCGCGACCGTCCTCGCCCCGGTCATCGCTGACGCCCCCGCGCGCACGGGCGTCGACCTGAAGGTGGCAAACGAGGTGCCCGCAGTGGTGCTTTACGCCGCGCTCGCCCCGGTGACGCGCACGTCCGCGCCCGCTCTGTTCTATCCGGTCGTTTATCCGGCGCGCCATCCGTACTACGGCATCGACCTGGGCCAGGACGTGCTCGGCTTAGGCTCGAGCCCGGACGACAACCGCGTGATCTGGCACTTCATGAACCCGACGCTGCCAGGGACGAGCGCCGCCCCCTTTCAATTCAGCCTCTACAGCCAGATGGGCCTGGTTGGTGCGCTCATCGGAAGCTTTGTCCTCGGAGGCGCGCTGGCGGCCATTTGGCGCGCGGCGCGATCGCACGTGTGGCCCCGCGAATGGAGCAGCCTGTTAGCGACGCTCACGATCCTACTCGGCGTCTATCTCGCGATCGACTCGGCTCGAAACAGTGTCTTGGTCTCGTACGGAATAGGGTGGGCGTTCCTCTTCGTCCTAGCCCTGTTCGGGCTCACCCAGATGCTCCGACCGAAACCGTCGACGCCGACCGTCGCCAACCTGTCGCGCACCGGCCTCCTGATGGTGGTGAGCCTGGCGCTCGGTATCTTTGTCGGGGTCATCGCGACGCACAGCAGCAGCAGCAGCAGCAGCACGCAAGCGAACACGAGTCAGCCTTCGCCTCCCGCGACGTATAGGGCGTCGGTCGACACGAGCCTGGCGCGCTCGACTGGCGACATTAGGTACTGGCCGTTCGACGGTTCGCTGCCGTCGACGTGGCTCGCCGAGCCCGGCGTAAGCGTCTCTGGGAACGGCGGGACTGTCCGTGTTGTCACGAACCGGCGGCCGCTGACTTACCAACTCATTTCCGGGAACGTTCCCGTTGCACGTGGACAGTACGTTGTACGCGTTGACGCGCAAGCGGCGACCGGGGGCATCGCCGTCGGGGTGCTCGACGTCAGGGCCCAGCGTTTCGTCGCCAGCGCGCGCGGCGGCTCCTCCTCTGATGCCCCCGGCTCGTTCATCGTCGTCCGCTTCGAAGTACGCCGGGCAACGATGCTGGCGTTCGTGCTCTCCGGCAGCGAGAGCCGACGCACCGGCCGGCGGTGGACCATCCGCGCGGTGAGCGTGCGACGACGCCCCGCGGTCGGCCGGGGCGGTACGCTGCGGAGCGGCTGAGCCGCTCCCGTTCACTCTCCGTGGATAGCGTTACCGAGGCCACAGGCGAGAAGGCTTCGCGACAGAGTTGGCGCGCCCGGCCCGACAACCGCATGCGGTTGGTCCGCGAGGCTCTGGTCACGAGCGGGTCGGCGGTTATCAGCACGGCACTTTCCGGCATCTCGAGCATCGTCTTGGCGAAAGCGCTTGGCGTCGAGCTCCGCGGTGTTACGAGCGCGCTCCTCTCCGTTGGAGTCCTCTGCGGAACCTTCGGCACCCTCGGACTCCCGGCGACGGCGTCGTACGCGCTCGCCCGCGCGCCCGCCGAGCATCGCCCGCGCATCGCGCAGGCGATGCTCATCGTCGGAGTCGCTCTGGCTCTCGTCGCCGGCGGCGTGTGCTTGCTGATCGCCGCGGCGACCCAGCCGGCGAGCGCGGGCAGGCTCGCGCTCGTGGCCACCGCCGGGGTGGCGGTCGCGATCGTTGTTCAGAACCTCATGCAACAGCTCGTGCTGACCGGCGCATCCGTGGGTTGGTACGGCGGGATGCAGATCGCGCCAGCTTTCTGTGTGCTCATCGCCGTGATCCTGGCGGCAGCCCTTGGACTGCTCAGCGTCACAGCGACGATCACGATCTCCGGGGGCGGGGCGGGGGTCGGCGCCGCGCTGGGCGCGGTCGCCCTCGTTCGCCACGGCTCTCTCGGTCGGACCTGCAACGTGGACGGCTGGCGCGAGGTGCGCCGCACGGTGCGCCCGCATGTGCGATTCGCGCTCATGCTGTTTGTGATCACGTCGCTGGCGCAAGTCGTCCAACGCCTCGACATCTTGCTCGTCGAGCAGCTCCGCGGCGCGCGCGACGCCGGGCTCTACACCGTCGCGGCCCAGCTCGCGAGCTTCGTCCTTGTGGTTCCGGCCGGGCTCGGCGCGCTCGTCTTCCGTCGCGGAGCGCGATCCGAGACCGACCACTGGGGCGACGCGATGAACGCCGTTCTCCTGACCGCGCTCGTCACGGTCACGGCGGCCGGCGTTTTGGCCCTTGTTGCCGGGAGCATGATCCCGTGGCTCGTCGGTCGCCAGTACGCCGGAAGCGTCACCCCGCTCAGACTACTCTTACCCGGGTTCGTCCTGCTGGGACTCCAGAGCGTGGTTTCGAACTACATCGCATCGCGGGATCAGGCGAGCACCGTGCTCGCCGCCTGGCTGATCACGGCAGTCGTCGGCATCGCCCTGGACATCGTGCTCATACCCGTCGGCGGCATTGTCGCCGCGTCGCTGGTTTCGTCGTTCTCATACCTCATCGTCCTCGTCATGCACGTACGCGCGCTCCGGGCGCTTCGACCATCGTGATCCAGAGTCGACGGATGCGCCTCGTTAGGCGGGGCTTACACACGGAGACCTTTTCGGCGGGTGTGACGTGTCAACCGTGAGTGAGGCGCCGGCATCGCGAAGGGGAACGATCCTGTGCTTCGCCGGTGATGTCTGGGACGGGAATCCGCATTCGCGACATCACCTAATGCGGCGCTTTGCGCACGACTGGGACGTCCTGTTCATCGAAGGAGTACCGATGCGCACGTTCGCGGGGGCGGACCGAACCGAGCTTGGCCGCGTGCTCGCTAAGCTGCGCCGGTCGGTCGGCGTGCGCACCGTAGCGCCTGGCCTCCACGTACTTCGACCGCTTCCCGTCCCCCCAGGCGGCCCCATCGGCCGTCGGGTTCAGACGGCGGTTCTGCGCGAGCACGTGCGGCACACGAAACGTCAGCTGAGGCTTGCAGAGCCAACGGTCTCGTGGTTCAGCCTTCCCGTCGCGGCGCCCCTCCGCGGGCGTCTCGGTGATCGGGGCAGCCTCCTGTACTACCAGGACCGATACGACGCCTTCACCCACGTCGACGCTCCGTACCTTCGCCGGTGTCTTGCGGACCTCGCAGACGGCTGCGACGTCTCGATCGCGACGGCTGTAGACCTTGCCCACGACCTTCAAGCGCTCGGGGCCGAGCCGCACGTTGTTCCGCATGGCGTCGACGCCGAACAATTCGCGGGTGTGTGGTCGGCCGTTCCACCCGATTTGGCTGGGCTGGAGCGCCCCCTCGTCGGGTACGTCGGACTTGTAGACGACTACCTGGCGTTCGACCACTTACTCGCGGTAGCCAACCGCTTGTCCCAAGGGTCTCTCGTCGTGGTGGGCGGCGTGAACACCGATGTCTCGGCGTTGCGGCATGAGCGCATCCACATGTTGGGTCGTCGGGACTTCGCCTCCATCCCCAGCTATGTCGCGGCGTTCGATGTTTGCCTTATCCCCTTTCGGATCACCCGACTCACCATGGGCGTCAACCCGATCAAGCTCCGTGAGTACCTGGCCGCGGGACGACCGGTCGTGTCCACTCCGATGCCGGAAGTCTTGCCATACGCGGATGTCGTCGCCATCGCGGATGGCGCCGAGACGTTCGCCGAGGCGACGCTGCGACTTCTCGCACCCGGTGCGGACGACGAGCGGGTCCGCGAAGCCCGCCGTGCTCGCGTACGTTCCGAGGGCTGGGACGCAATCGCGACACGGATCTCACCCTTGCTCGAGGAAGCCATCGAGATCGGGAGCCGCAGGCACTCGGCGCGCGTGCGGCGCCCGCATGGTGGTTTCAAGTGACGCCGGCGTCAGCGCGGCGGGAGCGACGCGCGCGGCGCCTCTGGCTATCTGCGCGCCACCTCAACATCTCGATACCGTTACGCGCTGCGGCGCTGAGTGCTCAACCGGGGCCCTCGAGAGCTGACAGGGGACACATGGCGCCGAGCACAGAGCCGACCATTCGCCGAAAGGTGTCAGCTTGAAGTACCTCATCACGGGTGGGGCCGGCTTCATCGGGTCGCATTTGGTCGATGCCCTGATCGCCAAGAACGAGGAGGTGGTCATCCTCGACGACCTCTCGACGGGGCGCATCGAGAACATCGAACACTGCCTCGGCTCCAACCAGGTCAGGTTCGTGGAGGGCTCGACGACCGACGAGGGTCTCGTTGACGGATGCATGGGCGAGGCAGACGTATGTCTGCACCTCGCCTCTGCCGTGGGGGTCAAGCTCATCGTCTCCCAGCCGCTCGACACCCTCCTGCGCAACGTGCGCGGCGCGGACACCGTGCTTGCGGCGGCCGCGCGGCACGAACGGCGCCTGCTCTTTACCTCGACCTCTGAGATCTACGGCAAGAGCGGCGAACAGGTCTTGAGTGAGAACTGTGACCGTCTGCTCGGTTCGCCACTGAAGTCACGCTGGAGCTACGGCATTGCCAAGGCCTTCGGAGAGGCGTTGGTCTCTTCCTACCACCGCCAGCGCGGCAGCGAGATGATCGTGGTGCGGCTCTTCAACACCGTCGGCCCGCGGCAGGCGGGGGCGTACGGCATGGTCCTGCCGCGCTTCGTCCAGCAGGCGCTCGACGGGGATGACCTGACCGTCTACGGCAACGGCACGCAGTCGCGCTGCTTTATGCACGTGGCCGACGCGGTGCAGGCGATACTCCACCTGGTGGAGTCCGATCTGGCGCTCGGGAAGGCGTACAACGTCGGTTCGGACGTGGAGGTGGCGATCGTTGAGCTCGCGCGCCGAGTGCTCGAGCACGTCGGTTCAGAGTCGAAGATCGAGCTCGTGCCCTACGAGGAGGCCTACGATGAGGGCTTCGAGGAGCTAGGACGCCGGCGTCCGGATGCCTCGGCCATCGAGCGCCTCATCGGTTGGAAGCCCACGCGCTCCCTCGACGACGCGATCGAGGACGTGATCACGCACGAGCGCTCCACCATGGCCCTGCGCGGAAACGGCACGCTTGCCCGATGAGCTGCGGGCCGGGCTCGCGCTCGCGGCCGGCGCGGTTGGTGCGCTGGCGCTGACGCCGGTGGCGATGGGGGTCGCCGTGCGGACCCGGTTCCTCGACCGGCCGGTTGGCTACAAGGGTCACGCGACGGCGACGCCCTACCTGGGCGGCGCAGCAGTCGTGAGCGCGTGCCTCATTGGTGTGCTGATCGCCGCGCCGAGCCTCCGACACGTCGGTCCTCTCGCCGTCGGCGCCCTCGTGCTCTGGGCGGTCGGGACCGCCGACGACCGGGTTACCGTCTCCCCCCTCGTGCGGGTGCTCGTGGAGATCTTTCTGGCGGCGTGGCTTTGGCTCGTAGGCCTCGGCTGGAACACCGGGGCCGGCGGCCTCGCCGACCTGCTCGTCACCGCGCTCTTCATCGTCGGGGCGGTGAACGCGTTCAACCTCATGGACAACATGGACGGCACCGCCGGTGCGGTCGCCGTCGCCGCCGGGCTCGGCGTGACGGTCCTCGCCCTCGAGCACCACGACGCGGCGGTGGCGGTGCTGGCGGCCGCGCTCGCCGGCGCCTGTCTCGGATTCCTGCGCTACAACCTCGCGGCGCCCGCGCGCATCTTTCTCGGCGACGGCGGGAGCATCCCGGTCGGCTTCCTGCTCGCGGCCACCGTGATGGCGACCCTCCACTCCGCCCGTTCGGGCGGCCCGGCCCTGGTCGTCGGTGTCGTGGTCGTCGGCTTGCCCCTGCTCGACACTGCGCTCGTCGTCGTCTCCCGTACCCGCCGCGGTGTCTCGGTGCTCACCGCCGGGCGCGACCACATGACCCACCGGCTGCGAACGCGGCTCGGCACGCCCCGTCGCGTCGCCCTCGCGGTCGGGGGCGGGCAGGCAGTGCTGGCCCTTGCGGTGCTTGTTGCCGAGCGGTTGGGCCCCGCGCCCGTCTACGCGGCGGGAGTCCTATACGCCGTGCTCGTCGTCATGACGGTCGCCAAGCTCGAGACACCGCCATGGGCGCCGCGCCCGCAGTCAAGCGCCTGATTCCGGCCGACAGCTCGACCGGCGTGTCCGCCCGGGCGGAGACCCGCGTAGTCGCCGCAGTCGTGCTCGCGGCGGTCGGCGCCACGTGCGGCGTGAGCTCCCTGCTGCACGGGTTCTATGACCTTTCGGCATGGGGCTGGATGGCGTGCGCGGCCCTCGCGCTAGCCGCTGGCGTAGGCCTCGCTGGATGGCTTCCGCGCTCGCCGTGGGCGATCGCCGCCCTCGCCGGTCTCCTCGCGCTGTGGCTCTGGTCTTGGCTCTCTTCGAGCTGGGGGGAGGATTCAAGCCAGGCGGTGATCGAGGCCGATCGCTGGCTCCTGTACGGCGCTGGCTTGCTGGCCGTGGTGGGCCTCATGCACGACGAAGGGCTCGCTCGGATCGCTATGGGCGCCACCACCGTCGGCCTCACGGGCGTTGGGCTCTACGTGGGGATCGCCATGGCCACCGGCCACGGCGCCACCTTCTTCCTCGGTAACCGGATCAGCGACCCGCTCGGGTACGCGAACGGAGAGGCCAGCTACCTGCTCCTCGGCGCGTGGCCGATGATCGCACTCGCCGAGCGGGCGCGCAGCGCCGTCCTCGCCGGGGCCGGGGCGGCGCTCGCGACGCTGTTGCTGGGTCTTGCCGTGCTGAGTGAGTCGCGCGGGGTCGCGCTTGCGGCCATCGGCTCAGCGGTCCTCGTCGTCGTGGTGCTCCCTGGCCGCCGCACCCGGCTCTGGGCCATCCTCCTGGTCGCCGCGGGCGTCGCCGCGAGCGTGCCGGCGCTGCTCGACGTCTACCGCGAGACCACGGGGAGCGCACCGCCCGCCCAGGCCGTCGTCGCCCACGCCACCCGTGTCCTCCTTGCCGCCTCACTCGTGGTGGGGGTCGTGTGGGCCGCGGCGCGCGCGCTCGCCGCAACCGTCGAGCACCGATATCCTCAGCGCCGCAACTCCCTCCGCGGGGCCTCGACCGCCACGCTCGTGGCGATCGCGTTCGCCGGCGCGGGCGGGGTGGTCGTGGCCGAGGGAAACCCCGTCACCGCGCTGCGCACGCAGGTCCACGCCTTCACGCACCTCCAGGGCGCCGACACCGGCTCGCGGCTGCTCTGCGGGGCTGGGAACCGCTACGACTACTGGCGCGTGGCGTGGCGCGGCTTCGCGGCCCACCCTGTCCGCGGCGCGGGCGCGGGTAACTACCCCGCCCTCTACTTCGCCCAGCGCCAGACCACCGAGGACATCCGCCAGCCGCACTCCGTCGAGCTCCAGACCCTCGTGGAGCTCGGGCTCGTCGGCGCCCTCTCGCTCACTGTCTTCCTGGTGGGCGTGGGTGGGGGCCTTGTCCGCCGCGTCCGCCGCGCGCCGCCGGAGCAGATCGGGCTAACGGTGGCGGCCGCGGGGATGTTCGCCGCCTGGCTGCTCCAGACGAGCGTCGACTGGCTGCACCTTATCCCTGGCCTGACGGGCGTGGCGCTGATTGCCGCCGCCGTCCTCGTGCGCTCCGATCGGGTGGCGCCCCCGTCCGAGCCGCGGGCGGCCACTCACCGTCGAGCATGGAGCTTGACGGGCGCGGTCGCCGTCCTAGCGGTGGCCGCGGTGGGCGCCTATGTGGTGATCCGCCCGACCCTCGCCCTGCACGAGCGGACCGTCGCGAGCCGGGCCGTGAGCTCGGACCCGCGCTCGGCTCTCACCCATGCCGGGACATCACTCGCGCTTGACGGGCGGGCCGTGTCCACCTGGTACGTCGTGAGCGCTGCCTACGCGCGGGTCGACCGCTTCGTGCCTGCGCGCGCCGCCCTGCTCCGTGCCCTCGAGCTCGAGCCCCACGACTTTGTCACCTGGGCGCTCCTCGGGGACCTGGAGAGCCGACGCGGCCACCTGGCCGCCGCCAGCCAGGCCTACCGACGGGCGGCCGTGCTGAATCCGCGCGATCCGCAGATCGCCGCTCTGGCCCTCAACCCCCGCGGGGCCCCGCCGCCGTCCTGACCGTCGCCAGGCTCGGCGCCCTTTGGCATACTCGGGCTATGCGGCGCCCCATCACCGCGACGTTGGCCGTCCTCGCCGTCCTCCTCACGCCCGTGACGGCGTCGGCGCTCGAACCCGGCGTCCATGTCAACCCGGGAAGTCCCTCGGGCAAGGAGTACGCGCTCCCCTTGACTCAAGCGCGGCACCGCGCGGGCGGCTCGCCGTCGCCACAGCACCCGGGCGGCGGGGGCGGACCCAGTCAGGCTCCCGCGACGTCGGATCCCCGCTTCGGCCAGGGCATCACGCCCGCGCGAGGCGCTTCGTCTCACACCAGCGGCCCGGCCGCCGCCCCCTCCGGTCGCTCGCCGTCGCGAGCGGCATCCGGGACCGTTTCGGGCGGGCAAGCCGCGCCTGGTGCCGATTCGTCCTTTCCGCCGATCCCCGCCGTGCCCGCGCGCGCCGGCCTCGTTACGCCGCGAGGCTCCTCCTCGAGCGGCTGGATCCTGGGCACGATCGCTGCCGTTGTCGTGCTAGGCAGCGCCCTAGCGCTCGTCCTGCGCCGACGCGGCTTCGGGTTCTAGCCTCTGCGCCGCCTCACGCTCGGGCCGCGACCGTTTCGTGGTGGCGCGCCTAACCAAGCGACCGATCAACCGCTACGAAACGCAAAGTAGCCGGGCTTCTTCTGACCGCGGTAGTCCAGGAGGCCGGCGGTGCTTATGCCGCCCGGGGGGTCGTCGTAGAAATGGATCCACCCGAGCGTGTAGATACGCGACGAACCACGCACGATGCGAAATGCGCTGCTGATCCAGCGTGCTTGGATCGACGGGTCCACGTAGAAGTTGAACTCCCGGTCCCCCGGCGCCGTAGGGATGGCGAACTCGGAGAGGAAGAGGCGGATGGGCCGTCCGTGAGGCTTGCCGAGGTAGCGGTCAATCCACCCTCCCAGGCGCCCCAGGTCGGAGAAGTCGACGGCGCCTGAGGGGGATGGTCCGTTGAGGAGATTGGGCTCGCGACCCGAGAACGGATTGTGGCCGTAGAGGTCCAGCCGCGGCGGCCTTCCGGTCGGCAGGCGCATGTTCTCGATCCACTGGAGCGTCGAGATGTCCCCCACCGTGAAGGTGTTGCCGCCGATCACGACGTTCGCGCGGCTCACCCGTTTGAGCGCACCGTAGGCCGCGTCGAGCAGCCGCGCGTAACGCCGTGGTGCCGCGGCCTGCTGGCGCGTGAGCGGCTGCCCGGGCGGGGCGGGGGTCAGCGGCGCGAAGTTGCCCACCCGCGAGGGCTCGCCCCACACCATCCACAGGTGCACGCTCGGGTACCGGCGCGCAGCGGCAGCCACGAAGGTGGCAAAGTCGCTCGGGCGGTGCGGTGCCCAGTTCGAGGGCTGGCCGCCGTTTGCCCAGCGAGGCGCTCCGAGGATCTGAATGGAGACGCGCATGTGGTACCGGCGGGCCTGGCGCACAGCCTGGTCGAGCTCGGCGGGCCACCGGTATGCGGAGTCCGTCGGCGACGCTGGATGCGCCGGGCGCTGGGGCGCGACGTCCGCCCAATGGAGTACCACCTCATAGATTCCCACACCGAGGTCCCGATAGAGCGGAAACTGCGACCTGCCGTTGACGCTGATCGGGCCCCAAATCGCCTTGCGGGACGTCTGTGCGGCCTCGGCCGGGACGACCGACGGCGCGGTCAGAGCGACCGCAAGCAAAAACATCAGGAGCTTGGTTCGCATGCGAGAGGACGAGGCGAACCCCGGCCACGGCAGCATAGCCGGGCCGACCGGCGCCGAGGGGGTGGCCGCCGACCCCGCTCACTCCGCGAGCACCACAGGGCTGTCACCGTGCTTGCGGGCGGCGCGCGCGAAGCGGAAGTCGCTGGTCAGCAGCGGCGTCCCTTGGTCGCTGAGCGCCTCGGCCAGCGCGAGGTAGACAGCATCGTAGGCGGATAGATTGCCGCGCAACGTCCACACCCTGGCCAGGAGCATCTCGTGGGGGTAGCGCTCGATGGGCAGGTCGGCCAGATCGACGATCGCCTCGTGCACACGCGCCGCGGGCGCGTCACCCGAGGCGACCACTCGCCTCAGTGCGCTGAGCACCTCGACGTCGAGCAGGTGAGGAGCGTGAAGGTCGAAGGAGTGGTCGACCAGGTGGGCTTCGATGCGGTGTGCGCTGGGACGCCCAAGCAGGAGGTCTGTGATGGCGCTCGCGTCGACGACCAGCACTCAGCGCCGGTGGCGCTCGGTGGCGATCAGCTCGGCGGCGGGCGGCCCAGCCACCGACTCGCGCGCGCGGATACGGGCGAGTAGCTGCTCGGGCGACGGCCGGTGAGCCAATCGAGGCAGATCACCGAGGATCAGGTCCGACAGCGTGGTGCCCTCCCGGGCCGCGCGTTCCTTCAGGGCGCGGTGCAGACCATCGGGGACATTACGAACCTGAATCATCTTCATGTTGTGCACAAACTAACATGGGCAGCGCATGCTCAGAGAATGGACAGGTAGCGGTCCAGCTCCCACTGGGTGACGTGCACGCGGTAGTCCGCCCACTCCTGGCGCTTGATCTCCACGTAGCGGTTGAACGTGTGCTCCCCGAGCGTGCGCAGCACGAGCTCAGACTCAGCCGTGAGGGCGATGGCCTCGCCCAAAGTCTCGGGTAGCTGCTCGATGCCCAGGCGTCGACGCTCGTCGGGCGCCAGGTGGTAGAGGTTGCGCTCCATGGGCTCGGGCAGCTCGTAGCCCTTTTCGACGCCCTCGAGCCCGGCCTGCAGGAGCGCGGCGAAGGTCAGGTAGGGGTTGCACGCGGGGTCTGGGCAGCGCAGCTCCATGCGCGTGGCGAGCTCGGTGCCAGGGTGGTAGAGCGGGACCCGGACCAGCGCGGAGCGGTTGCGCCGCGACCAGGCCACGTACACCGGCGCCTCGAACCCGGGTACCAGGCGCTTGTAGCTGTTGACCCACTGGGCGAACACGGAGCAGATCTCACGGGCGTGGCGCAGCTGTCCGGCGATGAAGGCCTTGCCCACGTCGGAGAGGAAGTACGAGTCGTGCTCGTCGAAGAAGGCGTTGCGTCCGTCGGCGAACAGCGACTGGTGGGTGTGCATCCCCGAGCCGTTCTGGCCGAACAGCGGCTTGGGCATGAAGGTGGCGTGCCACCCGTACTTCATCGCGTACTCCTTCACGGTGATGCGGTGGGTCATGCAGTCGTCGGCCATCTTCATCGCGTCGGAGTGGCGCATGTCGATCTCGTGCTGGGAGGGGCCGGCCTCGTGATGGGTGTACTCGACGTGGATGCCGAGCTGCTCCAGCGCGAGCACCGTCTCGCGACGCACATCTGAGCCGGCGTCCAGGGTGGTCAGGTCGAAGTAGCCGCCCTCGTCGAGCACCTCCGTACCGCGATGGTCGCGAAAGAGGTAGTACTCGAGCTCGGGTCCCACATTGAACGTGTCAAAGCCCATGGCCTGGGCGCGCTGGAGCGCGCGCCGCAGGATGTGGCGGGGATCGCCCTCGTAGGGCGTGCGCTCGGGGGTCAGCACGTCGCAGAACATGCGCCCGACCCCCTGCTCATCCGGACGCCAGGGCAGAACCGCGAAGGTCCGAGGATCGGGCATGGCCACCATGTCGGATTCCTCGATTGCGTTGAATCCGGTGATCGACGAGCCGTCGAAGCCCATGCCGCCCTCGAAGGCGTCGTCGAGCTCCTCGCGATTGATGGAAAAGGACTTCAGCTGCCCAAGCACGTCCGTGAACCAGAAGCGGATGAAGCGTATGTCGCGCTCTTGGACGATCGCCTTGACGTCCTCGGCAGATGTGGGCATGTCGGCCAACGGCTGCACCTCGAGAAGGGTCGAGAAGACCGCGACAACGCCGCGGCCCGGGGGCGGCGGACGTTAGAGCATGGGTCGGCGCGGAGGCTCAAGCGGCGCGCAGGGTGCGCGCCTCCTCGATCGAGCCATCCACGGGCACCTCGCCCGCGACGTTGATGAGTGCGGTGAACAGCTCAAGCGAAGCGAAGGCGATCGCCTCGAGGATCTGCTCATCGCTCCAGCCCGCCTCGCGCGCCTCCTCGTGCAGGTACATCGGCGGCCCTCCGGGTCCCTGCACCAGCGCCTTGAGAAAGCGCAGCAGGGCAGCGTGCCGAGGGTCGTTGCTGTCGAACTCACCGGCCAAGGCCACCTCGTCGATGCCGAGCCCCGCCACCCTGGCCGTACGCCGATGCAGGCTGATGCCCGGCTTGGAGCCGCGATGCTCGGCGACGGCCAGCGCGATGCGCTCGAGCGTCGGGGCCTCCAGCTTGCCGTGACGCAGCTCTGACCGCGCTCGCGCGTAGGCGCGCAGCGCGGCCGGCGAGCCGGCCAGCACCCCGAGGAAGTTGGGCAGCTGCCCACCGGAGCTCAGGGCTCCGCGCAGGACGGGCACCGACCCCTCGGGTGCAGTGAGGTCGTCGTGGATCTGAAACCGGCTCATCTGTGTCTTCATGGCTGATCCTTGGGCCGAGGGGAAGAGGGCCGGACGGGGTCCGGGGAGGCCCAGGCGCACGCGGTCCGCGGGCCTGTCCTCAGCGGCCGCGGCCTCTGGAGGGGTGCACTCGTCTGTACGCGAAGGTGGGCTTTCTGGATGACCCGCTCCTCCAGCTTTCTTATACACCCTGTGGGACTTGGCTATACTCCCGCCCTGGCGGGCACGCAGGCGAAGCTGAAGCCCGGCCCGCGCACGGCTGACTGCGCCCGCTTTGAGCACTCGCGTCTGCTCGCGGCCGGCAACCGGCGCGAACGGCGTGAAGCGCGGCTAGTGAGGCTGCGGGTGCCGCGAGGCCACCGCCGGCGCTGGCGCGACGTGTCCCGCCGGCCGCACGGCGTGGCCGACGCCAGTCTTTGGGTGGCCCGCGCTCGGGGGCCAGGCAACGGGGCGGACGATCGCGGCAACCCGGGCGGGCGTCTGCAGGACCGCCCCGTGGGCACTGCCCACAGCGACCAGGGCCAACAGCACGCCGAGAAGCACGGCCCACAGGGCCAGCCGGTCCGGATGATCGCCCACGCGGTCAGCAACCCGCCGTGGGGGGCGCCTGAGCGCGGAACGCTGCCCCGCAGGAGGGCGCTCGCCCGGCCGGTCAGGCCGCGAGGACGAGGCGCTCGAAGTGGGAGTGGGGCTCTCCACGGGCCGCAGCCGCGGGGCAGGCACCGTGGGGATCGCCTGCCCGCGGATGCGCACCGTGCGCCGGGGGATGAAGCCGTGCGTGCCGGCCGCGTCGGGCGCGGGCGCTACGTGCTCGCGGCGACGTCCAACGCCATCAGCTCGCCACGACGCCGACGCGTCGACCGGAGCGCGTCCGGACGCTGAGCGATAGGACTGCAGCGTGCCCTGCTGGGCCTCGCGACGGCGCTCAATGCGCTCGCGCAGATGCTCGACGTCTACCCACCAGGCCTGGGCCTCGGCTTCTGCCATGGTCGTCTCTTTCCGTCGGCCTACGGGGTTAGCTGACGGGCTCGCGCTGAAAGAGCTGCGCTACGCGGATGCGATTCGCCCCAACACTTGGTTCCCCCGCCCTTCACCGTGTCGTGGCGAAGACTCAGCGGTCGAGGCGATCCTACCAGCGCTCGCGGCGTGTGAAACCACGTCCAGGTGGTGATAAAGGCGCATCGTGGGAGCTTGCCGTAGTATTGCCCTGAGCGCCTCGCACAAGACTGCGCGGCGGATGCGCCCGCGAGTCAGTGACCGGCGACGGCGACCACGTAGCTGGCCACCGCCTCGGCGTCGCGGCCCTGGTAGAGCAGGGCCGGCATCTGTCCCATTCCCCGCGCCCGGCCGTCTGCGATCGCGTTGAGCACGAGGGACGCTGGGGGGCGCAGGATGTCGAGGTTGGGACCCACTCGTCCCACGGCGTTGGCGCCTCGCAGCGTGTGGCAGGTGGAGCATGTCGCCGCGAAGAGGTTGCGACCCCGCTGTTGCTCTGCGTTGAGGCTGAGCCCGCCGGGGCTGATGGCGGCGTGATGGTCCCCATTGCGGGCGAGCACCAGGGCGGGCACGATGACGCCCAGGGCGGTGATTCCCAAGAAGGCGCCCAGCACGACCCGGCGCGCGGTGCGCGACTCGGTGTGCAGGGCCCCCCGCGCCCCGCGTGGCCCCCCTCGGAGGGCGACCAGGAAGACGGCCACACCGAGCACGGCCCAGAAGATGACAAAGGCTATGGCCATGGGCGTGGAGCAATGTATCGTGGCCCGCGGGTGATCGCGAGCCAGCCCGAGCTTCCCCGCGGCCGCCACCGCCCCCCCGCTCGGGAGGGAGGGCTCGGCCCGAATGCGCTCACCGAAGGTGAGCGATGGGCCCGCGAGGAGCTGCGGCGCCTGCGGGCCCACCGCTTCTCAGGGCGGGCGCTCGCGAGCTTCCTGGCCGTCTCCTTTGAGCGCAGCGCGGAGGTCCACGGTCAGCGTCCAGCGCTGACCCGCCAGTCGCGGCGCTGGCTGCTCGCGGGGGCGCTGCCGTGGCTGTGTCTCGCTCTGGTCGGCCGACCGGCCGGCAGGGTGCGGGCCGGGGCAGGGCTCGCCTGGTGGGCGGCGGTGGCCCTGATGGTCGACTGGCACCTGGGCATGGTGGAGACCGCGGACGGTCGTGCCCGCGCCCTCAGCGGCGCCGACGCACTCACGCTCTCGCGAGCCTGGCTCGTGCCGGTGGCGGTGTGGTCTCCCACCCCGCCCGTGTGCGCGCTGGCGGCAGCCAGCGACGCACTCGACGGCGTCCTGGCCCGCCGCGGTCAGCCCACCCGCGCGGGCCGTGATCTGGAGGGCCTGGTGGATGCGTGCTTCACCGCGGCGGCGCTGCGCGGGCTGGTGCGAAGTGGACGACTGGGGCCCTGCGCGGTGGGCTTGGAGGGCGCACGGGTGGGCGCGGGCGTCGTCTTGGCCAGCTGGGTCTACTTCGCTCACGCGCGACCCCCTGATCCGCAGGTGGCGCGAGCTGCGCGCGTGACCAGCGCGATCAGGATGGCGGGACTGCTGGCGGCCGGCTCGGGGCGGCGACGCATCGGGGACGCCATGCTGTCGGTGGGCTCGCTGGTCAGCGTGGCCTTGGTCGTGCGAGCCGCGGCACGCACGGCCCGGTCGCCGCGCACGTCGGGGCTTGGCAGATGCCCAAGGCGCGACCCGCGCAGCACGCGTGAGCCCCGCACGCGGTAGTGCCTTCGGCCGTCGCGCCGCTCGCTGACCAGCACGATGTGACGCCAGAGCACGGCTTGGGCCACGCCCACGAGGACGCAGCCACCGGTCACGCGCAGGCCGGCATCCCAACCGCCCAGGACCACAGCCACCGCGGTCAGGAGCGCAACGACGACGGGCAGGTGCCACAGTGGCGTGGGCTCGCCGCTACCGAGCTGACGCGCTGTGAGCTCGCGGCTGGCGCTCAGCGCAGACCGCACATTGCGTGACCCGAGCACGGCCAGCACGAGGGCGACTACAGCCAGCTGGATCGCGGTGCTGACCGGATGGCGCGTCGTCTGGGCGTTCGTGGCGAGCAGCGCCAGCGAGCCACCCAGCCCACACGCCGCCAGCGTGGTTCCCTCGGTGCGCAGGCGTTGCTCGTAGGGAGGGGCCACCGCGACTCAGGTTAGGCGCTCGCGCGCCGGTGGCGTGCCAGCTGGGATGTTCGGGGCTGCTCCGCCGTTAGGCCGCTCCGCTCGAGTTCGGCGAAGGGGATGCGCCGGCGACCGGCGTCATCCACCACTGACTGCAGCGTTCGCACTCTGCATGACGAGCTGAACAAGAGCTGAACCTGGCGCGAGACGCCGCACACCCGCGGCTTCGCCGAACGTGAGGGTTTCCAGCCGACCCGGGTGCCGCAAAGGCGACGCTGCATCCGGCCACCACAAGGTCTCGTTCTCGTCAAGCGCCTCGGACTCGTCGGAGTCCGACCGCCATCGTTCGCGTACTCGAGACCACCACAGTACGTCTCTGGCCACCGTTTGCCACACCTGCTGCCGGCATCACGGCGGCTCCTCGCACCGGTAATCCGCCGTCCTGCGCGATGCGTGGCTTACCTGTTCGCAGGCATGCTGCCGACACACGCAAGATCGGCGAGTTAGCGCTGGCTGGTTGCGTGCGGGGGCTCGGGCTCGTTGTCGGCGGGCTGGTGATTGCCGGCGAAGCACAGTTGCCCGGCCGGACCTCGACCACTTCCTCTGGCCTCAACTATCTGGCTTACCGGCCAGGCCCCGCTCGACGTGAGCTCCGACATCGTTTCAGTGGTGTGTCCCGCGCGTCGCACCTTCGCTCTCGGTTCCGTGACGACCTGCATGGCGGATTTCCGGACGCGATCGCAGCCACTCGAGGTCACGCTCCACCACGATGACAGCGGTGCCCTCTTCGTGGCCGTCCACCTCGAGTACAGAGACACCACAACGTGGGCGATCTCCCCCCACCACGTGGGCGCTATCAACCCACAACGTGGGCGCTATCAACCGACCCGGCCCCCGACCTGGGCGATATCAACGCTGCATACCAGCCATTCTGTCGCCCACCCCCACGCGGTAGCCCCGTAACTCCACCTTCGGTATGCGTTACTGCGGCCCGGGACTCCCGCGCTCGGCCTGATCGCCCCACCTGGTCCGGTCTGCGCCGCGCTTCCGGCGCCGCTGTACACAGGCCTTGGCGCACGATTCGTGCGCTGTGTATTTCCCAACCCGTCCGCTCGGTCGCGATACTAGGAGCGCCGTGGCCGAGCGCATCCTGATCGTCGATGACGACGCGCCGGTGAGGCGGATGCTCGAGCGCACGCTGGCCGCCGAGGGGCACGCCGTGAGCACCGCTCCCGATGGAGGTCTGGCCCTGGCCGCGGTGGAGCGCTCGGCGCCCGACCTCGTGATCCTCGACGTAGCCATGCCGGGTATGGACGGGCTGGTCGTCTGTCGGCGTCTTCGCCAGCGGGGACTGAGGGTCCCGATCCTGCTGCTCACCGCGCGTGACGCGATCGCCGATCGCGTCGCCGGCCTGGACGCTGGCGCGGATAACTATCTGGTCAAGCCCTTCGCCCCCGAGGAGCTCAGCGCCCGCGTGCGTGCCCTGATGCGCCGCGGGGAGACAGGGGCCGAGCGCCTGCAGGTCGGCGAGCTGAGCCTGGACCTGTCCACGCGGACCGCTTGGCGCGCGGGACGCGAGCTGAGCCTGACCGGACGCGAGGCAGACCTGCTCGAGCTGTTGCTGCGACGGGCGCGCGCGGTGGTCAGCCGCGAGGCGGCGCTTGCGGAGGTGTGGGGCGATGATGCAGGGCTGAATGTCGTCGACCGCTACGTCGGCTACCTGCGGCGCAAGCTCGGCGATCCTCCGATCATTCACACCGTGCGCGGCCTGGGCTTCACCCTGAGGCCGTGAGGGGAGTGCTCGCGGACCGACTGCGTCCGCGCACCGTGCGAGCGCGGGTCACCGGGGCCGCGGCTCTGTCGATCCTGCTGTCGGTCGCCGTGCTCGGAACGACCACCGCCGTGCTCGTCGGGCATCGGCTGCGCTCGTCTCTGGATCGGTCACTGCTTCAGCGCGCGACCGAGATCTCGCGCCTGGCCGTTTCCGCGCCCGCCCTGCTCACACTGCCGGGGACGCTCGAAGCACCCCAGGGAGGACGCCAGCTGGCGGTTGAGGTGCTTGATCGCCACGCTCGCATCGTGGCCCGGTCGGCCGCGCTCGGAGGCCGCGTCCTCCCCGCCGGGCCCCTCCAGGACCGAGCGCTGGGCCAGGGACGCAGCGGCTACGCCGACGAGACGCTGTCCGGCGACCACGTGCGCGTGTACGCCGCACCGCTGGCCGACGAGGGGGGACCGACGAGCGGCGGCGCTGTGCTGCTGGCCTCGAGCACCGCAGAGATCCGCGACACGCTGAGCGCGCTCACGGACCTGATCGTCCTCAGCGCCCTCGCCGCGGCGGCCCTCGGCGCGGGCGCCGCAGCGATGCTGACGGCAAGGGGACTGCGTCCGCTGGGAATCCTGTCACGGGCCGCTGGGCAGATCGAGCGTACCCGCGACGCCAGCCTGCGTCTGCCCGAGCGCGCCGGGGAGGGCGAGCTCGGCGAGCTCACGGCCACCCTCAATCGCATGCTGGAGGCGCTGGAGAGCGCCCGGGACACCGAGCGGCGCTTCCTGGCCGACGCCTCGCACGAGCTACGCACCCCTCTGACCTCCCTGCGAGGCAACGCCGCCTACGTGGCACGCCACGGCGCAGACCCCGACGCGCTCGCCGACCTCGAGCAGGACGCCGCGCGCCTGGGACGACTGCTCGATGACCTGCTCGCCCTCGAGCGCGAGCAGGGTGCCGGGGCCACGGGGGAGATCGTCAGGCTGGACGATCTGCTGGCCCAGGCCCTCGCCGGTCACGAGCGCGTGCACGTGGCGGCCTGTGCCCCGGTACGGGTGGCCGGCGAGCACGGCGCGCTGCGGCGCGCGCTGGACAACCTGGTGGCCAACGCCGAGATCCACGGGCCCGCGGGAGGAGCCATCGCCGTCGAGCTCCGCCAGGTCGACGGGCGCGCGCTGCTGAGCGTCAGCGACGAGGGCCCCGGGCCGCGCCCGCAGGACGCCCAGCGCGCGTTCTCACGCTTCTGGAGGGGCGAGGACGCCGCGCTGCGACCGGGGAGCGGCCTGGGGCTGGCCATCGTGCGAGCCACCGCCGAGCGCCACGACGGCTTTGTCACGCTGAACGGCTCTCGCTTCACGCTGGACCTGCCCGCCCTCTGACGCCCTCCCCGGTCGCCCCGCGACTCTCAGAGAATGTTCAAGCTCAGTTCCTATCGTGTGTCGGGTACTGCCAGCACGAGGAAGGAACTCCTATGAACGTCCTGCGCCGCCTGCCCCTCTCCCGCCTGCTGCTGGTATGCGTTGCCATGCTCGTGGTCGGTGCCACCGCCACCGCTGTCGCCGCCTCGCTGGGCGGCTTTCCCAAGCCTGCGCCCAAGCCCCTGGCCTCCGCGGTGCACGACGCACTGAGCGCCCCTGCCGTTCCGGGTGTGAGCGCGGACATCACCTTCACCAACAAGCTCATCGACGGCGCGAGCATTCAGGGAAGGACTCCGCTGCTCACCGGCGCCACGGGTCGCGTGTGGCTGAGCAACGACGGGCATGCCCGCTTGGAGCTGCAGTCCAATCGCGGCGACACCCAGATCCTCTACGACGGTCAGACCGTCTCCTACTACGACAGCTCCTCTGGCACCGAGTACCGCCTCGCCCTTCCCGCGAGCCACTCCAAGACGAGCGCCACCGACCAGCACAAGGGTGCTCCCACGGTGGCCAGCATCCAGAAGACGCTGAGCAACCTCATGTCTCACGCGAACGTCTCGGGCGCCATACCGAGTGACGTGGCCGGTCGCCCCACCTACCAGGTTCGGATCTCGCCCCAGCACGACGGGGGCCTGCTCGGCGCCGCCGAGCTGGAGTGGGACTCGCTCCGCGGAGCGCCGCTGCGCCTGGCCGTGTACGCGGCCAATCGCACCGACCCGGTGCTCGAGCTGAAGGCCACGAAGGTCAGCTACGGCTCGGTGCCCGCGGCCGCCTTCACGCTCCCCAAGGCGCGCAAGGTGGTCGACGTCAAGCGCCCGACCGCTGCCTCCCCGGCGGCCCGCACCGCCCACCGCAACCGTCATCACGTGAAGGCCAGCGGTCAGAGCGCCGTGCAGGCCGCGGTGCCCTTCCACCTGTCCGCTCCGGCGGCCCTGGACCAGCTTCCCCGCCAGAGCGTCGAGCTGCTGGACATGGGCGGCCACCCGGCGGCGCTGGTCACCTACGGCAAGGGCCTCGGTGGGATCGCGGTGATCGAGCAGGCCGTGGGAGCAAAGGACAAGGCGCCCTCCTCGGGCTCTTCCGCGCCCTCGGATTCAGGCTCGGGGCACGGTGGCTCCACCGCCCTGCCGACGGTGTCCATCAACGGCAGCAGCGGCAGCGAGCTGGCCACCGCACTGGGCACGCTCGTGCGCTTCCAGCGCGCTGGGGTGAGCTACATCGTGCTGGGCTCGGTTCCCCCGCTGGCTGCCGAGCAGGCTGCTCGCGGTCTGTGAGGCCACCCATGATGATTGGCCGTCGGCGGCGGCCCCTGAGCCCCGCGACGGTGGACGCTGAGCAGAGGGTGCGCTTGTGAGCGCGCCCTCTGAGGGCGCGACCGTCGGGGCGCGCAGCGCGTCGCCGGCACCGGAGGACGCCCCGCCGGTCTGCGCGCGTGGACTGGTCAAGCGCTACGGTGACATAACGGCCGTCGACCATGTGGATCTGACGGTGCGCGCCGGCGACGTCTACGGCTACCTGGGCCCCAACGGAGCCGGCAAGACGACGTCGCTGCGCATGGCTCTGGGCCTGATCCGGCCGACCGCGGGCACGGTCGAGCTCTTCGGACGCGACCCGCTCGTCGTCGGCGCCCGCGCCCTGCAGGGCGTGGCCGGTTTTGTCGAGGCGCCGCGCTTCTACCCGTACCTGACCGGACGCAAGAACCTGGAGCTGTGCGCCGCGCTCGACGGCGGCGAGGCACGCGAGCGCATCGGGGCTGCGCTGGACATCGTCGACCTCGCCCCGCGAGCGCGCCACAAGGTTGCCGGCTACTCGCATGGCATGCGCCAGCGCCTGGGTATCGCCGCCGCGCTGCTGCGCGAGCCGCGGCTGCTGGTCCTCGACGAGCCGGCCACGGGCCTGGATCCCGCCGGCATGCGCGACATGCGTCGCCTCATCCGCCGCCTGGCCGGCGAGGGCATCACCGTCCTGCTGTCAAGCCACCTGTTGGCCGAGGTCGAGGAGCTGTGCGACCGCGTGGCCATCATCCGCACGGGGCGCGTGGTCTACGAGGGCGACCTCGCTGAGCTCAAGCGCACCGCGGCCGGTGACTATCTGCTGCGCACCACCGATGACGTGATCGCCGCGCGCGTGTGCAACTCCCGCCCCGACATCCGCCAGCTGCGACACCACGGCAGCGAGCTGCGGTTCAGCGCCGACGAGCCGGCCGTGGCAGCGCTGTCGATTGCCCTGATCGAGGCCGGAGCGGCCATCACTGCCCTGGCCCCCGAGACCGCCTCCCTGGAGGACCTTTTCTTCCGCCTCACCGAGGGCGACCAGGGCGACTCAGGGGCACACCCCGAGGTCAGCGAGGCGAGCCAGAGCAACGGTGGGAGTGGCGCGGCGCAGCCAGCCGCTGTCGCCGCGGGTGGCCACCGATGAGCGCCACCGCACCCGCCGCCCCTCTGCGGCCCGCCGGCCGCCCCGCGGCGTCGAGGGGCGTCCGCCGGCCGGGCGTGGTCATCATCACACGCTGGGAGCTGCGCAAGCTGGCCAGTCAGAAGCGCACCTTCCTCGGCCTGGGCGCGGCGATGATCTTTCCCCTCATCTTCGTGGTCAGCACCCTGGTACAGGGTGGCCATCCCGACGAGCCGCCGTTTGGCCCGTACGTGACGCAGAGCGGCCTGGCCACGCCGCTGCTGATGCTTTTCTTCGGCTCGGCCTTCCTGTTTCCACTGATCGCCGCGCTGGTCTCGGGGGACATCGTCGCCGCCGAGGACAACAACGGCACACTGAAGACCATCCTCACCCGCTCGGTGGACCGCGGCCAGATCTTCGCGGCCAAGGTCCTGGCCGCAGCGCTGTACACGGCGCTCGGACTGGTGGCGTCGGCGCTCACCGCCACCGTGGCCGCCTGCCTGGCCTGGGGCCTGCATCCGGTGATCACCTTCTCGGGCACCACCGTCGGCGCGGGCAAGGGCCTCGAGCTGGTCGCCGCCTCCTACGCGGTCTACCTGATCCCGATGCTCACCGTCGCGAGCATCGCCGTGCTGCTGTCGGCTGCCACGCGCAACAGCGCCGCGTCGGTGGTGGGAACGCTGGTGTTCACGCTCCTGCTCAACCTGCTGATCATCATCCCGGGACTGGGCGGGGCCGCGCCCTACTTGCTGCCCACCCAGTTCGATGCCTGGCATGGCTTCATGCGCGTGCCCACCGATTGGGCACCTGTCGGGCACGCAGCCTGGGTGTGCGCGCTCTACGCCGTGCCAGCGCTGTTCGCCGCCTACCTGATCTTCCTGCGCCGGGACGTCGCCGGCGGATAGCGCCGCGAAGGGCTCGCGGCCTGGGCCACCGGTTTCCCATGCGGTTCAATGAGGGTCATGACCGCCTGGTTTCCCAACGCTCCCGCGGCGTTGCGCAACAAGCTCAAGCCGAGCCTCGACGACGCTCTGGCCGTGCTCGGCTGGGATGAGCAGGTGCTGGCCTACATCGGGCTGCCGCCGACCGAGCCTGCGCACGCCCTCGCCGTAGCCCTGGACGACGGGATCCACTTCAACCCGCTCTTCGCAAAGCAGGGCGACGGCACGGGAGTGCGAGCTGTCTGCTTCGAGGAGGCCGGACATGCCTTCCTGGGGAGTCTGGGCGTTCCGCATCACGGTCCGCTCGCAGTGCTCCTACAGGAGGCGTTCGCAACCTGGTTCAGCTTCAGCTGCCTGGCGGCGGAGGGGAGCCTCGATCTGGCCGAGGACCTGAGCACGGACGACATCCCCTCCGACCCCGACCTCAGCCAACGACCACTGGTGCACTGGATGGCCGGCAAGCAGGCGGGATCCGCCATGGCGGGAAGTGTCAACGCGCGTGAAGCGTTGGAGCGGTGGTGCGGGCGTCACCACGCCGGTCCATGGACCGGCGTGGTCGCGAGCGTAGCGACAGGGCTCCTACGCCACGAGCTGGCGTCCGGCGCCAAACCCGACGCGGTGGGAAGGTGGTTCGCGAGTGAATATGAGCGGCTCGCGGCGACTGCGCCGAGCGTTGCCTGACGCGCGCTCGTTACCGGTGCCTAGGCAAATAGAGAGGGCCTCGTCTCCGAGGCCCTCTCCGTAGCAGGTCGATAAGCCGGATTCTGTCGTTGAGCAGTCATCCATCTGTGCGGCCTACCTGGACCTCGGCGGGCAGCCTGCAAGCGGTCCTGTTTGGCCTTGCATCAAGTGGGGTTTGCCCAGCCGCCGCGTCACCGCGACGCTGGTGCGCTCTTACCGCACCTTTTCACCCTTACCGCACCGCCGTTCACGTGGGACGGCGCTGCGGCGGTCTGGTTTCTGTGGCACTTTCCCGCGGGTTTTCCCGGGTCGATCTCCCGACCACCTTGCCCTGCGATGTCCGGACTTTCCTCGAAGGCTTGACCTCCGCGACTGCCTGACCTGCCCGCCCACGGTAGCGCTCTGCGCCGCGCGTCGGTCAGGCCAGCTGCGTCCCGCAGTCCGAGCAGCCACCTCCAGCGCACCCGTGCCCGGCGACGTGACGGGGCCTCATCGCCCCGCCACACACCGGACAGCGCGCGACGCGCCGGGCGACCAGGCCCTCCCACACGCCGGTGATCAAGTCATCCAGTGTGGGCCCGTCACCACGGTATGCCGCCGTGTCGAGATCATCACCACGCGCGGGCACAACGCCACGGACGGCCTGGTCGAGCAGCAGCGTGCTCACCTGACGCTCCGAAACAGGCCGACGACGCGTCCCAGCACCCGAACCTCACGACTGCGAATCGGCTCCATGGTGTCGTTCTCGGGCTGCAGGCGAATGTGATCGGACTCGCGGAAGAAGCGCTTGACCGTCGCCTCCTCGCCCACCAGGGCCACGACTATGTCTCCGTCGTCGGCCGTGTCCTGCGTTCGCACGACCACGAAGTCGTTCTCCAGGATCCCAGCGTCCTTCATCGAGTCCCCGCGTACGCGCAGCACGTACTCGCCCTCAGCGCCCCCGGCGATCTCCGGAACGCTGACGTAGTCCTCGATGTTCTCCTCGGCGAGCACGGGTTGACCGGCCGCTACCGAGCCCACCAGCGGCAGCCCGTCGGATCGCACGATGCCGCGCACGCTGTCCACCGCGCTACCCACGGCACGGTCCACGCGATCGAGCAACTCGATGGCGCGCGGCTTCGAAGGGTCGCGACGGAGCAGCCCGATCTTCTCGAGGTTGGCCAGGTGGGCGTGCACGGTCGAAGACGAGGCCAGGCCCACCGCCTTGCCAATATCGCGCACCGTTGGTGGGTAGCCGTACTTGGCCGAGTACTTGCCGATGAAGTCGAATATCTCCTGCTGACGCTTGGTCAGGTCCATGCCTGGTGCGCTCCCCGGTCGACTGGTTGGTAGCCCGAAACGAACACTTGTTCGTACAGTAGCGCCGGGGGTCGACAGACACAAGCGCACGGGTCCTGGGGCTATACTCGGCCTCTCTCTGCGCTCGTGGCGGAATTGGTAGACGCGCAAGGTTGAGGGCCTTGTGGGCTAAAGCCCGTGATGGTTCGAGTCCATTCGGGCGCACTGAGAACAGCCCCGGGTGGCGGGGCTGTTCTGCGCTTCGGGCCGGACCGTCGAGCTCACTGGGCACGGCTCCGTGGCCGACGAGCTACACGGTCGTGTCCGCGAGGACGACATCAACGCCTGCCAGTCCTGTGAAGTCGTCGTCGCAGGTGTAGAGGGGCAGTCCATGCGCGATCGCAGTGGCGGCGATGAGCGCGTCGGCGACGCCGGGTCTGCGGCCCGCGTCGCGGGCGGCGGCGACCAGTTCGCCGAAGCACCGCGCCACGCGCTCCTCCACTGGCAGCACTTCGAACTCGCGCTCCACCACCGCGACCGTACGCAGCCGGCCTGCTCGCTGGGGGCTCGTGCGCGCACGCAACACGCCGACGTGCAGCTCGGCGAGCGTCATGGCAGACACGGCGGCCTCGTCTGGAAGCCGCAGCGACCGGCCCGCGGCGATCGCGATCACTGCGGAGCTGTCGAGCAGGCCGCTCACAGCTCATCGATCGTCTGGGACAGCGCGTCGGCAAGGTCGTCGCGCAGAACGGCCCCGTCACCCAGCGCGAGCGTGCCCACCAGCGTCGCGAGAAGCCGTTCGCGCGTCACGAACCGCCCGCGTTCGCTCAGCGGGCCGATCTGGGCAACCGGCCGGCCGCGCACCGTGACCCGCAGCGTCTCGCCCGCCTCCACGCGACGCAGGACGCTGCTGATGTCGTTGCGCAACTCGCGCTGAGCGATCTCGCGCGCCATTGCTACAGCGTAGCAACTGGGCGCTCAGCTGACTTCGCACGCCTCCCCGCTGCTGCCCTGGATCAACCGCCCCACCTTCCAGCAGGCGGTGCAGATCACCGGCTACCGCCCCCGCTGAGCGTCGTCGGCCTACTCAATCTCGCAGCCTGGGATTGAGGCCCCCCGATCGACCCGGCTCAAGGGACCCTACCGGGGATTGGCGTCGCACGCGACGGAGGGGCGCCCGAGCGCCCCTCCGTGGTCTTGCCTGCGGCCCGTTCAGCGTGTCAGCGGGCGGGCGTGGTCGTGGAGTCGGCAGCGTCCGGAGCGTGTCCGTGAGCCGCCACTGCGACCCGGGCGGGTGCCCCTGACTGCCCCGCGCTCCGTTTACCCGTGGACGTGCTTGACCTTCATGCAGGTCTTGCCGATCTTCAGGCCGCCCTTCTGGCCCTTCACGTGCTTGGCGTGGCCGCGGCCGCAGTGGTTGCCGTGCTGGCCCGCCTTGCCGTGGGGCTGGTCAGACTTCCCGGCCGCGCCGGCCGCAGCCGGGAAGGCCACGAGGGCGAGGCTGGCGCTCAGAGCGGCGGCCTTTGCGTTGAGCTTCATGGGGGAACCTCCGTTGCCGATGGATGGATGTGAGCACTACAACGCGCGCTTGGCTTGAAGGTTGGACAGCGGCCAGCGAGCGCCCTACCGTAGAGGCCAGGATGTCTCGGTGAGCGGCCTTCTCGTCTCGGTGAGGGCCTCCATCCAACTATCTGCTCGGGGATGCGTTCTTAGGTGACGAGCACCGGCACCCCTATCGCGGTCAAGCCAGGTCCGAAGCGTCCGGCTCTCGGCGTGTCGCGCCTTCCCATGTCCCTGCTGGTCCGGGCCAGGGACGAGCGCCTCGTTGGCCTGGTGCGGTCCGGGCTACCGACTGCGTTCGAGGCCATCTATGACCGCCACCACAGCCCCATACTCTCCTTCTGTCGCCACATGCTCGGCTCGCGTGAAGACGCAGAGGACGCGGCCCAGCAGACGTTCATCTCGGCCCACAGGGGTCTGGTGGGCACGACTCAGCCAATCGAGCTACGGCCCTGGTTGTACGCCATCGCTCGCAATCGCTGCCTCTCCACGCTCAGGACCCATAAGCATGCCCACCGCCTGGACGCCCAGCCCGACGGTGCCGGGCCGTGGGTGGAAGGGCTGGCCGAGACCGTCCAGCGCCGGGAGGAGCTGCGCGAGCTCGTGGCCGATCTCGCCGATCTGCCCGTGGAGCAGCGGGCGGCCCTCGTTCTCTTTGAGCTGGGCGACCTCACTCATCCTCAGATCGCCCAAGTGCTCGAGTGCGAGCCCAGCCGGGTCAAGTCACTCGTCTTTCAAGCCCGGACGAGCCTCATGAGCCAGCGTGCCGCCCGCGACATCGAGTGCGGAACGATCCGACAGGAGATCGCCAACGCCCGCGGCTCCGCGCTGCTCCGCGGCCACCTGCGCCGACACCTGCGGGGCTGTCCCGAGTGCTCGGCCTTTGCCACCGAGGTGCGGGGGCAGCGGGGCAACCTTGCTCTCGTCCTCCCGGTCATCCCCTCGGCCGGACTGAAGGCGGGGACCATGAGCGGCGCCCTGGGTGGGCACGCGGCCGGCAGCGGCGGGCCCGGAGCACTCGGGGTGGGCGCAGCCAATGGCCTGGCCGCCAAAGCGCTGGTCGGTGCGGCGCTCGCCACGGGCACCTTCGGAGCCGGGGTCATGGTCCTGCACCGCGGCTCGCCGCCACCGCGAGCACCCCGGGTGACGCAGCCGTCCACGGCGGGCCGTGGCGCCCCGGCCGGACGGCGCCGCGGGACGAGCGCGCAGGGCGCCACCGACGCGGTGGGCGGCCATGGATCGGCAGCCCAAGCCCTTCACCGCTCTGGCTTGCGTCCTCGCCGAGTACGGAGCGATTCTGCGGCAGCCGCGGGCGCGAACGCGGTCGCAACCGCCCCCCGGGCGCCCGCTGCGGGAGCGCTCAAGGCTCCGACGGCCTCTGGCGCAGCCGGCGCGAACCGCCAGTCGCTCACCGCTACGCATCGGCCGCACACCGGCCTGCGACAGAACGGCACGCCCGGGCCAAGCGGAACCGCCCGGGGGCGCACCACCCCGGCCCCTTACCCCCGCGGCTCAGCGCCTGAAGCGCGACGGGTGTCCTCGCCGCGGCACTCCCCCACCTCGGTGAAGGGCCGCGCTCCCGTAGCGCCTCCCAGCCCGAGCCCTGCGGCGGGTCGACACCACTAAGTTGATCTCTGCGACGTCGCGCTTGCGCATGAGCACCAGAGTGCGAGCGCTCCTCCCTGCTGCCGCCCGTGTTCAAGCCCCCTGAAACCATGAGAACCCGCCCGAACCTCCTTCTGCGCACCCGCGGGCGACCGACGGTCGGTCGCGCCCGCGCCGCCGCTGGGTCGACGCTTGCCGTGGTGCTGGCCGCGCTCGCGGTGGTCTGCCCGAGCGCAGGAGCGTCCGCGCACCGGGCGCACGGACTGTCCACGACGTCCTCGCAGCGACGCGCCCACTCCCATCACCGGCCTGCCCGGCGGACCACCCGGCACGGGCCGAGTGCCGCGCGCGCAGCCCTCAACCAGCGGCGCGCGCTCGACGCCTACACGGCGATGCAACACGCTTACTACGTCCCGGCCAGCGGCCTGTACCGGGGGTCTCCGTTCGCTCTGGCCTGGCCCTACTCACAGGCCATGGCGGCAACGATCTCGGTCGCGGCCCTCCCCGGGCAGCACGTGCGCTACCGCTCGGACCTGATCACTCGCCTGTCCGGCCTGCAGGCTTACGCCGATCACGCCGACCCGGCGCCCGCCGGCTACGCGGCGCAGGCGCGCGCGAGCGCGGGCAAGCCCAACACGCGCTTCAACGACGACAACGAGTGGATCGCCATCGAGCTGTTGCGCCTGTATCACCTCAACCACCAGCGCGCCCTGCTCTCGTCAGCCACCCAGCTGTTCGGGCTGGTCACCGCCCAGTGGGATCAACGCCAGGATGTTCCCTGCCCGGGCGGCGTCCCGTGGCAGAGCCTCAACCTCAACGGCGACCGCAACACCGTCACCGACGCTCCCGGCGCCGAGCTGGGAGCCCAGCTCTACCTGAGCACCAAGGACGCCGGTGCCCTGGGATGGGCCACGCGCATGTACGCGTGGACGCGGGGCTGCCTGCTGCACGCCGACGGTCTGTACGGCGACCACATCGACGGTCAGGGGCAGATCGACGACACCGAGTGGACATACAACCAGGGAGCCATGGTCGGCGCGGGCGTGATGCTCTACCGGGCCACCCACGACGCCACCTATCTGAACGAGGCTCAGGCCACCGCCAACGCTGCTCTGGCCGCCTTCGGACCCGCCCAGCTCGCTCAACAGCCCGTCTACTTCAACGCGATCTACATACGCAACCTGCTGCTGCTCTCCCAGGCCAGCGGTGACGCCCGCTACCAGCGCTTCGCCCAGGCCTTCGCCGACGACGCCTGGAAGAACGTGCGCGACGCACGCACCGGTCTCTTCCGAGCCGATCCCGGGGGCGCCACCCAGCTGCTCGACCAGGCTTCGATGGTGCAGGTGTACTCGCTGCTCGCAGAGCCCACGCGCGCGTACTTCTAGATCCAGAGCCCGGCGGGCGTCACTCAAGGCCGGGCTCAAATCAGCCGCTTCTTAGCCTGCGTTCAGGGAGAGCTGACAGCGTGGCAGTGAGACATGCGCGTGCCCACCGCCTCACCCTTGACCAGCGCCGCATCGTCGCTCGCAGCGGATCCCCGCGACGTGCGAGACGCCCCGACCGCCGCGCTCGACGCCACGCCGTCCCCGGCGCCGCAGATCGCCGCGTCCTTCAGACGTCCACCTCGGCCCGGCCGCTTCCTGGCCCGGGATGGTCCACAGGTAACGGACTTCGTGCCGCTGGGCCGCGGAGTGCTGCACATCGGACGCGCTCACGACGCGCAGCTGCGCCTCGACGACAACTGGGTATCCCGGCGCCACGCAATGATCGTCCATCGCCTCAGCGCGCCCAAGGTGATCGACGACCGCGGGCTCAACGGAACCTGGGTGAACGGACGCCGGGTCAGTGAGGCCGAGCTCCACGACGGCGACGTGATCGTGGTCGGCCAGACGGTCCTGCGTTACGTGGAGGCTCGCTGAGGCCCACGCCTGGTGAAGGACCTTGCGCAGGGAAGCCGAAGGTCCTCGGCATGTCCAGCACCGACGTCGCGGCCGGGCCGTCCTGCCGAGGGTGACGTCTGGTGAGCCGGCGCCTGGCAAGGTGTAGCGCGTGAACGTGCGTGCGCGAACCGATGCTCTACCGTCCGCAGACGCCGAGCAGGCGGTGGCGCTCACTCCGCGGCGCGAGCACTCGCGCGCCCAACGCGCGCTCGCGTCCGTCCGCGTCCGCCTGGCGCCCCAGCATGCCGCGCTGGCACTCGTGCTGGCGCTGGCGAGCGTGCTGGACCTGCACGCCCTGGCGCGCAACGGCTACGCGAACATCTTCTACGCGGCGGCGGTGCGCTCGGAGCTGCACTCTTTGCACAACCTGCTGTTCCTGTCCTCAGATCCCAGTGGACTGATCAGCGTCGACAAGCCGCCGCTGGGGGTATGGCTGCAGGTGGCCAGCGCGCGGCTGTTCGGGTTCTCGCCCCTGAGCCTGCTGGTACCCGAGGCCCTGGCCGCAGTGCTGGGCGTGGCCGTGCTCTATCGCGTCCTGACAAGGCGCCTGGGTCCGATCGCCGCGGTGGCCGGCGCGCTGACCCTGGCCGTCTTTCCCTCCTTTGTGGCGGTGGCACGCGACAACGGCCCGGACCCGCTGCTCATCCTGTTCATGCTGCTCGCGGCGCTGTTCGCACTCACCGCCATCGAGCGGGGGCGCCTGCGCAGCCTGCTCGCGAGCGCGGTGATGGTGGGGCTGGCGTTCAACACCAAGACGCTGGCCGCCGTGCTCATCGTGCCCGGCCTCGCGCTCGGCTACCTGCTCTGCGCCCCGGTGAGCATGCCGCGCCGCCTCGTGCACCTGCTGGCCGCCGGGTTGGTGCTCGTGGTGGTCTCAGGGGCGTGGATTGCCTTTGTCGACCTTACCCCAGCCTCCCAGCGGCCCTACGTCGGGGGGTCCACCGACAACTCCGAGGTCAACCTCACCTTCAGCTACAACGGCGTGGGCCGGGTGGGAGGGCAGGTCGGCGGACCCGGCCGGGTGCCGCATGTGCGCCGACGGGCTCTCTCGGCCGGGTCCGCGCACCACCGCCACGCTCGACGCGGCGCGTCGGTGACCGCCGGCGGCTTCCCCACCCCGCTGCTCACCACCACCGCGCCGGGGAAGACCTCGGCCGCCCAGTCCGGGGTGCCGCCGATACCCAAGCATGGTCGCTCCATCCACCCGGTCGCCTTCGGAGGGCCGGTGGGTCCGCTGCGGCTGCTGGGCACGGGCCTGGGCGATCAGGGAGGCTGGCTGCTGCCCTTCGCGGCCCTCGGCCTCGTCGGCCTCGCGGTGACGGTGCGCGCCCGGCACGGTCCGCGTCTGGTTGTCCTGGTCGTGCTGGGCGGCTGGTTCTTGGCCGAGGCCGCGGTGCTCAGCTTCTCCAAGGGCATCGTGCACCCCTACTACGTGTCGGCGCTGGGTCCCGGTCTGGCGGCGATGGTCGGAGCCGGCGCAGCGGCCCTGACCGAGCTGGCCCGCCGAGCAACGTGGCTGGTCGTCCTGCCCGTGGCGGCGGTCGTGGGCACCGTCGGCAGCGAGTATCTGCTGCTCCAGCGCGAGAACTACCTGCTGACCTGGATTCCCGGGCTCGCCGTGCTCGCGCTCGCGGCCCTGCTGGTCATGGTCCTCAGCCGGCGCTGGGCGCCGTGGGCGATGGCCGCTGTGCTGGCCGTGCTGCTCGTGGCCCCGGCGGCATACAGCTCAACGCTGTGGACAGCGCCCATTGACGGAACCTTCCCGGCGGCCGGGCCCCACGCGATGGCCGGGTTCGGCGGCTTGGGGGTGTCGCCCTCGAGCGAGGCCGCCAACCGCGCACTGCTCGCTTGGGTGCAGGCTCACCGGCCGGGCAGCCGCTGGGCGGTGCTCACCGAGGCCTCGGACACGGCGGCTCCCCTGACCCTGCTCGGCCTGCGCGCCGCGGCCCTCGGGGGCTACAGCGCGAGCGATCCAACCCTGGACGCGGCGGGGCTGGCGAACCTGGTGGACAGCGGGCAGGCCCGCTACGTGTGGCTCGGGGGCGCGTACTCCGGCCGCGGGGGCAACGCCGCCATACGAGCCACTCCGCTGGCCTGCCGCTACGTACCGGCTGACGTCTGGCGTGGACCGGGCCGGCGCAGCGGTCTGAGCCTGTGGGACTGCGCCGGTCGGAGTGCCGCTCTGCGCGCCGCCGCCACCGCATAGGCCACGCTGCGCAGCTCCGCTGAACGCCCGTCGTCGCGGCCCGCCGGAGACCTCCTGCGCCTGCAATAACGGCTGCACATGACGCCTTTCGGCCAGTGCGCTGCTAGCTTCGCCCGGCGCCGCAGGGGCGCCGTCCCCGTCTTCCGCCGCCGTCGCGCGTGAGCGAGGCTCTGCGTGCGCACCGAGCATGCTGACGACCGACCAGCCCAAGCCCATCCGCCGCCTGGTGAGCGTGAAGATCATCGCGGTGGCGCTCCTGAGCGCCACGGCCCTGGTGGTGCCCGCCGGCGCGAGCCTGCAGAGCCGCGTGGACGCAGGGCGTGCACGCGCGCGGGCGCTGCGCAGCGGCATTCACGCCGACACGGTGACCATCCGGGGATTTGACGTGCGTGTCGGGCAGCTCAGAGGACAGGTCGCGCTGGTGCAGGACCGCCTGAGCGCCGACGATGTCCTGCTGGCCCGGTTGCGCTCTGAGCTGGCGAGCGCCCGCGCGCAGCTGGCCTCCCTGCGCGGCCAGCTCGTCACCGATCGGCGCCTGCTCGCGGCTCAGCTCGTGGGCCAGTACGAGTCGCCGCCGCCGGATATCACCACGGTGCTCTTCCAGGCCCACGGCTTCTCACAACTACTCGAGCGCGTCGACCAGCTGCGCCAGATCGCACGTCAGAATGCCGCGGTCACCCAGCGCGTGGGTCGCGAACAGCAGGTGGTGGCCGTGCAGGCCGCGCATCTGGCCGTGCTCGAGGATCACCAGCAGCGCATCACCAGCCAGGTGGTGGCCCAGCGTGACGAGGTCGCGCACCTCGAGCTGTCGGTGGTCCAGGAGCAGCTCGCCTACGCGCACTCGCGCGCCCGCAAAGCACAGGCGCTGTCCACTCTGAGCGCTCGTCAGCGTGTACTCGAGGGGCGCCTGCGCACCCTCCAGGCTCAGGAGGCCGCCCGGACCGCATCCGCGTCCGCCTCGCTGCCCGCGGGCTCGGGCTACTCCGGGGGAGGGTTCTCCTCCCACGGCGGGGACTACGGATTCTTCGCGGCCGCCGGCACCGACTACGGGGTCGGTGAGGAGCCGCAGATCGCGGCGCGCCTGGACGTCATGGGCAAGGCGCTGCACCTTCACCTGATCGGCGTGTCGGGTTACCGGTCGCCGTCGCACTCGATGGAGGTGGGCGGCTTCGCCAACGATCCCCACACGCGCGGGCAGGCGTCTGACACCCCAGGCGTGGAGGGAGTGCCGGAGGCGACACTCGAGCGCTTCGGGCTGACCAGGCCGTTCCCCGGCGCGGCCGAGGCCGATCACGTGCAGCTGATGGGCAGCCCGCTTTGAGCCCTGGGAGCTGACGGCTCAGCCGGCCCCTGAGCGCCACCAACTACGCTTTGGGCGATGGCCGACCCGCGTGTACTCAATCTGGCTCGGGTGCTCGTGCATCACTCCACCGCCGTGCGCCCCGGTGAGCTGTGCGCCGTGGAGGGCGAGAGCCCCGGGGAGCCCCTGATCGAGGCCATCTACGAGGAGCTGCTGCGCGTCGGCGCCCATCCCGTCGTGCTGATGACGCCGGCACGATCGCAGGCAGCCCTCTATGCCCTGGCCGGCGACGAGCAGCTGGACTTCGTCTCCCCGCTGAGCGGCCAGCTCGTTGAGCAGGCCGACGTGCGTATCCGGGTGCTCGCCAGCGAGAACCCGCGCGAGCTCTCCGAGGTCGCACCCGAGCGCCAGGTGCGCCGCCAGCGCGCCTCGGAGCCGCTCATGAGCCGCATGATGGCCCGCGCCGCCGCCGGTGATCTGCGCTGGGCCCTGTGTCAGTACCCAACCCCCGGGCACGCCGCCGACGCGGAGATGAGCGTCGCGGCCTACGAGGACTTCGTCTACGGGGCCTGCTTGTGCGATGTGGACGACCCCCTGGCGGCGTGGCGCACGCAGTCGCGCGAGGTAAATCGGCTGGCCGAGTGGATCCAGGGCCGGGAGGAGGTTCACATACGCGCGCCCGGCACCGACCTGCGCGTGGGTGTGTGCGGGCGGCGCTTCGTTGCCGCCGACGGTCAGCGCAACATGCCTGACGGCGAGTTCTTCACCGGTCCCGTGGAGGACTCGACCCAGGGGGAGATCACCTTCGACCTGCCCACCAACTTCGGGGGCCAGGAGGTTGCCGGCGTACACCTGCGCTTTCGCGACGGCCTGGTCGTGGACGCCGCCGCCCAGCGCGGCGAGGACCTGCTGCACCGAATGCTCGACAGCGACGCCGGGGCGCGCCGCCTGGGCGAGCTGGGTATCGGAACGAACTTTGCCATCAAGCGGGGCACCCGCTCGATCCTGTTCGACGAGAAGATCGGGGGCACTGTCCACCTGGCCCTCGGCCGGTCCTATCCGGAGACCGGCGGTGAGAACGAGTCCTCGTTGCACTGGGACCTGATCTGTGACCTGCGCCCCGGGGGCGCCCTCTCGGTCGACGGACAGGAGCTCCAGCGCGACGGCGTCTTCGTCGTCTAGCGCAGCGGAGCCCCGGGGATCGCCTTGCCTCGCCTGCGTCGCTGTGACTGCTCGGGTACGGGCCTGAGCCGCCGCCGACGGGGCCGCGGGTTCAGCTTCAGCGACGAGGCGGGCCAACCCGTCACCGATCCCGACGTGATAGAGCGCATCGGCTCGCTGGCCATTCCTCCGGCGTGGCAGGACGTGTGGATCTGCCCCGACCCTCTCGGTCACCTGCAGGCCACGGGCATCGACGCGGCCGGGCGCAAGCAGTACCTGTACCACCGTCTCTGGCGTGAGCGACGCGACCAGCAGAAGTTCGACGACATGCTCGAGTTCGCTGGCGCTCTGCCCGGCCTGCGCCGGCAGGTCGAGCGCGACATCGCCGGTTCAGAGCTGACGCGCGAGCGGGTGCTGGCCGGCGCGGTGCGCCTGCTGGACATCGGCTTCTTCCGCGTGGGCAGCCACGACTACGCGGCGCAGAGCGGCGCACGCGGGCTGTCCACCGTGCTGCGCGAGCAGGTCACGGCGCGCACCGACGGCGAGCTCGTGTTCGACTACACGGCCAAGGCGGGCGTTCATCGCGTCCAATCCGTCGCCGACCCCGAGGTTCACCGTTTGGTGCGCACCCTCAAGCGCCGGCGGGGCGGCGGCGAGCACCTGCTGGCCTACCGCGTGGGCCGCCGCTGGCACGAGCTCGACGCCGCCGACATCAACCTCTACCTCAAGGAGCACGCCGCGGGCGACTTCAGCGCCAAGGACTTCCGTACCTGGAACGCGACCGTGCTGGCCGCCGTCGCTCTAGCCGCTCAGGGCCTGGACCCTCAGACCAAGACGGCGCGCCAGCGCACGATCAACGCCGCGGTCAAGCAGGTGGCCGGCTTCTTGGGCAACACGCCGGCGGTCTGCCGGTCGTCCTACATCGACCCACGCGTGTTCGACCGCTTCCTATCGGGCTGGACCATCCACGGCGCCCTGAAGGACCTTGGTCGTCCCCTCGAGGAGCTCGATCCGCTGGACGGCGACGCACGCGGACGCGTCGAGGAGGCCACCCTGGACCTGATCGCCGATCGCCGCACCGACGCACTGGAGAAGATCGCCGCCTGACCGCCGACGGGCGACCGCCTGACCGCCCGACCGCCCGACCGCCCGACCGCCCGACCGCACGTGCCTCACATGCCGGGCGGGGGATGCGCGGGAAGCAGCATGGGCGGACGTGGCTTCTGGCTGAAGTCGAAATCGTTGGTGATGTCGCCCAGGCCACTGACGTTCTCGCGCACCGTGGGCCGGGGATCGGGCCGCCCGTCGCGAGCGGGGTCCAGGCGCTGGCCGGCGAGGAAGTCGTCCTCGATCAGCTTGTTGTAGGCGTCGTGGCTGAGGGTCTGGTGGTCGATCGCCCCCGTCTTGGCGTAGGGAGAGATGACCATGCCCGGCACGCGCAGGCCGTAGCCGTTCGCGTCGACGGTCGGCGGGGGCACGTGGTCGTAGAAGCCGCCCCAGTCATCCCAGGACAGCATGATCGCCGTGCTGCTCCAGTCGGGGCCGTTCATGATCGCATCGATCAGGCTGGTGGTGTAGGTCTGGCCGGCCGAGACCAGCCCCGGCGGGTGCTCGGAGACCTTGTTGTTGGGGTTGATCCACGAGACCGCGGGCAGGCTGCCGTTCTGGGCCGCCACGTAGAAGTCCTTCAGCGACTGGATGTTGCCCAGCTGCCCGTCCTGGCGCACGGTGTCGAAGTAGGGCAGGGGGTTCCAGATGCCCGGGGTCTTTGCGTTCTGGCCCGGGACCGAGCAGGTGACGCTGTTGTCGTCGGCGCAATCGGGCTCACCGCCCGCGAACACGTAGTAGCCCCAGCTCACGCCGGCGCCGTGCAGCAGGTAGGTCATATCCGTCCAGGGGTAGTCCGGTGGGCGACTGCCCGCCGGGGCCACGTCGGGCGTCGGGGCGGGCGACTCCAGGGCATTCGCGCAGCTGGTGGGATCTCCCGTGCGCGCACACCGGGCCGACCACTCCGAGACCATGAACAGGCGCTGGGGCAGGCTCCACGATGCGTTGGGTTCGAACATGTGATCCTGCAGCACGTAGTTGCGCGCGTACTGCCAGTAGTTGGGTAGCTCGTGTGCGTTGTGGTAGCCCATGACGTCGAGGCACGCGGTGGCCCCCGGGGTGACGCACGGGCTGCAGCCTGGCTCGTTGGTCGTGCAGCGGCGGCCGTGCTCGGCCTGGCCGATGAAGCCGTCCATCTTGCCCCCGTTGACGTCGGCGGCGGCGGCGGCGGCGCCGTGCGGCCCGCCGGTGTTGCGATCGTTGGTGTCGTGGTAGGGGGCCACGCACTCGCCGCTGGCCGGATCGACCGCGCAGGCTCCGGGAGGTATGCCGTCCGCCCCGGGATAGGTGCCGAAGTAGCTGTCGAACGAGCGGTTCTCCTGCATGATGACCACGATGTGCTTGATCTGATGAATGCCGTAACCGACGGTGACCAGCACGGTGGGCGAGCTCGAGCGCGCGTTGCGCCGGCCGCCCGGCAGCTGGGCGCGAATCCGCATCGCGCCCTGCGCGGTGAAGCGTCGGGTCACGGTGGCGCGGGAGGCGCCGTCCAGGCGCACACGCGCGAGCGCGTGCACCGCGTTGGGCCCGACCACCTGTTGCAGGAGCACTTGCTCGCCGGCGTGGCGCGGGGCGACGGTGATGGAGAAGCGCACGGGCTGGCCCGGCTGCTGGACGGGGTTGTCGTCGGCGATGGTCATGAGCGCCCGCACGCGCTCGGCCACCACGCGGCTGCGCCGGCCCACGGCCTGCGCAAACCAGGCGCCGTCGTGAACCACCTGCCCGACCCCCCGCGTGAGGGTGTAGCCCCCCTGAGGCGTGGTGAACACGGCGCGCACCGGGCGGAAGTGCCGCTGGCCCGAGAGCCGGTGCCACAGGACGATCCTGCGCCCCCCCACACCGCTGCCGGACAGCCGCCCGGTGATGGCCACCGGCTGGGCCTCGACGGAGGGGTTGGGCGTGATGGACAGTGTGAGCGCCCTGAAGTTCGGGGCGTTCTGAGCGGTTCGCGCCAGAGCAGCGGCCGGTGCGTGGGCGGCGGAGCTTCCGGCCCGCGCAGGGGCGGCGGTCGGTGCGCCCGCCGCGAGCACCGCCACCACCACCAGCGCTGTCCATATGAGTCTCATAGGATTCCCTGCCCCGGTTGACGAGCCGCACCCCGTCTGCCCAGACTCGGCGCTAGGCGCCGTGCTGCCCTAACGGTGGGGCGCGCGCAGAGTTGCGGTGCGGGAGTCGCCCGGAGGTGAGCGGTCACTCTGATCGCGGGGTGGCGGGCAGCGCCACCGTCGGCGCGCCCGGCCGTGCGTCGCCGCCCGACAGCGCCCGCGGGGGCCTGAGCGCCCGGCGGCGTCCGTGACGGGCATGGGCTTCGACGAGGACCAGGGCGAGCGCGACGGGGACGGTGGCGGGCAGCTCGCTGACCACGAGGAAGAGAAGGTTGAAGCTCAGGGCAAGCACTGCCAACGCCAGCGCGCCGCGCCGTTGGAGCGGCCGGTCGGCGGCGAGCACGGCCCCGAGCACCCCGGCGATGAACAAGTCGCCGAAGCCCATGAGCGCGCGGCCGAATACGGCGGTCTGCAGCTGGGGCAGCCCCGCCCCCGGCGCGGCGGCATTGAGCACGTCGTTGGGCGCCTGCAGCAGGTCGGAGACGACCAGGGCGCTGTCGACCACCGCCATGACCACGATCCCCACCTTCAACCAGCGCGAGGGCGCGACGGCGCTCAGCAGGACGCCGAGGGTCACGCAGCTCAGGCCCGAGAGCGCCAGCGCGGCGGCCTCTCCAACCAGACTCTGCCGATCGGCCCAGGCCGCCACGAAGAGCACGAGAGCCAGGATGCCGAGGAGTGGACGCCCCCCGCGCGCCGCATGGGCAAGCGCCACGACGGCCAGCAGCGGGACGGCCACCAGGGCCAGATAGGTCAGGCCCTGGGCCGCCGGCGCCGCCGCGCGCAGGCCGAAGACCACGGCCAGGACCGAGGCCGCCGGAAGGATCGCCCACCACCGGCCGGTCAGCCGCTGGGGCATGCGCACGCGCCCCGTGCTCGGCAGCAACACCAGGACGGCCTGCACGAGGGCGAGCACACTGGTGCTCACGGCGAAGGACGGCATGTCGCCCCACGATAGGAGCGAGCGGCGCCGACGGCAGGTCAGGTCCCTGACGCTGGTCGGCAGGGCAGCGGACGCCCGGCCTGGCGCCGTCCGCTATGAGTGGGCCATGGCAGAGAGCCTCGATCGGCGCCGGCGGCGTGCGTGGCAGCTCGGCGGCCTGGCCGTCGTGGCGCTGGCCGTGGTGCTCATCGCGGTGCTGGTGGGCAGTGAGCGAGCGCCATCCCCACTGCGCCCCGGACGTCCGGTGCCCGGCGCGCAGCGCGTGTCCGCCCTCCTGGCCGACGTGATGCAGGCCGGGGCAGCGCTCGGCGACCCGCACGCGCCGGTGACCCTGGTCGAGTTCGGCGACCTGCAGTGCCCGGTGTGCGCACGGTACGCGCGCGACGCGCTGCCCACGCTCATCGTTCGCTTCGTGCGCAGCGGACGCCTGCGTCTGGTGTACGAGAACTGGCCGATCCTCGGGCGAGACTCGGTGCGCGCAGCCCGCATGGCCGTCGCCCTCGCCCATCAGAATCGCCTGTGGCAGTTCACGGGCCTGCTCTACGCCAATCAGCGCGATGAGAACAGTGGCTATGTCAGCGATGACTACCTGCGCGCCCTGGGGGGAGCCATCGCCGGCGTGAACGTGGCTGGCGCCCTGAGCGATCGCGACAGCGTGAGAACACGCGACGAGCTCACGGCCATCGGCACGCAGGCCGCAAGCCTGAAGCTTCGCGCCACACCATCCTTCCTGCTGGGACGCACCGGCGGCCCCCTGCCCCGCTTTGAGCCCGACGGGCTCGACGCCGCCGCGTTCACGGGCCCAGTGACGCGGCTCGAGCCCGCGGCCCGCTGAGGCAGGGCCGGGGGTCGAAGTGGCGACGCGGCGGGGCGGGGCGGGACGCGGCGCGCGGCGACGCGACGCACGGCGAAGCCGGGGCGAGGTTCAGCCGGGAGGACGCTCGCTGAGCAGGGCGGCGCCGATCGCGCCGCCGAGGTCCCCGAGCTCAGCCACGCGCACCTCGGGCGGGCGCTCGTCGGAAAAGAGGTGCGGCAACATGGCCGCGGCGATCCGCTCGACCATGGACGCACCGAAGCGCACGCCCAGACCCCCGCCGATGACCACGAGCTCCACGTCGAGTAGGTTGACCGCCGAGGCAACGCCCGCTCCCAAGGCCTTGACGGCACGTGCGATCAGCGCGTGGGCCAAGGGGTCGCCGCGATCGAGCGCTCGCGCCCACACGCCGCTCGACAGGGAGCTGCGACCGCGCTCCTGCATGATCTCGAACAGCTCGCTGGGCGCGCCGCGCTTCACCTTGCGTCGGGCGCGCAACTCCATCGCCCGCCTACCGGCGTAGGCCTCCATGCAGCCGCGGCGCCCGCACGGACAGCGTGCGCCGCCGCGCCGTACGACCATGTGGCCGATCTCCCCGGCGGCCCCGCGGCCCCGCCAGGCCTGGCCGTCGAGGACCAGGCCGCCCCCCACGCCCGTTCCCCAGAAGACCCCGAGCAGCGAGTCGGCCTGACGCCCCGCCCCGAGCTGGAACTCGGCCTGCGTGGCGACGTCCACGTCGTTGCCCAGGCTCACCCTCAGTCCCGTGCGCTCGGTCAGCGCTGCGGCCAGCGCAAACGGGCGCTGCCAGTCGGGCAGGTTGCCCGCGCGCGCCAGGGTACCCGCGTCGGCGTCCACCTGACCGGGGCATCCGACGCCGACACCGGCCAGCTCGGCAACCGGCCTACCCGAGTCAGCACCGGCCGCCTCTAGGGCATCGACGAGCACGTCGACCACCGCCGGCGGTCCTCCCTGCGCGGGGGTCGGGCGACGAGCCTCGCCCAGCACGCTCTCGGTCGCGGGGTCAAAGACGATCGCCTGGACCTTGGTGCCCCCCAGGTCGATCCCTCCGCGGATGCCCACGAGCGGATCATGCCAGAGGTCTCCCCGGCGACCGCGCCCCCCCCCCCCCCCCCCCCCCCCGTCCCGTCCCCGAGCGTTTGACGGGATGCCCTCGGCGCCCTGAGCGTCGAGGGACTAGGAGGGATTGGCGAAACTCGTTTTATCCTGCAAATCGCCATCTTTCTACAGCCTCCGTTCTGGGCTTTACCCCATGATCCGAGCGATTCCACCGCGTACCCGCGCTCGCCGCTGACGGCGACGGCGACGGGCCCGAGGTCATCCCCGCTCGGCCATAGGCTGCCCCAGTACCAGCCAGAGTCCCTGAAATGCACCGCCGCCCCCGCGGGCAGCGCCGACAGTCCGCAGATCACGACAGCGAGCAGCCCCGCGAGCGCGACGCGGGAGGCGGCTGCTCGCAGGGGCGTTGTGCCGGACCTCGTCCTCGCCACCGCCCAGCCTATTCGGTGAGTCACCGGCAGGCGCCGGCTTGAGGGCAGGCCCCGTACGACCACGTCCGCCGAAGCAACGGATCAGCGTCGCGGGCGGTCCGCTCCGCGCGTCGCGTCAGCCGCGCGGATGTGATCCGCGGGAGACCCCGACGCTAATGGATGCTCAGGATGGCGGGGAACGGATGGCCAGGCTTGATGATGTCGTGTACGCCGGTGCTGCCGGATCGCACGGTGAGCCGGCCGATCAGGCGCCCCGCGTGCGCGTGCAACCGGCTTGCCAGGAACGTGGTGCTGCCGCTGAGCCACGGGCCCCCCCACCGAACGCGGGCCGACTTGGCCTGGTCGGCCGTGAAAAACGCGCGCGGAAGGGCCCATTCCTGAATCTGCGCGTCGATCCCAACCGGGCCGACTTGGCGGGAGAGCCCGAACTCCTCCTGGACCGGGCCACGACGTGGCAGCCAGGCGGAAAACAGCCCGCCAGCGTCGTCGAGGAACGTCCCATGCGCGACGGTGCCCTGAACACCCTGCAGGGACCGCGGCTCTGGATTGACGAACCGGGCAGCGAGCCGATGAAACGTGATCGTGCCGAAGTAGCGTGTATGAGTGACAAGGCGCAGCCGGCCGGTTGCGGTCGCTCGGCGCGAAGCTCCAAACGGGAGGTCAGCGAGCCCGCGGCAGCCAGCGCGTCCGCTTGCCGTGGGCGTGAAGGTGAGGTCGATCTTGCCGTAGCGGCCGAGATTGGCGCGCAGACGCTCTGAGCAGAGCCCTGTCTGGATCGTTTGTACGCTACCCGGGTCGACGGTGTACTGGAGCGTGTCGCTGGCGTGCTTCATCCGGCGCTCGAGCAGCAGGTACACCGGATTACCGACAACGTCCCTCTGTCCTGTCAACCGATAGTGGCCGACAGGGACCGGACCCAGCTCCAGCGTCAAAGCGCGCGCCGGCACGCATCCCGCGGCAAAGCAGACAAGGAACGCCGCCGGCCCGGCGAACCAGCCCGCACCAGATCCGATGATTCGCGTCAGGACTCGAACCAGCCCATTCGCGACCAGACTACAGCGGTCGAGGGACCGGAGCTGCCCCCTTGGGCGTTTCGGGCGCTCATCGAGTGCGATTCACCGATCACGATGCGGCGGCGCTCGGTGCTTCGTCGCGCCGGACCCGCGGGTGCGCTCACGCGCCGATCGCCTGCGGGAAGTTGAAATGGTGGCCGGGGGTCGATGCGGCGCTGCATGGCCAGCAGGCGCGGGTAGTTGGATCCGTAGTAGGCGCGCTGCCAGTGCTTCAGTCCGGCATCGACGTAGTTCTGGTAGGCCATCCCGGAATCGTACGGGCCCATGCCGGCATGGGTGCGCCCCAACCACGCTGAGCCCGCCGCATCTGCCCCCGTATCGGCCGAAGCCCACGCACGTTCGCGTGCTCAGAGCGCGCGAATCAGGCATCGCGCGCCCGCTGCCGAGTTTCGCTAGCCGTTTCACCAAACCCTCCTAGATGGTTGATTCCGAATCAGTAGCTGTAGGCGGCGAAGCGGCGGCCTGGGTTACCGATCTGTTGGTTGTGGACGAGGCCGGCGGCGAGGGCCAGCAGGCGCAGTGCGACGCGTGTGCAGACGC
>JAABUQ010000968.1_pt1 | contig 64857 bp, 55 predicted proteins | sample 5560001 | NCBI WGS metagenome assembly JAABUQ01 (sample SAMN10711888, study PRJNA513371) | rock metagenome | isolation source: Antarctica rocks | place: Antarctica: Victoria Land, Finger Mt nord | collected 2015-12-18
AACGTTTGACGTAGTACGTTTTCTATGGTAGAATAAGTACGTATTACGTAATGTAACGTAAAAACGTAGTACGTTCTCCTCAGCTCTCACCACCTAGAGACTCTACGAAAATGGGGCAAGCTCATTGACTTTCCAGCTCCGCTCCGCCCAATAATGCAGACGAACTCACCTTTTTGCAGTTCGAAGCTGACATCAGAGAGAGCCTCGTACCCATTTGGATAGACCTTGGAGAGGTCTTTTACTTCCAGTAAAGTGCTGTTACTCAAAGACAATTCGCCTTATCTCTTTCTGGAACGACGGAAAAATATACGTTCAATACGGCCGCTCTTTGTATAGAAAATTGATTGCAGCCCTTGCCATTACAGAAGAAATCTTACTTCACTAATGTTAAAGGAGCACAATACTTTGTTTAAAATGGAGTTAAAATTTGTGTATATTTACAAAAGAGAGGAGAGTTTGTAGCTTCAAAGTCAGGTCAAGATTCAAGCAATAGAGGTAAAATACTATATTATCAAGAATAGAAAGCACGTAGAAGTGAATGAAATAAAATTTCTGAGGGCTTTAAGCCACCCTCAGAAATTTTATTTTCTGTCTATAACATATATAATCTTACGCTTTTAGCAGCCGACGCAGAACGGTGAGCAGAATGCCGCCGTTTTCGTAGTAGGTCACGTCGATGGGGCTATCCAGGCGAGCTATCGTCTGGAAGGTGAAGCTAGAGCCATCTTCGCGCGTTACCTTGACGGTTACTTCCTGGCGCGGCTTCAGGCCTCGAGAGATGCCTACGATATCGTAGGTCTCATGTCCAGTGAGGCCGAGCGACTCTTTATTCTCTCCCTGGCGGAACTGTAGTGGCAGGATGCCCATGCCGACCAGATTACTACGGTGGATACGCTCAAAGCTTTCCGCAATCGCGGCGCGGATGCCCAGGAGCAGAGGTCCCTTCGCCGCCCAGTCGCGCGAACTTCCAGAACCGTATTCTTTACCCGCTATGACGAGCAGAGGAACACCGTCTTTCTGATAGCGTTCAGAGGCTTCATAGATCGTGGTCTCCTCGCCGTCAGGGAGATGAAGAGTGTTGAAGCCCTCTTTTCCGTCAAGCAGACGATTGCGGAGGCGGATGTTGCCGAAGGTGCCGCGAACCATTACCTCATGGTTACCGCGACGCGCGCCATAGGTGTTGAAATCGCGCTTCACCACTCCCTGCTCGATCAAGTACTGCCCGGCAGGACTCTTCTCAGAGAAGCTGCCAGCAGGCGAGATATGGTCGGTTGTGATCGAATCATCGACCATGACCAGGACGCGAGCACTGGTGATATCCTGCACTGGAGTCGGCTCTGGCGACATATCTTTAAAGAAGGGCGGCTCTTGAACATACGTCGAGGCCGGGTCCCAATTGAAGATCGGGCCGGTAGAGTTTGAGAGCGAACGCCACTGTTCATCACCCTCAAAGACATGGGCGTAGTTCTTCGAAAAGACCTCGGGCGTCACCGCCCTGGCAACCACCTCACGCACCTCTTCTTGCGTCGGCCAGATGTCACGCAGGTAGACCGGCTCATTATTAGAATCGGTTCCAATGGGGTCGGTCGTCAAATCGATATCGACCGTCCCGGCCAGGGCATAGGCCACAACCAGAGGAGGAGAGGCCAGAAAGCTCGCCCGCACCTGTGGATGAATGCGCCCCTCAAAGTTCCGGTTTCCACTCAGCACAGCCGCCACAATCAGATCGTTGTCCTGCACTGCCTCGGCCACCGGCTCAGCAAGCGGGCCGCTATTTCCAATACAAGTTGTACACCCAAAACCAACGGTATGGAAACGCAGTGCCTCCAGATAGGGGATGAGATCAGCATTATTTAGGTAGTCGACTACGGCACGCGAGCCAGGAGCCAGGCTTGTCTTCACAGACGGATTGACCGAGAGGCCGCGCTCCACCGCGCGCTTTGCCACCAGACCGGCGGCGACCATGACAGAAGGATTTGAGGTATTGGTGCAGCTTGTGATGGCGGCGATGGCGACCGAGCCGTCCGTCATATGCGTCTGTAGATTATCGCCGAGTTGGACAACGACATCTTTGAGATGGCCCTTGTGTCCATCGTGTCCATTGCTGGAGCCATTCCCTGTGCTCTTCTCAGCAAGTTCCTTCTTCTCATCCTCGACCTGGGCGACAGGATCGGGGTCGGCGAGGCCACCTTCGTTGGAGAAGCGGAGCAGGCTATTCTCCGTCTTCACGTTATTTTCTAATTCGGAGAAACGGTCCGCATAGGCTGCGCGAAACGTTTTGCCCAGCTCGTGCATCGGCACGCGATCCTGTGGACGGCGCGGGCCGGCCAGGCTGGGCTCAACGATGGCGAGATCGAGTTCAAGGAGGTCATCAAATTGTGGTTCGGACATATCGTCTGTACGGAAAAGTCCCTGGGCCTTCGTGTAGCGCTCGACAGTATCAACCAGTTGGGCATCGCGGCCCGTATCACGCAGATAGCGCAGCGTCTCGGCATCAACCGGGAAGAGCGTGGCCGTGGCACCAAACTCAGGCGACATATTCGAGATCGTCGCGCGGTCGGCAAGGCTTAGATGGCTCAGGCCCGGACCGGTGAACTCTACAAATTTACCGACCACGCCGCGCTTGCGCAGCTTTTGCGTGACGGTCAATACAAGGTCAGTTGCAGTCGCGCCCTCGGGCAGTGCTCCAGTGAGACGCATGCCGATGACTTCAGGCGTTAACAGATAGAGCGGCTGGCCCAGCAGGACCGCTTCGGCCTCGATACCACCGACACCCCAGCCCAGAACGCCAAGTCCATTAATCATTGTTGTATGCGAATCGGTTCCAACTAGCGTATCGGGGTAGATCACCGTAGAACCATCTTCATCCTTCATCATTACCACCGAAGCCAGGTACTCTAGATTCACCTGGTGCACAATACCGGTTCCTGGTGGCACCACGCGAAAATTATCAAATGCTTGCTGACCCCAGCGCAACAGGGCATAACGTTCGCTGTTCCGCTCGTACTCACGCTCGACGTTGCGAGCGAAAGCGAGGGTTGAGCCAAACGCATCCACCTGCACAGAGTGGTCGATGACCAGGTCGGCGGGCACGAGAGGATTGATCTTCTGCGGATCACCATTGACGCGCGCCACGGCTGAGCGCATGGCGGCCAGATCGGCTACCGCAGGCACACCCGTAAAATCTTGCAGTAACACACGCCCTGGCAGGAAAGGGTACTCCGCCTCGCTGCCAACCGATGAACCAGGAGTCCAACCCGCGAGTGACAGAACATCTTCTTCCGTCACCAGTTCACCACCGGCGGAACGCAACAAATTTTCTAGAATAATCTTCACAGTAAAGGGGAGTCGCTCAAGACCTTGCACACCCCGTTCAGCAAGTGCCGCCAGGCGATAATACTGCATGGGACTCTGAGCACCATCCAGTAGCGTACGAGCTCCAAATACGTCTTTGTACGTCGTCATAGTAAATCCTTTAAAAAGATGCTTGTGTAGAGGACAATGACTGTGCTCTAAGACATGAGAGAAGAGGAGGGCACGAGCCAGAGCCTACAGTGTTGAACAGTTATCAATCTTGTGACTTTTATTATATAACATGGTTAAGAGAGGTTGAACATTCTATGACAAGCTCGTTTGATCGCTCAAGGCATTTATCTTCTCTTCAAATGACTTATCGCGGCTTCGCCGCTCTCTAAATTTTATATATTTTTACATGTTTACAATTCATTGCACGAAGTGCAATGAATTGTAAACATGTAAAAATATATAAAATTTAGAGAGCGAACGCTGTCAGCGTGAGCACATACGGGAAAAGGACGAATTATTCGTGGATGAGGTCGCTGACACGAACCACGCCGCCGGACAGGATCTCTGCTACCAGGCCACCACGATGCATCATACTAACAGCGACCTTATGACCAACGCTCTCCATCAATTGAGGACTGGGTTCATAGAGAGACACACCGCGCAACCTGACTTCACCGATCTGGAACTCGCGCTCCACCAGATGGTTGACCGAGAAGCCACGAGTCACGATGTTCCGCCGCAGTGATTCAGCGGCAACCGAAACCTTCGTCTCATAATATAGAGTCTCGATCGTCTCTTCCTCGATGAGCGTGACCTCATACGCTGGCTCTTCATCGTCAGAGACAACCTCGCCTTGAAGATAGTGGCGGTCCCCCTCTATGCCACGCCCCTCAACAAAATGGGCCTTGTGAAGAGACTGCATTGGCTCAGTAGCGGTTGGAGAGACATAGAGTGCCACCACTTCACCTTCCCAGGTCGGTTTTTCGTCCATAGTTTCGCACCTCAATGCTACAGAATACTACTACATTTACTCATCGAAGGGAGTATAAAAAAAACGGCGCATGAAGTCAATAGGAAATCTTACACCCCTTGTAGCTTTATGCATCGACACAATCGTTCATACACTAAATGGAAATAATGCATTCGCATACATTGTACCTGGTGATAGACTGAAAACTCATAAATATGTTGACGATTTCTACGTTTATAGATATTTTTGAGCTTACTCTATAGAAGTGGTTAATATTGACAAAACGGCTTCACTTTCGATAAAGTAGAGAAACGACGCATTCTGTAGCTACGTCGGAAGTGTTTGGAAGAGGGAGGACGGACGGTTATGGGGAAGTGCTTGGACTTCAAAAATTGTGGATTTGAAAATAGAGATAAAGCGCATTTTTGCGCAAACTGTGGCATTCCTATTAAAGGGACCTTTTTGCATGGCCGTTATGAGATACAGTCATTCATGGATAGGAATCATGGAACGATGACGCTGGGAGCTCTTGATCGACAGAGTGGTTACCCTGTCGTTGTGCGAGCTCTTATGCCGAAAGATACGAACGAACAGAACCGCGAAGACTTTTTACAGGAGGCAGAGCTGGCGGCATCGCTCTCAGCGTCCGTTCACGACCCGGAAAGCGTTCGCGTCGTTGACTACGGGCAAGAGGGTCCTCTAACCTTCCTGATAAAATCCAGGTTTGCTGAGCCGCAATCTAACACGCCTCTTCAAACCATCACAGGTGTAGATAGGCAATCTTTCCTTCCAGAAGAAGCAGTATCATCAGCAAGCACGAACGAAGAGAATACACTGTTGCGCATTCCGATTGCATCCGAGGCAACGGATCACCAGGCGTATCCCTCCTTAGAGCCCGCTTCTCTTCACACTCCTATTCCAACAGAACAGAACTGGCTACAAGAGGGACATAGGGCCTTTGAGCAGGGCAACTACAGAGAAGCATTGGCAGCATATGAGATAGCCATCCAGCAGGATACCACTTCCATTGATGCATGGAGTAGTAAGGGAGCATCACTGCTTTATCTGGAACGACCAGAAGAGGCTCTACAGGCGTATAATCATGCCATTTCGCTCAGCCCAAATGATCCCGAACTCTGGACGTCGAGGGCGAGCGTTCTCCATGAATTACAGCGCTACGACGAAGAGATGTACAGCTATGAGCAAGCGTTGACAAACGATCCCGATTATCTCTTTGCCTGGAGTGGGCGTGGCATGGCGCTGGCCGAACAGAATCAGCCTGAGGAAGCACTCGTTGCATTTGACCGCGCACTGCTCCTCGATCCACAGCAGAGCACTATCTGGCAGGCGATGGGAGACACTCTGTACAGCTTACGACGCTATGAAGAGGCGCTGATCGCCATAGATCGAGCCATCGCACTCGATGATAGCCAGGGATCGCTCTGGGACACAAAAGGCAACATCTTACGACGCTTAAAAGATCCGGAACATGCACTCTCGCTTCATGAGAGTGCGGCTCAACTAGAGCCAAATAACGCAGCTATCTGGCTCGACAAGGCCAATGACTTACGCGATCTGCGCCGCTACGCTGAGGCACTCTCCGATTATGACAAAGCAGTGACAATTGACCCAACACTAGCGAGCGCGTGGTATAATCGAGGGAATGTGTTAGCAGTTCTAAGAATGTATGAAGATGCACTAGAGTCTTATGACTATGCGCTCCAATACGATGACGGGCTGATCTCAGCCTGGTATAATAAAGGCAGCTTGTTGCATGAACTGAAAAGAGACCAGGAAGCGCTGACAGCATTTGATCGAGCACTTGCACTCGATGTTCATTATATTCCAGCCTGGAACAACAAAGGACTTTCGCTCTTTGCACTGAACCGCCTGGATGAGGCTCTGGCAGCATTTGACCAGGCGACATCATTTGCCCCCGAAGAGCCCGACGCATGGTACAATAAAGCAGTTGTCCTGGAAAAACTGGGGCGCACGCAGGAAGCGGCATCATGTCAGGAATGGGCACGATCTCTGGACCAGCAGGCTGGACAGGGTCAGGTTGCAAGTGCAAGTGAGCTTTGATTACGGGAAATGACAGATGGCTCTCTATTTTTATAGAGCCATCTCAATGTTTTTTCGCTCGAATGTTTGTTTAGACAAACGAGAGTAGCTAACTATCACGTACCACATACAGGTACCGCTCCACATTAACATGTACATATATAGATCTCATACTATGGAGGAGGGAATGCGACGCTGCGCAGACCAGGTTGACTGTGGATACGACAACCGGGACAGTGATTTGTTTTGTAGAGCATGTGCCCTGCCGTTATTAGATACCGCCCTGGCTGGTCGTTATGTGGTAGAAGCATTATTAAGTAAAGGTGGATACGCGGCAGTATTCCGTGGAACGGACCAGAATCTATCTCGCCATGTTGCTATCAAAGTGCTGTTACCCAGTAAGACGACTTCAAATGAACGGAACCATTTCCTACGCGAAGCACAAATTGCTGCGACGTTAGATCATCCAAATATCGCGCCCGTACTCGACTACGGTAAAGATGGCTCCAACGTCTTTCTCGTTATGCCCCTCTATACAGTGGGCTCTTTGCGTACCAGGCTCGCCCAGGTCAATGGTCCTTTGCCTATCCAGGAAACCATCAATAATTTTCATCAACTGGCGCACGCGCTTTACTACGCGCACACGCGTCAGCGCCCGGTTATTCATCGCGATATCAAGCCAGAGAACATCCTGATCCACCAGGAAGACTACCGCTTGATGATTACCGACTTTGGGATTGCTCGCGCTCTGGAACCCGGCACAAACGTTGGCAGGACCATCACAGTGCGTGGAACCGTCGGCTATATGGCTCCGGAGCAGAGCAGCGGGATCGTCGATCCACGTAGCGATCAATATGGCAGCGCCGTTGTGCTCTACGAAATGTTGAGCGGCTACCATCCAATCGATCCGCGTGGAGGAGCCATTCCTCCCGTCTCGACACTTAATGAGAGCCTGCCGCCCACGCTGGATAACGTCCTTCAGCGTGCCCTGGCAACGCGCCCAGAAAATCGCTATCCGGACATGCTCGAGTTCATGCGCGCCTTCGATTTCGCCCAGCGGCCGACCTCGAAAATGCGTATTATGATGCAGAGCACGCCCGTAGAAGAACAGGTCACACCCACACGCGGCGCGGCGCGATCTTCACTGGCAAGCGCACCCGCCGTGACGGGCCGGCATCAAGTAGTAAGTAAGCAGTACAATACACCTAAAGTCAATCCCAGCACTGGAGCTGTGCGTGAGAAATGCCGCGAGGGCGATCAGTTCTTGAAGCAACAGATGTATTCACATGCGCTTCAGGCATATGAAGATGCGCTACAGATGGATCAGTTAAACTTTTATGCCTGGAACGGCAAGGGGACGGCGCTGTACAACCAGGGCAACTATCGTAAGGCATTAGAAGCATATCAGCGCGCGACTGAGATTGAGCCTGGAAACGCCTTTGTCTGGGTCAGCGCAGGTCTGGTGCTGAATCGTCTGGAGCGCTATCAGCAGGCTCTGGTTCATTTTGAGCGCGCGTTGGCTCTCGACGATCGCTACGTGGCGGCCTGGAACGGGAAGGCGGATACGCAGTTAGACATGAACATGCCGGAAGCTGCCTGGGCATCCTATGACAAGGCTCTGGCAATCGATTCTAAAAGCTTCCACGCCTGGAATGGGCTGGGAAACGCCCGCTCTAGCTTGCACGATTTTACTGGCGCGGTCGATGCATATGCGCGCGCGCTTCTCATCAATCCACACAGTGCAGTTGCCTGGTGCAATAAGGCTGAAGCTCTTGTGCGCCTGGGACACAACAAGGCCGCACTCGATGCACTGAATGAGGCCACCGAGATGGATAAAAACTATATGCGCGCCTGGCTACTTAAGGCCGAGGTGTACGAGGCGCTGGGAAATCCCCAGGAGGCTCAGAAAGCCAGGAGAAGAGCCAAACCCTGGGGAACGAAGAATTAAATACTGATAATTACAGAGATGATGCAACGTTACGCCGCAGGAGCTCTTCTTGCCGCCACTTACGCGCAAAGAAGAACATTTCGCGCAGCGCGCGGAGAATAACGGTAGGTTTTGCTCCTGTGGCTCGCCCCCCGGCACGAGGTAGATGACGTACACCAACCTCAGTATAGGTATAGCCTTCCCGGTTGAACTTATACAGAATCTCGGTGTTGATCATTGCACCTTGTGTCTCAAGCTTGAAGGTTCGAAAGAAGGCAGCGTGATAGAGCTTGAAGGCACAATCAATATCCCGTACGTGCACATCGAAGACGAGGCACACAAGCTGCTTCCAGCCCCAGGCGTTTACCTTGCGGAGCCAGGAGTCGTGGCGAGGATTACGATAGCCCAGGATGGCATCATACTCGTCAATCAAGGGGATGAAGTGCTCTAGATCGTTGATATCAAACTGCCCATCTGAATCCATAAAAAAGACCAGGTCCTTTTCTACAGAATGAAAGCCAGTCGCCAGTGCTGCACCATACCCTCTGTTGACCGGGTGACTTATCAGCCGAATCCGGGCATCATCCCGCGCCAGATGCTCAACACTCTCTTTTGTACCGTCTTTACTCCCATCGTTCACCACGATGATCTCGAAATCGTCCGTCCACTGAGAGAGTACAGAGACAGCTCTTGAAACCGTCTGGCCAATAACAGCCTCTTCATTATATGCTGGCAGCACAACTGATAGACTGGCAAGTTTGCTGGTTGACACTGCCGCCTCAGATTGCACAATACCGTCTTGCTCAGGAAGGACTCCAACGCCTACAGATGGTCGCCCTGGTTCTTCTTGCATGGGCGTAAAACCTCCTACTCGGAAATACCTACGAAACGCTTTACATATATTACATTATTAGTCTACCAGGAGACGCCAAAAGCACCAATTGGCAGAGAGAGGCGGTTGATGTAATACAAAAATAAACGCCTCATCTCCTACAACTCCAGCAAAAAGGTATTTCTATCTTTCTCTTACTTGCCAGATGAGATGAAGCGTTCTTCTTTTCTACAGTAGCTTAAAATCTCTTTTGCTATATATTTCTTCTCATGAAACAGGGCTGAGCTTAGTTGCTAAAAAGTACCTCATCCAGATGAGGCTGACGAGGCATTTCGTCAAAATTCTCCTTCTTTGCAGGACGATTGAAACCAAGAGACATATGAATACGTACCGCGCTATACAGAATTAGAAGAATAACCGCAAATGTAATCAAGTATGCAATCATGTGATCCTTACCTTTTTTTATTAAGCCATGCTCTTTAAATTTCTGTAGTTTTTCAACTTCTATCCTGTTAAACGCAAGACATAAAGTAAAATAAAATGGATACGTAAGCAAAATCAAACAAAGAGAGAACGAATCTCTTATCAACTTGTTGACATATATTCTTGATCAAGTATATCAATTTATAACATCGATAAGTTGTGAATAATATGTTACAATGTTCGAAGGCTGACTATTGATCTCTACGAAAGGCCCGACTCACGATGGATAGCACACGCTCGACGACTCAAGCAGACCGCATTCTGGATCTTGGAACGAAAGGATGCAGCCGCTTGCTGGAAGATATTAATGATCAGATGAAGGAAATGCAACCTGGACAGACCTTGCTCGTCCTCGCCAATGATCCTGCCGCTCCTCTAGACATCAAAGTATGGAGCCGTAGCACGGGAAATCCATTGTTGCAGACCGAGCTGGTGAGCGGCAAATTTCTCCTACAGAAAAAACAGACGTAGGTTTCCTTCCAATTGATTCTTCTCCCTTTGTTCGTGAGCTCACTATATCACTATGCCAACTCACTTGAAAATCCGAAGCTTTTGTGATATAATTTATACATAACAACACTACTACAGGAGAATTAACGAGTGATAGTCTTCAATTAACCATGAGTCAACCGTCTGGCATATGTTGCGGTTCTCACCTGCTTGCCATTTTTATTATGCAGGGAGAGAGCTTTTCCTGCTGCGGTATCTGGTGATGAAGGCATTCAATATTGTTAAGCATCCAGTAGCACCGGCTTACTTTCCCCTCAATATGAAGGCTATCCCACTACTTCAGCACTCTCTATAGTCTGGCGCTTGCCTGCCTCTTCAATGAATCTACAGGTAGAGCAAAAGAGACTGATACAATACCGCAACTCCATACCTATAATTTAAGCAAGAATGCTGCAAAAAACAAAGGAGTTCGCCTTGCCCGAACAAGCTATCCCACAAAATAAACGAGAACAGAACGAAGAGAAACCGATGCGAGGTCTGCTCGCCGAAGCCCCCCTACGCGCAATTCTCGCGAGTATTGACACGCCGGAGACTGACTGGCCGATCGACGAATCGCTGGACGAATTAGAGCAACTGGCTTCTACCGCAGGAGTGAACTGCGTCGATCGGTTGGTACAACGGCTGGACCACCCCAACTCTTCGACGCTATTAGGCCAGGGTAAAGTCAAAGAGCTCAAAGAGCTTATTCATCACTACGATTGCGATGCCGTCATTTTTGACCTTGAGTTGAAACCGAGTCAGCATCGCAATCTGGAGCGTGAACTGGAAGTCCAGGTCCTTGACCGCACGGCCTTGATCCTGATCATCTTTGGTCAGCGCGCCCGCACACGTGAAGGACGCCTGCAGGTCGAGTTGGCCCAAGTCGAGTACGATCTGCCACGCCTGACCCGTCAATGGGGGCACCTCTCACGTCAGCGTGGTGGCACGCAACAGCGCGGCGAGGGCGAAAAGCAGATCGAGGTCGACCGACGTATGTTGAGGCGACAGAAGGATCAGCTACAGGAAGAGCTTGAGCTTGTCCGTAGCCAGCGCCAACTGCATCGCGAGCGACGTAAATACACGGGCGCGCCCGTCGTTGCGCTGGTCGGCTATACCAACGCGGGCAAGTCCACACTGCTGAATCGCCTGGCCGGTTCGCAAACTCTGGCCGAGGACAAGTTGTTCGCCACACTGGACCCAACCACGCGTCGCATCCGGCTCACTGGCGGTCAAGAGATTCTCTTAACCGACACAGTCGGCTTTGTGCAACGCCTGCCCACAACGCTAGTCGCCGCCTTCCGGGCCACACTGGAAGAGGTGGCCGAGGCGGATCTGCTTGTCCACGTCGTCGATGTCTCACATCCATATGTGCAACATCAAGTGGAGGCTGTTGAGCAGGTACTAGAAGAGATCGGCGCGGGCGGCCTGCCAATCGTACTCGCACTCAACAAAGCAGATATGTTACCAGCGAACCTCATTGTGCAACTACAAGGTATCGCGGCGACACTTCCACAGGTGAGCGTCTCCGCCATGCAGGGTACAAACATCGATGTCCTGCTGCGCTGTATCAGCGAGGCGCTGATTCAACAATTCATCGCATTCGATGTCGTGATCCCTTACAAGCACGGCGAACTGGTCTCCCAATTCCACCAGTTCGGCACAATTGAGCTTGAGGAGTATGAGGAGGAAGGGACGCATCTGCGCGGTCATCTGCCAAGCAATCACAGCGGCCCCTTCTATGCCTTTCAGAGAGCGCCAGAAGTACAAGAGGTACCGCAACCCAGCGTCCATTTGATTTCAGAACACAGCGCATAATTGCCTAAGCAAAGAGGCTTCCTGTATATGTTCAGGAAGCCTCTATTATTTTTGTTTTTATACTTTTTCCATTTCTACACCCCTTTACGCAACGCGCAAAAGGGTGTAGAAATGGAAAAAGTATAAAAACAAAAATAGTCTTAACGAGCGGCGAAGCCGCGAGAATGCTATGTTAACTTTTTGAACGTCGCTGGCGATTGATTTCATACAATAAAATAGAGGTGGCACTTGCCACATTCAACGATGAGGCCGAGCCAGCAATGGGAATACTGACGATAGTATCACAGAGCTCACGGTAGGCAGAGCTCATCCCCCAGGTTTCGTTGCCTACAACAAGAAGTGTTGGTTGGATAAAATCATGTTCATCTAGAGCGTGTTCGCCGTGCTCGTCGCTGCCAACGATCTGCATGCCTCTGCTATGCTGTTTCATCGCTGCCAGCCAGGGGAGGAGTTCTTTCTGTGAAGGGAGGCGTACTGTTGGCAGTGCGAAAAAAGAGCCTGTGGTGGCGCTAATTGTCTCTGGATCATATAAGTCTACGCCCATGACCAGTGATAATCAGACCATCTACGTGCAGGGCATCACAGGAGCGAATTATTGTGCCCAGGTTGCCAGGGCTGGCGGGGCGATCAAAGACGACGACGAGCGGTTGCTCGGTAAGAGGAATGCGCGCCAGATTATCTTCGGGCATTGTGACAAGCGCGATAAGTTCAGAGGGCTCCACCTTCCCACTTAACTTCGCGTGCAGATGCCAGGGAAGTTCGTAATGGATCTCTGCATGTGAGGCGCGGAGAATGTTTTCCGCCCAATCAGATAAAGTCTTCTCTCTTGAATACAGCCAGGCACGGATATGCCAGTTGTACTTGAGTGCTTGATTGATTGGGCGCACGCCCTCTACAAAAAACTCTCGCTGGCGCAGCCGCTTCTCGCGCTTACGCCGCAGCGTTTCAGCATATTGAAAATCGTTGTTCTCTGAATAGATTTTGACGACGCGCGGCATCGTACTCTGCCCCATCACTCTGCCTTCACTCTATTTTATGATTTTTATGCATGTATTTCATTTCTATCCACTTTTTGCTCAGCAAAAAGTGGATAGAAATGAAATACATGCATAAAAATGATTTAAGCAATATTTACAGGCAAGCCCGTTTTTGCGGACTCGATGGCGGCGAACATAAGCGCGAGCGTCTTCAGATTATTACGGCCAGAAGTCTCAGGTTCCGTATTCGTCTGGACGGCTTGAACAAAGGCGGCCAGGCTTCCAGCGCGGTCAATGTCTGCGAACTCAGGGAGTTTTATGTTGCTTGCAGACTCGCCCAATGGACGCAGAGCTACATATTCTGGTTGGTCGCCACGACAGGACCAGATGAGCTCGCCCTTCTCGCCTTCCATATGCCAATCGCCCGTCCAGTTTGTCTGAGGTCCCATACTGACCCAATTGCCCCGGTAGCTCACAACGGCACCACCATCAAATGTAATGGTCATCGCACCGGATGCAGGCTCGACATACTTACTCCACGCAGGATTCCACGTCTTGCACATCACTTGAACCGGCTCCTGACCAATCACCAGACGCATCAAATCGAAATGATGGATCGACATATCTACGAGCAGCGGCTCCCAAATTTGATAGTGACGATGCTCTTCAAACGGTCGAATATTGTCGTAGCGCCGGAAATCAATATTGACCATGCCAACATTCCCAATCACCTGCTCCTGAATAAGCTTTGTAACAGCCCTCACAACCGGAGCATAGCGATAGTTCTGGCTGATCATGAGTATTTTCTTCCGCTCTTCCGCCAGATCCACCAACTCTTGTGCCTCCACTACCGAGGGCGCAAACGGTTTCTCCAGTAAGACATGTTTTCCAGCTTGCAATGCCGTCTTTGTACTCGGAACATGTCCTGGCAGGCTAGCCGTAATTAAGACAGCCTCAGCCTTCGTGGCAGACAGCGCATCTTCCAACGAGGTAAAGCAACGCTCTTCAGGCAGATCCAGCCGCTGCTGCACCTGCTGAAGCGTTTTAGCATCAATCTCTACCCAGGCCACCGTTTCAACATTTTTGTTCTTTGCCACGATAGTAGCAGCCCAACTACTCCCCCACCCACCCAAACCAACATGAATAATAGGTAATGCCATGTTCTCTCTCTTTTAACCTTCAAACGCGATCAAATAACCTGCAATAACAACCACTTCATTGAAGTCACGCCTCTGAGGAAGCTTTGATTGCAGCCAGAAGTGATCATGCTTCAGTATTGCATATCTTTCCTAGCATTGGTCTCCAATAGTATAACATTTTAAATCACTATGTTCATAACATTCGATTAGACACAGATTTAGATTTACGTTATGTTTATACCTCACACATTTCTATCCCTTTGATTGTCTATTACCTCGAAAGGGTTGACATCGTGATACACTATCCGTATAGTAAAGATAGCACTTAGTTGATAAACTATATCAACTAAGCTAAAGATACAAAAGATACAAACGTCACACTCTCAACAGTGCAAAGAGACTACATAAGGGAAGCATCTTGTCTATGCTATAGCCTTTTCTGCGCCTACTGACAAGCGACTATAGTTAAAACAACTTATCTAAAGGAGACGGTATGAGCACATCTGACCAGGAAAAGACCCCGAAGAATCTTCTGGAATTGGGGATAGGCGCAGGCAGCAAAGTTGAGCAGATCAAGGTTACAAGCGATTATTTACATGGGCAGATAGCAGAGGAGCTCCAGCAAGACACACCTCGTTTCACAGAGGACCAGTTGCAGTTAATTAAGTTTCACGGCATGTATCAGCAAGAGAATCGAGATGCAAGGCAGGCGCGCAAGGCGACGGGCGAGGAGAAGGCATATCAGTTTATGATTCGCTCCCGCATTCCTGGTGGAGTCGTTACAGCCGAGCAGTATCTCGTTCACGACGAGTTGGCAAGCCGTTATGGGAACGATTCGATGCGCATCACGACGCGACAGGGCATCCAACTGCATGGTATTCTCAAGGGTGACATTCACGCGACCATTCATAGCATCAACGAGTCTCTCCTCTCGACGCTCGCCGCCTGTGGTGATGTCAACCGTAATGTGATGGCCTGTCCCGCTCCCGTAGCTAGCCGGGCACAGGCGCAGGTGCAAGAAGTTGCGGGTAAAATTGCACTGCACCTCGCGCCACACAGTACTGCGTATCACGAAATCTGGATCGATGGAGAGAAAGCGAGCTCGGTTGGGGAGGAAGAGGAAACAGTTGAGCCGATCTACGGTCCCACCTATCTTCCGCGCAAATTCAAGATTGGCGTTGCCTTTCCAAACGATAACTGCGTCGATGCCTTCACCCAGGATATCGGCCTGGTTCCGCGCCTGGAGAACGAGAACCTGCTTGGCTTTACACTCGTCATCGGCGGCGGCATGGGGATGACTCATGGAAAGAAAGATACCTTTCCACTGCTGGGGAAACTCTTCGCAGACATTACCGTTGAGCAAGTCTTGCCCGTCACCGAAGCGATCGTTACGGTACAGCGCGACTACGGGGATCGTACTAACCGCAAACATGCGCGTATGAAGTACGTTGTTGAGGAGCGAGGCGTCGACTGGTTCCGTACCGAGGTGGAAAGTCGGCTTGGCTATCCACTCGGTGATCCCAGCGAGGTCCATTTTCATACGGTCGATGACCATCTGGGCTGGCATCAGCAGGCAGATGGACGCTGGTTTCTCGGTCTGAATATCGTAAACGGGCGCATCAAAGATACTGAGAAGGTGCAACTCAAGACCGGGCTGCGCGAGATTATTGAGCAGTTTCATCCCAATGTCCGCCTGACAGGCCAGCAAAATCTACTGCTGGTAGATATACCCGAGGAGCAGCGCGAGATCCTGGAAGAGAAGCTACACGCGTATGGTATTGCGACTGATCCTGAGGCAGCAGGCGCGTATCGCTTCGCTATGGCCTGCCCGGCAATGCCAACTTGTGGATTGGCGGTCGCCGAGGCCGAGCGTGCACTCCCTTCGGTGGTGCAACAGATCGAAGGGCATCTCGTCGAACTGGGGTTGGACAATGAACCAATTAGCTTCCGTATGACAGGCTGTCCTAATGGATGCGCACGACCTTATATGGGTGATGTGGGCCTGGTGGGGCGGACCAAAGATGTCTACAACGTGTATGTAGGCGGCGACCAGGGCAATAATCGCCTCAACACGCTCTATGCGCAGATGGTTCACGTCAAAGACATTCCTCAGGTATTACATCCGCTCTTTGTCTTCTGGCGCGATGAGCGTCAGCCGCGAGAAACCTTCGGCGACTTCTGTCATCGGGTTGGCATTGAGCAATTGCAAGAGAGAGTTAAAACGCAAGTAACAGTGGGGTAAGCAGCTCATGCCGAACTATTATCCCGTCATGCTCGATATACGCAACCGGCCAGCTCTCGTCATCGGAGGCAATCTGGTTGCGGCAGAAAAGGCGGCGTCACTTAATGCAAGCGGTGCAAAGGTAACCGTTATGAGTCCAAGCTTCTGTGAAGAACTGCTGGACCTGGCGGAGAGCCATACAGTGAACCTGCGCTATAAAGCATACGAGCAAGGCGACCTTAAAGGTGCCTTCGTCGTGGTCGCCGTTACTACGTACGAACCAGAGCTATCAGAGCAGATCTGGAACGAGGGTCAGGAGCATGGGCAACTCGTGAACATTGTGGATGTCCCGACACGATGCAACTTTATTGTGCCCTCAATCCTGCGTCGCGGTCAGCTTACCGTCTCTGTCTCTACAGAGGGAGCTAGCCCTGGCCTCGCCAAACGCATACGCCAGAAACTAGAGGGCTTCTTTCCGCCCGCTTATGAAGCATATCTGCAGTTGGCGACCATTGCGCGCCAATACCTGCGAGAAAGGGGAATCTCGTATGCGAAGCGCGACGAGTTCTTTGGCGACTATTTCAGCTCGGATATTCTTGACCTGCTGATAGAGAACGACGAGGTTGAGGCACTGGCAAGCACTGTTCGACTTTTGAGGCACTATACAGTTGACATCTCCGTATCAACCATCATCCACGATATGCAGGAAGCAAGGGAAGGCAATGAACATGCTCACCGAACATAAACGAGAGTTCACACCAGGACAAGCTGGTACTGTTCACTCGAACGAACAGCGCCCTGGCAAGGTGTATCTGATTGGTGCCGGACCGGGTGATCCAGAGCTGATTACAGTTAAGGGCTTGCGAGCTCTGCGCACGGCTGATGTTGTTCTCTATGATCGCCTGATTAGTCCTGAGCTGTTACATGAGGCACGGATAGATGCAACTCTGGTCTACGTGGGTAAGGGAGCAGGTTGCCATACGATGCTCCAAGAAGAGATTAACGCGACCCTGGTTCGGTTTGCGCGCCAGGGCCAGAACGTGGCTCGCCTCAAGGGTGGAGATCCCTTTGTATTTGGCCGGGGAGGAGAAGAGGCACAGGTCCTTGTCGAAGCCAGTATTCCCTTCGAAATTATCCCCGGTGTTACATCAGCGATTGCAGTACCAGCTTACGCGGGCATTCCGATTACTCACCGCGATCACGCCTCTTCAGTTACCATCGTCACCGGGCATGAAGGGAAGGCGTCCTCACCAACCGTAAACTGGGAGGCACTGGCCGCTCTCGGTGGCACATTAGTCGTTCTGATGGGCGTAAAAGCTCTACCCGAATTTACACAGCGTCTGACCGCGGGAGGGTTGAGCGCAACGACACCAGCGGCGGTTATTCAAGAGGGTACGACGCCTCAGCAGCGTACAGTCGTAGGAACGCTAGAAAATATAGCCGAGCGCGCAGCAAGTGCGGGCTTAACATCACCGGCTCTCACTGTGATAGGCTCCGTCGTTGACGTTAGCTCAAACTTACAGTGGTACGAGCAGGTGCACCAATCTTTGTGAATGTGTCAGCAGACACTTGTCGCATCCACCCTATTAGCACATATACTTGTGCATCCTCGGCGCTTAACACTTCTATTTTCTATTTTTGCTTTTTCTCCACAATTTCGGGCAGAGCCCGAAATTGTGGAGAAAAAGCAAAAATAGAAAATAGAAGTGTTAAGCGCCGAGGATACGAAAATACGATGATAGCAGGTGTCTGACACGTTCTATAAGTTTCACTCATGCTGTACAAATTGTGCTAGACGCAATTTGTACAGCATGAGTGAAAAAGTATCAAAAGCGTTATTCAGCTTTTGCAGGTCCAGCAATGACAGGGTTTACGATCTTCCCGATATGCTCGACCTCGACCTCGACCACGTCCCCTTCGTGAAGGAAGATGGGTGGTTTGCGGGACTGACCAACGCCCGCCGGAGTGCCGGTGGAGATAATATCACCCGGCACAAGGGTCATAAAGGTGCTGATATAGGCGATACTCTGGGCGACGGAAAAGATCATCTGCTCCGTTGTGCCGTCTTGCAGCACCTGACCATTCACACGAGCAAAAATCTTGAGCGCCTGCGGATTGGGGATCTCTGAGGCGGGTACGATGCCAGGGCCCATAGGACCGAATGTATCAATCGCCTTACCCGGCATCCACTGATTGGTATGGAACTGCCAGTCGCGCGCGCTCACATCATTCATGATAGTATAGCCTGCAACGTACTTCAGCGCATCCTGCTCCGTCACATCTTTACACGTCTGGCCGATCACAAACGCCAATTCAGCCTCGTAGTCGATCTGCGTGCTGAAGGTTGGAAGGACGATAGGATCGGTTGGGCCGATCAAGGAGTTACGATACTTTGGGAATAGAATCGGATGTTTGGGCAGAGCCATATTGGACTCGGCCGCGTGATCTGCGTAGTTCAGACCCAGGCAAATAATTTTATCGGGATCGGGCACAGGTGCGCCTACTTGAACGGCATCCAGGGATACAAATTGCTGCTCACTTGCCTCAAAGAGGCGATGCGCATTCGCCAGAGCTTTATCGACAGCCGTCGGGCCAGCCTCAAGCAACGCCCGAACACTTGACGAGCCACCAGAATACGTGTGAACGGCGGTTGCTGCAACTATGCGACCATCCTGCTCAAAGCCCGCCTGCCACGGTGCCTGTGGAGTGGTACGATAACTAATAATATGCATCGAATGTTTCTCCTCTTAGAAGTTTTCTTGCCTGGATGAGCTTGCACACCAAGAAATAAAGAGCACATGCACCATCCTGTTTCTCTATGATATCATTTTGGGCTTTCCGCCCTACAAAAGCAAAAACTCAACTATTGTCACCTTTTTAAAAGTCAGGACGTGGCATACAATGTAAAGAACTCTTGCTAACTTACACACATAAACTGAGATGGGAAGGGCTGCGACCCAATCTAGTGGGCAGCGTGCTCCATATCCAGAAGAGGAGAAACTAGGTATGGTACATAACCAGATACAGAAGCCGCACATTGGCTTTATAGGTATGGGAAGCATGGGGAGCCTGATGACCATGCGCTTACTCCAGGCGGGATACCCGCTCAGCGTCTACGATCGTACAAAAGAGAAGACACAAGAAGCAGTTCAGAATGGGGCCAAACTGGCCGATACGCCACGCGATCTAGCGCTAAACAGTGACTTTGTCCTCTCCTCTGTAACGGATAATCATGCGCTTCACGAGCTTATGTACGGGCAGCATGGGGCAGTCGCAGGCGCAAAGCCTGGCTCGGTCTTTGTTGATTTGAGCACTATCGCCCCTGATCAATCGTGTCAGCTTGCAGCTGCCGTTAAAGAGCAGGGTGCGGAGATGATCGACGCCGCCGTGTCTGGCAGCACACCACAGGCCAAAGAAGGCGAGCTGGTCATATTTGTGGGAGGTGAACAGGAAGCTTACTCCAAAGCCAAACCCATTCTCGAACATCTAGGAAAGTCCGTTTTCTATATGGGCCAGCAAGGAATGGGCACCGCTATGAAAATGGTCGTCAACACACTGCTGGGCTTAGGCATGCAAGCCGTTGCAGAGGCCGTGGCTCTAGGCGAGAAAGCTGGTCTGGAAAAGAATATGCTGCTTGACGTTCTTGGGCAAACGGCAGTTATTGCGCCAACACACAAGGCCAAGCTCGACAACCTGAAAAATGGTGAATATCCTACCACCTTTGCACTGGCTCTTATGCGGAAAGACTTCAGCCTGATCATGCGCGAGGCGGCCGAGCTCTCTGTCTCAATGCCAGCCACCGCCGCCGCAGAGCAGATGTACGCCGCAGCACTTGCCCGAGGGCTCGATGCCGACTACTCTATCATGCTGCAATTTATGCGCGAGATGGCAGGGATAGAGGAAGAGCAGAAATAGTCCGTTTTACTCTGCAATGATATCGCGTTCTATCATATTTTTCGTATTTTGCTTTTTACACATCCAGGGCTTCGCCCTGGATGTGTAAAAAGCAAAATACGAAAAATATGATAGAACCGTTTGTAGGACAATTAGAGACGAGAGGGCAGAAGCCATTTAAGAGGAGGAAGTACCTGCTCAACCACAGCGAGATGATCATAATAGCCGCGCTGTTGCAGGATGTGCCCCTCTTGGAGCGTGAAGACGCTAACGCCATCGGCTTGAAATGGACGTGAGAGCCAGGGGAGGCCGAAGCGACGTGGAGTGCGACCGGAAGTGGTCCAGGTAACGGCTGCGCGGTTATCAGCCATCAGGACTTGATCCGAAGGCACGTAGGCAATAGAAGGCATGCTGCGAAAGCGCTGTATAAACCATTGCTCAATTTCCGCTCGTCCAGAACGTGGGCGCTTCATTCCAGAGTCAAACAGTTCCGCATCATCTGTATAGAGACTGACAAGCGTAGTCACATCATGAGCATTAAAGGCTGTAATCCATTGTCTGACAGTATCCTGTACCAGGTCAGATGAAATTTTCTGCTGCTTCATACTCTTTTCCCTGCAATTCTTGATAATGTTGCACTTATATAGTCCTTTATAGTCCTTGATCTGACAAAAGGACCCAAACTGTCTCACACAATCCCTGCTGTAATCGTACTATAATATATTGGATCTGATAAAGTCAGCAAACAGTTTCGCATCCTTCTATTTTAAGAGTAGGGACAACAGCGTCACAGTAAAGCTGTTCACTGAGAGCGAAGAAGCACCGTCAATGCGAAGGGAGACGATTATTGAGCACTCACGTAGAGCGCTGGATCGATGACACAACGTTTCATAAAGATGTAGACTATATCGAATCGCTCTGGCAAAAATCCTCCATTGGGAACATCGAACTGCCTCTCATCGATATCGGGAAAGGTGAGCCACTGGTATTTATTCCAATCCTTGAACACCTTGAGTTCGTCTATGCTCGTCAGATACAGGCACTCAGCACGGCGCGGCGCGTCATTCTCTACCGTCGCCAGGAGCTACGCAAGACACCATTTGGGCTAGCAGATCGGGTGGAAGAGCTACGCCAGGTATTAGACGGGCTAGAACTAGACCAGCCGGACCTCATAGCACACGGAGATGCAGCTATGGTCCTCTTCGAGTTTGCCCTCCGCTATCCACAGCGCTGCCGCTCGCTCACGATTATCGCGCAAGGGGCCGATTATCGCATAGCACCGCATCCCTTCATCTGGCTCCTGCACGAACTATTTATACGCCTCCCCGTCGAGCACATGCTCTCCGCCGCGTTCCTACGCAATACAGTTCTTAACTATATTCTGGCACATAGTCCAGATAATAAGAGTACGCCAGCATTGCCAAGACATCTTATCGAAGAGCAATTCAGCAAGATTCATCAATGGCCCTTTGTCTATAAGTTCTCAGTCCTGCCTATTATCCACAATTTTGATATACGCAAACGAATTAAAGTACTCACTATGCCAATCCTGCTCGTCAATCGTAGTGATGACTCACTCTCGCCAGAGAGCAAGACGCGCTGGCTAGCCGAACAGCTTCCTAACTGTGCAGGTTACTCCGTCGTCCCCGGCAGAGAACGATTCTTCATGTACTCGCGAGCAGAGGCAGTCACACCATTCATAGAAGCATTTCTCGCGGCACCCGGCGTTCCGACCAGCTCGCTTAAACAGATGCAGTAAATAGGAGATACATATGAGCGTAGCGCGGCCTCGTCCATTACGCAGGGTTGTTATTAGTGGAATTGGAGTTGTAGCACCCAATGGTATCGGAAAGGAGCCATTCTGGCAGGCTAATCTCGCGGGTCAATCGGGCATCCGGCGCATTACTCGTTTTGATGCCAGCCCGCTTCCATCGCAGATTGCGGGAGAGATCACCGACTTCAGTCCAAGCCGTTTTGGCCTGACAGCAGAAGAGATACAGCATACTGATCGCGCGACGCAGTTTGCACTCGCATCCGCACAACTCGCACTACAAGACGCCAATCTGCTGGACACTCTTAGCGAAGACGAGCGAGAGGAGACCGGAGTGATCATTGGCTCGGCCCTCGCCTGCCTGGAAGAAGGCGAGAGACAATGGTCGCTGCTAACCGATAAGGGGACGGAAGAACCTACTATTGAGCCGGGCAACATCTTACCAGGCGCTTTACTCATGTCACACGCCTCAGCCAGCAGTATAGCCGCGCATCATCAACTGCATGGTCCCTGCTCCGTGATCGCCACTGGCTGCTCAGCCGGAGCCGATGCAATTGGACAGGCGTATTGGACAATTCAAGAGGGGCGCGCTGACCGCATGCTGGCAGGAGGAACTGACGCCTCGATCAGCTATGGAGTCCTCGACGTTTTCTGTGTCATGGGAGCTTTGAGCACCAAATATAACGAAACACCTGAGCGCGCTTCGCGGCCGTACGATAAAGGGCGTGATGGCTTCGTCATGGCCGAGGGAGCCGGAGTCATTCTGCTGGAAGAGCGCGAGCAGGCCCTGACACGCGGAGCACACATTTATGCGGAAATCTGTGCGTTCACCTCAAACATCAACGCCTATCACATGACCTCTTTACCTTCAGACGGGACGCCGTTACAGCACTTACTGACGCAGATACTTACAGAAGCAGGCATACAGCCGGTTGATCTGGGTTACATCAACTCACACGGCAGTTCTACACTTCCTAATGAGATCGCCGAGACGGTGGCCTATAAAGCAGCCTTCGGCGAACAAGCCTACACTATTCCCATCAGTTCTACCAAATCCATGATTGGACACCCTCAGGGAGCTGCCAGCGCCATCGAAACAATCATCACAGCCCTTGTGCTTGAGCGGCAGTGTATCCCTCCGACACTCAATCAGGAAGAGCAAGATCTCCAGTGTGACCTCGACTACGTTCCCAACCACGCACGCCATACCACCGTAGATGTCGCACTGACACACTCTAGTGGCTTTGGAGGAGTCAACAGTGCCCTCCTCCTCGCGCGACCAGATTGGATCAACAGCCATGAGAGATAGTAACAAGCGACGTGTCGTCATTACCGGTTTGGGCGTCGTAGCGCCTCCTGGTATTGGCAAAACAGCCTTCTGGCATGCGATCAGCGAAGGAAGCTCAGGCATCAGTTCTCTACCAGCAGCAAGCGGTACGGCGGCCGAACGCATCCGAGTAGCCGGTATTGTGCAAAATTTCGTGGCGGCGGACTATCTCGACCATAAAACCGTCAACCGCACCGATCGCATGACGCACTTCGCCTTTGCCAGCATTCAGGAGGCGATCGCCGACGCAAAGCTAGAGCTGGCACGAGAGAATCCACAACGTGTCGGGGCGGTTATCGCGAACACGATGGGCGGCGTCAACTATGTTCTACAGCAGCTACAGGCATTGTATATAAAAGGGCCACGCTTTATGAGCGCCTTTACCGCCATCGCCTGGCTGCACGTCGCCAACGTAGGGCAAACGGCCATCCGTTACGGCATTCAGGGCTACTGCAAAACGCCCGTCAACGACACCGTAGGAGGGCTAGACGCGCTCGGCATGGCGTATACCGCAATACAACGTGGCGCGGCTGACGTCATCATTGCTGGCGGCTGCGAAGCGTTCCTCAATCCATTTATACTCCTGGTCCTCGCACAACAGGGTCAGTATGTCACCACCGATGATCCAAACGGCTATCGCCCATTCGACAGGCGCGCCACAGGGCTCATCCTGGCCGAAGGCGCGGGCATGTGTATTCTGGAAGAGTACGAGCACGCACAGCAGCGAGGAGCAACAATTTACGGTGAGATCATCGGCTATGGACAGAGCAACGATGCCAACGGACTGAGAGCACCGTCGGCTGATGGCACTCGGTATGCAAAGGCTATAAGACAGGCTATGCAAGAGAGAGATGTTCAGCCGGAGCAAGTTGTCTATATAAGTGCCGATGGGCGGGCTATAGCATCATCTGACCAGGGCGAGGCGCATGCCTTAGAGCTGGCTCTGGGGAAGCACTCGGCAACCATTCCTGTGAGCGTTCCGCGTACAACGATGGGGCATAGCTATGCCGCCGCTGGAGCTATCGACACTATCACTACCCTGCTAGCGCTACGACAGCGCAAGATTCCTCCTACGATCAACTGTGAGGAATTTCATCCCGACTATGGATTTAACCTGATTCGAGAGCGGGCATATCCATTGCCAGAGGCGGATCGAGAGAGAGACGAGGTGGCTCTTATTGGAGGGCGCGGTGTGGGCGGTGCGAATGTAGTGTTAGCGATTGCAGCTTCCAAAGATGAATAAGGCACAGATCGTCATCGTGGGAGCCGGGCCAACGGGCCTGATGGCCGCAAATCTGCTTGGTCAGACGGGCGTTGATACGCTTGTCATAGAACGGCATACTGGATTGAGCGAGGAAGCCAGAGCGATCACAATCGACGACGAAGGGCTGCGCATCTGTCAGGCAGTTGGGCTGGAAGATGAGATATGCAAGCGAGCGCTCCTCAATATTAGCGCCTGCTACGTCTCTCAGCAGCGCCTGCTCGTCCGCGTAGCTCCACAGCATCAGCCCAACGGCTATCCATTAATTTCAACATTCTATCAGCCCGACTTCGAAGCTATCCTATTACGAGGGCTTGAGCGCTTCCCCTCTGTAAACATACACTTTGGACAGACGGTAGAGGCTATCGAGCAGAATGAATACGGAGTCACGCTTACAGTTCGTACGGCTGAGAACACCAGAGAATCTCTACAATGTGCTTACCTACTGGCATGTGATGGTGGAAAGAGCGGGCTGAGGCAAGCATTGGGCATCGCGCTACGCCCTCCGCGTCTGCGCGATCTTTTCTCCGTCCCTTCAAGAAACTCCAATATGAAGCTTTTTCCATTTGCTACATTTTTGCACACTTTTATGCGAAGCATAAAAGTGTGCAAAAATGTAGCAAATGGAAAAAGCTTCAGAAGAAAAGGGTATGCAACACAACGCTGGCTGGTCATTGACTACAAAGATCAGAGTAACCGGAGCGAGCAGATCATCTTCTACTGCAACCCGGCGCGGCCAGCCGTGAGCGTACAGGCACCCGACCAGAGAAAGCGTTGGGAATTTATGCTCAAGCCGGGCGAACGGGATGAAGACCTGTTGGATGAGAACACTATCGCCCGCATGATCCGGCAGGCAGAAACAACGCTGCCAGAAGGATTGCGGGCAGCGAAGAGCATGAATGAGCAGATCCAGATCGAGCGCAAGGTCATCTACAAATTCAACTCAACCATCGCCTCAACATTTGCCTCCGGACGCGTCTTCCTGCTTGGAGACTCTGCCCACTTGATGCCACCATTTGGAGGTCAGGGTATGAACAGCGGCCTGCGAGACGCTCATAATCTCTGCTGGAAACTCAAGCTAGTACTAGAGGGACACGCCTCTCAGCATGTGCTAGCAAGCTACCAGCAAGAGCGCTACATTCAGGCAGCACGAATGATCACCTTCTCATCCTTATTAGGAAAGCTTATCATGCCTACCAATCCTCTGTTAGCATGGGCAAGAGATCGCTTTATACTCGGAATAAGTCATACCCCATTTGTGCAGAGGCAGCTCGGTGAAATGCGCGTCAAGCCCCAATCCAGGTATACCCAAGGGTTTCTACTACCAGCAAAGGAATCAAAACTCGTAGGCCGCCTGCTGCCACAACCATACGTGACGCACAATGGGACACGCCTTCGTCTCGACGAAGTGCTCGGCACTGGTTTTGCATTAATACGGCTATACGAAAAACCTGATGAAGCATTTATAGGATTCGAGGGTGAGGTGTGGACGCGACTTGAACTACGTCGGGTGTGTGTACTACCACCGCAAGCGGTTAAAGAGCAGAGCAAGGGGTTAGATACATCTAAAAATGAGAAGCATAAAAGACAAGAAATCATCATAGATTGCGATGGCGTGCTCGCCGAGTTTCTACAGGACAGACAGGATGTACTGCTACTGATACGCCCTGATCGTTATATTATGACAGCTTTTCGCTTGAAACAGGTGAACGATGTTGAACGAGTACTGCAAAACCTGTAGGTTCAGGATGCTTAGTAAAACAGCATTGAGGACTATTCCTAGCGAGGAATGCAGACCGCATCGCTCCTGGTACGATAATCCTCTAATTTTGCGCGTGTGCTTTCATCGGGTGTGTAGATAATAACCTGGACATCGGGATCGCTGGGAATTTGTAGGGTGAGATGCTCGAACTCCAGGTGTCCGAGAGTCTGATGCTCGAAGACTTTGTGACCCTCCTGCGAGCTGCTGGCATCATGATGGGGCCACCACTGACAAAATTCAGGACTCGCTTGCTTTAGATCTTCAATCAGCTCATCAAACCAGGGATCACCGGGATAACGAGCGCTGGAGGTACGAAATTCCGATAAGACGGCTTGCGCTACCTGTCCCCAATTGGCATGACGTTCACGGGCGATCGGATTGGTAAAAAACTGCCAGATCAGGTTGTATGTGTGCGGAGGCTCTAGTTGATCAAGAGAGAGGACGCACGCAGCAGCATTGTTCCATGCTAGATAGTCCCAGCGCCGTCCCAGCACATAAGCGGGCGTGGGATTAAGATCATTGAGCACACACTGAAGCGTGGAACTCACCTGCTTCACTGCGAGAGAGAGATGCGGTGGCACTTGTTGGCCTGCCAGCAGAAATAGATGTCGACGTTCGTTCAGGGTAAGCTTCAGCGCCAGCGCGATGCTGTCCAACACGTCTGCCGAGGGATGTACGTCACGAGCTTGCTCCAACCAGATATACCAGGACGTTCCAATATTCGCTAATTCCGCAACCTCTTCACGACGTAATCCAGGTGTACGACGACGCACACCAGAGGGCAATCCTACCGCAGCAGGCGAAAGAAATGCGCGCCGCCGGCGCAAAAAATCGGCGAGGGCCTGACGACGTTCACGCTCCTGCATACAAACAACTCTCCTTATCCTGATGGTCAGAGACCTATGATCAAGAAACACTGTTTCTAGTATGAGCAGCAAACTATACTCAAGTCAAGCCTTATGGCAAGTACTGTACGCAAAGGAAAATAAGTATGACACAGAACAATAAGGAAAGCCTCATGTCGGGAATCGAAGGCAAGGTCGTCGTCATCACAGGCGCAAGCAGCGGAATTGGCGAGGCGACTGCGCTTCTGCTCGCTGAGCGCGGGGCGAAAGTCGTACTCGGAGCGCGCCGACTGGATCGACTTGGGGCTCTGGCGGCTCGCATCCGTGATGCGGGCGGTGAAGTCGCCTATGCAAGCACAGATGTGAGACGGCGTGACGACTTATCCAATCTCGTCAAGTTGGCACGTGAGCAGTACGGGAAGCTTGACGTTCTCATCAACAATGCTGGCGTGATGCCGATCTCCCCCCTCGACGACCTGCACATCGAGGAGTGGGAGGAGATGATTGACGTCAATATTAAAGGTGTTCTCTACGGCATCGCGGCAGCGCTACCTGTCTTCCGTGCGCAAGGTTCCGGGCACTTCGTCAACATCGCTTCCACAGCCGCACATCTCGTCGTACCAACCATGTCGGTCTATGCTGGCACGAAGATGGCCGTGCGCGCTATTTCCGAGGGTTTGCGCCAGGAGGCCGGCGACAAACTGCGCGTAACGATCATCTCGCCCGGCATAACGCGGACGAACTTTGCGGAAGCTATGACAAACCCAGATGTGAAAGCCCAGCTCCAAGAGAGAGCGAACAAGACAGCAATGCCGCCAGAAGCAATCGCCCGCGCCATTGCGTTCGCAATCGAGCAGCCGGCCAATGTTGATGTGAGCGAGGTGATTGTCCGTCCCACCGTGTAGGGGTAACTGGCTGACGAAGTGGCGTGACAAAAGAAGGCAAAGATATACAGCTTCCTCTCTTCCTGGGAAGGGCCCGAAGCCTTACTTTGCTTCGGGCCTTTTTAGTTTAATCGTCGAAGAGACGCCTGTAGAGGTCGAGTTGCCTTGCGGCGACTTTGCGATAGATGGCGTTGCGCTGTTCGTCGGGCATAACAGGTTCGAGCAGGTCTGGCTTGAGTTGAGAGAGGTCGGGGATGATGCCCAGGGTTTCGAGGGCGAGCAGGGCAACGCCACGTGCTGAAGCCTCCTGTTCGCGCGAAGGATACACCGGAGCGTTGAGGTTATCCGCAATGATCTGTTGCATGACTTTGGAGTTGAGCAGGGCACCACCGCTAGCCATAAGTTTGTGACCAGTATTATCCATTTGTAAAGCGGCGAGAAGTTGCTCGTGAACAGCTCCAAGTTGAGCGGCGATAGCTTCTTTCCCAGCGCGTAGCACGACAGGAGGAGTAGTATGGATGGAGAGACCTGCAATGGTCATACGCGCTTCTGCATGCCAGCCCAGGCTACGCTCACCGGAGATAAAGGGGAGAATCGTCAGGCCGTGCGAGTCTGGCTCCATAGCTTCAACCAGCGGATCGGCATCCTTGAGCTCTGGCAATTTCATCGTATCGCACAACCAGTTCAGCAGATTCCCCCCCTCGCTTAAAGCTCCGCCGATGACCGCACGTTTGGCATCCACAAAGTAGAGCCAGAGGCCGAGCGGTACCTTTACGTCACGCGCAGGATCAATCACGACGCGAATCGCACTGGATGTTCCCATAGTGAGCGACCAGTTTGCCATATCGGTACAATTTGAGCCGACGCAAGCCGAGGCACCATCGCCAATTGCCGGAAACCAGGGCACCTCGCCCAATGCAGGCCATTTTGATGCGTACTCAGAAGTCAGCCCTTTGATACTATCGCTCACATCCCCAAGCTGGGAAAACTGCTCTGCACGCACACCCAAAGCTTGCATCAGCTCTTGATCCCATTGTCTCGTACGCGAGACAAGCATACCGGTGGCGGAGGCCATAGAAAGACTACAGATAGAATGACCCAAAAATTTTCGATGCAAGTACTCACCAAAAGAGATCCACTGTGCGGCATGTGCAAAGACATCCTGCTCATTCTGGGCCAGCCAGCGCAGCTTAGCCGGCCAGTAACTGGCATGGAAGCGCACACCTGTTCGACTATGAACAGCTTCCTCATCCAGCTCTTTGCGCAGTTCTCTGGCTGCGTCGAACGCACGCGTGTCCTCCCAGGTGATGACAGGAGTAATGGGATGGCCTGCATCATCAAGGCCAAGTAGACTATGCCAGAATGTATCCATTGCAACCGCCGCAATATGCTCTGTCATAGTACTCGCAGACTGCAACACCTCAGTCACCGTCTGAGCCACCAGATCTACAAGCATATCGGCATCTACCGAGACCTCACCAGATGAAGATGTTGTGAGCTTGTACTTACGCTGCGAAAAGACATTCGGAACTGTATTGCCCTCCGCATCAAAGAGCAGGGCACGCACAGATGAAGTGCCGATATCAAGTGCCAGCACATACGGTTGTTTCGCATCAGTCATAAAATACCTCCACCTTAAAAGGATTTATTTGTGCTCCGTCGACGCAGCATTTACCGCCTCCGATATCTGCTCCCCGCCATTGGAAGCGTAGGTTAACGTACTGGCATTATCGCCATAGAGCCGCTTCTCCTGCTCCTCAAAATTGGGAAGATGCGGAGGCACGGCAACCGTCAGAAAAGCGCAGAGTGAACCTGCAAAGGCAAGCCCTGCGTTTATAAGCATAGCAAGACGAAAACCCGCAACAAAAGACTCCGCAATCGCCCTGCTCAACTCGTGGTGTAGAAGCACTCCCACGCTATCAGGCACCTCGGCACCCACCAGTTTGCTCCGTTGAGTATCCAAGAGATGACGAACAGTGGGCGAGACGTGCAGTGTTGTGAGAGAAGCATCCAGTGTTTGATTAAAGACAACCAGCACACAAATACCGAGCAGAGCAATCGCGAACAGGCCCGCAATCCGGGCAACGGCATTGTTGATACCCGATGCCGCACCAGCATAGCGATCAGAGACCGCACCCATCACCGTCGTTGTCAGGGGCGCGACCGTAATAGACATTCCTAGACCCGTCACAAGAACGGCCGGAAAGAACGTCGTCCAGTATCCACTCCCAATACCAGGAACGGCAAATAGGATATAGCCGACGCCAGCAATCAGCGGCCCAACGATCAAGGGCAGACGTGGACCGAAGCGCACTACCAGACCACCTGACCAGCGCGAGAGTGAAAACATCAACAACGTATATGGCAGCAGAACCGCACCAGCCGCAGTCGCCGAATAACCCTGAACACGAATAAGGTTAAACGGCAAGAAGAAGAGAGTTCCGCCCAGCGCGGCATAGAGCAAGAACGTCAGAAGGTTCGTACCCGCGAAAGTACGCGAACGGAAAAGCGAGAGAGGGATCATAGGCGCGGGACTATGGCGCTCTGCAACGAGAAAGCTGATCAGCAAGAGCACACCCATCAGAATACAGATCAATACAAGCGGATGCAGCAGGCCGATTGTATTCGACTCAAGCAGGCCAAAGACCAGCACTCCCAGACCCAGCGTGGCCAGGATAGCACCGGGTACATCTATATAGATATTCCCCTGCTCAGCATAGCTTTCCGGCACATGGAGAAACAGAATAAAGAGCACAGCGAGAGCAAGCGGAATATTGATAAAGAAGACCCAGCGCCATGATGCGTTTTGCACCAACCAGCCGCCAATCACCGGTCCCAGCGCCGAAGTAATCGCAGAAAATGCAGACCAGAGGCCAATCGAGCGCCCTCGCTGCTCATCGGAAAACGAGGCTCGAATGATCGACAGGCTCCCAGGAGTCAGCAACGCTCCCCCGATACCCTGCACGGCACGTGCTCCTATCAATTGACCAATATCGGCAGCAAAGCCACACCAGGCAGACGAGAGAGCGAAAAGAATCACACCCAGGCCAAAAATACGCCGACGCCCAAACATATCGCCAAGCGATCCGCCAAGCAAGATCAACGCACCCAGAAAAAGAGCATAAGACTCAACCACCCACTGCACACTGGTTGCAGACGCACTCAAATCCAACTGAATACGCGGAATCGCGACATTGACCACATTGGTATCGATAAAAACCATGCTGGAACCAAGAATAGTCGCGAACAATATCCAGAAGCCTTTGCCGGGTCTCATCAAATGCCTCATTCTCTCTTTGTGCCGAGACAGAATAGTTCGTTGTATACACGAACAGCCCTCTATGTTATACGACATTTGGAGACGAATAAGCTACGCAGTTTCAGCGTTAAAGATTGGGCAGTTGCCAATCGATCTCAGGTTTGCCAGCCTCACAGAGCATCTTATTAATGGTTGAGAAGGGCCTGCTACCGAAAAAGCCATTGCGAGCCGAGAGTGGCGATGGATGGGTGGATTGGATGATGGTATGCCGCGTCGTATCGATCAATGCCTGCTTCTTCTGCGCATAATTACCCCACAGGACAAAAACTACAGGACTCTCTTTCGCGTTTACAGAACGGATCACCGCGTCAGTAAAGGTCTCCCAGCCACGATTTTTATGCGAATTCGCCAGATGAGCACGAACGGTCAGCACGGCATTGAGCATAAGAATACCCTGCTCAGCCCAGGGCACAAGATAGCCGTTATTCGGGAGGGAGAAGCCAACATCGGATTGCAGCTCTTTAAACATATTCATCAGTGACGGCGGCGGCTTAATACCCGGCCGGACCGAGAAGCAGAGTCCGTGAGCCTGATTATCATCATGATACGGGTCCTGCCCCAGGAGCAGAACATTCACATTCTCATAAGGAGTCAGGTTCATAGCCGAGAACACCTCTGGCTCCGGAGGAAAAACAGTGTAGTGTTTGCGCTCATCATCGACAAACTGAGCGAGATTGCTAAAGTAGGGTTTCTCGAATTCATCTGCAACGTGTGCACGCCAACTTTCGGGAATGTTTACTTGCATAATTTTCCTTCATGTCTAAATCTTTTGAATACGCCTGCTCCATGAACATGTAAGCTTTTGATACTCTATCATCCTCACGTAAGATGGAGATAAAAGAGTTCTCAACAAGCTCTGTCGTAGAGTACGGTAGTACTGTAGTACATGCGAGAAAGCTTGACTTTCACTTATTTATAACGTACGCTATGTTTGTTCACTAAACGAATTAACTACTCGGAGGGTCAAGGATGATATTGCCTCTTAAAGGTTCTCGCGACCTGATTCGCGACCTCAATCATAACCTGATCCTCACGTTGCTTCGTCAACATGCGCCCATTCCACAACAAGCCCTGGCCCGCCTCTCAGGTCTCAGTCCAGCTACCGTTTCCGGTATTATCGCAGCGCTCAGCTCAGCAGATTGGATCGAGGAGGTGGGACCGGGTGAGGCTAGTGGAAAACGTGGTGGACGACGACCAACGCTTCTCCGCCTCAATGCTGGGGCCGGCCTGATCGTTGGCGTGAAGGTGATGGAAGACTTAATTGCAACGGTGATTACCGATTTGGACGCGACGGTTCTGCATACCGGCACGGCTCCGCTTGAACCGCATGTGTTGAGACAGGAAACGAGCGATCCGATGCAGGTAATCATGGCGATGGTCAAGGCGATCGAGGCAATTCTCCTTGACTCAGGCGTTGATCGTCGGCGTATCATTGGCGTTGGAGTCGGCATCAGCGGACTGATAGATGCAAAAGAGGGCATTAGCCGCGTCTCTCGCATCTTCCCAGGCCAACGCGATGTCCATCTGGGCAAACTCCTCTCCGACCATCTGGGCTTCCCAACCTTCATCGAAAATGACGTACGCGCACGAACCATTGCTGAACATGTCTTTGGAGCCGGGCAGAGCATGCAGCATTTTGTGCTGGTTGCCGTTGGACGCGGCATTGGCGCGGGTATCGTTGTCAATGGACAGATCTATCATGGCAGTACGTATGGTGCAGGTGAGCTGGGCCATATGTGCATGGATGAGAATGGTCCACTCTGCGAATGTGGTAATCGAGGATGCCTGGAGGCATTTACCTCTGCTCCAGCACTCGTTCAACAAGCTATTGAGCGCGAAATTCTTCCACAGAGAGGGCAATCAGCTACTATCGAAGACGTGATCCTCGCTGCTGATCAAGGGGATCTTTCTGCCCGCCGCTTGTTCGCCGAGGCGGGTCATCTTATCGGAATGGGGATTGCCAATATGGTCAATATCCTCAGCCCGGAGTGTGTCTTTGTGGTAGGGGAAGGAACAAGGGCAGGAGCCTGGCTCCTGGATTCGCTCCAGGAAACGATGCATTCATATCTGTTTCCTGGTCTCGCCCCACAGTTGGTCGTTGAGGTCGAGACCATATCAGAGCATACATGGGCACGTGGAGCCGCTTGTGTGGTGCTCAATACTCTGTTTAAGTCGCCGATTACTCTGTAATCGCGACAGAATCGCAACACCTTTTTTGTGCATTCAATGTTGTTGTCACTAGAAAGTGTCTCGTAAGGACGTCTTCGTACAAGGAGGAACGTATGTTTCGTCATTCTTACAAGCGGTTTACCTCTTCTCTATTTGCACTGCTTAGCATGCTAGCAATCACACTGATAGGAGCAGGCAATCTCCCCAAAGCGTATGCAGCAAATACAGTGGACATTCATCCTTCTCAACAATATCAGACATTGGAAGGCTGGGGGAGCAGTATGGCGTGGTGGGCGAATTGGGCAGGCGGTTTAAGCGATGATAAGCGCAACGCAATAGCTGACGCGCTCTTTGACCCCAGCAAAGGGATCGGTCTGAATGTGTTGCGCTACAACTTTGGAGCCGATGGGCCGGGCAATGCCTGTCACGATGCCATTGCCTCCGGAAAAGCGGGTGTCTATACCAATCTTCCTACCTTTGAGCCTTCTCCTGGTACCTATGATTGGAATCAGGATGCCAATCAACGCTGGGTGCTGCAAGCGGCGAAGGACCGGGGAGCCAATCTCTTCGAAGGCTTTGTAAACTCTCCTCCCGCCTGGATGCTGACCAATAGCTGTACATCGGGTGCAGATGGGAACACCGAAAATCTGGATAGTGGACATTATGATGACTATGCCAACTACATCACGACTATCTCACAGCACTTCCATGATTCTCTGGGAATTACTTTCCGCACGCTTGAACCCTTCAACGAGCCAACACCCGGTTTCTGGAGATTTAATGGTGATCAGGAAGGCTCGAACTTCTCCACCTCCACTCAGAATACCATCATTAAAAAATTGGGAGCCAGGCTAGCACAAACTGGAGTATCGGGCTACTCCTCCATCTCTTCTCCCGATGATAACTCGGTGGCGGGCTCCAATAACGACTACACTTCGTATGATAGCGAGGCGAAGGGATATATTACACAGTACAATACGCATACATATGGTGCCACGGATGCTGACCGCGACTATGCCTATAACACCATCGGGCAGACTGATCAAAAGCGGTTATGGATGTCTGAGGTAGGCTTCGGCTCACAAAGCAGCGATATGGCCGCAGCCCTCACGCTATCTCAAGCCATTCTGCATGACGAGCAGCACCTCCATCCTTCCTCCTGGGTCATCTGGCAGGCGGCGGATAACTACTTTGACAGCAATGGCTCAGGCAATCCCGGTTTTACCACTGATGATTATGGCCTCGTTGCCAGCAATAGGGCAGGCGATATTATCTACCCCACGCGCCTCTATAGCTTCGGCAACTACTCGAAGTTTGTCCGTCCGGGCTATCAGATGATCGGCAATAGCGATGGCAATACCTTTAGTGCCTACGATGCCAACTCGAATACGCTGGTCATTGTCGCCACCAACGGCGGTTCTTCTGCGGCGGATGTAACGTACAACCTCGCGGATTTTGGAAATGTCGGCGGCACGGCAACTCCCTATCGCACGTCAGCGAACGAGAATCTAGCTCAACAGTCGGACATCTCAGTCGCCGACAAGACCTTTAGCACCTCGCTCCCGGCTGAATCGATCACAACATTCGTCATCCCCAATGTAACTCGTCCATAGAGTTCTACTCACTGCTCATCAGCTCTGGTAGTGAACTGAAAGACATATCGTGAGCCATCTCGAAAATTCGAGATGGCTCATACATTTGGGCATGTATACCAATAGGAAACACTGCTTGTATGCAAATTGGGGACATGATTCGTAGAACAGATAGGACGTTGCTATGTTGAATCGTTGTGTTTCTTTGATAAGCATGGTTCTCGGTGGAGGATTGTGCAAGCAGAAAAAGGAGAACATGTATGAGTAACGATGAAGATAAGGTAAAGCCATATAAGCCGGAAGAGCCGGTCGATAAAGAGACAGTAAAGAAGGATCAGGAGGAGATTCGCGAGGCTTCGAAGAAGGCAGCTCAGCAGCAGGCGGCGGAAGAGTTGGGGGATGAGCCAGCAATTAGCCGCGAGCAGGCTGAGAAGGAGATCCGCGAGGCGGCCCGCAAGGTGCAGCAAGAGAAAAAGAAGTAACTTCGTCTCTTTTTAATTAACATACGGATTTCACATTTTACGCTCTTTTATGCTTCGTATAAAAGAGCGTAAAATGTGAAATCCGTATGTTAATTAAAAAGAGACGAACAAGAATTACTGGTTCAATAGTCCTTATTCGTCTCGCTCTGCTAGCTACAGGTATGTAGAAACAATCTACCGACTAGCCCACGCTACCGGACATTTCAAGCTGGATCAGACGGTTGAGCTCGACGGCGTATTCCATCGGAAGCTCTTTGGTGATCGGCTCGATGAAACCATTGACGATCAGCGAGTATGCCTCAGTCTCGTCGAGACCACGGCTCATCAGGTAGAAAAGCTGATCATCGCCGACCTTCGAAACGGTCGCCTCGTGACCGATCTCGGTCTGATTCTCCTCGACACGAATGGTTGGATAGGTGTCGGTACGAGCGTTCTCGTCGAGCAAGAGTGCATCACAACGGACGTTCGACTTGGTGTGGTGCGCACCCGGATTGACGCGGACGAGGCCACGATACGATGCACGACCAGTCCCCTTCGAGACCGACTTCGAAAGGATCTGCGACGTTGTATACGGTGCCAGATGGGTCACTTTCGCGCCCGCATCCTGGTGCATACCATTGTTCGCAAAGGCCACCGAAAGGATATCGCCACGTGCACCCGGCTCCATCAACAGAACGGCCGGATACTTCATCGTCACCTTCGAGCCCAGATTGCCATCAACCCATTCCATCGTCGCATCGCGATAAGCCGCTGCGCGCTTGGTCACCAGGTTGTACACATTCTTCGACCAGTTCTGGATCGTGGTGTAGCGGACGCGAGCGCCTTCCATCACCTTGATCTCGACAACCGCGCTGTGCAAGCTGTCGCTGGTATAGCTAGGAGCTGTACAGCCCTCAACGTAGTGGATGTAAGAGCCCGGCTCGGCCACAATAAGTGTGCGCTCGAACTGACCCATATTCTTAGCATTGATGCGGAAGTAAGCCTGAAGCGGAATCTCCACGCGCACGCCACGAGGGACGTAGACGAAGCTACCACCACTCCACACTGCACTATTTAAAGATGCAAACTTGTTATCGGATGGAGGGATGACCGTACCGAAGTGCTCTTTCACAATATCAGGATACTCCCGTAGAGCGGTGTCCATATCGGTGAAGATAACGCCCAGCTTCTCAAGATCCTCGCGCACCTTGTGGTAGACGGCCTCGCTCTCATACTGAGCCGTCACGCCAGCCAGATATTTCTGTTCGGCCTGTGGAATACCCAGGCGATCGAATGTATCTTTAATTTCGGAAGGAATATCGTTCCAGGTCTTGCCCTGCTGAGCAACAGGCTTAATATAATAATAGATATCATCGAAATTAATGCCCGAAAGATCAGCACCCCAGGTTGGCATTGGGCGCTTCTCAAAGAGATCAAAGCTCTTGAGGCGGAACTGCCGCATCCAACTGGGCTCGCCTTTCATCTCAGAGATCTGCTCAACGACCTTCCTGTTGAGTCCCTTTTCGGACTTAAATGCATAGTTTTCTTCTACATGGAACCCAGCGCTATAATCACCCTGTTCCACTTCAAATGTTTGACTCATGACTCACTCCAATTGCTGGCTGATTCTATCTGAGTATACAGAAAGCCGATTGCTTTCTCTTTTAATCCTTACTTATTCACTCGGATTTATATGTATTATATGTGTTTTTGGCGGTCTTGTCAAGATGAAAGAGGGGCGGAGAAGCTTTTCGCAAAGGGCTTCTGAGCTCGTTTAGCACATGTAGACTGGAAACTATGCTATGATCGAAGACAATAAGATGAAGAGAAGGTGAAGGTTATTCAATGGATGGTCTCGTTCTAAGGCTATGGCGTTCACTACGGGGCGTCTCGCAATGGTACATCTTATGGTTTCTCCATGATAAGTTCATGGTTGGGGTCTCAGGAGTGATTGAGGATGAAGAGGGGCGAATATTGCTACTGCGACATCGATTTTGGAGAGAAGGTTCGTGGGGGTTGCCGAGTGGGTACGCAAATAAAGGGGAGAGGCTGGAGGAGACGGTGAGGCGGGAAGTCAGAGAAGAGACGGGCTACGAGGTAGAGGTTAGAGGGCTGATCCGGGTGGTGAGCGGGTATCGCTTGAGGGTGGAGGCTAGCTATCGAGGAAAGTTTGTGGGCGGCGTGGAGCAACTGGACGGGCGGGAGGTATTGGAAGCAAGATTTTTTAAGCGAGACGAGCTACCAGTTGGGATCTTGCCGTCACATAAAGAACTTATACGGCTGGCTTTTGCTGGAGAGCGAGGGTGAAGAGGCAAGATTGATGATGTGAATGCTTGACAGGACGCGCTGGGAATTGTTATTATGTGTACGGCTCATAGGGCAATATTATCCTGTGACACGCGCCCATAGCTCAGTGGATAGAGCATCGGATTTCTAATCCGTTGGCCGGGGGTTCGAACCCCTCTGGGCGCGCTTTTGAAGCAGGAGGAGAAGGTTTTTGAAACCTTCTCCTCCTGCTTTTTATATCTCATAATCTTTTGCCCAACGTATGTTTTTCTCCTGATTATTTCTCGATGGAGTTAGTCGGAGATGCAGTTCTGATCCTTTTCCTGAGACATTTCACCGGGCGGCTTGATCGAAGTAGTAGAGGATAAGCAGTAGCATTATTTTCAGAAGATGAATCAAGCGATATTCCAGTCCTGGCTGAGGGCTTCGGCTTGCTTCATGAGGAGATCAATGACGATGTTGAATGCCTGGCTATGATTGCTGCAACATGTGCCTTTCAGGCTCTTTTTGCTTGTGTATTCTCTCTGTTTAAATAGAAATTTTAAACACAGCAGTTAAATGTTTTGACAACTGATTGATCATTCTGAAATGGGATGATATACTTATGGCAGTATTCTAAGAGCGGATAGTCAAAGTCTTTCTGCTCCCGCCTCAAGCCTCTGGTAGTATACCCAACAAGACTGAAAAGGTCTAGTGACGTTGCATCAGATGGCCTGGAACAACCGCCCCCGGTTGTCAATATCTGTTCGAAGCCGTCGATTATTGTCCGTGTATATGCGTTCCCTAATGAACGAGTTGTAGATGAGCGATACAATGTAAGGCGGCATGCCAGCGTGCCATCCTATAGAATCAAGTGCATGTCTCCTCTGAGATCAGGAGGAAAGCTATGGTTGAACATTCTACATCCGTGATGGTGAAGGCACCAGTACATCAAGTGTATGCACTGTTTACCCACTTCAACGATTTCCCCAAGTTTATGAGTTTTGTGAAGGAAGTTACATACTACGACGAGCAGCGCAGCCACTGGGTGGTGCAGGTCGGCAGGCAGTATGAGTGGGACGCGGTGAACGAGGATTGGATCGCCGATAAGCAGGTGGGCTGGCGCTCGACAAATGGACTGCGAAACTCTGGCCGGGTGAAGTTTCGCCCTCTAGGCCCGGAGCGGACCAGTGTGGATGTGTATATACGATACACACCTCCAACAGGGTCGCTGGGGGGCCTGGGTGAAGCCCTGGGAGGGGGTGCTTACTTTAATTCGGTGCTACAGAAGGATTTGACGCACTTTGCGCGTATGGTGGAAGAGGCACCAGCCGGAGCACTCGATCCTATGTCCTCGCATTATCTGTTTCATGATGAGAGCGCAGCCAAAAAAGGTCAGATAACCAGCCGGCAAAGAGAGGCGATGGAGAGAGATCCAATGATGAGGCCAGAGACACTGGCTGAACGGGACGAGATGATTAAACGTGAGGCGACACTGCGCCGTCAGAGTGAAGCCGAACAAGAAGAGATCCGCAAACGTCAGAAGGAGCTTGAGCACTCCATGAAGCAACAACGGCAGGTGCTGATGGAGGAAGCGTCGATTAAAAGAAGGCATGAACAACGTGCACGCGAAGAGGCACAACGGCAGAGTGATATGATTCCTCTTGATCCGCGCCATGTCTATGCAGCCTCAGCACGTGGCCTGGGCGACAAGGATGGATTGCGCACACGACATCCCTTTGCACAAGATCCGATGACTTCACGGCGGCTTTCATCTGGAAAATCGGAGGATACACCACCGGCGAAAGCGGAATAACAAGATACTTTTTTCAGTATCAATATGTGTAGTGTAAGTATCCTTAAGGATCTAACTAAAATTCTTACATTTTTCCATTTTTCCATCTTTTGCGCTGCGCAAAAGATGGAAAAATGGAAAAATGTAAGAATTTTAGTTAAGAGGAGAATATTTATGTCATCCACACACGAGACGAATGGTCAATCTCTACGAGTCGCAATCATCGGCTATGGCCTGGCTGGCTCAGTCTTCCAGGCGCCACTTATTGCAGCCACGCCAGGAATGCAGGTGGCAGCAATTGTTACGAGCAATCCAGAGCGGCAGCAGAGCGCACGCGAACGCTATCCAGACGTCAAAATCTATGCACACGCGGACCATCTATGGCAAGAGGCAGCACAGTACGATCTCGCTATCGTAGCAAGCTCAAACAAAACGCATGTATCGTTGGGCGAGGCCGCAATGCATGCGGGGCTACCGGTCGTGATTGACAAACCGATGGCGGCTACGGTAGCCGATGCAGAGCACCTCATCGCCGTCAGCAAAGAGACCGGCAAGCTACTCACTGTATTCCAGAATCGGCGCTGGGACAACGACTTCTTGACCGTCCAGAAGCTCCTCACGGTCGACCTGCTCGGTCCAATCACCCGCTACGAATCGCGCTTCGAGCGCTACAGGCCACAGCCACGACAAGGCGTATGGCGAGAATCAGCAGATCCGGCAGATGCAGGCGGTCAGCTCTATGATCTAGGTAGCCACCTTATTGATCAGGCTTTATTTCTCTTTGGCCAACCCGAATATGTCTATGCAGAGGTGGAGCAGCGGCGTCCTCAAGCCCAGATAGATGATGATGCGTTTGTCGCGCTACAGTTCAGCAGTGGCGTCAAAGCTCATTTGTGGATGAGCCAGGTTGCGCGCATCGCTGGAGCACGCATGCGGGTGAGTGGGCTGCGCGGCACGTATGAAAAATGGGGATTGGACCCACAGGAAGACATGCTGAAAGCCGGCAAACGACCAGGCGAGCCTGGCTGGGCACTAGAGCCACGTGAACAATGGGGGCGGCTCTCTACCGACATCGGTACAAGTGAGGTACATATCGATGGGCCAATTGAGACTGTCCCTGGCTCTTACGAAGAGTACTACATACAACTGCGGCAAGCAATCATCCAGGACAGCAAACCTTCTGTAGAGCCTGAGCAAGTCGTGCGAGTAATACGTATCATCGAGGCAGCCCGGCAGAGTGCACGCGACAAGATCACAATTAAGCTGTAGTAGGAAAAGCCCGACGAGAGTTCATCTTAGCGCTCTTTTTAATCAAATATCCGAGAACAGCCTCTGAAAGCTGTTCTCGGATATTTGATTTTCTTTCATCCTTTTCTATAGTTAGCGGGCGAAAGAGATTGCAAGATTATGCATACGAGGCTCATTCTGCCACTTCTCATAGAGAGTTTCATAGATGGTATACACTTCGTTGTAGCGCAACTGATTGTCGGACTCGACAGAAGCATGGAGAGCAGCCTCTACATATGAGCAAGATTGTTCTAGATCGCCGAGACCAGCAGCAGCGGCGGCCTGACGTACAGCAAGTTCAACGCGATTAGGCACCAATGTCTTAGGGATCGCCTTATCCATACTTCCAAATAACTCCCAGGCGTGTCCATATTGCCCTAGATTCAGGTACGTTTGACCCTCAAAAGAGGTCAAGGACCAGTGATTGAAGTGAGTATACGCAAAGCCAGGGTCGGCATCGCAGTGAGTAGGAAAGACTCGATGAGCAAGAGCGAGAAAGTGTAACGCTTCCTGCTTTTGTCCAAGCTGACTATACGTCTCGGTCAAACCAATGTAGACACGGCCCTGGAGGAGAGGAGATACCTTGTTGCTATACTGAAGTGCTTGCTCGTAAGCCTGAAGACGTGCTCTTGTCCGCTGAAGATAAAAATGCACCTGTGCTTGACGAATCAACGAGGTTGTGAGCAGATTAGGGTCCTGTACCTGTTCAGCGTAGACAAAAGCCTGACGGGCGTGAGCCAGAGCTAATCCAAAATTCTGGTGCTGCAATGCTATAAGAGATGCGAGTTGATAGCCTTGAGAAGCCAGAGAAGCTGCTTGTTCGCGCTGCGGTGCAGAATGCTGAATGAGCGCGTCCAGTTGACTAAGATAGCCCGGCAGCAGACGCTCAACTTCAAGTATGCCACCTTCGAAGAAAAGTTGCCAGGAGAGAGGAATAGAGGCTTCACAAAGAGATAACACCTCGGCTGGATGAAGTATCGGCGGGCAAGCATCAAGGGCCAGCCCAAACACGGCGGACGGTGCGCAGAGCAGGGCGGTGAGTGCGTGCCGCCGCGAGACATGGCGAGTCTCTTCACCATCATGCTTATGCCATGACTGATGCATATCTGTCAGGTTCCTTTTTGTCTGTTCAAAACGAGCATAAGTAAGAGAGGACGATAATTGATTGGAAAACGCATGTCCTGTTGACAGAATATCGTACAAACCTGATATGGTTGTAGTAGAGAGAGAAGACGGAACTGTACTTGAAGACGAGGTAGAGGACACAGAAATGTCAGATTGTGCGAGTGAGTGAAAAGAGGTAGAGGACTGACGCTTCGTTGTGATAACCATCTCGAAGCCTAAATCTTCGGGAGATGATGCGAAGGCTTTACATAATTGATCGAGCGTTCCCAATTGAGGAACTTGTAGGCCCCGTTCCCAGCGGTTGAACGTATTGACGCTCACACCTACCTTTTCGCTAGCCAGCGCCACGCTCCAACGCTTCTTCATTCTCGCAGCTTCTAACTTTTCATTTGGCTTAACCATAGCAACACAACCTTCCCCATCAGAACATCTATTCTGTAAGCAAATCGGCGAGAAATACAGTGTTTCTAACTGGTTCGAAACACACTAACAAGAGTGCAAACTATCCAGAGATGTATTGATGCATTTACACAGAGGTATTGTAAAGAAAAGAGGAAAGCAAAGTCAATGAAAGATGATAAAGCATGATAAAGCGACAGAGAACGATAAGGTAGCACTAAGAAAGATTGATCCAATAGCGCAATTTTTTAAGCGAGGAACCTCTAACTGAAAGAGCATTTTCGAATTGCCCACCGTTGAACTCGATCACTCTTTTGGAGGCAGTATTCGTTTCATCACAGGTCAGCAGAGCCCGCTGAATACCTAGCATCTTCGCCTTTTGCAGGCCCAACTGTAGGATGCACTTGCCATAGCCCTGACTACGCAACGAAGGGCGAATCTGATAGCCGATATGCCCAGCAACCCGAAAGAGAAAATCGTTTAGCTCGTGACGAAGCGAGAGATTACCAACAAATCTTTCCTGCCCATACTCATCCCTCTGAATTAACCAATAGGTTGTAGAAGGAATCGCATCAGGTCGCAGCTTTGTTTTATCTTTCTCGTTGCGCACACGACGGAGGAAGCTCTCAAAATCACGGGTTAGCAACTGGAGATCATACTGAAGTAAGAGTCCTTCTTGCTGGAATTCGCTCAGGCCATCCAGAAAAGTGTCCTTGTACTCTACAGTCGGCTCAACCAGAAATAGCATCACGTTATCCTCTCCTTCTTGATGGAAGACGAACAGAATCTCATGATACATTACTAGAAGAGAGTTTGATGCCAAAGGCAACGAATTCTCTCTTTTCTCGCGCATCTAAGTGTCTTTGGCTTTTTTTACTTCTTATTATTTTAAACATTTTTCTCTTTTTATGATTTTTGTGCTAGCACAAAAATCATAAAAAGAGAAAAATGTTTAAAATAATAAGAAATACCTGTAGAAAGCGGCGAGGCCGCGAAATAGAATTAGATATCAAGGTGGTCCTTTCTTTATGAGCAGCTTAACACTTCTAGGAACCGGGACGTGTCAGATTGAGCACGAGCGACGTGCATCCAGCATCCTGCTTGAGTTAGAGCATACGCATATTCTTTTTGATTGTGGGCACGGAATTGTTCAACGACTTTTAGAAGCGGGCGTGCGACATCACCAACTACAGCATGTCGTCCTCTCACACTTCCATCCAGATCATATATCCGATCTCGTTCCACTACTACAGGCAGGTGCGTGGTCGAGACGAGATCCACGCAAGGACGATCTGCATATCTACGGTCCAGTGGGAGTGCAGAAGCTTATCGATGGGCTGCAGCAGGTCTTTGGGGCGAGTAGTTTTCAGCAGCCCACCTATCAAGTTCTCGTGCATGAAATCAGTGAGGAACAGTTCACCATCGGCTCGTATCCGTTCGAATTCCTCAGCCTGCCACCCGCAGGCAATCACGGCCTGCGCTTTAGCTGGCAGGGAAAACGCTACGCCATCACCGGCGATTCTTATTTCCACGCAGAAGAGATTGCCTTTCTAACCGATGTGGATCTCGCTATCATCGACTCAGGACATATAGAAGACAGAGAGATCGTAGAATTGGCTGTTGCCTCACAGGCAAAGCAGATCATTTGTTCTCATCTCTACCGCGATATCGATGCTGCTCGTCTGCAGATTGAGGCGGAGAAGAGTGCATATAGAGGAACTCTTCAAGTCGGATATGACCTGCTCTCTTTTCTACTTTGAAGTTTCAGTAACACAACAAGGATCTTCGCCAATTATTTCTTGATTGGCGAATTTTTCTTTTTGCTAGGCAAAAATCACCAAAATAATGTTGATTTTTATTAAATCATAAGGTATTATTCTTTTATGTTAGTAATAAGCATCAGTAAATGAGTAGTTTTTGAAACGGAGATACATGTATGCATCCATTGATTACGCGTGATCCGGTGAGCGGTGAAGAGATGATCGTCACGCGGCTGGAGTGTCCAGCCAGTGGGATCACCATAGAAGGGCAGTTCAGCCTGGGATGGGTTGGGCATCTGACCCGTGAGCAACTGGACTTCGTCGAGCTCATGGTCAAGTATCGAGGCAATATTCAGAAGTTGGCCAGCGAGATGAACATAGCGTACAATACGGCGCGCAGCCGACTGGACGACATCGTCGTAGCATTGGGAGGCCCACCCGAATACGACGGAAGGATAGACCGACGAACGGTGCTGGACCGACTCGCCGCCAAAGAGATCAGCGTAGAGGAAGCCATGAAAATGCTGAAAGGCTAAAAGCATGTTCTCACCAAAGGACGAGCGCAATCGCATCCTCTCGATGGTCGAGTCCGGGCAGGTCAGCGCAATCCAGGCGGCACAACTGCTTGACACAATAGAGGGCGAGCCTGCACACAACCAGCCAGCAGAACGGGTGCGCGAACGCATTCTCCGCATTCGAGCAACATCGCTGCAATCCAAACAACAAAAAACGAATTTTAGCGCTAGTATATCCGTACAACTGGTCAAACTAAGCTTACGGCTAGGCGCACGTCTGCTACCACAGCTAGACAACGGCACAATGGAAGATATCCTGCACGCCATCGAGAGTGGAGCAAGCGGGCGCCTACTCGATCTACAAGATCTGGAACAAGGCGAACGCATAGAAATTTTTGTCGAGTAAGATCCTATAAGGAGTAGTACAATGCAACAAACATTTGAAGCAGGTACAGCGCAACGCATAGCTCTAACCAGGCTAGAAGACACGCTGAGAGTACGCGGGTGGGAGCAGCAGACCATTCAGGTCAGTTCCGAAGGGCCAATTGCAACACTCCAGGTAGAGGGCGACACTCTCGTAATCAGCGGTTGTCAGGAGCCACTGGAACTGACGGTGCCCTACGAAACAATCATCAGCACCTCCCGTCTTAAAGATAAAGTCTCGATCGAAAACGTGCGCCAGGTAGACATCAGAGAGAGTAAAGACGATATCGCCATAGAGGGCATTCAGGGCGACGTCAACATCAGCAACATAGCGGGCAGCGTCGTCCTCAAAAACATCAAAGGCACAGCTACTCTAGGCGACATCAGCGACGATCTCTCGATCATACAGGTTGCGCGCGTCATCGCACAGGGAGAGCTCAAGGGTGATGCATTCTTCTCCAGCATAGGGCAGCTCGAAGTTCAACGCGTTAAAAATAGTGCCTCCCTACAAGACGTGGAGCAAGCGGTACTGGAGAGTATTGGGAATGATATGCAAGCCTGGGACATCCATGCGGTGCGCATAGGCAGCATTGGGAATGAATGCAGGATCGAAGGGAGGCGCGAAACCGACATCACGATAGAGAGAGTCGGCAACAACCTCACAGTCAAAGAAGTTGCCCGGCTACAGGTCAATAGCATAGGAAACAACTGCCAAATACACGATAGCCCTCAGGCTACTGTGAGCCTGGGAAGTGTGGGAAATGACCTCATAGTCGAGGGTGCAGCCCAGGTGCAGGTACGGAACATAGGGGATAATTGCCGACTCCGTAATATCCAGGGAGACGTTATGCTCGGCCGTGTAGGCAACGACCTGATGCTAGACAGCATCGGAGGAAACATAGAAACTGGACACATTGGCTCGGATGCCACACTCCAGGGCATTCATGGCAGCATCAACATGGGCAGAGTCGGAGCCGATATACATGTGCAGGCTGACTTTCCACCTGGCAGTACCACCCGACTGTACGTCGGCAATGATGCGCACATCGTCCTACCGGAAAATCCCAACCTGACTATTCGTGCTACCGCTGGAGGAGGAATCAAGGGGAGTGGAGTTGTTTCACGCATGGGAAACTACGTCATGCTCCGCTATGGCGAAGGGGCCGCGCAACTGGATATCACAGCGGGCAGCGACCTGGAGATACACAGCGATGCGGAGCCAAGCAGCAGTAATAGCAGCGCGTGGTGGAATGACTTCATGCATGACATGTCGGACTTCGAGCACAGCATGGGTCAGATGGGCCGAGATATAGAGGCCGAGATTACAGCCTCTATGAGTGGCATGGCCTCCGCCTTCAACGAAGACTTTGGCCGCAAGATGAATCGCAATGCTGAAAAGCAGAGACGAGAGGCGGAGAGGCAGCAGCGCAAGGCCGAAGAGCAGGCCCGACGCTTCGGCGAGAAGATGGCGCGCATGAATGTACGCATCCATAATCGAGAGTGGAGAATGGACCCGGAGCGGATCAATCGCATCGTAGAGCAGGCCAATAGAGCCGCCTCCGAGGGAGTCTACGGTGCAATGGAAGCGGTTGAACAGGCACTTAGAAATATGAGCATGACGCCGCCCACACCACCAAAGCCCCCAACTCCACCAAACCCTCCTACGCCTCCTCATACAGAGGCACAGGAGCAAGCCACTAACGAACGAGCGCAACCCGAGGTTCCGCTGGCACCAGAGCAGGATCAGATGGACGCAGCCGGTGCCGCGCTTTCAGCAACGGTCAATCCAGAACAGGAGCGTGAGGCCATCCTGCGAATGATAGCCGAGGGGCGGATCACACCAGATGAAGGCGATATGTTATTAGAAGCTTTGGGTAGTTAAATAGATCACAAAAAGCCCGGAGACTTGCAAATGGAGCGGGCAGTTGTATAATATGATATGTAATTGTCCGTCCCATCTATAATAGAAATTATATGCAAGAGGGATTTCCTTGCACTGGAGAACGACAGGTCATGGACTGGACTGCCACAGCAACCATAGCCCCGCTTACACTTCTATTCTACCTTTTCATAGTAGACTGGATAAATCTCTTTCCCTGGAATAATGTTTCGGCGCTATCACTACAAGAGAAGCTTTTGAATAGCCTGGCGAACTATATGCCACTGATCTTCGTCTCAGTTGCATTTCTTAAGCACGATCATGGCCTTATGCTCGGAGCGCTCATCATCGTCCTGCTCTACGTCATTCTGCATATTATATCCAGATGGATACCGTATTTCTTTGGTGCCAGTGAAGAGCAATGCAAAGAATACCAGCGTATATTCGGCAAGACCATTACGATTCTACCGCCCATCAAAAACAATCCCGTACCCAACGTAGGACATATGATCGCTGGAATCTACATGGTAGTTCTTCTCATCAGCACCGGCAACGCCATCGCGACGGCTAGCTGGTAACCGGGTTGCACAAGATAGAAAAAAGATGATGGTAGATTATCGCCACGCGGGACATGTTATCTGAATGTCAGAATAGTAAGAAAACATTGGGGGATTAGCATGGTGTTCCACTACAGCTCACGCCGTTCGGTCGTTACCAGCCGCGCAGGGATGGTCGCCACCAGCCAGCCACTAGCCACACAGGCAGGCTTGAATATACTTGTCAACGGAGGGAACGCGGTGGACGCCGCAGTGGCGACAGCAGCGGTGCTCAACGTCGTAGAGCCAATGTCTACGGGAATAGGCGGCGATGTCTTCGCCCTCTTCTATCAGGCAGACAGTGGTGAAGTCCTCGCACTTAATGGGAGCGGGCGCTCTCCTCTTGCGGCCACGCCAGAAGTCTTCCGCCAGCGAGGACATAGTTCGGTTCCACGACACGACATCCTCGCAGTTACCGTTCCAGGCGCGGTTGACGCCTGGGAACGTGCACTTAAATCACATGGAACAATGACCCTTGCGCAAGTCCTCGCCCCCGCCATCCGCTACGCTCAGGAAGGATTTCCTGTCACCGAAATCATCGCTCGCCAGTGGCAGTACAGAGCTTCGCTCCTGGAGCAGAACGAGGCGGCGCGACAGACCTATCTCGTTGACGGCAAGCGCTCACCACACTTTGGTGAGATCTTCTTACAACCGAATCTGGCACGCACACTACGACTTGTTGCAGAAGGCGGGCGAGATGCGTTTTATCGGGGCCCCATCGCTGAAGAGATCGTGCGCACCTCTGAGAAGCTGGGAGGACTACTCACTCTGGACGATTTCGCCCAACACTTCTCGACCTGGGAAGATCCTATCAGCACCAATTATCGCGGCTACACCGTCTACGAATGCCCCCCGAATGGACAAGGACTGAGCGTCCTCTTAGCACTCAATATTCTATCGGGCGAGAACATAGCAGGACGTGGAGTAGATTCACCAAACAACAAGCATCTTATGATCGAAGCACTCAGACACGGAATGGCTGACTCTTACGCCTTTATCAGCGATCCCGCACTGGCAAAAGTTCCAGCCGTACAATTGCTCTCACCTGAGTATGCAGCCACGCGGCGGGCAGGTATCAACATGCAGCGAGCAACGGAAGACGTCTCGGCTGGAGATGTCTCAGTGGGAGAGGATACCGTCTACCTCACCGTCGTGGATGCGGAAGGGAACGCCGCATCATTCATCAACAGCCTGTACTACGGCTTTGGCTCAGGAATTGTCGCAGGCAACACAGGAATTGCCCTGCAAAACCGAGGTTCGGGCTTCACATTAAAAGAGGGGCATCCCAACTGTATAGCGCCGAGAAAGCGACCATTTCATACTATTATTCCTTGCATGGTGCTAAAGGACGGTCGCCTGTGGAGCAGCATGGGAGTCATGGGCGGCCATATGCAGCCACAGGGACACGTACAGGTCATCAGCAACATGATCGACTTCGGCATGACGCCGCAGCAGGCACTTGACGCTCCCCGCTTCGCGATCTCAGAGGACCTTGAGACGGTTGCGCTGGAACCAGAGATGGCTCCTGAAGTGAGGGATGAGCTTGTCAAGAGAGGACACCGTCTTGTCGAGCCCAACGAGTTCGGGTTTGGCGGCGGGCAAGTCATCGTCATCGACCCGGCCAGCGGAGCCCGCCTGGGAGGATCTGATCCTCGCAAGGATGGCTGTGCCAGCGGATATTAAAGAATGCAGATCAGGAGGCATGCTATGAGCGATGGACTTGTTATCCCACCAGGACAGGGCAAAACTATCGAGGCGGGCGGAACGGAGATTACCTTCAAAGTGACCGCTGAGCAGCCAGCGAGTACCTCAAGTTTTGAGACCGTTATTCATCCGGGATATGACGTGGGTGCTCATATACATGGGCACCAGGAAGAACTGTTCTATATTCTTGAAGGTGAGCTTGATCTCTTTGCCTTTGAACCTCTTGTACGAACCGAAGGAGGTTGGCGGACCTGGCAATCACGCACCGGTGCTCAGGTGTTTCGCGGAGGCCCAGGCAGCATGATGTTTGTGCCGCCCGGTTGCCCTCACGCATTTGCAAATGCTGGAAAAACATCCGCCCGCATGCTCTTCCAGGCCACACCAGTCGGCCATGAGAGGTACTTCGAGGAACTTCTCTCCATTCTTAAGAGAGGCGGACCACCTGATCCCGAAGCTATCGCCGCCTTGAGAAGGCGGTATGATATTGAGCAACTTACACCCCTCGTTCCAGGGAAAATTCCTCACTCTCACGATGAGTGAGATTAGACGCTGAATAGTATTCAATATAAGAGTATCCATCACCTTTAGTTAGTGCAGAGACACTTACACTTTCCCTATACAACCTGATCAGCACGTGGCATGGCGTGGCATATCCCTGAATCGCACGACGGAGAGAGCAATCATTGACCGCGTTCGCGGAGTCTAAGCGCACACAGGCGAAAACCGTAGCGCCTGCCGAGAATCACGATCACGCAAGGGCTTTCAGGGCAGTAACAAGCTGATCGATCTCATCGGATGTATTATAGTGCGTCAGACCAATACGAATAAGACCGCCTGATGACTCCAGTCCCAAACGCTCAGTTACTGCCAGAGCGTAGAAATTTCCGTTCCAGGCGTAGATATTCTGCTGAGCTAGATGTTCGGCGACGGAGCGGGGCGAATGGCCTTGCAGAGTGAACGAGAAGGTGGGGACGCGCTGATGCATACGCTGTGGATCGGTGATGCCCCAGATGCGCAAGCCCGAAACCGATTGGAGACCTGTGAGCAATCTACTATTCAAGGTCAGCTCATACTCTTCGATGGCGGCCAGCCCGCTACGAACGGCCGGCGCAAGATTCGAAAACGACTGCTCAGAGCGCTCTGACAGTGGTGAGCCAAAGGTCGTGCCGAGCCAGGCAAAGTATTCCATAACGCCCAGCACACCAGCGATGGACTCAAAGCTCTGCGTGCCTGTCTCAAACTTATCGGGTGGATTGGCACCCGAAGTGCGCACTTTATAGGCTTTGAGCCGATCCAACAAAGCATACTTTCCGTAGAGAATGCCAGTGTGGGGGCCAAAGAACTTATAAGCGGAACAGGCCAGAAAATCACAATCCAGCGCCTGCACATCGATCGCCTTGTGAGGAGCATATTGTACAGCATCGATATAGCAGAGAGCACCAACACTATGCGCCAACTGCACCACGCGGCGTACATCATTGATCGTTCCCACTGCATTTGAGGCGTAGCCAACGGCGACCAGCTTTGTACGCGGAGAAATCACCTGCTCCATCTGCGCCATGTTCAGCGTACAATCCTCAGGATTGATATCAACCCAGCGCACCTCGCAGCCGCGATCCTCCGCAATCAACAGCCAGGGAGCGATATTTGCATCATGATCCAGCCGCGTCACCACTAACTCATCACCTGGATTGAGCAAGCGGGCGATACTGCGGCTGATATGTAGCGTCAAACTCGTCATATTCTGTCCAAAAATAATCTCTTCAGGACGGGCGGCATGTAGGAAGTCAGCTACGGCCTGCCGCGCCTCAGTAACAGTTGCGTCAGAGACCTGGCTGGTGCGGAAAGCTCCACCGTGATTGGCATTTGAAGACGAAAAATAACGCTGCATACGCGCGACAACTTCTTGCGCCACCTGCGTACCGCCCGGATTATCAAAAAATACAGCATCCGAAGCCAGAGAAGGAAAATGAGAACGCACCTCATCCAAAGCAAGCATAGAGAATCCTCCGAGAATGAAAGCGATAGAAGTAGCCGATCGCAGCATGATTAGATGTTCTTTATTGTACCATGTACGTTACTGGAGGCGAGCAAGCCTCTATCAGGCGTTGTTCTGGCTTTGCGCGCTACTATTTTTCAACTGGGTCTTCGTATTATCAGCCCTCTGTTGGAGGAAGTTGATCAGACGGTTTGGCGTCAGCCCAAAGAGGGCCGCAACAACGATGCCCTGGCTATTCTTAACGATATCATAGACAACGCCTAGCGGTGGCACACCATGATTGGAAGGGTCCCCTGGAGTATTCAATATATTAATAGAGAGGATAGCCACCACCAGAACACCTGCGATACCCGCCAGGCCCGAAACCAGAGGAGTCACCGCCACGCGTGCAACTGTCAAGCCGTAGTCATCAATCGCGCTGCTCGTCTGCGACTCCGTATATAAGCGGCTGAAGATTCCCACAGTCGCACCCACCAGATAGAAAACCAGCGCCGCCTTCATCGACTCTACATTGATACCTGCCCCAATTGCAACAAAGAGCAGAATATAGGTCAAAAAGGCTGTGATGAGAGCTGTACCAAACAACTGGTTGCGTAGAGTAATCAGACCCTCCCATAGGCCCGAACGGAACTCGTTGAGCGTCTGCCGTGCATCGCGCAGCGCATTGCGCGCCTCAAGCTCAAGCTCCGTCGTCAGGCTAAGGACTTTATCTTGCATCTGCAACGGCGAAGTAACGGTTGGTACGGGCGCATGGCCTGGCGCACCATTATTAGTGAGAGTCAGACCCTGATCCTGGGCAGAAAGCGATTTTAAATATATCGATGCAGAAGGGCTGAGCAGCTTTACCGCTGTCTTTGTATTACTGAGAATGTAATCACGATTCGCGATGGTAGAGCCATCGATGGATGCCTCATCGTGCATCGCCTTTCGAATGACATGTTCACGAGGAGCCACAGTCAGCAAAGCCTCTTCTGCGCGCTGCACAAAATTCCAAACTCCGATATAGCCGCTCCCCATAATCCAGTTCAGTCTGTCGCTCGCCACCTGCCGATTCGCCTCCACCAGACAAGAGCAGATCGTATCGAGGGCAAGATCATAATCTTGGGGATGTGCATTCCGAAAAGCACGAAGCACATTTCCCTGCTCATCTTCCGAAGCAGGTGAACTTACTGACTCTTGAAGAACTCTTAACGCGGATTTTAGCGCAAGGAGATGACGCTTCAGATGACCCGCGCTACGCACATCGGCAGAATCAAAGGAAGTAAAGCGTTTAAAGGGCCAGGAAGCGATCAGCCAGAGTAGAAGAGTTCCAAGGGCCCCCACGAAGATCACCAGCAAATGTGGTGGCACAAAGGGAATGAAGGTAGCCCAATCGGAGCTTGTGATATAGAGGGTCGCCGTTATCGTTGCTGCTGCACTAGGGATCGGTACAATACTACCCGTCAGAATCAGCGAGGCCCAATAGGTCGCAGGCTGTGGTTTGAGAGGTGCCATAGCTGCTTTATACTCATCATCAGCAAGAATTGTGGAATGAGAGCTTGCCGATTGATCTTCAGAAGCGACGGGAATTGCCGAGTGAGAGTCTGCAGCTGGCGGCGGTTGCATTATTTGAGAAGGTGTAGAAGCTGAACCATTAGCGGCAAGTTCAGGCACAGTAGTATCTGTAGATCCGGGTTGGACCGTCTTTTGAAATCCTGCGTTAGAATTCTGGGAGTGTTCCATACGTAGATTCTCCTTTATTCTTTAAGCTTTGAAGAGCTTATCTAGATAGCGTATCATAAACATAGAAGAAAAGTGTCTATTATTCAAATTCAAAGTACCGCATGCTCAAAAGTTTTTGAGCGAGGCCCAATAAAACAGAACGGTAAATGACTCTTGATTGCTCAGTGATACGTGTAACAACGAAGAGGGTAAATTACTCCGTTTTAAGATAGACGAGACGAAAGGAAGTTTTATGCATACGCATCAATTTGGAAAAACAGACATGCAGATCACGCCGATAGGGGTTGGTGCCTGGGCCATAGGCGGAGGAGATTGGGAGCACGGCTGGGGCTCTCAGGACGACACAAAGTCGATAGCGGCGATCAAAAGAGCTATCAAACTGGGAGTCAACTGGATTGATACAGCGGCGGTGTACGGGCTGGGGCACTCAGAAGAGGTAGTGGGTGAGGCAATTAAGGGAGGGGAGAGGCCACACATATTTACAAAGAGCTCGCTTGTCTGGAACGAGAAAAGAGAAGTCAGTAGCAGCCTGCGAGGATCATCGATTGAGCGCGAGGTCGAGGGGAGCCTGAAGCGATTGGGCATTGAAGCCATCGACCTGTATCAGATCCACTGGCCGAACCCCGATCAAGAGGTTGAAGAGGGCTGGACAGCGATGGCGAAGCTCAAGAAAGAAGGCAAAGTACGCCACATCGGCGTGTCAAACTTCAACGTCGAGCAGCTCAAACGGGCTGAGAAGATCGCGCCCGTCGAGACATTGCAGCCACCCTACTCGCTGGTGCATCCAGAGGTCCAGGACGAGATTCTGAAATATTGCGAAGAGCAAAACATCGGAGTCATCGTCTACTCGCCAATGGCCTCGGGTCTACTCACTGGCAGCATGACAGAAGAGCGGGTCGCCAAGATGGAAGATAATGACTGGCGTAAGAGTTCTCCTGATTTTCAGGGAGACCGGCTGAAGCGCAACCTGAAATTAGCCAACCTTCTCACAGAGATAGGCTTTCCACACAATGTCCCTGCTGGCGTCGTCGCCATCGCCTGGACGCTGCACAATCCAGCCGTCACAGCCGCTATCGTCGGCACACGTAGCTCCACTCAGATCGAAGAACTCGTCCCCGCCGCCGAATTCCGTCTGAGCGACATGGAGACGGAACAGATCAATAAATTCCTTAGAGAAAACCCCTAATCCGTCAGCAAACTAAACCAGATAGAACAAGGTGCATCTTCAAGATTGAGGATGCACCTTGTTCTATGTACTATATTGCCTTGCTTATCATTACACTGAACAAGGCAATATGGTACACTATACAGGATATTTTTGTCAAAGGAGGCTTTGAGAGGGCTGCATCATTACGCATCTAGCTATTGATTTCGCTATAGCTCTCATAGAGATCCATGCCATATCCATCCAAGACCAGCCGACAAGCCATCCTTGACACCGCACTCTCTATACTAGAGCGTGATGGAGTCGAAGCTATCTCCATGCGCACCATTGCCGCCACGCTTCACCTCGCTCCAAACGCACTCTACCGCTACTACGCCGACCACAACACGCTGCTCGCCGCCATCGGTAACGAAGGCATGCGACAGCTTCTGGAGGTACAGAGAGCAGCGGTAAATCCAGGACCGGTTACTCTGGACACGATACGCAACATCGCCTTCGCCTATCTCCACTTTGCCCGTCAACACCGGGCACTCTATCAGATCATCATGGTCAAGCATCAAGTAGCTGACGAGTATCTTACTGCCTATGCTGAACTCGACAGTTTCACATTCGACCTGCTGCGACAGATCGTAGACGAAACCGTAGCCCTCGAAGCAGGAGTCGCGCTCTGGGGCTACTTGCACGGCATGATAAGTATCGAGCAACTCGACCTCTATCGTGCACACGGCAGCCTATTTTCGTGAAGTGTTTGGACCTGGAGAGCACGAGACACTGCTAGAAAAGATCAACGTACAGGCGACGATCGAATTGTTCGAGGCAGCAGCACAAAAAGGAATACAGAATATCGTTTATGTGAGTGCACTTGGCGTTCTGCGGCGTCCTGAGCATGGAGAGCCTTTCGATGAGAGCTCGCCGTATAACGAGACCACAAATAATCCCTACTTCAAGAGCAAGATCGTGGCCGAGCGTGCTATTGAGCAATGGTTAAAGACGCCGATAGCACAAGAACAGAAGGTCAGAGTAGTACAGGTATTGCCCGGCGGTATGTGGGGTCCTGGAGATGCAGCACCGACAAGCTTCGGGCAATTCGTCATTGATTACTTAAAGAGGAGCATGCCAATTGTCCTGCCGGGTAGTGTGCCTTTTGTGGATGCACGCGACATGGCGCTAGCAATGCGGCGAGCGGTAGAGATAGGCAAAAGCGGCGAACGTTTCATCATTGGAGGCAGATCAGTCAAGGTGGCTGAGGTTGTGAGGGTATTGGAGAAAGTCTCTGGCATGTCCGCTCCTAGAATACACCTCTCTTTTCTAGTGGCGACAGTGATCGCTGGAGTAGCAGAAACAGTAGCAAAATTTACCCATCAGCCGCCAGCACTTACTCACGATGTAGTCGAAATACTACGAGAAGATTTCGGAGCCTCAAGCGCGAGGGCAGAGCGTGAACGTGGCATTGATTTTCGGCCCATAGAGGAAACGCTGCGTGATATGGTAGAGTGGTACCGCTCTAACGGATATGTATCTTAAATAGAAGAATTTAGACGATACCTCCACTAGCGTGAATGTTTTGCCCGGTAATCCTAAGAAGGACGGCATACGATCATTTTGTTATACATCGTCCTTCTAGCGACTATAAGAATTTTTATCGCTAACCGATGGTAACGAGCCAGCGCGCAAACCACTCGCCGACGAGGTGTATTATCTCATTCAATGCGTGCTCGCTTTCGAAGATGGCGGATACACCGTGAATACTTTCTGATTGCTTTTCGGATTGTAGAGACGAGAAGAGCTGCTGGTTAGCGGCGGTCGTGGTGCTGTCTTTTTCGGCGGCGAGCAGCAGGGTTGGCGCTAATACGCGTGGAATGTAGGATTGGGCGAGGTTAGCATGCCGACCAGCGGCCACAACAGCAGCGACCATATCAGGACGCTGGGCTGCGGCGATGAGGGCTGCGGCACCTACTTCATCGATGCCGAAGTAGCCAATAGAAAGCTTGTCCGTGGTGGGATTCTCGGTGAACCACTGAGCGGTGCCGACGATACGCTGCTGCATGATATCTATATTCTGGCGAAAATATTCTGTGCGCTGATCAAATGCAAGCTCGTCGCTTGAGAAGAGATCGACCTGTAGCGTTGCCAGGGAGAGCTGGTTGAGTGCTTCAGAGAGGGCGATGAGATTCTGATGTGAATTTTCGGCGGCAGCTTCAATGCCATGTGCGAGTATAACTATGCCGTGCGAGTTGGCAGGGATATTGAGAATGCCGGAGAGAGAGACGGCCTCGGCTGCGATGCGGACGAGGCGACCTTTCCCTGGACCAGTATCAGCAGAGACCGCCTTTTCATTGCTATCATCTATCATTGTATGTAGACCTTTCCTGCGATTGTCGAGAACGATTCTATTTGATGCTATCATTACCAGGTTATGAAGTTCAACATTTCCCATAGAATTGCGTGCAATTGTGCTAACTAAGAAGGGCGTAACCTGAGATGAGGTTAAACGTAGATAAAGGTAGAGAGCAAAGAAGTAGAGAAAAAGAGAGCATACTCAAACATACTCATTAGAACAGAAGGGGTGGGATAGAAGTTTGGCTCGCTGTCTCAATCCACACGCTGGCGGAGGGCATGAGAATCCGGCCAGCGCCACAAGTTGCCGCTATTGTGATTTTCTTGTACAAGGGGCACATATCGGCATTTACGAAATTATCTCTTTTATAGGCGCGGGCAGCTATGGGTATGTCTATCAGGTGCGAGAGCCGAATCCGCTTGGGCGCATCCTCGCGCTCAAGGTTTTACGCTACGATCAGTTCAACACGAAGGCCCAGGCGAACTTCTTTCAAGAGGCGCGGCGCATCGCCAACATGCAGCATCCCAACATCCTGCCAGTCTATAACTTTGGGCAGATCGCGGAGAGCCAGCAACCCTACTTTGTGATGGAGTACGCCCCACAGACGATCAGCAATCTCTTCTCTAAGAACGATGGCACACGCCGTCTTGCCCTGGTAGAGGAACTGGTCCCATTTATGCAGCAGACGGCGAACGCTCTCAACTACGTCCATGACAATCGCCTGGTGCATCAAGATATCAAGCCCGGCAACCTCTTAATCGGGCGCAACGGACAAATACTTCTGGCCGACTTTGGCACGACCTACTATCTAGGAATGCAGACACATGCATCATTGAGTGAGATCACTGGCACAGCGGCGTATATGCCGCCAGAGCAGTGGCAGGGGAATCCACGCCGCAACTCGGATCAATACGCCCTGGCTTTTTGCTGCTACGAACTACTCTGCGGTCGCCCACCCTTCATCTACAAAAGTCTAGAGGATATGTGGAACGCACACATGAAAGAAGCACCCGCACCACCGCAAAAGTGGAATCCACGCGTACCCGTGGAAGTGTGGGCGGTCCTACAACGGGCAATGGCTAAGGATTATCGCCAGCGCTACAGTACTATTAGCGATTTCGCGGAGCAGTATACCGAGGCGGTACAGATTGTGAAGCAGCGCTACATCTGTCAGGAATGCGGAGAACAGAATCGAACTGGAGCTCAGCGTTGTGCATTTTGTGGTGCAGAGTATGATAATCGCTACTGCCCGTACTGCGACACAGCCATCCGCTTTGGACAACGCTGCTGCTCTCACTGTGGCAGACTATTGGCTCCGGCAGCCGCACTAATGAATAGTCCGCTCGTTGGAGTCAGCGTGCGGCAGGGACGCTATATGATCAAGCGCGTCCTAAAACAATCAGAAGATACACGGACGATGACGGCAGTTGCAAACGATAGTACCGTCGATGACAAGCTGGTCGTCCTCAAACGATGGGAATGCGCCGACGGACCACTAGCTCAACGAGCAAAAGATGTAGCCTACTACGAGAAAGCCACCGAAGCCTATGCACGACTACGACATCCTCTTGTACCGGCCATACTGGATCGTTTTGCCGAAGGAAAGCACTACTACGCCGTCATGGCCTATATCGACGGAGAGAGCCTGGAAGAACGACTACAGAAACTGCTCCATCCACTTCCTGAGCGCGAAGTGCTTGGCTATATGAACAACCTGCTGAATATACTCAGTGCACTTGAGCGAAACAAGCCACCTTTGCGACACTACGACATCTCGCCCGCTAACGTTCTTATCGAACGGGCACGCGGACGTGTCTTCCTGACCGGTCTCCAGATTCCGCCTCCACCCCAGCCATCCGCAACACGAGTAGTCGGGCGAGGAAAGCGCACCACGCGCAAGCTCACAATCTCACCCTACCTGCCCATACAGGACAAACCATACGACCAGCGCACCTGCATCTACGCCCTGGCGGCAACGATGCACCACGCACTCACAAACGTTGCTCCGCCACACTATCCAGCCTATCCACCAGCGCGACTGCTCAATCCCAGCATCTCGCCTGAGTTTGAAGCTCTGCTAGTACGCGCCTTGCTCGAAGATAGTTCGGCACGCTACCAAACCTATGCAGCTATACAGAGGGATGTACAACAACTACTAGCCCGATAGGCGAGACGACAAAAATGTGCTACACTAACGCAAATGTATAAAAGCGAGGCACAGTTGAATGAAAAAGCTTGCACGCGACGATGAGGATCAGCTCATCGCCCGTAGCCAGCAAGGAGACGTTGAAGCGTTCAACCAGCTTATTCTAAAGTACCAACAGATATTGTACGGTACTGTTTTCCGTTTGCTCGGTGACTATGATACGGCTGCGGATGTGACACAAGACGCGTTTATCGCCGCCTTTCGCGCCATTCGTACCTATCGCGGCGACGCCTCGTTTCGTGCCTGGCTCTTGCGCATTGGCTCCAACCTTGTTTACGATCACTGGCGGCGTGTGCAACGCCATCCCGTCAGTTCGCTAGAAGCAATCGACGAGGAAGATGACAACTTACCTGGAATGAGCTTGCTTGACGCGCTGTCCGTCAAAGGGGTAGAAGGAAATCCTGAAGAAGCTGCACTCACCCAGGAGTTGCAAGAGCTTATTCAGCAAGGAATACAGCAACTACCACTAGAGCAACGGACAGCCGTCGTCCTGTGTGATATTCAGGGGCTGGCATACGAAGAGGTCGCGCAGGTCACCGAGACTACATTAGGTACAGTACGCTCACGCATATCGCGTGGACGAGCACGCCTACGCACCTATCTACAACAACATCAGGAACTTTTACCGGGAAATTATCGTCTCACAAAGAGCAACGATTAATCATCTAACAGGTTTATACCTGATAACGGGGAATGGTACGTGTCAAAACTTGATCGGCATCTCACAACAGAAGAACTTTCAGCACTGCTCGACAACCAACTGGCACAGGAGGAAGCAGGCAAAGACTATCGCGATCACCTCGCAAGCTGCCAGCAATGTCAGCAGGAGCTGGCCGATCTCAAACAGACGGTGCACCTGTTGCGCGCACTACCACCCCCTCCACTACCACGCTCTTTCGTACTACCAGCAGGCATCTCACAGGTAGCACCAGTAAGTACTGAAGCACAGAGTGAGCCAAACATACACGTATTACGATCGACAAATAGTTCTCTGCAACGGGCACATGCGCGTACAAGCACAGGGCGTAGAATATTGAGCCTTGTAGGCACACTTGCCGCTGTCGTAGGAATTTTATTTGTACTCTCCGGATTCGTACCATCGATACCACAGATGGCGGCAAGTACATCAAGCGGAGGAGGCTCATCAGTCAGCGCAGGCGCACCTTCGAAGAGTGAGGCTGCAAGCTCCGCAAACAGTTCGACGAACTCCGCTGCATCATCAGGAGGGACCGGACAGCAGAATAGTACGCCAGCCGCAGCGCAACCTCATAGCCTGCAACCAAATCAGGCTGCTGATTCCAGTCAGGCTCAAAACACTACGGGCATACAGCCAGCACAAGGACAGGAAACAGCACAAAGATCAGCCCCATCACCAGCCGCATCCCTTTTAGACTGGGGAGCAACGGGGACACGAATAGGACTGGGCATCCTGCTCTTTATCGCTGGCATGATGGGCATAGCGCTCGGTAGAGAACGAGGCAAAGGGGCCAAACCATGAACAACACAGTGCTACTCCTACTTGCAGCCGCCATCAACATGCTGGTCACCGGCATCTTTGCCGCCGTCGTACTCAAACAATATTTGGGGCGAAGGCGCAGCTACCAGCTCTACTGGTCGATCGCCCTGAGTATAGCCTTTCTCGCTACACTCGCCTACATCGGCATGATTATAGTCTACCCAATCAGCGCTGCCGGAGTTCTACTCTTCCGCAGCTACTATGCCCTGGGTGGAGCAGTGATGCCCGCGTGGCTAGGGTTGGGAAGTATAGCCCTGGTGAGCAAAAAGAGGGTTGCGGATATCTGCTTCTTGATACTGAGTGTGCTGAGTGTTCTGGCGATCGTGCTGGTATTTCTAGCAAAGGTCGATATGGCAAAGCTGCATATGATTGCTGGTACGCCTGGGACGGGGATATTGGAGCCGGGGGCGTGGCTGGTTATGGTGATCGTGTTGAATACGGCGGGCGTGGTCGCGGTGGCAGGTGTCGCGCTGTACTCTGGATGGAAATTGCTGCGGCGTCAGAAGAGCCTGGCAGGGAGCCGAACGAGCAACATCGTCTGGGCCAATATCTTTATTTTTGTGGGGGCGGTTTTAAATGGGGCGGCTGGAAGTTTAGCGCGCATTTTGGAGATACAGAATATTTTCTGGCTGATTATGGCGGCGGGGTGGATCGTGTTGTTTGTGGGCGTGGTGCTGGCGAGCCGGCGATCGCAAAGTACGAAGCAGGCGGCTGCAAGTAAGACAAAGCAAACTGCAAACGCATAGAAGAACACAGTAGCAAGATTTGCCAGGACCTTATACACCAATTGGTGTATAATAAGATGGAGAAGGATAAATACTAAACCTAAGATAGTACAGCACCAGAAAGTCTTTATTAGAGGATGTGTTCTTCCCACGAAGTCATGCCCATGTAAGGGTAGAAAGCGCAGACTCCATCATGGCATTACCAGACTATCCGTTCATTGACGTGCAAGACTATATCGCACTCGATGAAAAAGCAAGTAGTGTACGGTATGAATATGTTGACGGCCATCTCCGTATGCTCGCGGGAGGCAGTCCTGATCATTCGCTTATCGCAGCGAATATAACAAGCGTCTTCCATAGTGCGCTCAAAAAAACACCATGTCGAGTATATAACTCCGATATTCGTTTCAAGCTCTCAGAGTCTCGCTATGTTCATCCGGGTGTCACCGTTGGATGTGATGAAAGAGACAAGGGCAAAAAGGATAACATTCGCTATCCTCGTCTTATTGTCGAAGTGCTTTCGCCAACGACGGAAACCATAGACAAGGGAGAAAAGCTTGATATGTATCTTGACTATCCCTCAATTGAAGAGTATATACTGGTCGGCTCACAGAAGCAAATGGTTGAAGTGTACCGCCGCGACGGAGATACATGGGTATCCCGCAGATATAAACCAGACACTATCATACAACTGAGCAGCATTGACGTATCCATCTCTTTTGAAGACATCTACGAGAAGACTAGCCTCTTCTAAGTCAGGAAGTGTAAAGCCTGTTCTCGCTTCTCAACATCTGGCTTTGAATTCTCCTTATTCTTTACTGCTTAGATACTCCTGCCTTTTCATCTCTCTTTGTTTCCTGGTATCCTTTTGCTCTAAAGATGGGACTTTTATATAGGACAGGAAAAACGAAGCATAAAAAGGAGGGGAAAACGAAAGCAATGGAATCACTCGACTCTCTCGTCAGAGCAGCACAAGAGGGTGAGGACGGATTTTTCGATTGTATCGTCGAACGCTTTCAAGACATGGCTTGCGCTAGTGCATATGCTGTAATTGGGGATGTGCAACTCGCAGAGGATGTCGCCCAGGAAGCGTTTCTGGAAGCCTATCTCAATTTAGCGAAGCTGCGCGAACCGGCAGCGTTTTCAAGCTGGTTCCGACGCATCATCTTTAAGCAGGCTGATCGTTTGACACGAGGCAAACATCTAGCCACCAGTCCACTAGAAGAGGTCACCCGTCTGCTGATGACGAATGATGATCTAACCGAAGTTGCCGAAGCTAACGAGATAAACGAGCAAGTGCAACGTGCTATTGCAGCGTTGCCCGAACGAGAGCGCATAGTCATCATGCTCTTTTATGGTACGGGTTATGCGCTCAAAGACATCGCCACATTTCTAGAAGTACCTGTTACTAGCGTCAAAAAACGGCTGTATAATGCCCGTCAGCGACTCAAAGATGAGATGATCGATGTTCTGCGAGATATCTTGCAAGAGCGACGTCCATCGATCAGTGATACATTTCCAGCTAAGGTACGCCTGCTTCTTGCTGCAAGACTAGGTGATATAGACAGCATAAAGGAATTACTCGCTCACAGCCCTTCTTTACTAAACATGAAAATGGAGCAGAATGAGGCGAGGCAGTCAAGAGCGCAGATTGTGGAAGTCGGTTTTACCGCTTTACATGAAGCTGCAATGCATAATCAAACTAATCTCGTGCAGTTACTCTTCGAATATGGTGCGAATAGTAATGTACGTACCAGCCACGGCTTAACCCCGCTGCACGGAGCCGTGCTCTACCATTGTCATGAAACTGCTGCCATCCTTCTTGAACATGATGCGAATACTGAGCTTCCGCACTATAACGGACTGACGGCTTTGCATCTAGCTGCAATGAAAGGTGATATCCAGATGGTACGCTTGCTCCTTGCATATAGAGCAACCGTCGATTGTCGAAGTAGATACGCTCACACACCGTTACATTGGGCTGCAATTAAAGGCCATGTTGAAATCGTGCATTTATTACTCGCTCACGGGGCCGATCAAAATGCCTGTGATGCTACGGGACGTACGCCCCACAACTGGGCTATCACTAGAGAGAATGCTACAATCAGCGCACTTTTGCAAGAAAGGATTACACGATGAGCATGAATATGATACCTGTTGGCAACGCTGTTCTAGGGCGCGTTCTCAATGCCAAAGGAGAACCGATTGATGACAAAGGTAAGCTTGATTATGCTCCCCATGCGTCGCTTTTTTACGCACCAGATACTCTTAGCGCAGAGACAAGCAGTACTTCTCCACGGATGCTAGAGACTGGAATCAAAGTGATTGATCTAATGGCTCCCGCTTTCTACGGAAGCACTATCGGTTTGATTGCAGAGACTGGCCTGGGTCGGATAGTCGTGGCAGAAGAGATTATGAACACACTCATTACTCGTCATCAAGCTATTCCTGTTATTGCTGGAATAAGCGAGACAGCCTATGACGCCAGCAATCTGCGTGAGATGGTACGCGAAATCGAGGCGGAGGACAGTGTCGTTATGTTATTCGAGCAAACAATCGACGTACTCTCTGCACATCAGCGCCTTCTATACGTTGCCATGACCATAGCAGCACACTTTAACGACGCCGGACACGAGGTTCTTCTGGTCATTGATAACCATCTTATGACACACGAAAATATGGCCGATTTGCGTCGTTTCGCCACCACAAAAAGTATTACCAGCATTGTCTTTGTGTCTATGAATGATAGTAGTCAGCCGATGAACGTCAATACGTTGAATGCACTTGGTGTGCAATTGGATTTCAGCCAGGCGCGAGCAAAACAAAGCCTATGGCCAGCGATAGATCCGGTCACCTCGCGTTCTCGTTTATTGGAAAGCGATGCAATAAGTACAGAGCATCGACAGGTAGCTCAACAGGTGCGTGACATTCTGCGGCGCTACTACGACTTACGAAAGAATATGGGAAACAATACACTTTCTGAGGAGGATCAACGTCTGCTAGTACGGGATGAGCGGATAGATCTCTTTTTCACCCAACCCTTTGTCGTCGCCGAAGCATATACCGATCTTCCAGGGACGTATCTGAAACTAGAGGAGACAATCAAAAGTTTTCGCGACTTGCTTGATGGACGTTATGACGCAACACCGATGCAAGCCTTTAATTTTGTAGGAAGTATTAATCAGGCGTAATTGAACTGCAAGAACAGCTCCTGGCGAAGTGTATCACTGGCGAAATTGAGGAATATCCTCCCTTTCTTGCACATTCATAAGGAAGTCATGAGAACTGAAGCCAGGATCAACAATCGCAACTTGATTACCTGTTACGTGGTTGCTTACGATATTCCTGATGACAAGAGACGCACTAAAATCCACAAAGTGCTTCTAGGTTTTGGGAAGTGGACGCAATTTTCGCTCTTCGAGTGCTTTCTGAACCAGAAAGACTTCATCCTCTTACAGACAAAGCTTGCCGAACATATGGTAGCCAGAGAGGATAGCGTGTGATTCTATCCTCTCTGTGCCAATTGTGTAAGCAAAGTAGAAACGGTCGGCGGGCCGCTGCCCAGCGACGACCACTCCTTTATCGTTTAAATTGATCAGTGAAGCGCGAGGCGGAGTGATGCCGTCTTTGTGCAGAGCCTCGCGCCTGTCTCTGGAGGCCGCTTGAAAGCAAAAAGCCCATTTTACGAAGGCGTTTTTGAACAAAAAAATTGCTCTAAAAAAGAGCCTCGCGCAAAGTATTGCATAAAACGGCTTCCTGTGCTATCTTAGAAAGGTAGCAGTCTAAATGACCTGCGGAGCCCAATCGAGGGGTGCAACTAACGTATTTGTAGAAGTCCTCTATTGATCGATTTGGCACGACTGAGAGCGCGTACGTTTATAATGAGATAAATCAAGGTATTGAGGTTCTTAACAGAACGACCGTTGTGCACTC